>Ga0209160_1000201_pt1 | contig 45839 bp, 40 predicted proteins | sample GraSoiAngelo_153_FD_186167 | JGI IMG/M metagenome (GOLD analysis project Ga0209160, IMG submission 186167) | Grasslands soil microbial communities from the Angelo Coastal Reserve, California, USA - 14_1009_12_40cm (SPAdes) (version 2) | ecosystem: Environmental > Terrestrial > Soil > Grasslands ...
CGGTGTCTTCGGGAAAGAACGCAACGACCGTGAACGTGCCGATGGCGTCGTCCGCCCGCCGCGGCGCTCCGTCGGCCGTATAGCGCCGCGGCTTGCGCCGTGCCCCCGCCGCCGGCGCGAACAACATCACCTCGAGACGCGCCGTCCCCTCCGGTCGCTCGATATCCGTCGCGGCCCGCGCGAAGGCGGCGCCCCAGCGGATAAGCTCGGCATCGTCGCTCGCGCGCGCCGAGTCGCCGCGCGCCAGCAGGTGGATCCCCTCGAGCAGGTTCGTCTTTCCGGCGCCGTTCGGTCCGACGAAGGCCGTCACGCCCTCGGCGAAGGTCATCCGAACGCGCGAGTAGCTGCGGAAATCTTCGAGCGCGAGAGCGCTGACGCGCACGCCGCTCAGGCCGGGATGCGGAGCGGCATCACCACATGTAGGTAGCTGTCGTCGCCAACGATGCGAACGACTCCCGGTGCCAGTGGGCCGCCGAGCTCGAGCGCGATCTCGGCCGCCGACAGGCTCTGGAGGGCGTCGGAGACGAAGCGGGAGTTGAAGGCGATCGTCGTCGGTTGACCTTCGACCGTCGCGTCGACACGACCGGTGTTGTCGCCGACCTCGGCCGCGTTGGCCGTGATCACCAGCGGCGGGTCATTCGACGGATCGACCTGGAAGCGGAGCATGTTCGCCGCGTCGCGGGCGAAGTAGGAGGCGAGACGCGTGGCCTTCAGGAGCTCTTCGCGCTGGGCAAGGACCTTCGTCGCGAAGCTCGACGGGATGACCTGCCGGTAGTTCGGGAACTGGCCCTCGATGATCCGGGAGACTAGGTCTGCCTCCTCGGTGTGAAAGATCACCTGGCTCTTGTTGGGAGTGATGAGGATGTCGACCGTCGCGTCGTCGCTCTCCTGCAGGATGCGCGCGACCTCGAAGAGGCTCTTTGCGGGAATGATCACCTCGATCGGTGGATCGACACGCTCGAGGAGACGCGCGTGCCGCACGGAGAGACGGTACGGGTCGGCCGCAGCCATCGTGACCATCTCGCCCGAGAACGTGGTCAGGACCCCGGTGAGCACGGGACGGCTGTCGTCGGTGGCGGCGACGAAGGCGACCTCGTTGATCATCCGCTTGAGCGTCGACTGACCTATTCGGGTGGTCGGGCGCTCAGGGATTTGGGGAATGATCGGGAACTCCTCGGCATCCATGCCCTTGATGTTGGCCTCGTACGGACCCGATTTGATGTGCACGGTCTTCGTGCGAACGTTGAGCGAGAGCTCGACCGACCCAGGCGGCAATGAGTTCACGAAGTCGATGAAGAGCTTTGCCGGGACGGTGATCGCGCCCTCGTCCTCGACCTTCGCTGGAACCCAGCAGTTGATCCCGACCTCGAGGTTCGTCGCAGTCAGACGGAGGCGGCCGGCGTCCGTGCGCAAGAGGACGTTCCCGAGGATCGGGAGGCTGCCTCTCGTCGAGACCCCCCGTCCGGCGATCCCAAGACCATGCGAGAGGTTCTCTTGTAAACAAACGACCTTCACGCAACCCTCCCCGCCGTGCTCGCTAATAGATCAATACAACCAGTAGTGCCCGTAGTCGTGGTGTGGACTATGGGGTCCGCCCCACGGTTTGTGCTCGACGTCGTTCTGGACAGACGGTGGATGCCCTGGGGACGTCCGTGGAACCGAGCCACCGCCTTATCTCTCGACCCGACACGCGTAGGCGAAGTGAACACGCAAACGGCGCATCTGTCCACAAATTAGGCTTCTTATCCACAGGCGAGAACGCCTTATCCACACTTTTCTCGTTGCAGGCCCGGGTGCCCAGGCCCGCTTACGTGGCGGACTGGCCTCGCCGCGGCCCTCAGCGACGCTGGCGCGGCGCCCGGCTAGTCGGTGTAGAGCATCTCTCGAAGGGCCCCCACATCACGGCGGAACTCGTCGTTCTCGGCCATCTCGCGCTCGATCTTCTCGCAGCCATGTAACACCGTCGAGTGGTCACGACCGCCGAGGACCTCCCCGATCCGGAGCAGCGGTGCCTCGGTCTCCTCGCGCATGAGGTACATCGCTATCTGGCGCGGAAGGACGATCTGCTTGTCACGTGCCCGGCCTTTGAGCTCGTCGATGGGCACGCCGTAATAGCGAGCCACGGTCTCCGCGATCCGCTCCGGAGACAGCGTCTTGCGCTGCGGGTTGTAGAGGATGTTCTGGAGGACCTCCTGCGCGAGCTGCGTCGTGACGGGTGACGCCTGGAGCGCGGCGTACGCGACGATCCGGGTCAGCGCGCCCTCGAGCTCGCGGATGTTCGACACGATCCGCTGCGCGAGGAAATCGATCACCGGCGGCGGCACCGCGACGTTCTGTACCTCGGCCTTCGCGCGGAGGATCGCGATGCGGGTCTCGAGGTCGGGTGTCGAGATATCGGCGATGAGCCCCCACTCGAACCGTGAGCGAAGACGATCCTCGAGTTGAATTGCCTTCGGCGGGCGATCGCTCGAGATCACGATCTGCTTGCCCTCCTCGTGGATCGCGTTGAAGGTGTGGAAAAACTCCTCCTGCGTCCCTTCCTTGCCGGCGATGAATTGGATGTCGTCGACGAGGAGCACGTCGATCCGGCGATAGCGTTCCCGGAAGTCCTCGCCCTTTTGCGCGCGGATCGAGTTGATGAACTCGTTCGTGAACTTCTCGCTCGTGGCATACGCGACGCGCTTTTTGGGATGCCGCGCGATGACGGCATGGCCGATCGCGTGCATGAGATGCGTCTTGCCGAGGCCGGACCCGCCGTACACGAAGAGTGGGTTGTAGCTGTGGCCGGGCCGCTCGGCCACGGAAAGAGCCGCGGCGTGCGCGAGCCGGTTATTCGAGCCGACGACGAAGGTCGAAAAGGTGTAGCGCTGGTTGAGCACCGCGCTGACGGGTGCCTCGCGACGTTCCTGGGTGCTCGTCTGCTGGGCGAACGTCGACGCGGGCGCCGATCCGGGCCGCACGCCGCCGTTCGCGGACGTGACGAAGCGGACGTCGACTGTCCGCCCGAGGAGGTGCTGAAGGGTCGTGCGGACCTGCGGACGGAACTTGTTCTCGAGCCACTCGCGCGCGAACGCGTTCGGCACCCCGATGAGGAAGACATCGTCCTCTTCCGAAAGGACCTGCGTGTCTTTGAACCAGGTGTCGTACGTCGAGCGAGGAAGGCCGACCTGCAGCTCACCGAGGGCCGCAGTCCAGATCTGCTTGAGGTTCAACGGCTCCCCTTCTCTCTGCTCGTGCACGCAGCTCCCCACATGCAATGACCGCTCGCCACCGCCACACCGAAGGGAATGACGCGACCTATCGCTGGCTCGCCCTTGGAAGCGCGCGAACTATAACGCACGAGAAACGTCCAGCGCTGCTGGTATGCTCACTACGCACACACAGCCACTCTCCGATCTTTGATTTCTTGCACTTCCCGCGGGAGAAGGGGACCTCTATCGTGAAGCGCACCTATCAGCCGAAGACCCGCCGTCGTTCGCGCGTGCATGGTTTTCGCGCGCGCATGAAGTCGACTGGCGGTCGGCGTGTCCTCGCCGCGCGTCGCGCGCGTGGCCGCAAGCGACTCACTGTCGTCTAGCGCGTTCGCGTGCGTGGACGCCGCTCGCTTGCGGCGGAACGCGGACATCGCCGCGGTACGCAGCGAAGGCCGACGACTGCAGCACGAGCTCTTCTCGTTGCGGGCGCGACCGAATGGAGCGAACGTGATCCGCCTCGCAGTGACAGCCCCACGCACCCTCGGGCGATCGGTCGCGCGAAATCGCGCGAGACGACGCCTACGCGAGGCCTTCCGCGTCGAGATCGTCCCCCTCGACATCGCGGGTCACGACCTTCTGATCGTGGCGCGCAGTCCCGCCTCGACCGCGGGCCACGCGGCGCTACGGGCGGCCGCGCGCGAGGCGCTGCTGCGCTTGGACGCGCGGCAATGAAGCTTCTTGTGCTCGCCGCGCTGCGCTTCTACAAGTCGGCGGTGAGTCCGCTCCTGCCGCCTGCCTGCCGTTACACACCGACCTGCTCCGAATACGCAACGGAGGCGGTCGAGCGGCACGGCGTGCTGCGCGGCGGCTGGCTCGCTCTCCGGCGCCTGGTGTCCTGCAACCCCTGGAGCCGCGGTGGATACGACCCCGTCCCTGGAGCCGAGGCGACGTGACCGACATCTGGAACGACGTCCTCGTCTATCCGCTGCTGACGCTTCTCGTCATCGCGTTCGACCTGATCCACGACTTTGGCCTCGCGGTCGTCGTGATCACCGTGCTCATACGCCTTGCTCTGTATCCGCTGTACGTGCGACAGATCCGCTCCTCGCGTTCGATGCAAGAGCTCGCGCCCGCGCTGAACGACATCAAGAAGAAGTACGGCAACGACAAGCAGCGGCTCAACGAAGAGCAGATGAAGCTCTACAAGGAGCGCGGCGTGAACCCGGTCGGTGGATGCCTGCCGATGGTGGTCTTCCTGCCTGTCCTCATCGCGATGTATGCCGCGTTCCAGCAGGCGCCTCATCTCGATGGCGCGACGCTTCAGGAGATCGTGCATCGCTATCTGCCATTCGTCCCCGTTGGGATACCGTCCGAAGGCCACATCGACATGACCGCGCACTGGCTTCCCTGGATCGAGGCCGCGGGCCGAGATCTCTCGCAGCCCGACCCCTTCTACATCCTGCCGGTCGTCTCGGCGGCGCTGCAGCTCGTGGCTTCGGTCATGGCCATGCCGCGCAATCCGCCGCAGACCGACGACCCGACCCAGCGGACGATGCAGTCGATGACCTACACGTTCCCGCTGCTCACGATCATCCTGTTCCGCGATTTCCCGGCAGGCGTGTTCATCTACTACATCACCACGACGATCTTCCAGATCGTCCAGCAATACTTCGTGATGGGATGGGGACAGCTGCCGCGCTGGCTCCCGTTCCTGCGTACCATCCCAACACCCGCGGATCGTGCCATGCGCCAGCGGGAGGCGGCCGCAGTGCGGGAGGCCGAAGCGGACATGGAGGCGGCGGAGGCGCCCGGCGCCCAGCGGCGGGACGGCGAGGGGCGGCGTAACGGGAACGGGCAACGGCGACGCAGGAGGAGGGCGAGACGATGAGTCCGCTTCGTGGGGAGGAATACACCGGTCGCTCCGTGGAGGAGGCCATCGAGCGCGGACTGCGCGCCCTGCACAAGAAGCGCACCGAGGTCGACATCGAGATTCTCGAGAAGGGCAAGCCGGCGAACGTTCTTGGCATCGGCGGCGAGGATGCGCGCGTCCTGCTCACCTTTCAGGAGGAGGAGGCGCCACCTGAGCCCGAGCCCACGGTCGACGAGGCTGAGGTCCCGCGACGTCCCGACGCGATGCGCGAGGACGAGGCGGAGGAAGCACCGCCCGTCACTGCGGAGGACCTCACCGCGGGCGTTGGCGTGCTCACCGAGCTCCTCGAGCTGATGGGCATCGAAGCCAATGTGAAGATTGACGATCGTCCGCACTCCGAAGGGATCGACGTGCTCGGGCCGGACCTCGGCGCGCTCATCGGGCGCGGCGGCGAGAACCTCGTCGCGCTGCAGCAGATCACCTCCGCGATGACCTCGCGTCGGGTCGGGCGTACGGTGCACGTGCCCGTCGACATCGAGGGTTACCGCCGGCGCCGCGAGGAACAGCTCCGCGAGATAGCAACTCGCGTCGCCTCGCGCGTTCGCGCGACCGGCCAGGCCGTCACGCTCGAGCCGATGCTCGCGTATGAGCGTCGCATCGTGCACCTTGCGGTGCAGGACACGCCTGGCGTGAAGACCGAGTCCGTCGGCGTCGACCCCAACCGCCGTGTGGTCATCAGCTCCACCGCGCCCGGTGCACGTGGACCCACTCCGTTCCGGCCCCGGAGCGGCGGCGCGTACCGCGGCGGCCCACCCGGCCGCTACGGTCCCCGAAGTGGGTTCGGGCCGAGACCAGGTGGATACCGCGCGCGGCCCGATTTCGGTCCCAAACACCGCCCCTGAGGGATACCGATAGCAGCGCGCTCGCGCTAGCGTTCAGACCCTCGGATGGACGGCAACTGGGCACCCGCACGCGTGCGACGGAACTTCCGGATCGACCTCACCAGCGCGATCCTCGGAGGCGCTTACATCTCCGTCGTCGTCACCTTCATGCCGATCGTGGTCCGCCGCATGGGTGGAAGCCCGAGCGACGTCGCGCTTGTCGTCGCCGCGCCCTTTATCGGTCATCTGCTCTCGCCGCTCTTCACCTTCCTGTTCGCTGGACTGCGGCCGGTGCGCGTCACCGCTGGCACCGCGACCGCGTCGCGCGTCGTGTTCCTCGCCGGCGTCCTCGTTGCCGCGACGCCCTTGATGCTCGCGATGACGACCGTCGTCGTCTTCGTCATCGCCGTCGCCAACATCGGGTCGTACACGTTGCTCATGCAAGGCATCTATCCAGACACCGAGCGCGCGAAGGCGATGGCGAACGTGCGCATCGGCGGCGCGATCGCGGGTATCGCCAGCGCTGCCCTCGCGGGTGCGCTCATCGACATCGTTCCGGCGTCGGCGGTCTTCGCGGCCGCCGCGATCATCGCGCTCCCGGGGGCGATCTCGTTCTTCTGGATCCGCTATGACCCCGTCGCTGTCCGCACGCGGCGGCCAATCAAACAGATCGCGCAAGGCGTGTGGGCCGACCGGCGGTATCGTCGACTGCTCCTGGCGGCGACGGTGTTCGGGACGGGGAACCTCATGAACGTCGCGATCTTTCCCATCATGCTGGTCGACCACTTCGACGCCTCGAACTCGTTCGTCGGCGCGATGATGGTCGTGCAGTCGGCCACGATGATCGTGGCCTACCTCGTGTGGGGTCGCATCATCGACCGCGGCTCGTCGATCCGGCTCACCCTCGTCAACACCGTGGTCACGATCCTCGTGCCAATCGGCTACATCGCCGCGCCCGCGACGTGGGCGCTCCTCCCGGTCGCCGCCATCGCGGGCATCGTCACGGCCGGGGGCGAGCTGACGTTCTTCACCAACATCGTGCAGCTGGCGCCGCGCGAGCGGATCGGCGAGTACGCGGCGGCGCAGTCGTTGCTGATGGGCATCCGGGGAACGTTCGCGCCCTTCGTGGCCTCAGCCTTGCTCGGCCTGGTTGACCCGCGTGCCGTGCTCCTCGTCGGCGTGCTGTTCATGACGGTCGGAGCCTGGATCATGGCCGGCGCGGTCCGGCTCGCGACCACTCCGCGGCCGGCGCCGGTCGCGGCACCGGTGCAGACGCCCGCCGACTAGCTTCGGAGCGGAATCCCCTTCGCCCGCATCGCCCCCGCGAACCGGTCCGCGATGAGCTGGTATCCGGCGTCCGAGGGATGGAACCCATCGGTCGCGACCGTCGCTGTCGAGACGAGGGCCGCGCTGCCGGTGAAGAGGTCGACGACGAACACACGCGTCGCGCTCCTGGCGGCAACGCGCGCGATCGCGTCGTTGTACGCGGTGATGCCCGCGAGAAGCCGTGCCTTGTCGACGCTCGCGTAGACCGGGACGCCGCGAAGATCCGGGACGTTCCCAACGAAGATCATCGCCGACGTTCCCTGCACGAGGCCGTCGACGATCGCGCCGAGCGCGTCCTGATAGGAGGCGGGATCGATCGTCGCGTTGAGGTCGTTCACCGCGAGCCAGACCGTCACCACGGTCGGGCGCTGCGCGACCGCTCCGGGAAGCTGTTCGCGTTGCGCCTGCAATGCGAGCGAACCAGACACCCCGAGGTTGACATACGCGGCGCCGCTCGGGAGGAGCGCGGCGATACGTGCCGGCCACGAGCCGCGGGCGGGGTCGACTGCGCCCACACCTACCGTGTCGGAAGCGCCGATCGCGACGTAGCGGACGGAATTCAACGATGCCGATGAGGAAGGCGTCGCGGTCGCGATCGGCGAGGAAGTCCCGCTCGGCGAAGGCGTGACGCGTGCGGTCGCTGTCGAGGCCGCGTTGCACCCCGCGAGGAGCACGAGGATGAGCAGATCAACCGCCACGACACGATGCATCACCGGTACAATTGTCTTGCCCAACAGGACCGGGCGTCCGATCGCGGACACGGGGATGCGTGGTTTCGACAGGGCAGGCGGACGGACCGCCGCGAGCCGAGGAACGCCGTTCCCCCTCGTTAATCCGAACGGCAGGCAGACAACTGCCAACACTTCTTACGCTCTCGCTGCCTAGTCAGTGAGACGTCCTCCCGGTCCCCGCTCCGCGGGCCGGGAAGGGCGCTATTAGCGGAGCTGCGGCCCGCCGATCGGCCGGTAGGCGGGCCAAAGATGAACCGGCCTGGCGAGAGCGAGGAGCGTGTCGGTGCGCGCCTCGTTCCGCGAGATCCAAAATCGCCGACTACGCTCGTAGACGCGATCCGCGAGCAAGCCTTGGACGGGGAGTTCGACCCTCCCCCATCTCCACAGGACGACGAGGCTGCCCGAGCGAGCTTGCTCGCTCGAGGCGGCCGAGGAAGTCCTGGAAGGCGCGAAGCGCCCTACAGGACAGAGCCGCTTACGGAGCAACGTCATTTCAGCTCGGCGCGCAGCTTCCTCGCGACGTCGGCGGCCTCGCCTTCGGCGTACTTCGTTCTGATCCAAAGCATCGGTCCCTGTCCTGGCGAAAACAGCCGATCGCCCTTCCGTCGCGGCACGACGTGCGCGTGCACGTGCGGGACGCTCTGGCTGATGCGCGTGTTCAGCGCTACCAGCGACCCCTCGGCACCCAGTGCCGGTCCGAAGGCGCGCGAGAGCCGCTGCGTCAGACCGAAGAACGAACCCAAGAGCGAGCTTGGAAGCTCCTCGAGCGTCTCGACGTGCTCACGCGTGATGACGAGCGTGTGACCCAGGGCGAGCGGCGCCCGGTCCAGGAACGCAAGCACGAGATCGTCGCGATAGACCTCCTCGTGGGGCGCGCCGCGAACGATCTCGCAGAAGGCACAGCTCGCCATCGCGTCAGCCGCGATAGGAGATGAATTCGAGCAGGCTGCCGTCCGGATCACGGAAATAGATGCTCATCCCCGGTCCGCCCGCGCCACTCCGGACGATCGGGCCAAGCTCGACCGCGACACCGTGCTGCCCAAGATGGGCGACCGCGTCCGCGATCGGTCCCTCCCATTCGAAACAGAGATCGCTGTTGCCAGGGACGACCGGCACGCGCGCGACCGCCGCCGCCCGGATGCCGGGACCGTGCACGTTCAGCTGCTGGGCGCCGATCCGATACGCGATACGCCCGTCACTCTCGATGATCTCGGCGCCGATGACGTCGCGGTAGAAGGCATTCGCTCGCGCGAACTCGCTGACGTGGATGACAACGTGGTCGAGACGCACCTTTCGCAGCAAGATAGCGAGGGCTGCCGACCGAGCGCTCGGCCGGGAATAGCCGGCGGATGGCGCGCGTTTTGCCGCAACGAAAAGAATGTAAGGAGGGATCGTCGATGACCTTTGTCACTCCCGTCATCTCGACGGATGTCGCATTCGCACTTGTTCGTGTCGTCGTCGGTCTGGTCGTCGCGGCGCACGGCGCGCAGAAGGTCTTTGGAGCATGGGGCGGTCCCGGCATCGAAGGCTGGAAGGCCGGAATGACGCGGATGGGGATGCGCCCGCCGACATTCTGGGGATACGTCAGCGCTCACACCGAGCTCGCTGGCGGCATTGCTCTCGCGCTCGGATTGCTCATCCCTGTCGTCGCGGCCCTCGTCACGATGCAGATGGCGGTCGCTATCCAGCGCGCGCACTGGGCGAAGGGCTTCTTCAACACCAAGGGCGGGATCGAGTTCCCGCTGACCCTCGCGGCAGTGGCTGCCGCGAACGGGATCGCCGAGCCGGGGATCTACTCGCTCGACCGTGCGCTAGGTCTGCCGGCGTTCGGCGCGGGCGCGTACGTGGTCGTTCTGCTCGTGGCGTGGCTTGCGTACTTCGCGGGCTCGCGTACGCCGCGTGCCGAGCAGGCGTCGGCCACGAAAGCCGCCTAGCTCCCGCCTCGCCGCGGAGGCACGCGCGGTGCAGCAAAAGGGCGCGTGCCCCAGAAGAACGCCGGTGGACGGCGACCCTCGAAGGACGAGGCCGCCCGCACGCTTGCCGCCCGTCGCGAGCACGACAAGGGTGACGGCAACTTTCCCTCGCCGCGTCCCGATGCCGAACAGCTCGAGGAAGCGCCGCGCGATCGCACGCCCGCCGATCTTCCAAAGGAGCGCGATCCGCGGAATGCGCCCAAGCTCAGCGGGTCGCCGCAGTCGCAGAAGGAGCGCAACCCCGAGCTCGATCTCCGCACCGAACGCCGATCGCGCTAGCGCCGCCGCTATCCTCTCGGCGGGAGGGCGGTCGATGAAAGAAGCTCTCGAGCGTCTCGACGCGCTCATGAACAAGCTCGTCGAGGCGGACCAGACCGGAGCGGGCATCGAGCCGCTACGCGTCGCGGGCGAGCTCGGCGCCATCCGGCACCTACTCGCGGAGTCGCCCACGGTGATTCCAGCGAAAGGCGGACGGAAGCACTTCCGCTGCGAGTCCTGCGGAACCGTGGTCCATGGTGACGCGCCGCCCGCGCGCTGCCCGACCTGCGGCGCTCGCAAGTTCTTCGCGGCCGATATCGAGCAGCCCTTCGTGGAGTCGGGCGCCGGCTGACAGGCGGCGATTTGCCCGCGCTAGATCGTGCGTTCGACACCGACTGTTGCCGAAGCGACAGTTGACCGATTCCTACGGGGACCTTATAGTTCGGGTCCCTAACTATTTGGAGTCTGAACTTCGATGACCACGACGTTGCACGAGCGGCCTACGACTCGGGCGGAAGAGCTCGAGCTGGCGGGGCTTCTGCTCTCCACCCTCCCGCGCCTTGGCAAGATGGCGATGCACGCCGGCGAGCAGAATCCGATCTCCGCGAATCGCGCCGGCGTGATGTGGCAGCTGCGCGAGCGAGCGATGCGCAGCGGTGAGCTCGCCCAGCGCTGCGCGATGACCGCGCCTGCGCTTACCGAGCTCGTGGATTCGCTGGGACGAGAGGGGTTTACCAAGCGCCTCGAGGACCCGAACGACCGTCGCGTCGTGCTCGTCGAGCTCACTCCCAAAGGACGGCGGGAGCTCGACCGGTACCGCGAGTACATGAAGGAGCGCGTCGCTCGCGTGCTCGCGAAGCTGTCTTCCGAGAAGCGCGCGCGGCTGCGCGCTGCGCTTGCAGACGTGCTCGACGCGATCGAAGCCACGGCGAAGGAGAACGCCAATGTCCGGTGAGATGACCCGCAGGGCACGGATCCTGGCGACCGTCGGCGTCGCGCTGGCCCTGTTCCTCGCGGCGCTCGACCAGACGATCGTCGGCACCGCCTTGCCGCGCATCGTGGCCGAGCTCAACGGCCTCGACTTCTACGCCTGGGTGGCCACCGGCTACCTCGTCACCTCGACCACCCTGACCCCGATCGCCGGGAAGCTCGGGGACCTCTTCGGGCGCAAGTCCTTCGTGCTGGCGGGCATGATCGGCTTCGTCCTCGCGTCGGCGCTCTGTGGCCAGGCACAGAACATGGCCGAGCTCGTCGGTTTTCGTGCGCTGCAGGGCGTCTTCGGCGGCGTGCTCTTCGCGAGCGTGTTCGCGACCATCGGCGACCTCTATCCTCCCGCGCAGCGCGCGAAGCTCCAGGGAGTGTTCGGCGGGATCTTCGGCCTCGCGTCGGTCGTCGGACCGACGGTCGGCGGTTACCTCACCGACAACCTCAGCTGGCGGTGGGTCTTCTACGTGAACGTGCCCATCGGCATCCTCGCGGTGATCGTGTGCGTGATCACGCTCCCACGCGTGGCGCACAAGGCGTCGTGGCGCGACATCGACTTCTTCGGCGCGATCACGCTGGCGGCGACGCTCGTGCCGCTGCTGATCGGGCTGTCGATCACTCGCGACCACGACTGGACCTCGCCCGAGGTCCTCGGCCTCTTTGCGGTGGCCGTCGTCATGGGGGTGCTCTTCTTCGTCATCGAGCAGCGCGACCCGCACCCGATCGTGCCGTTCGCGCTCTGGAAGAACTCCACGTTCGCCGTCTCGACGGTCGTCGGGTTCCTCCTCGGGTTCTCGATGTTCGGAGCGATCCTCTACGTGTCTCTCATCTACCAGGGCGTGCTCGGGATCCCGGCCACGAACTCCGGTCTCCTCATCACGCCGCTCATGGTCGGGCTCATCACCGCGAGCATCATCACCGGGCAGCTCATGGTCCGCATGAAGCGGTATCGCTACCTCGGGACGTTCGGCATGGTCGTGATGGTGTTCGGCCTGTACCTGCTCGCGCAGGTCAATGTCGGCACGGCGGAGGTGGAGGTCGTGCGCGACCTCGTGCTTGTCGGTCTCGGCGTCGGCGTCGGCATGCCGCTCTATCTCAACGCCACGCAGAGCGCTGTCGACCTCAAGTACCTCGGCGTCGTCTCGAGCCAGATCCAGTTCTGGCGGAACATCGGCAGCACCGTCGGGGTCGCGATCCTCGGTGCCGTGCTCTCGCATGAGCTTCCGCAGAAGATCGCCGAAGCCACCAGCTCGCTCAACCTGCCGCCTCAAGCCCGTGCGGCATTTGGCGGCGGCTCGGCCAATCCGCAGGCGCTCTTCGATCCGGCCGCGATCGCGGCGACGAAAGCATCGCTGCCGCCGCAGCTCCAGCCGGTCTTCGATCAGGTGCTGCTGGCGATTCGCGGTGCGCTCGCCGCTGCGACGCACGACATCTTCCTCTACGCCGCCGTCGTCGCTGGCATCGCCGCGGTCATCTCGATCTTCCTGCAGGAGGTCCCGCTGCGCGGTCGGGCGGAGCTCGGACGGCGGAGCGAGACCGAGCCGGTCGCGGTGTACGGGAAATGACGGCGGTCATCGAGGTCGCGAGCCTCGTCAAGAAGTACGGCGAGCTCGAAGCGGTTCGCGGCATCGACCTTTCGGTCGAGCAAGGCGAGGTCTTCGGCTTCCTCGGGCCGAACGGTGCGGGGAAGACGACCACCATCAGCATCCTCTGCACGCTGCTGCGACCGACCGCCGGGAAAGCGCGCGTCGCCGGCATCGATGTGGCGCAGGACCCCGCTGCCGTCCGCCGGCGCATCGGCCTCGTCTTCCAAGACCCTTCTCTCGACGACCAGCTGACCGCGCGCGAGAACCTCGAGCTGCATGGCCGCATCTACGGCGTGCCCGGAGCGGTCCGCAAGCAGCGCATCGACGAGCTCCTGGGCGTCGTCGAGCTTGCGGATCGCGCCGGCTCGCTCGTGAAGACCTTCTCCGGCGGCATGAAGCGGCGCCTCGAGATCGCCCGCGGCGTGCTGCACCATCCGCAGGTTCTGTTCCTCGACGAGCCGACGCTCGGGCTCGACCCGCAGACCCGCAAGCACATCTGGGATTACCTGAGCGCGCTCCGCAAGCGTGAGGGCGTGACGCTCTTCATGACCACCCACTACATGGACGAGGCCGAGTTCTGCGACCGCATCGCGATCATCGACCGCGGCACGATCGCGGCGCTCGGCACGCCGGCCGAGCTCAAAGGGCGGATCGGCGGCGACGTCATCACCCTCGCCGTCGCGGACGTCCCGGCCGCCGCCAGAGAGATCAAGGAGCGCTTCGGCATCGACCCGCTGGCCGCGAACGGCACACTCCGGATCGAGGTCCCGGACGGTGCCTCGTTCCTGCCGCGCCTCGTTCGCGAGCTGCCGATGCCGATCAGCACGGTCTCGCTCAGCCGGCCGAGCCTGGACGACGTGTTCCTCAAGCTCACCGGTCACGCCATCCGCACCGAGGGGGCGAGCGAGAAAGACATGATGCGCAACATGGGCCGGATGTGGCGGGGAGGACGGCGATGACCACCGCGGCACAGCGGACGACAATGGTGACGACCCCATTCGGCGAGGTCGGCGGCGGTCTTCTCGGCGCGATCTACATCGTCTGGTGGCGCGACATCATCCGCTACTGGCGCGACCGTGCGCGTGTCGGCGCATCGCTGGCGCAGCCGCTCCTCTACCTGGTCATCTTCGGGACGGGTCTCGCTTCGTCGCTGGGCGGCGGCTTCGGCTCAAGCGCCGGCGCCGCAGGAGTGAGCTACACGACGTTCATCTTTCCCGGCGTCATCAGCATGTCCGTGCTCTTCACGTCGATCTTTGGAGCGATGTCGATCGTGTGGGACCGCGAATTCGGCTTCATGCGCGAGCTCCTGGTCGCCCCGATCGACCGCGCCGCGATCGCCGTCGGCAAGACCCTCGGCGGCGCGACGCAGGCGATGATCCAGGGCCTCATCCTGCTCGTGCTCGCTCCCTTCGTAGGGGTGACCTTGAGCCCCGCGGTCGTGCTCGAGATCGTCGTGCTCACGTTCGTGCTCGCGTTCGGCCTTTCAGCGATGGGCGTCGCGCTCGCCTCGTACATGCGCTCGATGCAGGGGTTCCAGGTCGTAATGAACTTCCTGATGATGCCGATGTTCTTTCTGTCGGGAGCGCTCTTCCCGCTCGTCGGCCTTCCCAGCTGGATGACCGTCCTCACGCGCCTCAACCCCGCGTCGTACGGCATCGACCCGATCCGCCGCACGCTCCTCGGCTCGTCCGGCTTTCCCGTCGAGCGCTTCGCGATCAACATCTTCGACCGGACGCTGCCCATCGCCGTCGAAGCTGCGATCGTGCTCGCCTTCGGGCTGGTGATGCTTGCCGTTGCCGTACGCGCCTTCCAGCGGCGCGACTAACCCCGGCCGACCCTCCGCCGGATCGCGACGTCCATTTCGCGCGCCGCCTCGCGCTCTTTGATGACCTGCCGTTTGTCGTAGCGCTTGCGGCCGCGTGCGATGCCGAGCTCGACCTTGGCCCGCCCGTTCTTCGTATACATCCGCAAGGGCACGAGCGTGTACCCCTTTTGCGCGACGGTCCCGACGAGCTGCCCGATCTCCTCGCGATGGAGGAGAAGCTTGCGCGGACGTAGCGGGTCGTGATTGTCATATGGAGAGTTCGGCCACGGCGCGATGTGGACGTTCCGCAGCCAGGCTTCCCCGTTCTCGATGCGCGCGTACCCGTCCCGCAGGTTGGCGCGGCCGGCACGGAGGGATTTGATCTCCGTTCCCCGCAGGGCGATTCCGGCCTCGAGCCGCCGCTCGATGGTGTAATCGAACCGCGCCTTACGGTTGTCGGCGAGCTGGATCTCGCGCTCGGGGGTGGTCGGGTCCGGCGCGGCCTTCTTGTGGGCCGGCACCGGCCGGCGGCTTGAGCTCATCGGGTGAGACTAGGCCGGAAAAACAAGAGCGGCGGCATCGCTGCCGCCGCTCTCGGTGTCTGCTCTCGCAGACCTGCCGGGGTCACCAAAGACCCGTGGCTTTAGTTCGCGATCACCTCAGTTGGATGCATTCCGAAAGGCTGAAGTGAGCCTCCATGGGTCTTTGGATTCCCACTGGCATCGCCCACTCCACATCACCTCCTTTCTTTCGCATTCGATGCTCACACGTCGCGACGGACTCGTCAATGTGAACGAGGTTGCATGAGAGAGGGACCGGACGTGAGCAAGGTCTGTTGTGACACCGGAGCAACGCTACATCTGTGCGAAGTGCGCCAGCGTTTAAAAAGCTAGCTCTTATATTCTGCCTAGGGCAGATATAAGAGCGGGTTGGCCGCGCGCCCGTTCATGATCGTCATGAAGTGGTCGTGGGGTCCGGTCGTGAATCCCGTCATGCCGATGTACCCGATGACCTGACCGGCATTCACGTGCTGGCCGACCTGCACCGGCGGGTAGTGGCGGTCGTCGAGGTGACCTGACAGCGTCGCGAAGTTGTTCCCATGCGCGATGATCACGACCACCGCGGTATCGCCGTACGCGAGGTACGGCCTACCGACGGTCGTGACGACACCCGGATAGGGCGCGACGACCGGCGTGTACATCGGTGCTGCGATGTCGAGTCCGTTGTGGAACGCGCCCCAGCGCGGACCGTACGGCGACGTGATCGGCCCGCGGACCGGCCACATGACGAGCCGTCCGCTGAACGCGCCAAGGCCGCTGTTGCCGGCGGCCTGCGCCGCCAGCATCGCGTACTGCGCCTCGGCGTTGTCGAGCTGGAACTGCAGGTCCTTCGTCGCGCCCTGTGACTGCGCGGCCTGAGACTGCGCGCTGGTGCGGCCGGCAACGGCGCCGGTGCGGACAGACTGCTGCTCGTCGATGGCCGCCTGCGCCTGAGCGACGAGCTGGTCGTAGTGATCCTTCTGCGCGGCCAGGATCTTCCGTGTGTTGGTGATCTGATCCTGCAGGCCGCGGATGTCTTTCTCCTTGGAGCTGGCCTCATCCTGCTTTGCCGAGGTCGACGCGCGAAGCGCCCGGATGTCATTGGCGAGCTGCACGTCCTGCCGGTTGATGAAGATCATCGCCTGGAGCCGGTTCGCGAACTCGGTCAGCGACGACGACGAAAGCAGCATCTCGAGCGGGCTGATCAATGCCTGGCGGTACGTGGTTCGCAGGTGCCGGGCGTAGAGGTCCTCGCGCGTGGCGAGCTGCTTCTCTTCTTCGGCCGCCTGGGCCTTTAGCGAATCCGCCAGCGCGCGCGTTTCGTCGAGCTGGAACGTGACGAGCGCCAGCTGCTCCTCGGCGATCTGGATCTGGTAATAGACCTCGTCGGCCTCGGACTGGGCGTCGTCGGCCTTCGCCGCGAGGTCGGCGATCTTCGCGTTGGCGTCGTTCACGACCGCCTGGTACTGGCCGGCGACGGCCTGGTACCGCTGGGTGTTCGCTCGCGCGAGGGCGACCGCGCGGGCGAGATCCTCTTTGCGCTTCAGGGCTTCGGTGAGGGGGTCGTCGGCCGCGGCTGGAACGGCGAGGCCGCCAAGGACCGCCGCGACGGCGAACGCGACTACCGTCGCGCTAGCGGCGCGCTTCCTCCAGCCCCCACCTCCCCGGCGGACCCGGGGAGCTCCCATGAGGGGCGCATCGTGGCATCGCCCCAGGGTCATGGTCAAGCCTCTCCTCGTCTCATTTCGCCAGGTGCGCGCGGACGGAGAGCATCGCCCCGCCGCCGCCCACACCCAAAGCAAGGGCCAGCACGCTCGCCACCAACTGCCAAAGGAACGCTGATTCGAACGAAAGTGGTACGACCTCGAGGAACCCGACGAGCGCGTTTGTCACTGGGCCGGCAGCCGCGACGACGATCAGGAGCGCAGCGACCGCTCCCAGCGCCCCCACGAGCATGCCCTCGAGGATGAACGGCCAGCGCACGAACCAGTCCGTCGCGCCGACGAGCTTCATGATCTCGATCTCGTCGCGCCGCGCGTGGACCGCGATGCGGATCGTGTTGACGATCACGAAGAGCGCCACGACCAGCATCATCAGCAGCACCGCGACGCCGCCGATCGAGAGGACGCGCGTGATGGTCAGGAGCTTGTCGACGACCGAGGGGTTGTCGACCACCTCGTACACCACGCCCTTGCCGATCTCCTGGCGCAGGTCCGCGGCGACCCGGGGCGCGTCCTGGGCGTGCGCGAGCTTGATCTCGAGCGACGCCGGCAGGGGGTTGCTCGAGATATCGACGATCTGGATGTCAGGCCGCTGCTCGGCGATCGCCTCGAGGCGCGCCATCGCCTCCGCTTTCGTGACGTAGTCGACCCGGGCGACCGCCGGGTCCGTCTCGATCGTCGCGCGCAGGGCGAGGACGTCTGAGACCCGGGCGTCGTCCTCGAGGAAGAGCGCGAGCTCGACCTTGGACTCGAGGACGCCGACCGCGGCCTGTAGTCCGCGGTCCGTGGCGAGAAAGAACGCGAAGAGCAACAGCATCAGCCCGACGGTGAACGTCGACGCGAGGCTCATCACCGGATTGCGCCAGAAGCCCTGCCAGGCCGCGGCGACGATGTAGGTGGTCCGACCCATCATGGGTCGGACCGTCCTGCTGCGGCCCGCTTCGCGTGCACGGAGTATGAGAGCCGGCTCATGCGGCGTACAGGCCCTCGCGCTCGTCGCGGACGACGTTCCCGTGATCGAGATGGATGACGCGCTTACGGAGCGCGTTGACGATCTCGGCGTTGTGCGTCGCGATCACGAGCGTCGTGCCGAGATCGTTCACCCGAAGGAGGAGCTTGATGATCTCCCAGCTCGTGACCGGGTCGAGGTTGCCGGTGGGCTCGTCCGCGATGAGGATGCGCGGGCCATTCACGAGCGCGCGAGCGATCGCCGTTCGCTGCTGCTCGCCGCCCGAGAGCTGATCCGGGAAGTGATCGCGACGCTGCGAGAGGCCGACGAGCGCGAGCGCGCGTTCGGTCTCCTCGCGCGCTTCCTCGTTCGAGTGTCCGGTGACGAGGAGGGCGAAGCCGACGTTCTCGCCGACGGTCTTCCGCGGCAGCAGCTTGAAGTCCTGGAAGACCACGCCGACGCGCCGGCGAAGGCGCGGGACCTGCGAGCGCCGCATCCGCGCGACATCCTGGCCGTCGACCCAGACGCGCCCGCTCGAGGGAAGCTCCTCGCGGATCAGAAGGCGGATCACGGTCGACTTTCCGGCGCCCGAGGAGCCGACCAGAAAGCAGAAATCGCCCGCCTCGATGCGCAGGTCGACGTCGCGGAGGGCCTCGGTGCCGTTGGGGTAGTGCTTGCTTACCGCGTCAAGCGTGATCAGCTCCGCAGACCCTCCCTTGCTCGCTTCCGGCCGAACCATAACCGCGTCTTGGCGCAAAACACAACGTCTGTTCGGTCGAAATAAGTACTGCCGCCGGCTGCTCCGTACGCCGGACGGACAGGCGCGCAGCCAGAAACGGTCGCCAAGAGGAAGGTTCTTGGCCGGCTAGGCCTTGATGCCGAGCTGGGTCTGGGCCGGAAGGGTCGGTGTAAAGGTCGCGATCGATGCGATCTTGGAATCGCCGACGGTCATCACCTTGACGCCCATCGTCGCGCGGCCGAGGGCGCGGATCTGTTCGAGCGGGGTGCGGATGACCACCCCGGTCTCGCTGATCAGGAGGATCTCCTGGGTGCCCTCGTCGACCATCTGGATCGCCGCGACGTTGCCGGTCTTGGGGCCGAGCGCCGCGAGGATCACCCCTTGTCCGCCGCGGCCCTGGGTCGGGAACTCGTCGACCGACGTGCGCTTGCCGAAGCCGTTCTCGGTGACGGAGAGCGCTTCCGTACGCGGGCGGGCGATGCCCATTCCGATCACCTCGTCGCCCTTCGCCAGGCGGATGCCGGTGACGCCCTGGGTCTGACGGCCCATGGGCCGGGCGTCGGTGGCCTTGAAGCAGATCGCCTTGCCCTTCCGCGTGGCAAGGATGATCCGGTCCGCCGCCGTGCACGGCGCGACCCACGCGAGCTCGTCACCTTTGCGCAGCGCGATCGCGATGAGCCCGGCGCGGCGCACGTTCGCGTACTCGGCGAGCGGCGTCTTCTTGATGAACCCCTTGCGCGTCGCCATGACGAGGTGCTCCGATGAGCCGTTCTCGCGCAGCGCAACGAGCGCGGAGACCCGCTCGCCGGTCTGCATCGCCTCCAGGATGTTCTGGATCGGCGTGCCCTTCGCGGTGCGGCTGGCGTCTGGGAGCTCGAAGGCCTTGAGGGCGAAGACCCGGCCCCGGTCGGTGAAGACGTAGAGGCGGTCGTGGCTGCGGGCGACCACCAGGTGCTCGACGTCGTCCTCTTCGCGGGTCGCCATCCCGATGACGCCGCGGCCGCCGCGGTGCTGCGCTCGATATGTCGAGAGCGGCATGCGCTTCACGTAGTTGCGGCTCGACAGCGTGATGATGACGTCCTCGTCGGCGACGAGCTCCTCTGCCGACAGCTGCCGCGGGGTGTCGTCCACGATCTCGGTGCGCCGGTCGTCACCATATTTGGTGGCAAGCTCGTCGAGGTCGGCTTTGATGAGGAAGAGGATCTTTCGCGGGTTGGCGAGGATCGACTCGAGCTCGGAGATGAGCTTGATGGTGTCGCGATACTCGTCGTCGAGCTTCTGCCGTTCGAGGCCCGACAGCCGTCGCAGCTGCATCTCGAGGATCGCCTTGGCCTGCGCCTCGGAGAGGCCGAACTGCTCGCGCATCCTGGCGATGAGCACCAGTTCCTGACCCTTGTGCGCGCGGATCACCTTGATGACCTCGTCGATGTGATCGTGCGCGATCTTGAGGCCCTCGAGGATGTGCGCTCGGTCCTTCGCGTTCTTGAGATCGTGCTCGCTCCGCCGTCGGATGACGTTGCGGCGGTGGTCGATGTGGTGCTGGAGGATCTCCTTGAGCGAGAGGGTCCGCGGCTGCGCGTCGACGAGCGCGAGCATGTTGAAGTTGAACGCCGATTGCATGGCGGTGTGCTTGTACAGGTTGTTGAGCACGAGCGTCGCGTCGTCGTCGCGCTTCACCTCGATGACGATGCGCATGCCCTCGCGGTCGCTCTCGTCCCGGATATCAGAGATGCCGGGGAGGCGCTTGTTCTGCACGAGCTCGGCGATCTTCTCGATGAGCGAGGCCTTGTTCACCGCGTACGGGAGCTCGGTGACGACGATCGCATCGCGGTTCCCGCGCAGCTGCTCGTTGTGGGCTTTGGCCCGGGCGATCACGCGCCCGCGACCCTGCGCGTAGGCTCGGCGGATCGCGTCGACACGCTCGACCGCGCCGGTCTCTACGTTCCGCTGCTCGTCGAAGCGATAGATCGCGCCGCCGCCGGGGAAGTCCGGGCCGGCCACTGTGTCGCAGAGGTCGTCGGTGGTGAGCTCGGGGTCGTCGATCAGGCGTTTCGTGGCCTCGACGATCTCGCGCAGGTTGTGCGGCGGGATGTTGGTCGCCATGCCGACGGCGATGCCGGCCGAGCCGTTGACCAGCAGGTTCGGCAGACGCGCTGGCAGGACGGTCGGCTGCTGATGCCGGTTGTCGTAGTTCGGCATCCAGGCCACGGTCTCGTTCTCGATGTCCGCCAGCATCTCGTTCGAGATCGCGGCCAGGCGAGCCTCGGTGTAGCGCGGCGCGCCCGGCGGATCGTCGTCGATCGAGTTATGGGCGAACACGCCGGCCGCGAGGGCGAAGTTCTGCGTCGCGTCGACCGTGAGGTCGTAGACGTCGGCGCGGCCGGCAGGCTCGACCTTGGTGACGCGCTGGGTGAGGCTCGCCGGGATCGGGAAGGCCCCGGTCCGATGGAGACGTTCGGGGATCGCGGTCCGCGAGAACGGCATGAGCTGGTCTTTTGCCTTGAGCTGCTGGGCCTCGCGGTACGTGCCGTCGCGGAGCATGAAGCGGTGATCGGGGGTGCAGACGATCTCCGCTCCGGACTCGAGGGTGACCTTCACGACCGGGTCGTTGCGCCGGACGAGACGCGGAGCGCGCAGCGGCTTGATGCGCACATTGCGGTGCGCGTCGACGGTGAAGATCTCAGCGCGCAACCCCCTGTGGGCCATCTCGACGAGCTCGGTGAACGGCTTCTGCTCGCCGCTATAGAGCTCGACCTTCATGTCGCCGCTGAAGCAGCCGAAGTTCCCCTGTCCCTGCACGAGCGGGTAGCGAGCAGCGAAGTCCTGCGCCATGCGCACCAGCGCGTCGTAGATCGGCGCGTCGCCGTGCGGGTGGTACTTCCCCATCACCTCGCCGTTGATCGCGGCGCACTTGCTGAAGCGGCGGTCGCTCCGCAGGCCCATCTCGTGCATCGTGAAGAGGATTCGCCGCTGCACGGGCTTGAGCCCGTCGCGCACGTCGGGCAGCGCGCGCGCGACGATGACGCTCATCGAGTAGTCGAGGTACGCCTTGCGCATCTCGTCCTCGAGCTCGGCGTCGATCACGCGGTCGTCCCCCGGCTGCTGGATCACGTGCGCAGGTGCTCCCCGTCCTTCTCGGCGTGCTCCCGCTCGACCGCGGCGCGGACGCGCGCGAACGCCTCATCGGTCGCCGAGTAGCGCCGCTCGAGCTCGCGGCGGCGCTCGTCCGACATCACCAGGAACGTCCCGTCGGCTTCCGCCAGCACCTCGTTGTCACTGGCGCGTGAGATCGCACCGTGCGTCTCGATCGCGCGACTTCGCCGCCGGACGACTTCGCCCACGATCCGCAGCTCCTCACCCACGACGACCGGATTGCGGAACGTGACGGTCATCCTGGCGGTCACGCCCCAGATGCCCTGATGAAAGATCGCCCAGCCCATCGTCTCGTCCAAGAGCGCGCTCTGAATGCCTCCGTGCACCGTGCCGTCGTAGCCCTCGTGACGGCGATCGGGAACGAAACGCGTCTCGGCGCGGTCCTTCGAGACTTCGATGTCCAAGTGGAGGCCGGCGTCATTGAGGCGCCCGCACGCGAAGCACCAGTGCTCGAAATCGACTCCGAGGTCACGCAGCCTCGCCACTAGATGTCGAGCTCAGCGTGCGCGGCGTTGGCCATGATCCACTTCTTGCGGCCCTCGACCTCGGTCCCCATGAGCTCGTCGAACGCGAAGTCCGCCTGTTCGGCGTCCTCGAGCGTCACGCGCTTCAGCGTGCGGGTCAGCGGATTGAGCGTGGTGTCCCAAAGCTGTTCGGCGTTCATCTCGGCGAGGCCCTTGTACCGGGAGATCGCGGGCTCGCGACCGCCCTTGCCATCGTCGACGCCCTCGTCCGTCGACGCCAGCGCCGTCTCGTCGTCCGCCCCAGGCTGGACCGCTGTCGCGCGGCGGCCGCCCTTGGGAGCTTCTTCCGTGCCCTTCTCCGTCCGCTTGTCGCGCTTCGCCTTCGCGAGCCCCTTGAGGTCTTTGATCGCCTTGTCGCGCTGCAGATCCGAATACACCCAGCGCACGTCCTTGCCAAGCTGGAGCCGATAAAGGGGCGGCTGTCCGATGTATATGCGGCCCTCTTCCACGAGCGGACGGAAGTGCCGGTAGAGCAGGGTCAGGAGGAGGGTGCGGATGTGCGCACCGTCGACGTCGGCGTCGGCGAGCAGGATCGTCTTGCCGTACCGCAGCTTCTTGACGTCGAAGTAATCGCCGATTCCCGTGCCCAGAGCCGTGATGAGCGCTTTGATCTCCTCGTTCCCGAGCATCTTGTCGGCACGCGCCTTCTCGACGTTGAGGATCTTCCCGCGCAGCGGAAGGATCGCCTGGAAGCGACGGTCGCGGCCGGACTTCGCGTTGCCGCCCGCGGACACACCCTCGACGATGATCAGCTCGCTCTTCTCGGGGTCGCGCTCGGAGCAGTCCGCGAGCTTTCCCGGAAGCGAGAATCCGTCGAGCGCGCCCTTGCGGAAGACATCGCGCGCCTTGCGAGCCGCCTCGCGCGCACGGAACGCGGTGAGGCACTTCTCGACGATGCGTTTTGCGTCGGGCGGGTTCTCGTCCAGGAACGCCCCCAGCGCGTCGTTCAACGCGGTCGCGATCTGCCCAGCGACCTCGGCGTTGCCGAGGCGTGTTTTCGTCTGACCTTCGAACTGCGGCTCGCGGATCTTCACACTGATCACGGCCGTCAGACCTTCGCGCACGTCGTCCGAGGTGAGGTTCGGATCGGCTTCCTTCAGCTGGCCGCTCTTGCGCGCGTAGGCGTTGATCGTCCGGGTCAGGGCGGTCCGGAAGCCGGTGAGATGCGCGCCGCCGTCGATCGTGTTGATGTTGTTCGCGAACGTGTAGACCTTCTCCGCGTAGCTGTCGTTGTACTGGAGAGCGATCTCGGCGATCGTGCCGTTCTCGAAGCTCCGCTCCACATAGACCGGTTTCGGATGCAGGTTCTGGTGGGCCTTGTTCAGATGGCGGACGAAACTGATGACGCCGCCGTCGAAGTAGTAGTTCTCCTCGCTTGCGTTGCGCTCGTCGTGGAGGGCGAGCCACAGGCCCTTGTTGAGGTACGCGGTCTCCCGCAGCCACTGTGTGATCACCGACACGTCCCACTCGATGACCGGGAACATCTGCGGATCGGGCGCGAAGCGCGTGACCGTACCTGTCGTGCGCGGCTGCTCGCGCCAGGGCACGAGCGGCGGCGGTGGCAGCGTCGCTTTCGCGATCGTGCGAACCGCGCTCGCCGGCTTTCCGCGCTCGAACGACTGAGTGAAGATCTTCCCTTCGCGGTGGACCTCGACCACGGTGCGCTCCGAGAGCGCGTTCACCACCGAGACGCCGACGCCGTGGAGGCCGCCCGAGACCTTGTAGCCCGAACCGCCGAATTTGCCTCCGGCGTGGAGGATCGTCATGACGACCTGGAGCGCGTCCATGGGCTTGCCGTTCGGGCCCTTCTGCGTCGGATGAGCCCCGACGGGGATGCCCCGACCGTTGTCCGCGACGGTGATCTCGTTCGATGCGTGGATCCACATGTCGATGCGGTCGCATGTCCCGTTCATGGCCTCGTCGATCGAGTTGTCGAGCACCTCGCGCACGAGGTGATGGAGACCGCGGATGTCGGTCGTCCCGATGTACATACCCGGACGGCGGCGGACCGCCTCGAGGCCCTCGAGGACCTGGATGTCCCCCACGCCGTACGACACACGCTTGGCTTCTTTCGCCGGTGTCTCTTTCCGGACCGCCATTACGCCTTCCCCGCCCTGACGAGCAGCTCGTACAGACGCTCGAAGTCGTCGTCCGAATAGAACTGGATCGCGATGCGCCCGCCACGCCTCCCGCGCATGATCTCGACCTTGGTCCCGAGCGCCGTCCGCAGCTCCGCGACGACGTGCGCGAGCTCCGGGTCGCCGCCGCGGACCCGCGCGCGGGACCGCCCGCGCCGCGTCGGGTGGACCATCTTCCGCACGAGCGCCTCGGTCTCGCGGACCGAGAGGCTCTTGCTGACGACGGTCGCCAGCGCGTGCAGCGCATCCGAAAGCGGTAGCGGCAGGAGCGCACGAAGATGGCCCTCCCCGATGCGACCATCGACGACGGCGTCTTGGAGGGGCTGCGGCGCCGAGAGGGTGCGGAGGGTGTTCGCGACGGCCGAACGCGACTTGCCAAGCCGCTCGGCGAGCTGTTCCTGGGTCAGCTCGTAGGTCTCCATCAGCAGCTTGTAGGCGCGCGCCGCTTCGATCGCGTTGAGGTCGGCGCGCTGCAGGTTCTCCACGAGGGCGAGCTCGAGCCGGTCGCTGCCATCGCCGCGAATCACCGCGGGGATCGACGTCCTCCCGGCGAGCCGGGCGGCGAGCACGCGGCGGTGGCCGGCGATGAGCTCGTACCCGTCGCCGTCTTGAGACACCACAATTGGTTGCAGGACGCCATGCGCCCGAATGGATGCGGCGAGCTCGGAGAGGCTCTCCGGGTCGAAGGTCGTGCGCGGCTGCTGCCGGTTCGGACGTACGAGCTCGAGCGGGAGCTCGGTCGGAGCAGGAAGCGCCGGCGCCTGTTCGCCCGAAGCTGGCTGCCCGAGCAGGACGTCGAGCCCGCGCCCAAGTCCGGTCCGCGCCATCAGGCGATCGCCCCACCGACGACGAGCGGCTCGGTCTTGTGCAGCCTCGCGAGAAGCTCACGCGCGAGGTCGTCGTAGGCCTGTGAGGCGGGGGAGTGAGGCTCATAGAGCGAGATTGGGATGCCATGGCTGGGCGCCTCGGCGAGCCGGACGGTCCGTGGGATCCGTGCCCGTGTCACGAGCGTCGGGAAATGGCGACGGACCTCATCGATGACCTGTAGCGACAGGCGGTTGCGGCGATCCTCCATCGTGAGGACGATCCCGAGGACTTCGAGCCGGTCGTTGAGGCGGTCGTGCACGGCCGCGATCGTCTTGAGCAGCTGCGCCAAGCCCTCGAGCGCGTAGTACTCGCACTGAACTGGGATGAGGACCGCATCGCCCGCCGTGAGGGCGTTGATCGTCAGAAGGCCAAGCGACGGTGGACAGTCGATGATGACCGTGTCATATGCCGAAGCCCCGCGAAGGGCCTGACGCAGACGGTACTCGCGGGCCAGCATCGGTACGAGCTCGACCTCGGCGCCGGCCATGTCCGGCCCGGACGCCAGTAGGTCGAGCCGGTCGAGCGCGGTGCTGGCGATCGAGTCGGTCAGAGGTTGCTCCTTCAGCAGTACGCCGTAGATCGGATTGGGCGGCTCTTTGCCCACCCCGAGTCCGCTGGTCGCGTTGCCCTGGGGGTCGAGATCGACGATCAGCACCCGCTGTCCGGTGCCCACGAGCGCGGCGCCGAGACTGATCGCAGTGGTGGTTTTTCCGACGCCGCCTTTCTGGTTGGTGATGACAAGAACGGTCAAGACAGAACGCCCGTCACACGTGAAACATCACGAGCGGTGTGGCGGAACCTTGTGCCTCGAACCTTGGTAAATCTGGGGATCAGGCTGGGTGTGTTCGTGCTCCTTATTCTAGCCGACGGGCGCACCAAAAACCACCCGTAGAGGCGCCTGCGACGGTGGCTGAACCCGCTTTGTCGCGACCGAATAAGGTAGCGGACTCGCCACCGATCAGACCCGCCGTCGCGCGCGAACCGGGCTGATAATCCTCGCGCATATGGGCGCGAGGTGGAGCACGACGACCAAGCGTGTCGTCGTCGGCATGCTCACCCTGGCGGCGATCTTCGTGATCTACCGAGCTGGAGACATTGTCCGGCCATTCGTCTGGGCGGCGATCGTCGCCTACGTGCTGCTACCGGTCGTGGCCATCGCGGAGCGGCGGCTCTCGCTCCCGCGAACGGTCGCGGCGCTCATCGTGTTCGTCGCCCTCCTTGCGACCGTAATCGGTGGCGGTCGCATCCTCGTGCCGCTCGCGATCGAACAGCTCCGGGATCTGCAGCGGACCCTGCCGACGCTCGTCGTGAATGCCGAGAACACCTTGACCGAGACGGCGGATCAGCTGGGGCTCGAGGACCTCGACCAGCTGATCGTCGGGTTTGCCGGCGTGACGGATCTGACGGCGATGATCGGGCGGAACGCGGTCGCGTTCGTCGTCGGCTTCGGCCACTTCCTGCTCGAGCTTCTCGTCTTCTTCATCGCGACCTTTTTCCTCCTGCGCGACGCGCCGCGATTGCTGCAGTGGATACGTCGCGTGCTGCCGCGTAGCCAACGGAACGAGCTGCTCCCGCTCATCGCGGAGGTGAACGCGCTTCTCGGACGGTACGTCCGCGGCCAGCTGTTCCTGATCGGGGTGATGACGACGGCGACCTTCATCGGCCTGACGGTGCTCCGCGTTCCGTTCTCGCTCCTGCTTGCGTTCCTCACCGGGGTCCTCGAGGTGATCCCGATCGTCGGCCCGATCACGGCGGGCGCGATCGCGTGCCTCGTTGCGCTCGGGCACCCGGCGCCGTTTGGCCTCTCCCAGATCTGGTACGTCGTCGTTGTGGCGGTCATGTACACGGTCCTGCGCCATGCCGAGGACTACTTCGTGATCCCGCTGGTGATCGGCCGCATCGTGAAGCTGCATCCCGCGGTCGTGATCTTTTCTCTATTGACCGGTGGCGCGCTGTTCGGGCTTCTCGGCGTCCTGCTGGCGGTGCCTGTCGCGGCCACCGCCCGGCTCGTGCTGATCTATGCGGGCGCGAAGCTGCGGGACGAGGACCCCTTCCCGCAGCTGGAAGAGGAGCTTGCGGTGCCTCACACGCCGTCGGCGGAGACAGCCACCGCGCATCCGGTCGGACGGCGCGCGCATCCCTAGGACGAGGACACCTTGATGACGAGCACGTGGTCGAGAGAGGGAGGGACGGTGCGTTTCGCGCTCGGACTCGCTGTACCGCTCGCGGCGGCCTTGCTGCAGGGCACGGTCGCGCCGCTGGTCGCGGTCGCCGGGGCTCGGCCTCTGCTACCGATACTGGTGGCGGGCTCCTGGGCCGTGGCCGCCGGCGCGTCCGAGGCGGTGTGGTGGGCGTTCATCGCGGGCATCGCGACCGACCTTCTCTCCGGCGGGCCCCTCGGCGGCTTCGCCCTCGCGTTCCTGCCACCTATCGCCGCCATCGGCGTCCGCGACGGCGGTCGTAGCCGCGGCACGCCAGTTCTCGCAGCAGCCGCGCTCGTTGCCCTCGCGGCGTTGACCGCCGGGCTCATGTATCTCGCGATCCTGGCCGCCACCGGACAGGGCGCTCCATCGATCCCGCTGGCCGTCGGCACGACGGTCGCCGCCGCGCTCTACACCGGGCTCCTCGCTGTCGCGATCTATCCGATCGCGCGACTTGTCCGCCGCGTCACGGAGAAGCAGGGTGCGTTAGGGGTGTGGTGAGGGAAGAGCCGCGCGCATTCGTCCGCACTCGACGATTCATCGCCTTCGGCGCCGCGATGGTCGTGGTCTTCACCGCGTTGACCGCGCGGCTCTACGACATCGAGCTCGTCCACGGCGATTACTACCGTGACCTCTCACAGCAGAACCGCATCCTCCGGCTGCCGGTGCTCGCCGAGCGCGGCGGCATCGTCGACCGGAACGGTTACGTGCTGGCGCGGAACCTCCCAGCGTTCGCGGTGAGCGTCGTGCCGGTCGACATCCCTCGAGCGCGCGAGCAGGAGCTCTCCCAGCGTCTCGGCGCCCTGCTGGACCTCCCGGCCGACAGCGTGGCCGCGACGATTCAGCAACAGCGGCAGCGCAACCCCTACGAGCCCGGAAAGATCTCGACCACGCCGGTCCCCCGTGAGATTGCCTTCGCGATCACCGAGCGCGGCGAGCTTTTCCCCGGCGTGCGCGTCGATCCGGAGAGCATCCGCCTCTACGCCGACGGAACGCTCTACGCGCCGGTCATCGGCTACACCGGCCCCGTCACGGAGGAGGAGCTCCAGACCCTCAAGGACCGCGGCTACCTGGCTGACGACGACATCGGCCGGACCGGGATCGAGAGCGTCTATGAGCAGTACCTGCGTGGGACATACGGCTGGCGCGAGATCGAGCGCGACGCCGCGCAGCGCGAGATCCAGACCCTTGCGCTCCAGCCGCCGACGGTGGGGAACACCGTCGTGCTCACCATCGACGACCGCCTGCAGAAGCTGCTCGACAACGAGCTGCGCGTCGGCGTCGAGCAGGACAAGTTCACGCAGGCGGTGGGCGTTGCCGTGAATCCCCAGAACGGCGAGATCCTCGCGATGGTCTCCATCCCTGGATATGACAACAACCTGTTCGCAAGAGGCATCAGCTCGAGCGAGCTCGCCGCTCTCAATGGGGACGACCGCCATCCCCTGGTCAACAAGGCCATCGGTGACATCTACCCCGCAGGGTCGACGTTCAAGATGGTCACCGGTCTTTCCGCGCTGTCCGAGGGCACCGCAACGCGCGACACGCAGGTCAACGTCACTGCCATGTCGTTCAGCGTCAGCGGCACGCCGTTCTATGACTGGCGCGCTCACGGCACGCTCAATTTCGTGACCGGGTTCGCCCACTCGAGCGACATCTACTTCTACACGCTCGCCGGCGGCACACCCTTCGCGCCCAACGTGCGGGGCGTGGGCCCGGAAGCGATCGCCAAGTACGGCAAGATGCTCGGCTTCGGCGCCCAGACGGGCATCGACCTCCCGGACGAGGCCGCCGGGATCATGCCCAGCCCCGAGTGGAAGCTCGAGAACAAGAACGAGCCGTGGACAATCGGCAACACGTACCAGGAGGCGATCGGGCAGGGCTTCGTCGCTGTTACCCCGCTGCAGCTCCTAAACGCGTACGCGTCGGTCGCCAACGGCGGCACGCTCTGGCAGCCCCATCTGCTGAAGCAGGTTGTCGACAGCCAAGGCAAGGTCGTGGCCACGCCCGCGCCGCAGATGATCCGCAAGCTGGACATAACGCAAGAGAACCTGCGCCTCCTCCGCGAGTCCGCGCGCCGAGTCGTGACGATCGGCCACGCGTACATGCCGAACGCGAAGCTCCCGATCGCCGGGAAGACCGGAACCGCCGAGTTCGGGGCCGCGACGGGCAAGGACGGCGCGGGCCGAAACAAGCTCGGCTTCCACAACTGGTTCGTCTCGTTCCTGCCGCAGGCTGACAACACCGACCCGACAGCGCAGATCGCGATGGTCATCTTCACCTACGACTCCTCGAAGTCGCTGTGCGAGAACTGCTTCAACCCGGCGGTCGGGATGACGCAGCGGATCCTCGAGGCGTACGTGCTCGGCAAGTGAAGCGTCTCCATCGAGCCTGCCGTCATGGTTCGCTCGGTGGCGGGGTAGCCGGGGCGGTGCCGTGGTTGCCGGGGGTGGCCGGGGCGGCATCCCGCATACCTGGGGTGGCAGGGGCGGAGCCTGGGGTGGCAGGGGCGAAGCCCCTGCGAGAAATCAGTGCTATGCGAATCGGGGCGAAGCCACGATGAGCGTCCGTCCTCTCGCGCTGCCGCGTGCCGCGACGCCGCTACACGACCGCCCGGTGGAGCGCCGCTGGATGCAGATCGACCCGATCCTGCTGATCGCCACGATCCTGCTGATCGGATACGGCCTCGTGATGACGTACTCCACGACGGCCGAGACCCGGACGTTCACCGGTGATCCGATGCAGTTCGTGATCCGGGGAGCGCTGTGGGCCGCGGTCGGCCTTGCAGTGATGGCGGCAGTCGCGTACTTCGACTACGCGTGGCTCGGCGCCTTCGCGCCGGTGCTGTACGTCTTGACGCTCGGTCTCCTCGCGGTGGTTCTCGCGATCGGCAGCTCAAGCCTCGGGGCGCAGCGCTCGGTGACGTTTGTGGGCCTCTCATTCCAGTTCAGCGAGGTCGCGAAGGTCCTGATGATCGTCGTGCTCGCGAAGTTCTTCGCCGACCGTCGTGCGTCGATCGGATCGCCGCTCGTGATCGGGTTCGGGCTCGCGCTCCTCGCGCCCGCGGTCTATCTCGTGTACCGCCAGCCCGACCTCGGCACGAGTCTCGTGTTCATCGCGATCTTCTTCGGCATCGCCTTCCTGGCGGGGGCCCGGATCTGGCAGCTCACCGCCCTAGCCGCCGTCGCCGTTGCCTCTTTCCCGGTCGTCTGGGCGCTGCTCAAGGACTACCAGCGCGCGCGGCTCGGCGCATTCCTCAACCCATACAGCGATCCGCAGGGCGCGGGTTGGAACATCATCCAATCGCTCATCGCGGTCGGCTCGGGTGGCGCGACCGGGAAGGGCCTCACCGCCGGCACGCAGTCGCCCCTCGGGTACCTTCCGATCGCGGAATCGGACTTTGTCTTCGCGGGTCTCGCGGAGGACCTCGGTTTCGCGGGTGCGGTCATCCTCTTCGCGCTCTACATCATCCTGCTCGTCGCGGCCCTGCGCGTCGCGTTCCGCTCGCGCGATCCCTTCGGAATGCTCATCGGCGGGGGCATCGCGACGATGCTGCTCTTCCAGATCCTAGTGAACGTGGGCATGGCGATCTCGCTCATGCCCGTGACCGGCATCCCGCTTCCGTTCATCTCGCACGGGGGAAGCTCGCTCGTCTCCATCTGTTTCGCGCTCGGAGTGCTGCAGTCCGTCTCGATGCGACGCGAGGCAAGCGGTCCCTGACCCCGAGGCGGCCCATATACTTTTCAACGAAAGGCCGCGAACGGGAGCAGTACGCGTCGCGAGCGCGCCGAGAGAGCCGGCGGTCGGTGTGAGCCGGTGCGCGCAAGACGCGGAACTCGCCCGGGAGCCGCGGGAGCGAACGGCGATCGGCCGCTAGCTCTCGCCGGGGTCACGCCCGTTACCGCGTGCTCGAGCGGAGAGCATCGGGGCTGTGGCGCAGTGGGAGCGCATCACACTGGCAGTGTGGGGGTCGCGGGTTCGAATCCCGCCAGCTCCACGGGCTAGCGAGAACGAGACACGAAGCCGCAGCTTCGTGGCGAGGACGAGCGACGCCCGTGCTCTCAACTGAGGTGGTACCGCGGAAGCCTTTCCGTCCTCTCTGACGGCGAGGCTTATTTATTTCCTCATGAAAGGAGGCAGGACATGGCGGTCGAGGACAAGAAGCGGATCGAGCGTTACGTGCCCGCGGACATCGAACCTAAATGGGAGAGAGAGTGGGCCGCGTCCGGCCTCCACAACACGCCCGACGAATCCGATCGGCCCAACTTCTACTTCCTGACGATGTTCCCGTACCCGTCGGGCGACATCCACGTTGGTCACTGGTACGCGTTCGCGCCGGCCGACTGTGCCGCGCGCCATCTACGGATGCGCGGCTACAACGTGCTCTTTCCAATGGGCTTCGACGCGTTCGGCATCAATGCCGAGAACGCTGCGATCGACCGCAAGATCCATCCCGCGGTCTGGACCGAGAAGAACATGGCGCACATGCGCGACCAGTTCCGCCGCATGGGCGCGGCGATCGACTGGCGCCGCGAGGTGATCACGTGCTACCCCGAGTTCTACCGCTGGAACCAGTGGATGTTCCTGAAGTTCCTGGAGAAGGGACTGGCATATCGGGCCGAGGCGCCGGTCAACTGGTGTCCGCGCGACGAGACCGTGCTCGCGAACGAGCAGGTCATCGCGGGAAGGTGCGAGCGGTGCGACACGCCGGTCGTGAAGCGGCAGATGACGCAGTGGTTCTTCCGCATCACGGCCTACGCCGACGAGCTGCTGCGGTTCGACGAGGTGGACTGGCCGGAGCGCGTGCGTGTCATGCAGACGAACTGGATCGGCCGTTCTGAGGGGGCCGAGATCGCGTTCCCGGTCGAAGGCGAGAGTGGAGAGGAGATCCGTGTCTTCACCACGCGGCCGGACACGATCTACGGCGCGACGTTCATGGTCCTGGCACCCGAGCATCCGCTGGTCGCGAAGATCACCGCTCCCAGCCGGAGGGCCGAGGTCGATCGCTACGTCGAGCGTGCCCGCAACATGGAAGAGATCGAGCGCACTGCGGCCGAGCGCGTCCGTACGGGGGTCGACACAGGCGCGTTCGCGCGCAACGTCTTCACCGGTGAGCGAATCCCGATCTGGATCGCCGACTACGTCCTTCAGACGTACGGCACCGGCGCGATCATGGCCGTCCCTGGCCACGATGAGCGGGACTTCGATTTCGCCAAGCGGCACGGTCTCGAGATCCGCGAAGTGATCTCTCCCGACGGCATCGAGCAGGGCTCGCTTAGCGCGCCGTACTTAGGCGAGGGGCGCATGGTCCGAAGCGGGCCGTTCAGCGGAACGCCGACTGCGGACGGCCGGCGCGCTGTCGCGGAGGAGGCGAAGCGTCGCGGCATCGGAGGGCCTTCGGTCACGTATCGCCTGCGCGACTGGCTGATCTCACGGCAGCGCTACTGGGGAACGCCCATCCCGGTGGTGTATTGCGATACCGACGGGGCGGTCCCGGTGCGCTACGAGGACCTGCCGATCGCGCTTCCGCGCGACGTCGAGTTCACCGGTCGCGGAGGCTCGCCGCTGGCGCACGTCCCGTCCTTCGTCAACACCACGTGTCCGAAATGCGGTGGCCCCGCGCGCCGGGACATTGACACGATGGACACATTCGTCGACTCGTCCTGGTACATGTATCGCTACCTGGACCCAAAGTTCGCCGCCGCGTTCATGGACAAGGATCTGGGCCGCAAGTGGCTGCCGGTGCATCAGTACACCGGGGGGATCGAGCACGCGATCCTGCACCTGCTCTACATGCGTTTCGTGTGCAAGGCCCTGCGCGACCTGGGCGAGCTCTGGTTCGACGAGCCTGCGCTTCGGCTGCGCAACCAGGGCACGATCATCTTCGGCGGCCGCAAGATGTCGAAGTCGCGCGGGAACGTGCAGACACCCGACGAGTACGTCGCCATCTACGGCGCCGACACGCTGCGGCTCTTCCTGATGTTCCTGGGTCCGTGGACACAGGGCTCGGACTGGGATGCCTCCGGGATCGAGGGCGTGCACCGCTTCCTGAACCGCGCCTGGATGCTGGGGCTCACCGATCCCGGCGCCGGTCCGCGCGACCGCGCGATCGACCGCGCGCTGCACCGTACGATCGCCAAGGTAACCGCCGACCTGGAGACGTATCACTTCAACACCGCGATCGCGGCCATGATGGAGCTGTCAAATGCGCTGCAGCATGCGAGCGGACCGAGTCGCGCGGACGCGGTCGACAAGCTGATCTTGCTGCTCGCCCCGTTCGCTCCGCACATCGCCGAGGAGCTGTGGCACCGACGCGGTGGGACCGGAACGGTCCATCGTCAGACCTGGCCGGCCTACGACGCCACGCTCGCCGCGGCCGACGAGATCACGCTCGTCATCCAGATCGATGGCAAGGTTCGCGAGCGGATCCCGGCGCCGGCCGGGATGTCGATAGCCCGAGCGGAGGAGCTCGCGCGTGCGAACCCAAAGGTCCGCGCGGCGCTGACGGGACGCGATGTCGACCGAGTCGTCGTCGTGCCCGATCGAATCGTCAACATCGTCACGCGGCGACGGTCGTGACCGCGGAGATCCGTCTCGCGGCGCTGTGCGATCACGCGCTCGTCGGCCAGGACGGCAAGGTCAGCCTGCTCGGGATCTTCCGCAACATCTCGGTGAGCGGGCTGCCGGCGCAGCATCCGCGGATGTTCGTCGTCGCGATCCTCGGTCTTGACGTCGGTGCGCATACCGTTCGAGTGCGCCTTTTGCGCCCCGACGGCCAGCAGGCGATGCCGAATCCGCCTGAGATTTCGGTCCACGCCGTCGCCGGGCAGGACGTAAACGTCATCGTGGAGCTCAACAACATGAGCTTCACCACCTATGGCGTGCACCGCTTCGACCTCGAGGTCGACGGATCGTCGGTCGGCGGACTGCCGGTCGCGATCGTCCAGATGCAGCAGCAGCAACAGGGCAAGCGCACGAATTGACGACACGCTGTCGCCAGAAATGACGACGGCGCTGACACATTTGTGGGCTAGGCGCGACCTCAGCAGCGGCCCAGGCTTCCGTGGATGCGTCCGATCGTCCTCGTCGTGGGTGCCGTCGCGCTCGTCGCCGGCGCGGCACTCGTGTTCGTGCCGCTCCATGGCTCCGCACCTGACGTTGCCGTAGTAGAGGAGACGCCCACACCGACGCGAACCCCGGAGTCCGGCGTGATCGTCGACGTGGTAGGCGCGGTGGCCCATCCTGGGGTCTACCGGCTTCCCGCGGGCGCGCGGGTCCTCGATGCGCTGCTCGCGGCCGGTGGCATGACCGGCGACGCGGACCTCGCCGCCCTGAACAAGGCGACGCCTCTGCGCGACGGGGTGCGGATCTACGTCCCCCGGCCCGGCGAGGCGGTGCCGGCAGGGAGCCTGGGGAGCGAGTCCGAGCGGCTCGTGGACCTCAATCACGCCAGCGCCGCGGAGCTCCAGACGCTTCCCGGGGTGGGCGCGACGACCGCGGCGCGCATCGTCCGCTCCCGGAACGCGAAGACGTTTACGAAGGTCGAGGAGCTGCAGACGCGTGGGCTCGTGACGCCGCGGGTTTTCGCCGACATACGCGATCTCGTCAGCACGCGGTGAGAAGAATCCTCGCAACTCCGTTCGCGCCTGCCGCGCTCGTCGCCCTCGCCGTCGCGCTCCTCGACCGGTTCTCGGGTCCGGCTGCGATCGTCTGCGCCGGCGTCCTGGCGATCGTCATGACCGTCCTCGCGGTCACGAGCGCCGATCGTCCCCGACGTATCTGTTGGGCGACGGGCCTGGTTACGGCGGTCGCCTCCGCGATGGCCACGGGACTCGGTCCGTTTCCCGCGTTCGATCTCCGCCACGCCGGGCCGCTCGATGCTTTGCGCGACCTTCTGTCGGCTCCGCTACAGCGCCTCATTGCCGAACCCGAGGGCGGGATCGTTCGCGGCATCGTCCTTGGCGAACGCACGAGCGTCGATCCCGATCTCGCCGCCGCGTTCGCGCGCAGCGGCACCACGCACTTGCTGGCGATCTCGGGCTTCAACATGACCCTCGTCGCGGCCACCGTTGGTCTCATCGCACGCGGGCGCGTCCGCCCGATCGTCACCGCGAGTCTCACCGTGGCGACCGTCATCGCTTACAGCCTGCTCGTCGGTCTCGCGCCGAGCGTCGTCCGTGCCGCGCTCATGGCGGTCGTGGCGTCGTGCGGCCTCGCGTTCGGCCGCCGCCCGGCGATCGTCAACGCGCTCGCTCTCGCCGTCGCTGCGATGCTCGCGTTCGACCCGGCGTCGCTGGGCGATGTCGGCTTCCTCTTGTCCGCCGGGGCGACCGGCGGACTGCTCTTCCTCGGCGAGCCGCTCTCGCAGCGTCTCGCGGCGCTCCCTCGTCCGATCCGCGAAGGTCTCGCGACGACGCTCGCCGCGACGCTTCCCACGCTGCCCGTCATCGCTGCCGTGTTCGGACGCGTCTCGCTGGTGTCGCCGGTCGCGAACCTCCTCGCGGTGCCGCTCTTCGCCCCGCTCATGCTCGCCGGCTCGTCCACGGCCGCGCTGGGAGCTCTGTGGATCGACCTCGCGCGTATCCCGGCGGTCGCGACGTGGGCGCTCGCATTCGCGCTGCGCGTGGTGGTCGAGACCGCCGCTGCCTTGCCCCTCGCGTCCGTCGCCGTTCCCGATGGTCCCGTCGCCGGGCTCGGGTACGCAGCCGTCACCGTTACCGTGCTCTGTCTGGGGCCACGTGCTCTTGCTGCCGCGGGCGCCAAAGGTCGCGAGCTCAGGTCGCGCGTCCGCCTCCCCGCGGTGCGAGTTCCCGCGTTCTCGGCGCGTCACGCTGCGTTTGCCATCGCCGCAACGCTCGCGCTCGCGGCTGGCGTCGTCGCGGTTCTTGCAAATCCGGCGGCGCCCATCCGCGTGCGCGCGCTCGACGTCGGACAGGGCGACGCCTTCCTCGTCGAGATCGGTCCGAAGGTGATGCTCATCGACGGCGGACCGGATCCGGCGCGACTGCTCGCCGAGCTCGGTGCCTCGCTGCCGCCGTGGCGGCGCCGCATCGACGTGGTCGCGCTTACGCACGCGCACGCCGATCACGCGGACGGCCTCATCGGCGTGCTCGAGCGCTACGAGGTGGGTCTCACGCTCGAGCCCGCCGGTCTCAATCCCGGTCCGGTCGCGACGGCGTGGGCCGAGCGGATCGCTCGCGCACACGCCGAGCGTCGCGTGGTCTCGGTTGGCGCGCGCGTGCGCGTCGGAGATGCCACCGTGACGATCCTCGCGCCCGATGGCGATCCCCGGGTCGACGTCCCGTCTCTCGTCTTGCGTCTCGAGCGTGGAAGCTTCTCGATGCTCTTCATGGGCGACGCCACCGAGCAGGCGCAGGCCGACCTCCTGCTCCGGTCAGGGTCGCTTCCCACGCGTGTGTACGTGCCACCGCATCACGGTGCCGCGACGCCATACGCATCGGCGCTCGTCCAGGCGGTCCATCCGTCGGCGGCGGTGATCTCCGTGGGAGCTCAGAACCGTTATGGTCATCCGACGCCCGAGACCCTCGCGGCGCTGGGCCGGGTGACCACCTATCGGACCGACCGCGACGGCACCGTGGAGCTGGATCTCGATGGCACAAGCCTCGTCGTCCGAACCCACGCGAATGGTCTTCCTCCTCCACGGGGAGGATTCCTTCCGCATGCGCCTCCGGCTGGGTGAGCTCGTACGAGCGCTCCTCCAACGCGCGCCGATCGCGTCCGGCGATCTCGCCCGCGCGCACGAGGTCCGCCTCGGCGAGCTGGTCGGCGTCAGCTTGCACGACGCCCGGACCGATCCGGCGTCGGCCATCGCCCTTTCGGGACAGGCGCAGGGCTTGTTCGACGCACCGGACGAGCGCCGCGTCGTGGTCGTCGAGCATGCCGAGGCCCTTCGCGACTACGCGGTGATCGCCGGCTTCCCGCGCGAGGCGGGATTGGTGCTCGTGTCCGTCGAGCGGCTCGCCGCGGGACGCGCACGACGTGCCGGCCGCGCCCGAACCGGCGCCGCCACGGCGAACGCGGCCGCGAACACGCTCGTCGACGCGGTCGAGAGCGCCGGCGGAACGATCGAGCGCCTCGAGCGGATCGCGCCGGTGGACGTTGCGCGCTGGATAGAGGCGCGCGCATCGCTACACGCCGCGAAGCTCGGAACGGATGCGGTGGCCGCGCTCGCCTCAGCGGTCGGGAGCGACACCGAGCGTATCGAACAAGAAGTGAAGAAGCTCGGCGCGTATGCCGCAGGCGCGACGGTCACGGCGGCTGATGTCCGCGCGCTCGTGAGCGGGGCGATCGAGGCCGACGTCTTCGAGCTGACGCAAGCCGTCGTTCGCCAGGACGCGCGTGTCGCGATCGGAACCCTCGAGCGTCTTCTCGCCGACGGCAACGCTCCGCAGCAGATTCTCGCGCTGCTCCTGTGGCAGTTCAGAGTGCTGCTATTCGCGACGGCGATGAAGACCAACGCGGACGGGGAGCGTATGGCCAAGGCAATACGGTCCACACCGGGAGCGATCGCTCGCGCCACCGCCTTCGCGCGCCGTGTATCACGGGCCGACATCGTCCGCGCGTACGAGGCGATCTATGCGACGGATCAGGTGATCAAGACCGGTCGAGCAGACTCCGACCTCGCCGCACTCACACTCTGCGTCCTCGATCTCTGCCATGTGGCGAATGCCGATCTGCGCGACATGCTGCTCGTCGAGCCGCCCAAGCGCTGATCAGCGCTTCGCCGTCGGCGCCTCCGTCGGCTTTGTCTCGGGCGCGCGACCCGTCTTGCTCTGACCGTCCGAGCCCGCGCGCGCGGTGTCGCGCTCGGCCTTCGCTCGCTGGTAATCCTCGAGGAAGCGCTTCTGTCCAGCCTCCGTCAATGGGTGGTTGAACAGCTGCTTCAGGATCGCGAACGGCATCGTCGCGATGTCGGCCCCCGCGAGCGCCGCCTGCGTGACATGGATCGGCGTCCGGATCGATGCGGCGAGAACCTTCGTCTTGATGCCCTGCTGCCGGTACGCGGAGACGATGTCCGCCACGACCCGCATCCCGTCCTCGTTGATGTCGTCCAGACGGCCGGCGAACGGACTCACGATGTACGCCCCGATCGCGGCCGCGAGCAGCGCCTGGTTGACCGAAAAACACAAGGTGACATTCACGCGGATCCCCTCGACTGCGAGGGCCTTTCCGGCGGCGATGCCGTCGGGGGTCATTGGCACCTTCACGATCACGTTCTTGTGCCAAGAAGCGATGCGGCGCCCTTCGGCGATCATGTCGTCGCGTTTCTCCGAGACGACCTCCGCCGAAACGTTGCCGATGATCTGGCAGATCCGTTTGACCTGGTCCTCGTGCTCGTGACCGGCCTTCGCGATCAAAGTCGGATTGGTGGTGACGCCGTCGACGACGCCCCAGTCGACGCCCTGCTTGATCTCTTCGTAGACCGCCGTGTCGAGAAAGAGCTTCATGTCGTCATCTCCTGCAGCCGCGGTGCCGCCTCGACCGCGCGGCCGTTGCTGCGCGCGAACGCCACCGCGGCCTCGATGAACGCGGTGAACAGCGGATGCGGACGATTTGGGCGCGACTTGAACTCGGGGTGGTACTGCGTGCCCAAATAGAACGGGTGCTCGGGCAGCTCGGCTATCTCGACGAGCCGTCCGTCGGGAGAGAGACCCGAGAAGCGCATCCCGTGGCTCTGCAGCAGCTCGCGATAGGCGTTGTTGAACTCGAAACGGTGCCGGTGGCGCTCGAGCACGATCGGCTGACCGTATGCGCGGCTCGCGAGCGATCCTGCCTCGAGGACGCAGGGATAGCTCCCGAGGCGCATCGTGCCGCCTTTGTCGGCGACGTCGCGCTGCTCCGGGAGGAGATCGATCACGGGGTGCGGCGTGAACGCGTCGAACTCCGTGGAGTTGGCGTCGTCCGTTCCGAGCGCGGTACGAGCGAGCTCTATGACCATGCACTGCATGCCCATGCACAGGCCGAGCGTGGGAACACGCCGCTCCCTGCCGAATCGGGCCGCCTTCACCTTGCCCTCGATCCCGCGGTAACCGAAGCCGCCGGGGACGACGAGCCCGTCGAGGCCCACCAGCGGCTCGACATCGTCGGAGCGCTCCAGTCGCTCGCTATCGATCCACTGGAGCTTGACGTCGCAGCCCGCTGCCCACGCCGCGTGGCGCACCGCCTCGGCGACCGAGAGGTACGCGTCCTGTAGCTCGATGTATTTGCCGACGAGCCCGACCGTGAGCGGGATGCGCGCGCCTCGGATGCGCTCGGTGATCGCGTGCCACTCCGCGAGGTCGGGCAGCGTCGCCCGATCGAGTCCGAGCTCCTCGACGACGATCTTGCCGAGGCCAGCCTCCTCGAGCATGAGCGGGACGGCGTAGATCGACCACGCGTCGGGCTCGCTGATCACGTTGTCCACCTTCACGTCGCAGAAGAGGGCGATCTTTTCGCGAAGCTCGTCGTCGATCGGCTCGTCGGCCCGCGCGATCAGGACGTCGGGCTGGATGCCGATGGCGCGCAGCTCGCGCACCGAGTGCTGCGTCGGCTTGGTCTTGAGCTCTCCGGTCGCGACGCGCGGGAGCAGGGTCAGATGGATGTAGAGGACGTTCTGCTTGCCGACGTCGTTGCGGAATTGGCGGATCGCCTCGAGGTAGGGGAGCGATTCGATGTCGCCGACGGTCCCACCGACCTCGACGACGACGACCTCCGCCTGCTGCTCGCGCGCCACGCGATGGATCCGCTCCTTGATCTCGTTGGTGACGTGTGGGATCACCTGCACGGTCGCGCCGAGGTAGTCGCCGCGGCGCTCCTTGGCGATGACCGCGTTGTAGACCTGGCCGGTCGTGAGATTCGAAGCACGCGTCACGTTGCGGTCGATGAACCGCTCGTAGTGTCCAAGATCGAGGTCGGTCTCCGCGCCATCCTCGGTGACGAACACCTCGCCGTGCTGGTAAGGAGACATCGTGCCCGGGTCGACGTTCAGATACGGATCCATCTTCAGCGACGCGACGGCGAGAGAACGTGCGGCGAGGATCCGGCCCAACGATGCTGCGGTGATGCCCTTGCCGAGCGAGGAGGTGACCCCTCCGGTCACAAACACGAACTTCGGCACGGCGTGGACCTCCGGGGTTTTTCTGATTCTAAGGCGTGTCGATGCCGAACGGAAGGCTCGCCAGGACCACAAGGCGGGGCCGATCGGGATTGGTATGCGGCGGATACGAGGGAACCTCCACCGGATCCTCTCGCCTCGCGTCGTCGAGCCGTCCGTCGAGGCGCAGGGTCCGGAAGCGCGCATCGCGAAGCTCGCCGTCCGCCTCGATCGCCGCGAACTCGACGATCGCGACGAGGCGCGGCCGGAGGAAACGGATTCCCGCACGCATCCCGACCGGCGTCGAGAAGGGGGAGCTCTCGCTCGCAAAGTCCCGGGTCGCCTCGTCCAGCCAAGCCCCGAGATATGGCGGCACGAACGCCTCACCCGCGTACGCGATCGCACCGTCCTCATCGCGGAAGCCGCACAACACGGCGCGCGCGCCGCGGCGCTCGTCGACGACGAGACCGCCGACGATCACGTCGGCGCGCGGCGTCACGTGGCACTTGAGCCATTCCTGGGTGCGCGCGCCCGGGACGTACCGGCCCTCGCGACGCTTCGCGACGATTCCCTCGAGCCCGTATTCGGCGACGACCTCGAGGAATGGCTCGCCGTCGTCGTCGAGGTGCTCGGGGACCGCGATCGTAGCCGAGCGCAGATCGAGAGCCGCCAGGCGGGCCCGCCGCTCGGTGAGTACCCGTCCGAGCAGCGGCCGTCCGCTCTCGTAAAGAAGGTCGAACGCAACGAAGACCGGTCCTCTCCCGCGCTTCACCACTCTCGGTCCCAGGGGCAGCGTCCCCTGGGGGCGTAGCCACCGGCCCGCTAGCAGGTCGTACGCGGGACGGCCGCGCGAGTCGCACACCACGATCTCGCCGTCCAGCACACATCCCTCCGGAACGGGCAGATCGCGCAGCTCGGGCATGAGCGGGAGCAGGTCGCCGCCAGAGCGATCCGTGATGCGAAGTCCGCTCTCGTCGCGTGAAGCGAGTGCGCGAATGCCGTCCCACTTGAGCTCGAAGAGGTACTCGGGCGAGTTGAACGCTCGCAAAGCGCGCCGCGGTCGCATCGGCGCGATCGAACGCGGTAGAGCGCTTTTTGCCTCGGCCACGTCGATGAGCGTCGGATGTTCTGCGCGCCCAGGACGCTCCCGCTCGCGCGTCACCAATCGAGGATAGGTGCTACGAGGCCTTTCTCCGTGCTGTTCGCGAAGCCGATGCTGCGCGCTTCGGCTTTGCCTCGCCCTTCTTCGCCTTCTCGACGGACGCCTTCAGAGCGGACATGAGATCCACGACGGTCGTCTCCGCTTCGGGTTCGGGCGCCTCGATGACCTCTCTTTTCTCCACCTTCGCCTCGACGAGCTTCATGACCGCTTGCTTGTATTCGTCCTTGTATTCGTCGGGCTCGAACTCGGTGGCCATCATGCCGACGAGGTTCTCGGCCATCTTCAGCTCGGCCGGTGAGACTTTCACGTCCTCGGGGATGTCGAGGTCCTCCGTGGAGCGGATCTCGTCCGGCCAGTGGAGCGTGTTCATGAGCAGCGCGCCGTCCTGTGGACGCACGGAAACGAGCCGCTCGCGGTCACGGAGAGCGAATTTCGCGATCGCGATCCGCTCGGTCTTCTCGAGCGTCTTTTTCAGCAGCGCGTACGGCTTCTCCGCCGACTTCTCAGGCTCGAGGTAATACGCGGACTGGTAGTAGAGCGCGCCGGGGAGCTCTTCGTTCTTGATGAATCCGGAGATGTCGATCGCCTTGCTCGACCGGAGGGGGAGCTTGTCGAAATCCGCGTCGTCCAGCTCGACGTAGTTGCCTTTCTCGTACTCGTATCCCTTGACGACGTCGCCCCACGCGACTTCGTGGTCGCCTTCGACGCACCAGCGCTTGTTCTTGATGCGGCTGCGGTGCTCGGGACAGAGCAGATTGAAAGACACCTTGCTCGTGCTTTCCGTCGCGAGATAGAGCCGGACCGGGATGGCGACCATCCCAAAGCTCATGACCCCTCGCCAGATGGATCGTGGCATTCCACACCTCGCCGGCCGCGTTTCCGCTCGGTTTTCCCCCGCGCGGCGTAGCCGCGCGAATTGTAAGGGCTCAGGTCAAGGCAGTGCCGGAGGCGCACGCCGGCCGACGAGCACAAGGCGGAGAAGGCGGTCGAGGGTTCGCGGGTCACCTCGCCAGTGCTCGCGCACGACCTCATGGTCCGTGGTGGCGAGCACCAGGCGCAGCGCGAACGCAGCCACGACCGCGTCATCGAGCGAGCCGATCACCGGGATGAAGTCGGGGATGAGATCGATGGGCGACGCGAGCCAGAGTGAGGCCGCGCCGAGAACGATCTTGGGGACGACCGGGACGCGCCGATCGCCCATGAGACCGGCGAACAACCGGACGAGGTTGGGCGCGAGGGCAGCGAGCTCGCGCGCCAGCCAGATCCTCCCCCCGATGACGAGGATGACGACGAGCGCGCACCAGCAGAGCGCGATGATCGCGAGCGCGACGATGAGCCCGCGCCAATCCATCAGAGACTCGCCTCCTCAGGCCGCGATCGCGCGCTCGGCGAGCGCCGTCGGGAGCGATCCGGTCGAGGCGATGGCGTCGTGGAATGCACGCAGGGCGGCGCGATCCGCCGCGCCGCGCTTGGCGAGCCAGCGCGTCCGGATGTCTACGATCTCGAGCATCCCGGTGAGATAGCTCGAGGCCTGTGTGGGCCAGGAGCAGTACCGGCCCACCTCCGCCTTGGCGTTGGGAGGGGTGAGGTTCCCGTTCTTCACCATGAAGTCGACCGCCTCGTCGAATGTCATCTCGCCCATGTGCAGCGACGTGTCGACGACGATGCGCGCCGCGCGGAAGAGCGTCGCCTCGTACTGGAACAACAGGTACCGCGGCTCGGTGAAGAAGCCCTGCTCGCGCATGACCCGCTCGGCGTACAGGCCCCACCCTTCGGCGAAGTAAGAGGTGAAGTGCGTGCGTCGAATCGGTGACGGGTTCTGCTTCGCCATGATGAGATGCCAGTGGTGTCCGGGATATGCCTCGTGCACCGCGGTCGTCGGGATGCCGGCGCTGCAGTTGCCCTCGAGGCGCTTCTGCACTTCCTCGGCTGGCGTCCCGTCGGGCGGATAGGGAACGAAGAAGTGGCCGTGGAACGAGTCGCTGAACGCCGGCGGTGCGTTGTAGCTCGCGACGGCCTGGATCGGTCGCTGAAAATGCGGTGAAGGCTCGACGGTGCAGCTCTCTCCGCGCGGCAGCGTGACCAGGCCTGTGTCTTTGAGGAACGAGCGGGCGCGCTCGGTCCATTCCTCGTACTCGGCCTTCATGGCCTCGGGCGTGGACGCGTGCTGCCGGTTGAGCCGCGCGCACGCCGCGACCCAGTCGCCGCTCCCGTCGACCTCGCGCGCGATGCGATTCGCTTCGCTCGAAAGGAGGTCGTGCTGCTCGCGTCCGCGATCGCGTAACTCGCGCGCGTCGTAGGGCAGAAGCTCTTTCTCGCGCAGCAGCGCCGTGTATAGCGGCTCGCCGATCGCATAATTTCCCGCGCAGCGCGTTTGGTTCGCCTCGAGGAATGCCGCGAAGTCCTCGTACGCCTTCGCCGCGTTTCCGCCCGCGGCGGCGACCATCTCGCGTGTCGCCGCATCCTTTATCTCCGCGGGGACGAGCTCGCGCGCGTAGCGAGCCGCGGCTTTCGCCTGGCCGATGGCCCGGTCGCAATAGATCCGCGGCACGAGCGAGAAGTCCAGGTTCCGCCTGCCGTGCTCGACGTGCGTCGTCGCCGCCTCGAGGCGCGCGCGGGCCGCCGCGGCAAGGTCCCGTTCGGGACGAAGCCGATGGAGGAAGAGGATGAAGACACCCTGCAGCGAGGGATTCAGGTACGTATTGGGCTGCCTGCGCCACTCGAGGCGCGGCTGCAGGAGCTCGCGTCCGCGCAGCGACGACAAGATCGCATCGCGGTCGATCTGCTCCTCGGGCGCGAGCCCGTCATTCAGCGCGCGGAAGCGCCGGCTCCACTCGACGACCTGCGCCTCGCGCCGCGCGAACGCTTCGGCCGAGAGGTCCTCCGAGCGCTCGTCGTATGCGGTGAGGCCCAGCATGCTGGCCCAGGACGGCGATTCGTCGTAGCGCTCGTTGAGATAGCTCTGGACGAGCGAGGCGAACGTTTCCGACGTCACGCTGGAACCTCCGTGAGAATGGCGGAGGAGTCACAGTGAGCCTCACCGAGTACCAGCGCAAACGCGACTTCGGCCGGACGCCCGAGCCGAAAGGCAAGAAGCCGAAGGCGACGCCGGCGCGCCGATACGTCGTCCACCGCCATCACGCGACGCGCCTGCACTGGGACGTCCGTTTGGAGATGCGCGGCATCCTCGCGTCATGGGCCGTGCCGAACGGTCCCCCGCTCGAGGCCGGCAAGCGGCGGCTCGCGGTCCACACCGAGGATCACCCCCTCGAGTACCTCACGTTCCATGGCGTGATCCCCGACGGCTACGGCGCCGGGACGATGACCATCTGGGATACGGGGACCTACGAGCTGCTCCTCGAGAAGGACAACGAGTACAAGCTGCGCTTCGACGGCAAGCGCCTGGAGGGCGAATGGGTCCTCGTCCAGACACGGCAGAACGAAGGCCGCGACTGGCTGATGATCAAGCACGGGGCGCCGCCGTCCGACGATCCGCTCATGCGGAAGGTAGCGCCGATGCTCGCGTCGGCAGCCGACGAGCCCTTCGACTCACCGGAGTTCATCTACGAACCCAAATGGGACGGGGTACGCACCCTCGCCTTCGTCGACGGCGGCGAGGTGCGCCTTCAGACGCGCAACCTCCTCGACTGCACGCGCCAGTACCCGGAGGCGACGCAGATCGCCGAAGCGCTCACCGGTGGATACCAGGCGATCGTCGACGGCGAGGTCGTCGCGCTCGACGAGAAGGGGGTTCCGCGATTCCAGCGGCTGCAGCCGCGGATGCATGTGAGCGACGACGCGACCGTCCGGAAGCTCCGACGCTCCACGCCGATCGTCTACGAGGTCTTTGACGTCCTCTACCTCGATGGCGAGGACCTCACGCGACGCCCGCTTCGCGAGCGGCTCGCGCGCCTCGAGGCAGCGGTGACGCCAATGGGCGCGATCCGGCGGAGCGAGGGCTTCGTCGGGACGGGGGTCGCGCTGTTCGAGGCGGCACGCGAGCAAGGGATCGAGGGGATCGTGGCGAAGCGCCTCGATTCGCTCTATCAGCCGGGCGCGCGCTCGCCGGCGTGGGTGAAGGTGAAGGCCTTTCGCTCGATGGATTGCGTCATCGGAGGTTGGACGGCGGGGCAGGGCGGTCGGCAGAAG
>Ga0209160_1000206_pt1 | contig 45528 bp, 46 predicted proteins | sample GraSoiAngelo_153_FD_186167 | JGI IMG/M metagenome (GOLD analysis project Ga0209160, IMG submission 186167) | Grasslands soil microbial communities from the Angelo Coastal Reserve, California, USA - 14_1009_12_40cm (SPAdes) (version 2) | ecosystem: Environmental > Terrestrial > Soil > Grasslands ...
GTGTCCTCGCTGCGCCTCCGACCTCAGTCTGATCCGGCATCCGGTGCTGCGGCACCTCGTACCGTCCGTCGAGCACCGCTGGTGTCTGACGTGCGGTTGGAGCGGCATCGTACGGCGGACGCCGCAGCAGCCCACCACTCAGTCACGCGTGATCAATCGCGCCGCCCGCTCATAGAAGAAGTAGTCCCACGCCCAGTTGAGCAGCACAAACAACTTGTTGCGAAAACCGATCAGCTGGATGATGTGCACGACCAGCCACATGACCCAGGCGGGGAAGCCGCTGAGATTAAGTCCGAAGACATGGGCGACAGCGGCGTTCCGGCCGATCGTCGCCAGCGTGCCCTGATCGTGGTAGCGGAATTGCTGCAGCGGTTTGTTGTGCAGCGCGCGCGCGATGTTCCGCGCTACCGTCTCCGCCATTTGGATCGCTACCGGCGCAACCATCGGCAGCGGCTCGCCGTTCTGTTCGCCGTACGCGGCATCACCGATGATGTAAACATCTGGATGCCCTTGTACCTGCAGTGTGGGCTCAACAGCGATACGACCCTGGCGCGCGGTTGGGAGACCAAGCCGGGCACTCAATCCCGCCGCGCGCACGCCGGCGGCCCAGATGACGGTGTGCGCGGGAATGATCTCGCCGCTCTTGAGTCGAATTTGCTCACCATCGAAGTCCGCGACCGTCGCCCCGAAGCGCACGTCGATCCACTTGCGCCAGAGCGTCTTGCCGGCCGCTTCGCGCAATCGCTCCGGCATAGACGCGAGCAGCTTGTCCGTGGCTTCCAGCAGCAGGATCCGGACATCCTTGATATTCAGCCGGGGATAATCCTTCACCAGCACGAGCCGAATCAGTTCCGACAGCGCGCCCGCCATCTCGACGCCGGTCGGTCCGCCGCCCACGACAATGAACGTCAGCTTCGCGCGCCGCCGTTCGGGGTCTGTCTCCAACATCGCCTGCTCGAAACAGGTGAGCACGTGATTGCGAATGGTGACGGCGTCGCCGATGTCCTTGAGTCCCAGACCATGCTTCATCATCGAGTCGAGCCCGAAGAAGTTCGTCTCGCCGCCGTGAGCGAGCACGAGGAAATCGTAGGAGATGGGTCCACCGCTCGTAGCGAGGCGGCGCTGCGCGAAATCGACGCCGGTCACCTCGACCATGCGAAAATCGAAATTCTTCTGGCCCCGGAGAATGGCGCGAACCGGCTTGGCTATCTGCTCGGGCTCGAGGCCGGCGGTCGCGACCTGGTAGAGCAGCGGCTGAAAGAGGTGATAGTTGTTGCGGTCGAGCAGCACGACTTGAACCGGCGCGCGGCGTAAGCGCCGAGCGACGCGCAGTCCTCCGAAGCCCGCGCCGACGACGACGACTCTCTTGAGAGAGGCTAGCCGGTCAGCTTGCGCCACAGCGCCGCAATCGGGTCGTAATTCCCATCGACGACCCGCTCTTTCAGCGGAATGATGGCGTTATCCGTGATCGTAATCGATTCGGGGCAGACTTCGGTGCAGCACTTCGTGATGTTGCAATAGCCGATTCCACCCTCGTGCCGCAGGTGCTCGCGCCGGTCGGCCTCGTCCAGCGGATGCATCTCGTATACGGCGGCGCGCACCAGCATCGCCGGACCCATGAAGGCGCTGTGCTTTTCATGCGTGCGGAGCACGTGGCAGACGTCCTGACACAGGAAGCACTCGATGCATTTGCGGAATTCCTGTGGCCGTTCGACCTCATACTGGTACATCCGCCACGTGCCGTCAGGGAAATCGGGGGCGCGCGGTTGAAACGCGGGAATCCGCTTGTTCACTTCGTAGTTCCACGACACATCCGTCACGAGGTCTTTTATCAACGGGAACGCTTTCATCGGCGTGACCGTGAGCGGTTCGTCGGCGGGATAATCGGACATCCGCGTCATGCACATGAGGCGGGGCTTGCCGTTGATCTCGGCCGAGCACGAGCCGCACTTCCCCGCCTTGCAGTTCCAGCGCACGGCGAGGTCCGGCGCCTGTTCGGCCTGAATGGCGTGCACGACGTCGAGCACGACCATCCCTTCGCCGGTGGCGACTGCGTACTCTTTCAGCTCGCCGCGCTCCCGGGTGCCGCGGAACAGGCGCACGCGACGTTGCTCGGACACGGTCAGGCCCCTTCCTTGATGAGTCTCGCGAGATCAGCCGGGATCGGTGGCTGCGTTTCACGCTGCACGGTCATGCGCGCGCCTTCCTTCCTTATCACAATCTGCTCGCGTGCCTGGCGCTCATCGGAATCGGGATAATCGCTCCGCGTATGGGCGCCACGGCTCTCGGTTCGCTCCAATGCGGCGCGTGCAGACGCCTCGGACACGACCAACAGCGACCGCAAGTCGATCGCCGTATGCCACCCCGGGTTGTACTCGCGACTGCCCGTAACTCCGGCCTCGAGCGCGCGGACCTTCAGCTTATCGAGCTCGGCAAGCGCGGTCTCGAGACCCAGTCGATCGCGGATGATGCCGGCGTGGCGCTGCATGACCGCCTGCAATGCCGACTGCACGGCAAAGGGGTTCTCGCCTTCTGCGCGGTCGAATGGTGCAAGCGCCTCCTGCATCGTGATGTCAATCTCTGAATCGGGGATGTGGGATCGAGATCCTCGTCTGCCCGCCTCCGCGGCATGGAAGCCGGCGCGCCTGCCGAACACGAGCAGGTCGCTGAGCGAGTTACCGCCGAGCCGGTTGGCGCCGTGCATGCCGCCTCCGACTTCGCCGGCCGCATAGAGGCCCGGTACCGTCGCCTCTTGCGTCTCGGCGTCGACCTTCACGCCACCCATGACGTAATGCGTGGTCGGCCCGATTTCCATCGCGTCTTTGGTGATGTCGACCTGCGCGAGCTCTTTGAACTGATGATACATGCTGGGCAGCTTCTTCTTGATGTAATCGGCATTCTGTTTCGAGGCGATATCGAGATAGACCCCGCCATGCGGACTGCCCCGCCCTTCCGCGATCTCCCGCGTGATCGCTTTGGAGACGACGTCGCGCGTCAGCAGCTCCGGCGGACGTCGATTCTTCTTGCGATCGCCCTTCACCCACGCGTCCGCCTCCGCCTCCGTCTCGGCGAAGTCGCCTCTGAACATGTCCGGCATGTAGCGGAACATGAACCGCTCGCCGGTGGCATTCTTGAGGACGCCGCCCTCACCACGCACGCCTTCGGTGACGAGAATGCCACGCACACTCGGCGGCCACACCATGCCGGTCGGATGGAACTGCACGAACTCCATGTCGATCAGCTCGGCGCCTGCGTCATAGGCGAGTGCATGGCCGTCGCCGGTGTATTCCCAGGAATTGCTCGTGATCTGCCACGCTTTGCCGATGCCGCCGGTCGCGAGCACGATCGCGCCGGCGCGGAAGAGCACGAAGCGGCCGGTCTCGCGGAAGTAAGCCAGCGCCCCCGCGATCCCTCCACCGGTGACGAACAGCTTGAAGACGGTGCACTCCATGTGGACGTCGATGCCGGAGTGCACGCCTTTGTCCTGAAGCACGCGAATCATCTCGAGACCGGTGCGGTCGCCGACGTGGGCCAGCCGGCTGTAGGTGTGACCGCCGAACGGCCGCTGGTTGATGCGTCCGTCGGGCGTCCTATCGAACAGCGCGCCCCACGCCTCGAGCTCCTTGATCCGGTCAGGGGCTTCCTGGGCGAGGATCTGCGCCATGCGCCAGTTGTTGTGCATCTTGCCGCCGCGCATCGTGTCGCGGAAATGCACGCGCCAGTTGTCTTCGCCCATCACGTTGCCGAGCGCGGCTGCCGCTCCCCCTTCGGCCATGACGGTGTGCGCCTTGCCAAGCAGCGACTTACAGACGAGCGCGACTTTGGCCTGCTGCGCGCTGGCCTCGATGGCGGCGCGTAACCCGGCGCCGCCCGCCCCGATGACGACGACATCGTAGGTATGCGTCCGGAGATTGGCAGCAGCCACTAAAAAATCCTGACGTCGTGGATCACGCCCATTGCGCACAGGCGGATGTAGACGTCAGTCAGTGCCACCGAGAAGAGAGAGCACCAGGCCCACAGCATGTGCTGCTGGTTGAGGACGGTCACGCCGCGCCACAGCCGAAAGCGGGCCTTCCCGGCGCGCGCGCAGGAGTAGCAGTCCACGCCACCGCCGATGAGATGCCGCAGCGAGTGACAGCCAAACGTGTAGCAGGACAGCAGGAAGACGTTCAGGGCCATCACCACCGTGCCGACGCCGACACCGAAGTGCCGCAGACCCGGTGCCATGACTCCACCGCTCATGCCGTTCACGGGCCAGCGCGTTGCGAGGAAGACATCGTACGCGAGAATGAAAATGAAGACTACCGCTGCGTACATGAAGAACCGATGGACATTCTGCAGAATGAACGGGAACCGAGTTTCCCCCTTATAGCCGTGCCGCGGCTCGCCGACGCCGCAGGCGACAGGGTCGAGGAAAAACGCGCGATAGTACGCCTTCCGGTAGTAGTAGCAAGTCGTCCGGAATCCGAGCGGGAAAATGAGAATCAAAAACGCGGGCGAGAGCGGCCACCACGACGTCTGGATATAGGGGGAGTAAAACGGCGAGAGGTACGGTCCCCACTCGTAGTTCGTACCGGTCCAGGCTGCCCACGTCGCGTAAATCGCGAAACTGCCGAGCACGAGGGCGGTGAGCGCGGGCGCGACCCACCAGGCATCGCGACGCAGCGTCGCGCCGAAGCTGCGCTCCTGGAGGTCCCGGACGGAAGTCGTCATAGCGTCACCGCAGCCATCGTCTGTTTGACTGCCTCGGCGGATTTCTGCAACGCGGACTGTTCGTCAGGCGTGAGCTTGACCTCGACGATTTGCTCGAGCCCGCGTTTTCCCAGTTTGCACGGAACGCCGCAGTACATCCCCGACAATCCGTACTCACCGTCGAGCCATGCGGCGCAGGGCAGCAGGCGCTTCTGATCGAGCACGATCGACTCGACCATCTGCACTACCGCCGAGGACGGCGCGTAATACGCCGAGCCGGTCTTGAGGAACGCGACGATCTCGGCGCCGCCGTTGCGGGTGCGGTCGACGATCTTGTCGAGCTTTCCCTTATCGAGGAGTTGCATGACCGGAATCCCGGAAACGGTGGTGTAGGAAACCAGCGGGACCATCGTATCGCCGTGCCCGCCCAACACCATCGCCTGGATGTCCTGCACCGAGACGTCGATGGCCTCCGCCAGGAATGCGCGATACCGCGCCGTATCGAGGACGCCCGCCATGCCGATCACGCGCTCGCGCGGGAACCCTGTCACCTGCTTGGTGACCCAGCACATGACGTCGAGCGGATTCGAAACCACCACGACAATGGCTTTCGGACAAGTTTGCTTGATCTGCTGGGAGACCTGTTTGACGATGTCGGCGTTGGTGCGCACGAGATCGTCGCGGCTCATGCCCGGCTTGCGTGCGATCCCGGCGGTGACAACGACCACCTCGCTGCCAGCGGTCGGCCTGTAGTCATTCGCGGCGCCGACGATGCGCGTGTCGAATCCCTCGATGGGGGCCGCTTCCCACTGGTCAAGGGCTTTCCCCTGGGGAATGCCATCGATGACATCTACCACGACGACGGTGCGGGCGAGTTCTTTCTCGGCGAGCCGCTGGGCAGTCGTCGCCCCGACGTTTCCGGCGCCTACGACTGTGATTTTGTTGAGCATGGTGCGGGAAGTTTAGATGCGCTGGGTTGTTCAGGCAAACCTTACCCGCCCCTTGTATGCATCTCCCGGTGCGGATCGGCGCGCAACGCCGCGAGCGGATACAGCGCCGACCGCGCGGCGAGGCCTAAACGCTCTTCCGCGCCACGGTCCGTGCGGTCCCGCCAACCATCGGTGATGAGATCCGCCAGCTCGGCATCGGTTGCACCGTTGCGCAGCGGTTCGCGCAAATCGATGCCCCTCGCCGCGTATAGGCACATGAACCACGTCCCATCGGCCGTGATTCGGCTGCGGTCGCAGGAGCGGCAGAACGGTGCCGTAGTGGACGCCACAATGCCGAACGTCGTGCCGTCGGTTAGACGGAAACGTTCGGCGGGAGCGCTGGGATCACGACCTTCGGTGACTGGCGTGATAGAACCGTATCGCTGTGACAACACGGCGAGGATTTCGCGCCTAGAAAACACCTGTTCGGGTGACCACGCCGTCGCCCCGCCCACGTCCATGTACTCGATGAACCGCACTTCGGCGTCGTCCTTGCGCGCGAATTCGATCAGATCCACCAGCTCGTCGTCATTCACGCCGCGCATGACGACCGTATTGATCTTCACCCGATCGAATCCGGCTGCACGCGCCGCGGCGATGCCAGCGAGAACGTCGGCGTGCCGATCCGTACGAGCGATTTCGCGCATACGGTCGGGCCGCAATGTGTCGAGGCTGACGGTGATGCGCCCCAGACCTGCCCCCCGCAACTCGCTTGCCTGTGTCGCGAGCAGCAGGCCGTTCGTCGTCATGGCGAGGTCCCGAACCCCTGGGACTGCGGCGAGCATCCGAGTGAGCGCCGGCAAATCATGCCGGAGCAACGGCTCGCCACCCGTGAGGCGAACTTTATGGGCGCCGAGCGAGGCGAATACAGCGACCAATCGAGTGATCTCTTCGAACGTCAGAATGGACTGCTTGGGGAGCCAGACGTAGTCCCGCTCAGGCATGCAGTACCGGCACCGCAGGTTACAGCGATCCGTGACGGAGACGCGAAGGCTGCCGAGCGGACGATCGAAGCGATCAGCGATCACGCAGGCCACCGGCCACCGGTTTTCCGGAGGGATCGACCCACGTGGCCGTGCCATCCGCGTGCATCTCTTTCTTCCATATCGGCAACCGTTGCTTCACTTCCTCGATCACGTAGCGGCACGCCGCAAACGCCGCGTCGCGATGCGGCGCGGCGGCGACGATCGCGATGCTTGCCTCACCGACCGGGATCATGCCGAGGCGATGCTGGAGCATCACACGCGCTTCAGGCCAGCGCTCATGGGTCTCGGCCAGCATCCGCTCGATCTCGCCGATTGCCATCTCGTCGTATGCGGAATACTCGATGCTCGTGACGTCATCGTCTTGGCGCACGGTGCCCATGAAGACACAGGTACCGCCTCGGTCGGGCCCTTGCACGTCGGCGAGAAGCGATTCGACGGAGATCGGGTGAAAGGTGAGGTACGCCATCATCCGCCCGACAGGGGAGGCAACAATGCTATCTCGTCGCCGTCACTCACCCGCGTGTCCAGTTTCACCTGACGGAGGTTCAGGGCGGCGAGAGGACGAGGCGGCAAGTCTCGAGCGCCCGGGACCGTTTGTCGGACCCGCGCGAGGACGTCGCTCACTGTCGCCGTTGGCGGAACGGCCACGGCCGCCGACTCACACCCTGTCAGCTCTGCGTAGCGCGCGAAGAACCGTACCGTGACGGTCGCCATGATCCGATTATAGTCCCGACGCCAGGCCCTGCCAGATCCTTGCCTGCTTGGGGGTCGGATTCGGCGCCCGCGTCAGCGTGAGGTGGGTGAGCGTACGCTCCTTCAGAACGGCGTTGAGCGTCAGCGTACGACCCCCGCGTTGCACCGTCAGTGTGAACGGCTGGCCGGATTTCCCTTGATACTTCGTACGGAACTCCTGGCCCCAATTTTGGTCCGCGGTCACCTCGACGCCGCCGACATTGCTCAACACATCACCCGGCTGCACACCGGCAGCCTCGGCGGCGCTACCCGGTGTGACGGATTGCACCTGCACGCCGCCGGTCGTCGTGGGACCACTCGAGATTCCCACGAAGGGAATGCTGACGACCGAGCGGTTGACCACTACCCCCGCTCTCGCAAACACGCTCTCGTATGGCAATGAGTCGCGGCCATCGATATAGCGGCGATAGAACGTGTCGACGTCGGGCATGCCGGCCGCGCGCAGCTCGTTCAGCAGATCCGCCGTCAGGAATCCTTTGTTCTGGCGATAGTACTTTGTGTACAGGGCGCGCATCACGTCATCGAGACTGTGCGCATTATCGCTGGCGTCACGAATCGAGAGGTCGAGCAGAAAGCCGAGCAGCGAACCCTTCGGATAGTAGAGTTGCGAGCTATTGATGTAGACCTCGTTGATCCACGTCGCCTCACTGCCGTCTTCCACGCTCCACGGCTCGGGTGTCGATTCCACCTGATCCATGTTCGACGTCGCGTTGCGGAGGAATTGATCCGGGGTCCAGAGGCCGGATCGCAGGTTCGTAATGTCCGCGTAGTAGTCGGTTACGCCTTCAGACCACCACAAGAGCGGCGTGTACTGCTCGCCGTGGTAATCGTACGGCCACATCTCGGCCGGGCGAATCCGCTTCACATTCCAGAGATGGAAGAACTCGTGCGACAGCAGCGGATACATGAAGTCGCCCAGGTTGCCGGACGCATCCGCGAATGCCTGCGCGGGCATGATGTCGTACTGCGAGTAGCTGTGTTCGAGGCCGCCACCGAATCTGACCGGCTCGTGGATGACGTTGAAGAAGATCGTGTACACATCGTACGGAGCATCGCCCATGATGCGGTCCTGGACCGGCGCCATTTTCGCGATCCCGTTGCGCAAATTCGCGGCGACCGCGGGCGTGTAGTCCGCGGCGGGCCACAGCGCGATCCGAATCCATTTTCCGCCCGCCTGCAGCGAATCGAGACTGTAGCGGCCCAGGAACGTCATTGCATCCGCCAGCTCGTGGTAGTTGGCGGCGTGGTACTCGCGATTGACCGGTCCTTTGAGCGCAGTCGTCACTTGCCAACCACTAGGCAGGTGGAAGCGCACGTCGGCGGGACGCTCGAGGTGGCCTTCTTCGAACAGAAAGAGATTGGTGCCGAGAAACTGACCGAAGTCACTCCTGACGCGCGCGATGGAGAGATCGATCGTGTCGGCGACGTAATCGAAGTCCACGGTCACGTGATCGCTGCCGCCGGCCACCACACGCCACGTGTCCTTATCCCGCCGATCCCAACGGAGCGACGCGCCGGCCGTGTTGTGCGCCGTGAACCCGTGGACGTAGCGCGCGTAATTCTGGATTTCATAGTTTCCCGGACTCCACGCCGGCAGCGACACGAACAGCGTCTCTTTTCCCGCAGTGGGGAAAATAGCGGCGACGGAGAACTCCTTCGCATCCGGATTCACACTGACATCGTAGACCGTCTGCGTTTGCGAGACCAGAAACCGGGGGAGCATGAGGGTGGTGACGGCAAGCAGGTTCCGACGAGACGAAAGGCGCATCATTACTCCGCACAAGAGGTTCGGGCCTTTGGAGTGCAGCTCACCGATAATACCCACAAATAGAACGGCCCCGGCACTCCGCCGAGGCCATCCGCCAAGTCGTCCCGCTGCAGTGGCTTAGGACGAAACGCGCGCGCTCGCGTCGGCGACCATCGCGCGCAACTCCTTGCTGGGCTTGAAGACAGGAACGGGCCGCGCCGCTACTTCGACGGGATCACCAGTCCGAGGATTCCGCGCCATCCGCGTTTTGCGCTGACGGATCTTGAACGTCCCAAACCCGCGTATCTCAATGTTATGCTGCTCGGCTAGCGCCGCTTTGACCGCGTCGAGGAAGGAATCCACAACCCGCGCACAGTCCTTTTTTGAAATGAGGGGACCGGCTGTGCGAGCGATTTGCGCGGTGACCTTCTCGACCAGATCGGCCTTCGTCATTGGGTCCCCCCGTCCCGAACGTCTGCCGGGTAGCAAAGTCGGGGGCTATGATACGGGCTTACTTATTTAGTGTCAAGAGCTTGTAGGAATTGTTGAAAGTGTCCTTGGGCGTCATGTGGCCCCGGCGACGCCTCCGGATGGTATTGGACGGCAAAAATCGGGTATTCCCGGTGCCGAATACCTTCGACCGTTCTGTCGTTGAGGTTAAGGTGCGTGACCTCAAGCGACTTCGCGCCCGGCACTCCTGACGTCTCCCCGCGGACTGCAAAGCCGTGGTTCTGGGACGTGATAAGTACTTGCCCAGTCGCGAGATCACGTACTGGATGATTGCCGCCGCGATGGCCATAGGGCAGCTTGACCGTTTCTCCACCCAACGCGAGACCCATCAGTTGATGGCCGAGGCAGATCCCAAAGATCGGTAGTGTCCCGTCAGACAAATCACGAATTGTTGCGATTGCGTATCCCACGGCCGCCGGATCGCCGGGACCGTTGGATAGAAAGACGCCGTCCGGGTTGAGGCCGCGGACGGCAGCTGCGGTTGTCGCCGCGGGCACCACCGTCACACGACATCCGTGCTTGACAAACAGTCTCAGGATGTTGCGCTTCATGCCGAAATCGAACGCGACGACGTGATGTGCCGCGTCGGTCGGACCGTCCGTGTACGCGCTGGGAATCGTTGCCGCGCTCGCCAAATCGAGACCGTTCATCGAGGGCGATGCCGCCAGGGCTTTCGTGACCTCGTCGGTTGGCTTCTCGCCCAACGCCAGCACTCCGCGCATCGCGCCGCGCGAGCGGATGTAGCGTGTGAGCTGTCGCGTATCGACATCGGCGATGAGCGGCACTTTCGCGCCCGCGAGCCACTCGAGCAGCGGGCCGGTGGCGCGCCAATTGGATGGCGTGCCCGACAGCTCGCGCACGACCACGCCGGCGACGCGCGGGCGATCCGATTCGACGTCTTCCGGATTGATCCCATAGTTCCCGATCATCGGCGCCGTCATCACAACGATTTGGCCGAGATACGAGGGGTCGGTAAAGACCTCCTGATAGCCGCTCAGGTTCGTGGTGAAAACGACTTCGGCGTAGGCTTGCTCGAACGGCAATGGCGCGGTTCCAGGGAACCAGGCGCCGTCCTCTAAGAGGACGTAAGCGGGTGTGGACTTACGGTCGACGATTGGTCGGGGGCTTGGCCGCTGGTGGCGCGGGTGGAGGCGTTGGCGTGGGCTGCGTTTCGATGGGCAGCGGCGTCTGCTGAACCGGCGCGGGGGCTTGCTGGCCCGCCCCCTGTTGGCCCTGGAGAACGGAGCGGACCTGCGTGCCCCCTGATGACATGAACGTCAGCATAAGCGCGAGGAACAGAAAGATGCCGGCGGTCCACCACGTCACTTTGGTGAGCAACGTGGTCGCCTGGCGACCGCCCATGATCGTTTCGGTGCCCGCGCCGCCACCCAACGTGGCGAGTCCGCCTCCCTGCCCCGCCTGCAAGAGCACCGCGGTGGCGAGGATGAGGGAGTCGAGGATCAGGATGGCGACGAAGAACGTGTACATGCGCCGCGCAAGATACCTAGGTTGCGGCGGTGCGCACAAGCTCGGCCCAGATTTTCGGATCGAGTGACGCGCCGCCGACGAGAACGCCGTCGAGCTCCCGCTCCGCGAGAAGCTGAGAGGCGTTTTTCACGTTGACGCTGCCGCCGTACAGAATTCGTGTTTCAACGGCCTGCCGGTCGTTGAGCCAGCCGCGGATCGCCTGATGCACTAGGGCCGCGTCCTGTGGTGTCGCGTTACGACCAGTTCCGATTGCCCAGACCGGCTCATACGCGACAGTCGCCTGGACTTCTACGCGAGCTCCGAACGCCGCTTCCAGCTGTCGTGTGACGACGGTGAGCGTTTCTCCGGCATCGCGCTGTGCAAGTGTCTCACCAACGCACAGCACAGGATGAAGACCCGCGCGGACCGCAGCCGCGAGTTTTTTGCCCGTTTGCTCGTAGGTCTCGCCGAATACGTGCCGGCGCTCGGAGTGACCGATCAGCGTGGCACGCGCACCCGCCTGCGCGGCCAAGGGACCGGAGATCGCGCCTGTGTACGCCCCTTTGGGTTCCCAATAGATGTCCTGGGCGCCGGCCAGCAGATCGGGGCGCTTCGCGACGATGGTGGCGACAGCCTCGAGTGAAACAGCGGGGGGGAAAAACCAGACCTGCCGGTCCGGTCGTTCGGAGTACTGCCCCAGAAATGTCGACAGATAGGTCCGAGCTTCTTGGGGACCGATGTGCATCTTCCAATTCGCCGCGAAGAGGAGCGCTCTCACGCGTCCTCGAGCGCAGCCACGCCCGGCAGAACCTTTCCTTCCAGAAACTCGAGTGACGCCCCCCCACCGGTCGACACGTGGGTGAGCTTGTCTTCCATTCCGGCGACGGCGGCCACCGAGTCGCCACCGCCCACGACGGTCACCGCGCCTTTCTTGCCCGCCTCGACGAGGGCTGTGGCGACGGCGCGGGTGCCGGCGTCAAACGGCGGCGTCTCGAAGACACCCATCGGACCGTTCCAGAAGATCGTCTTCGCGCGTAAGAGCCGGGCTCGGAAGTCGTGCTGCGTGGCCTCATCGATATCGTAAACGGCCCAACCTTTGGGAATCGCGTCGGCCGGCACCGACCGGCTTTCCCGGGCGCGTTCGAGCGAGGGGGCGATGACGGCGCCCCGCGGCAGGATGAGTTTCTTGCCGGATTGCGCGAGCAGCTCTTTGGCGAGCGCGATGCGGTCGGCCTCCACGAGCGACGAACCGACTTCGAGCCCCATCGCGGCGAAGAACGTGCATGCCATCGCGCCACCGATCAACAGCTCGTCGACGCGCGGCAGCAGCGAGCGGATAACATCGATTTTCCCCGAAATTTTGGCACCGCCGAGCACGGCGATAAATGGACGCTTCGGGTCCCGGAGTAACTCGCCTAGGTACTTGAGCTCCTTCTCCATGAGAAAGCCGGCGACGGCGGGCTTGAGCAGGTGCGCGACCGCTTCAGTCGACGCGTGTGCGCGATGGGCGGAGCCGAACGCGTCGTTCACGTAGATATCGCCGAGGGCCGCGAAGGTGCGCGCGAGCTCGGGATCGTTCTTTTCTTCGCCCGGCCAGAAGCGCGTGTTCTCGACGAGCGCGACGCCGCCGCGCGGCAGGCGTCGCGTGGTGGCAACGCCGGTCGCGGGATCGGCGATGAACTCGACGGGCGCGCCCAGCAGCTGCTCCAAGTCGCGCACGATCTGTTTGAGAGAGAACTGAGGATCGGGTCCCCCCCCGGCCTTGGGGCGGCCGAGGTGCGACAGCAGAATCACCCGCGCGCCTTTCTCACGCAGGTACTTGATCGTTGGCAACGACGCGCGCAGCCGCGTGTCGTCGGTGACCTTTCCGTTCTTCAGAGGAACGTTGAAGTCGACCCGCACTAACGCCCGCTTGCCGTCCAACGCCTGCGGGGGAAGATCCCGCAGGCTGCGTTTCGTCAACGGCGGCGCCCGATATAGGCGAGCAGGTCGACGCAGCGCGCGGAGTAGCCCATCTCGTTGTCGTACCACGACGACACGTGCACGAGGTTGCCGTCGATCACGGCCGTCGACATGGAATCCACGACGCTCGAGTAGAAGCTGCCGATGTAGTCGACCGATACGAGCGGCTCGTCACTCACGTCGAGAATGCCCTTGAGTGATCCCGCGGCGGCTTGTCGGAACGCCGTGTTCACCGCGTCGACCGTGGTGGAGCGCTCGACTTCAGCCGTGAGATCGACGATCGACACGTCGGGCGTGGGAACGCGAAGCGAAACGCCGTCGATCTTGCCCTTCACCTCGGGGATGACGAGGCCGGTCGCTTTGGCGGCACCGGTCGTAGTCGGGATGATGCTGAGTGCCGCCGCCCGCGCGCGCCGCAGGTCCTTGTGCGGCAGATCGAGGATCTGCTGGTCGTTCGTGTAGCTGTGGACGGTCGTCATGAAGCCGTGCTTGAAGCCGAAGTTGTCCATAACGACTTTGACGACAGGGACCAGGCAGTTCGTGGTGCATGAGGCGTTCGAGATGATGTGATGTTTTGCGGGATCGTACTTCTCGTGATTGACGCCGATGCAGATCGTGATGTCTTCACCCTTGGCGGGCGCGGAGATCACGACTTTCTTGGCCCCCGCGGCGAGGTGTTTGGCGGCGTTATCACGGTCGGTGAATCGGCCGGTGCTCTCGAGCACAAGCTCCACGCCCAGATCCTTCCACGGCAGTTTCTCGGGCTCCTTGATGGCCGACACTTTGATCTGCGTGCCGTTCACGATCAGTGCGTCGCCCTTCGCCTCGACGGTGCCGGGAAAGCGGCCGTGCACCGAGTCGTACTTGAGGAGATGCGCGAGCGTCTTCGTGTCGGTGATGTCGTTGACCCCAACGAATTCCAGGTCTCCGCCGGCCTGTTTCGTGATCGTCGCGGCGCGCAACACGTTCCGTCCGATGCGGCCGAACCCATTGATCCCTACCCGAACCGCCATGACTCTCCCCTTACGTGAAGTCTGGAATTGCTGCGCGGGCGAATGTTATGCCCATGACTCCCGTCGCGCCGGCTTGCTCCAGCGCCCGCGCCGCTTCGGCGAGGGTGGCACCGGTGGTGAACACGTCGTCGACGAGTACCAAAACTGGCCAGGGTGGACGAGGTTTGTGCGCGACCGCGAACGCCCCCGCCACGTTCGCCAGGCGAGTCTCCGGTGTCAACGCCGTTTGCGTCGGCGTCTCGCGCGTGCGCGCGAGCAAGTGAGGCAGCACGGGCACTTTCCACTGTCTGCCCAACGCGCGCGCGAGCGCGTCGCTCTGATTGTAACCGCGCTGCCGCAGTCGCTTCGGCGCGAGCGGAATGGGAACGAGGGCCGACGAACCGATGGTCCGATCCGAAAGACCGCCCATCGCCGCCGCCATATCGTCCGCGATGCGCGGAAGTCCGCCATACTTGAGCGCATGCACGGCCGCTCGAGCACCCTCGGACAGCCAGACGGCGGAGCGCACTGACTGGAGCGCGGCAGGCCAGTCGCTACAGAGACGACATGGGCCGAAATGCGGCTCTGGCTGAGCGCAGCGCTCGCACCATGGCGGGCGCACCGGGCGCCAACGTTGCCGGCACACCGAGCAGACTAACCGCTGTGTGTCGCGGCCGCCCAGCAGTCCATGACACAGGAGACACTCCGCGGGCAGCAGCAGCTGCTCCACCGCGTTCAAGCTAGACACGCAGCGCGCGGTTGACGGCGGCTCGCATGACTTGCACCGGTGCGTCGTTGCCCGGGAAGAAGCGGGCAAACGCTGCGGCTCCTTGCTGCACGAGCATCTCCCGTCCGTCCTGAGCCTCGATGCCGCGTTCGCGCAGCGCGTGTACCCAACGCGTCTCCTTCGGTGCGTATACGAGATCGAGTGCCTTGCTGACGCCGGGAATGTGATTGACGTCTATCGGCAGCGAATCGTGGCCGGCCAGTCCCACCGGCGTGGCGTTGATCGCCACGTCGATCTCGACCGCGCCGGCGGCGACCTCGACATCGGCACCGATCGTTCTCCCCCAGGCGGCGAAGTCCCTGGCGCGGTCCGCATTGCGGGACCGAACCCACAGGCTGGCGCCGCGGTCAGCTGCCGTCACCGCGACCGCGTGCGCGGAGCCGCCGGTTCCGACCACGAGCCACCGGCCGCCCTTGCGCGCCACCCCCAAGTGGTCCAACGCCGCCGACACACCGAACACGTCCGTGTTGTCCCCGACCAGTCCGCCGTCTTCTGTCCAGAACGTATTGCACGCGCCCACGCGGGCGCAGACATCCGTTTTGCGCATCACGGATCGTTCGACCGCTTCTTTGTGGGGAACGGTTACGTTGCCGGCGCCGCCTGTGGCCGCTTGCATGGCGAGAACGTCGGAGAGCGAGTCGGCGGAAACACGCAGCGCGACGTAGACCGCATCGATCCCCAGCGCGCGGCAGGCGGCGTTGTGCATCACGGGAGAAAGGGAATGGGCCACCGGATCGCCGATGACCGCGAGGAGGCGCGTCTTAGCGCTGATCTCCACGCTTACTTTCGGCGGCGAGCCGTTCCGCGACGGCGGCCGCGAGGGCTTCGAGCTCCTGGCAAGTGTCGCGGTACACTTCGAGGTCTCCACCGAAGGGGTCACTCACTTCGTCGCCACCGCGACCGACATACTCGCCGAGGACGAACACGCGTCCCTCGCCGCCCAACTCGTCGACGCGCGCGCGATGGTGCCGCGCCATCGTCAGAATCAAGTCGGCCTGTTCGACGAGCTCCCGGGTGAGCAGCCGCGCGCGGTGACCGGAGAGGTCGAGCCCCCGCTCGAGCCCTACGAGGTACGCGCCTTCGGAAGCGGGCGCGCCATCCCAGGCACCCGTTCCCGCGGAAGTGACGTTCACGTCGAGCCCTCGCTCCTTGAGCGCGCGTTCGAGCAACGCGGCGGCGAGCGGGCTGCGGCAGATGTTGCCGGTGCAGACAAAGAGGACGTGCTGGGTCATGGAGCGAGGCGACCGACGGCACGGCGCAGCTCGCTGAGACTGAGCGTTCCCTCGCGCACGATCTGGGCCTCCGGTCGCGTGCAATCAACCACGGTAGATGGCGGCCGGTTCCCCAGGACCCCGCCGTCGAGTACGAGCAGCTTTCCCGACTGCACGGCGGGCGCGAAGTCGCGCGCGATTGCGACGGCACCCGGGCCGGGTGGTTGACCGGGAAGATTGGCGGAGGTCGAGGTCAGCGGAGCGCCGAGAGCTGCGATCAGACTCGCGATCGCCTGATGCGAGGTCCAACGCACGGCGATGCCGCCGTCCGGCCCGCGCAACAGATCCGGCAGCTGTCCGGAGCCGCCCGGCAGGACGAGCGTGAGCGGTCCGGGCCAGAAGGCGCGGGCCAGGGCATCCGCCGAAGCATTGAACGCGAGGCCGTGTGCCTCAGCCATGCCGCGATCGCTGATGAGCAGGAGAAACGGTTTGCCCGCGGACCGCCCCTTCAACGCCGCGAGCGCCGCCACGTCGGCCGGCAATGCGCGCGAGCCGAAGCCGTAGACCGTCTCGGTCGGATACGCGAGCAAGCCAGCCGCGTTGAGATGCTTGACCACGCGTGGAATCGCCGCGGCGACCTCCGCGGCTGACTGAAATGGCAGCGGCTTCACCGGAGCTCACGGGCGAGCGCCTCGGCGATCCGGAAATCGTCGGCCGTCGTGATCTTGACGTTGTACGGCGAATCGGGAATCAACTCCACGGGGAAGCCCGCCCGCTCACACACTTCGGCGTCATCGCTCGGTGCTCCCCCCCCTCCGTTCTGCGTCGAGTCCGCGAGCTGCGCATACGCATCGTCGAGCATCTGTCGGGGGAAGCCTTGCGGTGTCTGCGCGCGCCAGATGCGCTCGCGGTCAATGGTGCGCGCAATGCGCGGGGTCGGCCGGTGGCTGCCCTGCCCCACTTCCTTGAGCGTGTCGGAAGCTGGAACGGCTGCCACAGCGCCGACGCCCGCGCGTGCCCGCGCGATCACGGCGTCGATGGTGCCGCGACTCACAAAAGGGCGGGCGGCGTCGTGCACGAGGACGACGCTCGTCTCGGATCGGAGTGCCTGGAGTCCGGCACGCACGGAGTCCACGCGCTGCGCACCGCCCGCAATGAGTCCGAGCCGGTCGCCGCGGAGTTTGGCGAGCCACTCCGGTGGCCGATCGGCATAGCCGGGAGGGAGGACGACAATGACCTGCCGCACTTCCGGATGTGACGTGAAGGGACGCAACGCGCGGAGCAGCATCGGAACGCCGAGGATCGGACGAAACTGCTTCGCCTCGCCGGGTCCCGCCCGGACGCCAGCGCCCGCCGCCACCACGACGACTCCAACGTCAGGCGGCGAGGCGCCGGGTGAGCTCACTGATTCCCTCCAGCCCTATGACCTCGAGATCGCTGGTCGTCCGCTGCGAGCGGGCCGACAAGAACACCCGGCGGAACCCCTGCCGCGCCGCTTCGACGAGTCGCCGTTCGACACCGGCGACGGGGCGGATTTCGCCGCCAAGGCCTACCTCGCCGAGGAACAAGGCATCGGCCGGGACGGGGCGATCGTGGACGGTGGAGACAAGGGCGGCAAGGACGGCTAGGTCCGTTGAGGGCTCAACCAGTCGCACACCACCGGTGACATTCACAAAAACGTCCAGGCTTCCGAACGGCAGGCCGGCGCGGCGCTCGAGGACCGCGAGCAGTAGCGCGAGCCGGCGGTGATCGAGGCCGGTCGCGACGCGCTGCGGCGTTCCGAAACCGGCTTTCGATGCGAGCGCCTGGATCTCCACGAGCATCGGCCGGGTCCCTTCCATCAATGCCGTGATCGCCGAGCCGGACGCGCCCGTCGAGCGCCCGGCCAAAAACGCGGCGGCGGGGTTTGCGACCGGCTCGAGTCCCGCGCCGGTCATGCGAAACACACCAATCTCATCGACCGAGCCGAAGCGGTTCTTCACCGCGCGCAGGATCCGGTGATCGAGCGTGGTTTCTCCCTCGAAGTAGAGCACGGTGTCGACGATGTGCTCGAGCGTCTTCGGTCCCGCAATACCCCCGCCTTTGGTGACGTGCCCGACGAGCAGTACTGCCGGCCCCGATTCCTTGGCGAACCGCATCAGCCGGGCGGCGCACTCGCGCACCTGGCCGACATTGCCGGGAGCGCCCTCGAGCTCTTCAGTGTAAGTCGTCTGCACCGAGTCGAGGAGGACGACGCTCGCGTTCAGTTGCGCGGCATGATGCAAAATGGATTCGAGGCGCGTCTCGCCGACGACGTGGATGCGGCCGGCATCTTCCTGCAAGCGATCGGCGCGCAGGCGCAACTGATCCGGCGACTCCTCGCCTGAGACATACAGCGTCACAACGCCCTGGCTCTCAAGCCGCGCGGCGCATTGCATGAGGAGCGTAGACTTGCCAATGCCGGGCTCGCCCCCCACCAGGACGACGGATCCGGGGACGATTCCGCCGCCGAGGACGAAGTCGAATTCGGCGAGACCGGTCTTCCAACGCGTCACCGACTCGCTCTTCAGGTCGGTTAAGCGGATCGGCGGTTTGGCGGTTGGAAGACTTCTAACCGCCGAACCGCTCAACCGCCCAACCGGCTCTTCGATCAAGGAGTTCCAGGCACCGCACGTATCACACTTTCCACCCCATTTCGGCTGGTCCGCGCCGCATTCGGTGCACCGAAAAACCGAATGGGCCTTAGACACGGCCGGCCTCGACCGGCGCCTCGCGCGCCGTGTAGTTGTCGAAGCGCGTGTATTCCTTCTTGAAGTGCAGCTTCACGGTGCCGGTGGGGCCGTTGCGCTGTTTGCCGACGATCACCTCCGCGATGCCCTCGATGCTCTCGTTCGTCTTGGGATCGACCGGGCCGTCGTAGAACTCCTGTCTATAGATGAAGCAGACGACGTCCGCGTCCTGCTCGATTGCCCCGGACTCGCGCAGGTCGGAGAGCTGTGGCCGCCGGTGCTCCCCTCCTCGCTGTTCGGGCGCGCGCGAGAGCTGCGAGATCGCGACGACGGGCACGTCGAGCTCCTTGGCGAGCGCCTTGAGGGAGCGGGAGATGTACGAGATCTCCTGCTGCCGGTTCTCGACGTCGCCAGGCCCTTGCATCAATTGCAGGTAGTCCACGATCACGAGCGCAATGTCGTGCTCGGCCTTCAACCGGCGTGCCTTCGAGCGCATGGCCAGCGGCGTGAGCGCCGCGGAGTCGTCAATCCAGATGGGCGCCGTCCCCAACAGTCCCGCGGCACGCGCGAGCTTCGGGTAATCGTCGTCGCGGAGCTGGCCGCGCCGCAGCCGCTGCGCATCGACCAGTCCCTCCGAGCAGAGCAGCCGCTGCACGAGCTGATCCTTCGACATTTCGAGCGAAAAGAAGGCGACCCCGGTGTTGTGCTCGATCGCGGCGTGCTGCACGATGTTCAGCGCCAGCGCGGTCTTTCCCATGGATGGACGCGCCGCGATGATGACGAGATCGGCGCGCTGGAAGCCAGCCGTGTAGCGATCCAGATCGACGAATCCGCTTGGGACCCCAGTCAACGCACCGGCGCCCGATTGGAGCTGCTCGATCCGCTCCATCGTCGGCCAGATCAGCTCCTTGATCCGAATGAACTCCTCGGTGCGCCGGAATTGCGCCACCTGAAAGACACGGTGCTCCGCGTTGTCGAGCACTTCGCCGGCGGTACCGTGTCCCTCGTAGATGTCCTGGATGATGCCGGTGGCCGCCTCGACGAGCCGGCGCAGCACCGCCTTGTCGCGCACGATCCTGGCGTGATAGTCGATGTTGGCGGCGGTGGGGACGACGTCGATGAGCGCCGCGATGTATTCCATCCCCCCGGCGCGGTCCAGGTCGCCGCGGCGCGACAGCTCATCGCGCAAGGTCACGGGATCGATGACGTCGCCACGCTCGGTCAGCGACAGCATCGAGCGGAACAGGAGGCGATGCGCTTCCCGGTAGAACATCGTGTCGTCCAGGACTTCAGCGGCTTTGAGCGCTGCGTCCTGGTCGAGCAGCATGGCGCCGAGGACGGCTTGCTCGGCTTCATTACTCCATGGGGTCTGCCGACCCGCGAACTCAGTCGTCGAGGAGGCGAGCGGCGATACGGACGTCATCCCAGGTTGGTCTCTTCCAATGAGGGTTACGCAGCAAGGCAGCCGGGTGATAGGTCACCACGACCGGGATGCCGCGGAAACGATGGATCTGATTGCGGAGCGATCCTAACGACTGTTTGGTGCTGAGGAGCGACTGCGCTGCCGTCCCCCCCATCGCCAGAATCACCTTCGGCTTCACCAGCTCGATCTGACGATAGAGGAAAGGCAGGCAGGCCGCGATCTCGTCGTACTGCGGGAGCCGATTCTCGGGCGGCCGGCACTTCACGATGTTGCAGATGAAGACCTGGTCGCGCGGCAGCTGGATCGCCTCGAGAATCTTGGTGAGCAGCTCGCCTGCCCGACCCACGAAGGGGCGGCCGGTTTCGTCTTCGGTGCGTCCGGGGCCTTCCCCAATGACGACGAGGCGCGCTGTGGCGGACCCTTCGCCGGGAACCGTGTTGGTACGTCCCTCGCACAGCTTGCACTTCTGACAGTCCGCGATGAGAGTCGCAACGTCGGCGAGTGTCGCTGCCCGTTGGATGGGATCGGCGGCGAAGAGATCAGCTGACGGTGGATCGAAAGAGATCCCCGAAGGAAGAGGATCGGGTTGCATTGGAGATGCGGTCGTCGGGACACGGGAAACGGGAAACGAGACGGGGGGAGCCTCCACGTTTCCCGTATCCCGTTTCTCGTTTCCCGGCTTGTCGGTGAGAATCACCGAATCCCCACCGAGTAGCCGCTGCTGTTTCAGATATTCAATTGCCAGAGCCCGGCCGTCAGTCAAAGCGCTTCTTCCACGACGTCGAGGATTCGTTCGGCCACGTCGCGCTTGGGCAGCAGCGGCAGGTCGACTTGCTTGCCGTTGCGTCCCAAAATGGTCACGCGATTCGTCGTGACCTCGAATCCCGCACCGGGCTCGAGGGCGTCATTGAGGATCACGAAGTCGAGCGCCTTATTCTGCATCTTCGAGCGCGCCTTGGCGAGACCGTTCCCGGTCTCCAAGGCGAAGCCGACCACAACCATCCGCTTCGGTCGCTCGAGTGAAGTGAGAATGTCCGGCGTCGCTTCCAGCTCGACCGTGAGCGGACCGTTCGCGCGCGGTCGCTTCTTGTCGGCGAGTTGCGTGGGACGATAGTCTGCGGGCGCGGCGCTCATGATCAGGGCGTCCGCATCCTTCACGAGCGCCTGGACCGCGCGCTGCATCTCTTCGGTCGTCTCGACGTGCTTCGTTGCAAGACCGGGAGGCGGCGCGAGCTCCGTTGGACCGGTCACGAGCACGACGTTGGCGCCGCGACTCGAGGCGGCCTCCGCTAACGCATACCCCATGCGACCGCTCGACGGATTCGTGAGGACGCGCACCGGATCGAGGTGCTCGCGCGTCGGCCCGGCTGTCACGACGACACGCTTGCCGGACCACTTGCTCTTCGGATTCCCCTGCGGCGGCTTTCCGAGGAGCCGTTCAACCGCGGCGAGAATCGTCTCCGGTTCGCTCATCCGGCCCGGCCGCTCGCTCGGCCCTTCCGCGAGCGCGCCGATCTCCGGGCCGACAAAATGCCAGCCACGCGCGGTGAGTGTCTTGATGTTCGCCGTCGTCGCCGGATTCGCGTACATCGCGTCGTTCATGGCAGGCGCCGCGAGGACGAGGCGGTCGGCGCGCGCGAGCAGCAGCGCCGTGAGCAAGTCGTCCGCCATTCCCATCGCGGCGCGCGCGAGGATGTTCCCCGTCGCCGGCGCGACGATGACGAGATCGGGATCTTTGGCGAGATCGATGTGCGCGAGGGCGCGGCCTCGCTCCCACAGCGAGGTGAGCACCGGCCGGCCGGTGAGCGCTTCGAACGTCAGCGGCCGCACGAACTCGGTGGCGCCCGCGGTGAGCACCACGTCCACGGTGGCGCCTGCCTCGGTCAGCCGGCGCGCCAGTGTACAGCTCTTATAGCAGGCGATTCCGCCCGACACGCCAAGCACGACGTGACGGTCGGTGAATGACATCAGGCTTCCTGCTGGCGCCGCCGCCGCACCAGGCGGTACTTGAGGCCGCCGCGCACGAGCTCGTCGAACGCGCGCGTGGTGAGCTTCTCTTCCCAATCGACGGAACGGTCGCGCGGGAAATCGTTCACATAGCGCGCGAATTTGGCCGCCACGAGCACGCCGAGATACTTGTTCTGCGTTTGTCCTGCGACTTCTGCCGGAGTCACAATGCGCATTGCTCAGCCTTTCTGTTGGTGCAGTTCATCATAGAGTCGTTGGGCCTCGGCTTGCAGGCCGCGCCCGTAGTTCGTGATCCACTCGAAGTCCTTCTTCTCCCTGGCTCGGCCCCCGCCCCGCGCCTCGTCCGCGATGCTCACGACCTCGGCGACCGCCCTGTCGAGATCGTCGTTGCGAATCCACCGATCGAACAACGTCGACTGCTGCAACTCGTATTCGGCCCGGTCCAGGCGCCAGCGGATCTGCTCGATCGATTCACTCCTCCGCTGATGCAGTCGCTCCAGCAACACGCGCGGATCGCTCGGCAAAATGAAGATCGAGACTGAGCGGGGATACGGATACTGTTCCCGCACCTGCCGCGCTCCCTCGACCTCGATGTCGAGGAGCACGTGCTTGCCGGACTTCAGTACTTTCTCGACTTCGTCCTTCAGCGTGCCGTACAACTCGCCGGCGTACTCGGCATACTCCAGGAACTTGCCGGCGCCGACCCCTTCCAGGAACTGCGTCCGCGTCTGAAAGTGATAATCCACACCGTCCCGCTCATCGGGACGCGGCGGCCGCGTCGTCGCCGACACCGAGAAGCCGAATCGATCCGGATACTGTTCGCGCGCCGCCCGCGCGATGGTCGTCTTGCCGCCACCCGACGGCGCGGACAGGACGACGATCCGGGGCCGTGCCGTCACTCCAGATTCTCCAGCTGCTCCCGGAACTTCTCGAGGTCCCCCTTCATCGCGATCACGGTCTGGGTGATCCGTGCATCATTGGCCTTGGAGCCCATCGTGTTCACCTCGCGCAACAACTCCTGCGCCAGGAACCCGAGCTGCTTGCCGATCGGCTGATCCGAGTTGAGCGCCGCGCGCGCTGCCTCGACGTGAGCGCGAAAGCGCACCAGCTCCTCAGTGATGTCAACGCGGTCGGCGAGCAATGCGATTTCGATGGCCAAACGCTGCTCATCAACTGTGGCGGCCGACGTCAGCTCGGTAATGGCTTGTTTCAGCCGCTGATGCTCTGCCTTCAGCCGTGCCGGTGCCTGCGCCTCGATCTCGCGGGCCGCACTCTCGAGCGCATCGAGCCGCTGATTCAGCTCGATCGCGAGCGCCCGACCCTCCCGCTCGCGCATCGCCACCACGTCGTGCGCCGCTCGTTCCACGATCGGCTTGACGTCAGCCCACTGCACGGCGTCCTGATCGCGGCCATTCACCGCCGTCAACACGTCCGGATGCCGGGCGACGAAGGCCAGATCCACCGTCCCCCTGAGCTTCAGCTTCTTCTTGAGCTGCTGCGCGGCCGCAAGCACCTGCTTCGCGCGCGACAGGTCGACGGCAACACCGCGCTCCGTGGCCGGCCCATCGACCCATCGCGCGGTGACCGCCACATGCCCGCGCTCCAGCAGCTGGCGCAGTCGCTCCCGCATCTCGATTTCGACGCCGGCGAGATCGGCCGGCAACTTGAGCTGCGGGTTGAAGTAGCGGTGGTTGACGGTGCGGATGTCCACCCGCAGGCGTCCCCTCCCACTTGAGACTCGATCCTCGGCAGAGCCGAAGCCTGTCATGCTGCGCGGCACAAGTCGTTAAATGTAGTAGGGGAAGCTAGTTCGTGAAGAACCAGCGGGCGCCATACTGCTGCACGCTCTTGGGAAAGCCCAGCCCCGCCACGTAACTCGAGCGCATCACGTTCATGTTCTGGATGTACCAGAAGATCGTGACGCCGGCGAGCTGCAGCTCGAAGTTCGTGTCGACGAAGCTCGCGCCACCCATGGCGCGCTGGATCCCCGCGGTATCGGCGCCGCCCAGCGCCCATCGGCTCCAGGATTCCATGGCCACCTCACCGTGGAGCGCGAAGATGCCGCTCTTGAAGACGCGCCAGAATTTGGAATGGAAGGTCGCGGCGATGCGGGCGTGATGCGGCGGCTCGAAGTCGCCACCGCCCACCACCGCATCGAAGTACCAGCCCGACAGCGTGAATCCCGGAAGCACCCGCAGGGACGCGTGGCCGGCGATAAAGTCGGTCGAGGGAGTGGGATGCAGAGCGGTGACCGTCTTGATGCTGCCGGCGAACCCGAGCGGGGTGAATGGATCGCGACGCCCACGCCCGACCTCGATCATGAGTCTCGGGTTGTCGAAGCGCACCCATCCCGCGACGTCATTCGTCTGCTGAAGCGGATCCTTGGCAACAAACATCGCTTGTACGTCGCGTTGCCACGCCGCCTCCGCGCGGGCGGAAAATCCCAGTGGCAGCGCGATGCCGGCTGTGAGATATCCGCGGTCGCCGGTACGTCCACCCGTGTAGCTGGAGTGACGCATTGTGCCGGCCAGCGTGAAGAACGAAACGGGTGACCAACCGGCGCGCGCCTCGAATTGCTGTGGAAAGCCGGCGGCGCCAAGCCGAGCAGTCGCGGTCACATTGGCTCTGCGCCAGGTATTGCTGGCTTCGAGCGTGATGCTCGAGACGGTGCGCGGCGCGATCGTCGTGTCATGGCTGATCCCGCTGGTGGCGAGCGTGGTGCTCAGCCGGTAGCCCAAACCATCCTCACGCTCGGCGACAAACAGGCGCAGCAGCCGCTCGCGACGATCCTGCCGCCACGCGTCCACGCCGTCACCAGCCGTGCGATGCCAACTCGAGCTCGCGATTTGAAAGGAGGCGCCCACGCGCGCGCCCGGCGGCACGTACTCGAACTTGACCCAGAGATCACTCGTCCCGAAGGGCGTGGTCGTATTGCCCACCGGCCCAAGGCCGATGCTGTTCCAGTCGGCGAGGAGTGCGACGCCAAAACCGGAACGTCCGCGCGTCGCATATCCGGCGCGGTAGCCGGCGATGTCATCCACGCCTGTCAGAATCCCGATCTGTGTGGCCGCGGACGTCGACCGGGTGCGAGCCGTGACGAGATAGACGCGCAGCGAGGCTGGAAGCACGATGACGTCGACGCGCTCGAGCGGCGCCAGGGGAATGCGCGCTGGGTCGATATAGATCGAGTCCCGCCCCAGAGGCACGAACGGCACACCATCCCAGTAGATCTCGAGCGCCGCGGGACCACGGCCGCCATACAGGACGATCTCCGCCTGTCCGTACCAGCCCCCCCGCGCGACATACACGCCAGGGATATGGCCGAGGAGATCGCTAAGCGTGCGAACTCGGTTGAAGAGCAACGAGTCGGTGGTGAAGGTGTACCGCGACCCCAGGGGCAACGGGCCCGGCGCGATCGCGGCGGCGAATACGGGCAGCAGCGCCGGCGTGGTATCGCGGGCCGTGGTGTCGCGTTGCGTTGAGTCGTGAGCTGCTGTGGTGTCTCGGCGGGTCGTGTCAGCCTGAGCGGCCGCACCGGACGCCAACGCGCCGGACAACCCGAGCGCGAGCAGACCGCCGCGAATCAAGCGCCCGCGGCGCCAGCGCGTTTGAGCAAGAATTCGGTAAACAGCCGCACGCCGATCGCCGTCGGTCCTTTTGCGTGACTTGGGCCTTCGCCCTCGAGATAGGCTGTTCCTGCGATGTCGAGGTGCACCCACGGAAAGCTGTCCACGAACTCACGCAGGAACCACGCTCCGGCAATTGTGCCGGCCGCGCGTCCGCCCGAATTCTTGACGTCGGCCACGTCGGACTTCAGCAGCTCCCGATATTCGTCCCAGAGTGGCAGCGGCCAGCAGCGCTCGCCGGCGCGCTCTCCGGCGTCGCGCACCTCGGCGAGCAATGCCTCGTCGTTGCCCAACAGGCCGATCGCATGATGGCCGAGCGCGACCACGACGGCGCCCGTCAGCGTCGCGGCATCGATGGCCGCCGCCGGCTTGAAGCGCCGAGCGTACGACAGCGCGTCGCACAGAATCAGACGCCCCTCGGCGTCGGTGTTGATGATCTCGATGGTCTTCCCGAGGTGGCTCTTTACGACGTCGCCCGGTTTGATCGCAGTGCCGGAGGGCAGATTTTCCGTGGCGGGGATAAGGCCAACGACGTTGATCCTGGGCTTCAGGCGGCCCAGCACTTCGAACGCGCCGAGCACGGCGGTCGCCCCCGACTTGTCGAACTTCATGTCCTCCATGTTCGCGGCGGGCTTGATCGAGATCCCACCCGAATCGAACGTGACGCCTTTGCCGATCAGTACGACGGGGGCGCCTGTCCCTCCCTGATACTCCAGTACAATAAACCGCGGTTCCTCCGCGCTTCCTTGGGCGACGGCGAGCAGCGCCCCCATCCCTTCCTTCTTTATCTGCGCGAGATCGAGGACCGTGACGCCGAATTTGTAGGTGGTCGCGAGTTTGCGAGCCTGCTCGCCGAGGAACGTGGGCGTGCAGAGGTTCCCAGGCTGCATTTGCAGGTTGCGCGTGAAGAGGTAGCCAGCAGCCACGGCATCGCCGATGCGCCGGCCGGCCTCGGCGTCCTCTTTGTCGGCCTTGTTGATGACGATTTCGACCGATTCGAGCTCGGGCTTGGGATCCTCGGGCTGCTTCTTGAGCTCGGTGAATTGCCATCCGCCCTGCGCGGCGCCTTCGATCGCCACCTGTACGATCTCGGCGACGCCGAGTCCTCCACGCGCTTCTTTCGCGACCGCTATGGTGACTGTCTTGGTCCCCAGGCTGCGCGCACGTCTGGCGGCTATCGCCGCGCCGCGGCGGATCGAGCTGCGCGTGATCTCGGTCGCTTTTCCAATTCCCACGAGCAGGATGCGCTCAGCCTTGCCTGGGGGGGCGCCGTAAACAAGAAGCGCCTCGTCCTTCTTGCCCTTGTAGTCTCCCGACGCGATGGCACGCTCGAGACTAGCATCCTTGAGCGGGGCTTGATTGTCCGAGACCAGCACTGCCAGGAACGGACTCTCGACGCTCTCAAGAGAGCGCGTGGAGATAAGAGTCTTCACGACAGGTGCTCGATGATGGCGTCGGCGAATGCGGAGGTCGAGACCTCCGTCGCGCCCGGGAGCTGCCGCGCCAGATCGTAGGTGACGTGTTTCGACGCGATCGCGCCTTCGAGGCCGCGGACGATCGCGCGTCCCACATCTTCCCATCCCAGCTCTTCGAACATCATCACGCCCGAGAGGATGACGCTGCTGGGATTCACCTTGTCCTGCCCCGCGTATTTGGGCGCGGTGCCGTGCGTCGCTTCGTAGACGGCGTACCCGTCCCCGACGTTGCCGCCGGGCGCCAGGCCCAACCCGCCGACTTGCGCCGCCGCCGCATCGGAGAGGTAGTCGCCGTTGAGATTGGGCGCGGCGATCACGGAGTACTCGTCCGGACGCAGCACGAGCTGCTGAAACATGGCATCGGCGATGCGGTCCTTGATCATTACTTTGCTCACGTCCTCTTTGCGCTTTGCGCCCTCGGCCTCAGTGACGGTCTGCTCCGCGAATCGCTCCTTGGCGACTTCGTACCCCCAGTCCCGAAACCCGCCTTCCGTGAACTTCATGATGTTGCCTTTGTGAACGAGGGTCACGGAAGGACGCCGCCGCTTGATCGCGTACTGGATCGCCTTCACGATCAGGCGCTGCGATCCGAATTTCGACATCGGCTTGATACCGATCGCGCTGCCGGCGCGAATCTTCGCTCCAAAACGGCGCTGCAGGAATTCGATGAGCGCGTCGGCCTCCGGGCTCCCTGCCTTGTACTCGATGCCGGCGTAGACGTCTTCGATGTTTTCCCGAAAAATGACGATGTCGAGTTTCGCCGGTTGTTTGACGGGCGCCGGGACGCCGGCGATATGTCGCACCGGCCGAATGCAGGCGTACAGATCGAGGACTTGTCGCAGCGCGACGTTGAGCGAGCGAATGCCGCCGCCGACCGGCGTGGTCAGCGGGCCCTTGATGGCGACGCGGTGCTCCCGGATGACGCCGAGGGTCTCTTCGGGCAGCCAGTCGCCCGATTGATTGAAGGACTTTTCTCCGGCCAGTATTTCCCGCCAGACGACGCTGCGCTTGCCACCCGACGTGCGCGCGACCGCGGCGTCGAAGACCTTGGCCGCGGCGCGCCAAATGTCGGGCCCGGTGCCGTCGCCTTCGATGAAGGGGATGATGGGATGGTCGGGAACGATCCAGTGTCCATCGCGGTAGTCGATCTTCGCCCCGACGGCGCCGCCGCGGCGACCTTCAAGCTGGGTTGGCATGGACCCCAGTTTACCACAAAAAGGGGGCTTGCAATATCCGGCGACGGAGGGATCTAAACCGATTTCAGAATGAGCGAATTCGCCTTATTGGGGTGACGGGCGGGAACGGTTGGGGTGGTAGTGCGTAAGACAATTATGCGACTCGCTCACTCTTCGATCGTGCTCAGCCTGATCGCGCTGGTGATCACCGGCTGCGGTGACGGCTCCGGATTGATCGGCATCGCAACCGGAGGCGGTGGCGGCGGCGGCCAGACTACGCGGGCGCTCGCCTTCTTCGTTCAACCGAACTCAGCGACGGCCGGCCAAGCCATTTCGCCGCCCGTCGAGGTCGTCGCGAAGGATTCGTTGGGAAACACGGACAGCACCTTTACGGGCGCTGTCACCGTGTCACTCGCTTCCAATACAGCAGGCGGCTCGCTGAGCGGAACTACGACTACGCGTGCCGCGGCGGGTATCGCCAGCTTCAGGACCCTCGTGATCGATAAGCCCGGGACCTATACTCTGAGCGCATCGACAACTGACGTGACCGTCACCAGCAACGCATTCACGGTCATAACAGCAACCGGGCCGTAACGCTCCGCCCCACCACTAAAGCCGGTAGCCGACCAGCGTTCCCGACGCAGTCCGCAAGAACAGCATCCCAGCGATATCGTCGACCGCGTATACGGGCTCGCGTTCTTTTCCGAGATCGACGCGAGCGCGCGGTTGCGCGCTGTCTTTGTCGATTTGTAAAAGGACGTTGCCGTCTCCGTCTGGCGAGCGCGTCAGCATGAATACGGATCCAGCTACCGACAGCGATGCCTTAAACCGCTTCGTGGCCAGCGCGGCCGCCTGGTTGGAGTAGCCCTGCAGCTGTGCCCCTCCCTGCGTGTACGTGGTGGCGATCTGTCCCATGATGCGGCGTGCATTCGTGTCGGTCGCCGTGCGCGACGCTTGCGCGAAGGCGTCGCCATAGGAAGATGCAGCGGCGCCGTACAGACCGGCTCTGATGGACTGTATCCGATACAGGGCGCGCAGCAGTCCCGGCAACCGTGGAGCGGGATGATAGACCTGCTGCTTGATCTGCCCGTCGCGGCCGAGCACCACGAGATTCTGCGCCGCGATCAGAACAATCCCGGAGGGCCGCAGCTCCATCGCCGTCGGATCTTCCCCGCCCTCCATCTTGATCTCGGCACTCAGCGCGCGATAACTGCCGGCTTGCCGGTCGACGGCATACAACTTGTGATCGCGATTTGCGAACACGTAGAGCGTCGATCCCTCAACGGCATGATGCAGCAGATACCGGTCGGCTTTGTAATCATCGGCGTTGAGCGGCTTCCCGCTTTCGATCGCATCCTTGAACTTGGGTTCCCCAGACGTGAGATCGATGATATTGACTTCGGCGTTGATGGTGGCATCCGGACGCGAAATGTACAGGAGTCCGGCCGGCGTCAGCTCCGCATAATCGAGCTGCCCTTTGATCTTCACATCTTTCTGGAGGCGCACCGTCGCGGTGGCGACATCCAGGACGTTCACGAAGGTGCGTGACTCCGCGTCCACCGCGAGGACTGCCGCGCCCCCGGTGATGAGCGCCTGCGTGACGGTACCGCGCATGCGCAACGGCTTCGGCGCGATGGTCGTACCATCTTCGTAGCGCGCGACGTTGAGACCCGTCTGCACCACGCCGTTCACGATGCGTACGTTGCCCGTCGCTTCGTTCGCCGGCGGCGACTCCGGCAGGATGATGATCCCGTTCGGGTGCTGCACGATGTCGTGCACCCATCCGTCGATGATCGCAGGCTTGGGCCACAACGCCTGACCGTCGGCGAGCCGGTACGCCATCAGCCGGTCGTCGAAGCTCACGTAAATGCGGTCGTTCTTGTCGATCGATTGGTAGAGCCGCACGTGCTTCGCGGGATTGCCGGCGTGCGCCGTCGGCAGCGTCGCGGACCAGCGGACCGCACCCGTCTTTGCGTCGAGCGCGCGCAGTCCCATGAGTGTGTGGACGACGATCACGTCGGGCCCCGCCTGCAGCACCTCGAGCGTGGTGCCTCCTGAGGCCAGGCGCACCAGGCCTTGCATGAGCCCGCCGAGGCCGCCGCGCTTCGGTTCCGTCTGCTGAAAGAGGGACTCACTCACCCAGCGCTGCGTGCCCGTGGCGAGATCGTACAGCGCGACGACCGGTGGGCCGCTCTGGCGCTGGCCGTGCACGAGCAGCGTCCCGGTCTGCGGCATTACTCGTCGCGTGACCACCTTCGTCAGGTTCAGGCGCCGTGAGTCGAAGAGGACGGTGCCGGTGACTGGATCGAAGACGAGGAGGAGTCCCGGGCGCGCCGCCTCCATCAGCAGCGACCCTTCCACCATCCGCACGCTGTCGGCCGGTAATCCGCCGAGCTCGGGCTTCTGCCAGACGATCTGACCGCGCTCGATGTCGACAGCCGCGAGCACATTGTCGGTCGACACGAGGAGCGCGCCCGCTGGGGTGACCTGCTGCCAGCGGATGTCGCCGCTGAATCGTGCCGTCCACACCGGAGTCGCTCCGGTCGGCGCCGGCGTCTGCGCGACAGGGGTCTGGACGACAAATGTGGAAAGGAGTAAGAGGACGGGCGTCAGCGGCATGGAGACCCCTCGTAAGAGAGGCCCCATATCCCCCCATGACGGCGTTTAGCGCAAGTCCTGGGTGGGCGTCCGGCGGCGGAAGCGCATATCGATCAGGCGCTGCGTCTCGATCCGCTTGGTGAACCGCCCGAAGCGATAGGTGGTGATGGCGATGAGCGAGTCCTGGAGCGGGATGCCCGGCGCGATGCTGTGAAAGCGCGTCCGCGCGGTCATCGTGTTCACCTCGGTCAGCGGTGAGCGCTCGGGGTGCGTGAGTGACGTTTCCGTAAAGCGCAATTCGTACGAGATCGAATCGAGGTACGCCGCGCCGGCGATATCCGCCCATCCGAGCCGCTCCGCCGGCTCGAAATCAACGCGTACCAGCGTCTCGCCCGCGATGGTATCGCGCCCCGCGAGATGGAAGCAATGGTTGTCGATGAACGTCTTGTTCGCGAATTCTTGCAGCACGGTCGTATGCACCAGCAGATCGCCGTTCCAGGGTCCCCATCCCGGTGCGACCACGCGACCGACTTCGTACGGTCGTTCGTCATTGTTGCCGAGCGAGAGGATGTCCACCGTCTTGAGCGTGTCGCCGCGGCGCGTGACATCGCGAAGGGTTCGCTCCAGACGGAAGCGAAACGGATAGGAATCGGCGAACAGCTCGAAGCGGCGCGCGTTCTCCTGCAGTTGGTCGAAGACAGCTACCAGCGCTGGGTCATCGGTGGACTTGGGGGGGCCTGGTGCGGTACACGGCCCGTAACCGATCACGACCACGGGAGGCAGCTGAACGATCAGCGGGTGCAACGCGATCCGAACCGTGGATGGGTCATCACCACGCAGGGCGATCTGGGTGTCGACTGGCGAGAAGCCGATCTGTCGCACGCTTAGGAGATATGTGCCATTTCCCAGATTTGAAAATGCGAACCTGCCATGTGCGTCCGTGAAGATGCGCGCGCCTCCAGGGGACAGCATGACAACGCTGAACGGCAGCGGCTCGCCGGTTTGAGCTAGAATGACGGTGCCGCGGATCGATTGCGCGGCCGCGGTCTGAAGCAGAAAGCCGATTGTAGCGGGGGTCAGCGGAATGCGGCCGAAAATGGAAGATGCCCGAGGAGAGAGTCGAACTCTCACGGGGTTACCGCCGCTCGAGCGGCTGTAGCGATGGCGCGTGCCCCCGCGGCGATCCCGGCGGCGTTCCAGTGGGTGTCGTCGCGCCAGAAGATCAGACCTCCGCCCCTGCGCGCCGCGGCGTCTCGGGCGGCGGCACGGAGCGGTTCCAGCAGATCGACCACCGCGATGCCGCGCGCGCGCATGCCAGCCTCGAGCGCGGCGAAATAGCGGGGCGTTTCCGCCAGGCCCGTGTCCGGCTCTGCGAGCAACGGCGCGTACACGCTGTACTTGTGTGGTGTGAGGACGACGAGCAGCCGCTGCCGCTGCAGCGCGAGCCGGTTCGAGAGCCACGTGAGGCGCCGCAGCACATCCTCGCTCGAGCGGCGTCGGTGATACGTCGCCCGCTCGTCCCCGAGGAACAGCAACTCGGTCCCGCTTTGCAACCGGGTCCGGATCACGTGCCTCGCGGCCGCGTTCGGGAGCACGCGGTCATTCTGCAAGCGTCGATACAGCCGCGCCGCGAACACCTGCAGCGCTGAAACGACAAGGCGATCGCTCACCCACGTCAACGCCCAGCACGTGTATCGCCGGTCCCACACCCCCAGGATCACTCGGCAGCGCAGCTCGCGCGGGTCCGGCAGAGCGGCGGTGATCGGCGGCGGGTCCGCGCTCTCGAGCAACTCGAAGATCACGAGCCCCCCCCCCTCCCGCATGCCCACCTGGGCGGCGAGCGCGCGCACGCGCGCCGGCGCCGGATCGCTGGGCGCCGCGTTGTACACCTCGCGCCCACCGGCGCGGCCGATCTGGACGGCCGGGCTCTCCCAGTCGCTCACCTCGGAGCCGGCCGAGAATGAGCTGCCGAACAGAATCGCCGAGACGCTACCGCCCGTCGCGAGGTCCGGCCGGTTGTGATAGCCCAAGCTGTCTGTGGTGAAGACGACGCGGTGATACTCCCGCAAGTCGGGCTGATTGCCGAGGGCCGCCAGGTTGCCGTACACCCGCGGGCGGTCGTAGCGCGCGTTGGGGCGGAACGGTGTCTCGGCCCCGAACGTACGCAACGCCTCCCACACGCGATAACTCACCCGGTCGAGCGGCAGCGCGCGGAGCCCGACGTCCGCCGCGAGCCAGGCCGCAAGCAGGACCGGAACCAGGAACCCCGGTTGCCAGGAGGGGCGCAGCCGGTCGAGGCTCAAAACTGAAAATAGAGGAAAGGGATCCGCTGTCCCGCGTACATCACCAACAGGGACACCGCGAACAGCGCGGCGAGCCCGACCCCCACCGCGCGAGGCCACTGGTGGCTCACCTGCCACGTGTTGCGTCCGGCATGGGCCACCACCGCCGCGACGCCGAGCACGAGCACGAGTCCGATCATTCCGGCGAGCTCCGGACCCGAGGTCCAGGAGAACATCGTCCCCAGCAGGCCGGAGGCCATGCGCCAGTCATTCGCGCGGAAAGCCACCCATCCGATGAGGACCAGGAAGAACATCCCGGCGCGCCGCAGCGCGGCGGGGAGTGCGTCCCAGGCCGGCCCCGCCAGCCGGTAGGCGACGAGCAACAGCCCGTGATAGCCACCCCACGCCACGAACGTCCAGCTCGCGCCGTGCCACAAGCCGCCGAGCAGCATCGTGATCATGATGTTGCGATAGGTGTGCCACGCGCCTTCGCGACTGCCCCCCAGCGGCACATAGAGGTAGTCCCGCAGGCAAGTCGAGAGTGAGATGTGCCAGCGCCGCCAGAAGTCGGACGGGTCGGTCGCCTGATAAGGAGAATTGAAATTCTGGGGGATCCGGATCCCGAAGAGATGGCCCAGGCCCACGGCCATATCGCTGTAACCCGAGAAATCGAAGTAGATCTGGTAGGCATAGCCGAGCATGCAGAGCCACGCGCCTGCGGTGGACAATTGTCCGTAGCCGGCCAGCGCGGGGTTGATGATCGCCGCGATGCTGTCGGCGATGATCACCTTCTTGATCATCCCGATCGTAAAGAATGACCACCCGATGTTCCAGGTGCGGCCGGGTTGGTGCTGGTCGATCTCCTCCAGATCCTGCTCGATCTGGCGGAACCGCACGATCGGGCCGGCGACGAGCTGCGAAAATAGCGAGACGTAGCAGGAGAACTCGAAGAAATTCCGCGTCGGCGTGATGGTGCGGCGATAGGCGTCCACGATATACGTGATGGTGTGGAACGTATAGAACGAGATCCCCACCGGCAGGACGATGTCGGGGCCCGACAGGTGGAGCGGCACGTGGAGCCAAGCGGCGACGCTATTCGCCGTATGGAGCCCAAAATTGGCGTACTTGAAGAATCCGAGCAGCGACAAGTCCACCGTGATCGGCGCGATGAGGCACAGCCGGCGCACGCGCGGGTCGTCCCAGCGGGCCAGGCCCAGACCGGCGAGGTAGGCGACGACCGTGGACGTCGCCATGAGGGCGCAGAAGCGGTAGTCCCAGGCGGCGTAGAACAGGTAACCGGTGAGCGTGAGCCAGACGTAGCGGTCGTCCTTGCGCTTGAGCCGCCAGAACACGAGGTAGGTGACCGGCAGAAACGCGAACAAAAACAGCGGGCTGTTGAACAGCATCTCGCTAGTCGGACCGGCGGAACAACGCCGCCACGTCCGGCTTGGTCACCTTCCCATCGCGTTGCGGAGGATCAGCGGGATGCGGTCGAACATAGGACGATGCCCGAGGAGAGAGTCGAACTCTCATGGGGTTGCCCCCGACGGATTTTGAGTCCGTTGCGTCTGCCATTCCGCCACTCGGGCGTGGGGCGGAAATATAGGCCTTCGCCTCTCGTTTACATCCCCCGGCGTCGGCCTCCCGCTCTCAATCCGGGCCGCATCCGCGGCGGTCCCATCTCCCGACGCTCGCGCCGCTCCGCGCGCATCTCGTTCACCCGCTGCATCAACCGCTCGCGCATCTGTTGATAGCGGGCCCGCTGCACGGGATTGAGATACCCGCCCATCTCCCGATCCTCGTCCCTCTCGATCTTGAGCATCTGCTCCCGGCCAGCGCGCATGCCATCCATGAGCTTGCGGACTGAGTCGGCATTGGCCGCCACCCCAGGCTGCATCTGATCGTCGAGCGCACGGCGCCGCTCAGACTGCTGGCGGATGACATCACGCCGGAGCGCGCCGAACCGTTCCTGACTGGCGCGTAGCTGGGCCGCCTGATCGGACGTCAGCTTCAGCTCCTGCTGCACCCGGTCGCTGAAACGCTTTTCGATCTGCGCCCGCAGCTGCCCGGCTTCCCCCGTGTCACTCGGCTGTTGCGCTCCGAGGGCCGGGGGGGGGGCCGTTACGACGGCGAGTGCCAAAAGCCAGAACCTCTTCATCTATCATCCCTCCAAAGAGCGCAGCACGCGCCGCAGCTGCTGCTCATCGAGTTCACGCAAATCTCCACTTCCCTCCGGCGACACGGGACCGGTGGCACCAACCATCTCATCGAACCGAGCCAACACGTCGCGCAACTGATCGGTCGACAAATCACTCAAATCATCGGCGACAAAATGCGCCGGGTGCCCGCTTGCCTCGTTGACCGGCCACATCTGGTGCAGCGCGAGCCCGCCGCCCACCACAATCGCCACTGCGGCGGCGATCCTGACCCACTGAACGTGAATCCACGCGAGGCGATGAGCCGGCTGCTCGCGCAGCCGCTCCATGACCCTTCGCGCGGTGGCCTCCACGTCCAGGCGATCCGCAGGCCCGGCACCCAGGCGCTTTGCAGCCGCAATCATGGCATCCACATTCATTTGACCGTCTCCTTCAATCGCCGCACCGCATGGTGGTAATGCACCCGCGCTGCCCCAGGCGTCGTCGCCAACGCCGCCGCGATTTCTTGGTATTCGAGTCCCTGCTGCGCCCGCAACAGAAACACTTCACGCTGCAGCCGCGGCAGCGCCTTCAAACCCGCCGCCAATCTGGCTTCCGTCTCACTCGCTTCCGCGAGCTCGTGGGGGTCTCCCGTCACGTCGCGGACCATTTCGTCCAACGGAATCACGGCTCGCCGCTTCATGCGACGTCCGAAATCCTTGAGGACGTTTCCGCCGATCGTCATCAGCCAGGTGCGGAACTGACATTGGCCGCGGAACCGGTCCACACTGCGGAACGCGCGGATGAATGTCTCCTGCACCAGGTCGTCCAACTCACTCTCTGGTGCGCCCGCCCCCGTGAGAAACCGCGCTAACGCGCGGGCGTGGCGCCTGACCAACTCGGCCGCCGCCTGTTCATCCCCCGTTTGCCACGCAGCAATGAGCGCGGCGTCGGGGGTCGTCTCGGTGCGCGGCAGAGGTTGTGCCATGAGCTCCGATGCTGGGTGGACGTGGGAAGCGACGGAATATTAAGGGCCTTGTGATCACGGAGACGCAGGGATAGCTTGTGAATTCGAACAATTGTTCGAAATCATGCGACCCTACGATGAGCGTCTAGACCACCTGCTCGCCCGCGCCGCAGGGGTATTCGCGGACAAAGGCTATCACCCCACCACCATGCGCGACCTGTCCGCCGCCAGCGGCATGTCGCTCGCGGGGATGTACTACTACGTCCGCGGCAAAGAAGACTTGCTCGCGCTCATTCAGGAACGCTGTTTCACGCAGGTACTCGACGGCGCGCGCCGGGCCATCGCGAAGGCGAACGATCCGCACGAACGGCTCCAGGCGTTCATCCGGCATCACGTGGCGTTCTTCGCGCAACACATGGCCGAGATGAAGGTGTTATCGCACGAGGCGTCGCCGCGCGGCGTGCTCGCGATCAAGCGGCGCTATGTCGATCTGCTGGAGTCCATTCTCAAAGACGCGGCACCGGAGCAGACGCGCGCCGATCGCAGCGCCGCGACGTACATCCTGTTCGGCATGATGAACTGGATCTACAACTGGTACGATCCCGCCGGCGAAATCGATCCCGGCCGGTTAGCCGATCTCATGACGAGCATTTTCCTCGGCGGCTTCGTCGAGGCCTATCCGGAGGCTAAGTAATCATGGCGACGATGACGGAACCGCAGGTCAAGACACTGGTGCAGTACCGCACGGAAGATGGTCTCGCGATCATCGAGCTCGACGATCCGCCGGCGAACACGTACACCTACGACATGATGCGTCAGCTCGACGAAGCCATCCTGCGGGCGCGCTTCGACGACACGGTCCACGTGATCGTGCTGCGCGGCCACGGTGACAAATTCTTCTCGGCTGGAGCCAACATCGGCATGCTCAATAAGGTGACGCCGCGGTTCAAGTACTACTTCTGTCTCCACGCCAACGAGACGCTGAATCGCCTCGAGCAGACGCCCAAGCTCACGATCGCTGCGCTGAACGGGCACACCGTCGGCGGCGGGCTCGAAATCGCGATGGCGTGCGATCTCCGTCTCGCGAAGGAAAATGCCGGCAAGATCGGACTGCCCGAGGTGAACCTCGGTGTCTTGCCGGGCACCGGCGGCACCCAGCGCCTCGCGCGCATCGTCGGCAAACCACTGGCGATCGAGCTCATGGTGAAGGGCGAGCTGTTCTCGTTCGACAGGGCCAAGGAAATCGGGCTCGTGAACGACGTGCTCGACGCCAAAGACTTCTGGGAGCAGGTCCTCCTGTATGCCAAGCAGTTCTGCCCGCCGCACAAGGCCTCGAAGGCGGTCGGCCTGATCAAGCGCTCGGTGCAATCGGGCGCCGAGGTGCCCTTCGAATCCGGCCTGGCGATCGAGCGCGAATTGCAGCAGCAACTGTTCCAGAGCGATGACGCCAAGGAAGGCATCGCGGCCAGTCAGGAAAAGCGGATGGCGGAGTTCAAGGGGAAGTGAAGACCGACCTCTTCATTGACAACGAGTGGCGGCCGGCCACTTCGGGGAAACGCTTCCCCGTCGTGAACCCTGCGACCGAAGAGGTGCTGGCCGATGTCGCGGCGGGGGATGCGGCGGACGTCGACAATGCGGTGCGCGCGGCGAAGGCCTGCTTCGAGTCCGCCGCCTGGCGCGACCTGTCGGCGCGAAAGCGCGGGCGGCTGCTGTTCAAGGCCGCGGATCTGCTCGAGGCCCGCCTCGACGAAGTCGCGCGGCTCGAGACGGCGCAGAACGGCAAGACGCTGTTCGAGTCGAAAATCGAAATCGGAATGACCGTCAACACCCTGCGCTACTACGCGGGGTGGGCGGACAAGATCGTCGGCGACACGCTGCCCGTCGAAGGGCCGTTCTTCACCTACACGATTCGCGAGCCGATCGGCGTCGTGGGCGCCATCGTCCCCTGGAATTTCCCGCTCAACATCGCGAGCTGGAAGTTCGCGCCCGCCCTGGCCGCCGGTTGTACCATCGTCTTAAAGCCCGCTTCCGAAACGCCGCTCACCGCCCTGCTCTTCGCCGAGATCGCACTCGAGGCGGGGCTGCCGGCCGGTGCCTTCAATGTGATCACGGGTGGAGGCTCGACCGCGGGCGCGGCGCTCGTGCGGCATCCTGATGTCGATAAGATCTCGTTCACCGGCTCGACCGAGGTCGGCCGGCAGATCATGAAAATGGCGTCCGAGACCAACAAGCGCGTGACGCTCGAGCTGGGCGGTAAGAGTCCCAACATCATCTTCGCCGACGCCGATTTGAAAGCCGCCGTGCGCGGAGCGCAGACCGGGATTTTCTACGGCAAGGGCGAGGTGTGCGCGGCCGGATCGCGCCTGCTCGTCGAGAAAGCCGTGCACGAGCAAGTCGTCGAACAGCTCGCCGAGGGCGCGAAGAAGCTGACGCCCGGTGACCCGCTCGATAAGAACACGCGGATGGGAGCCTTGGTCTCGAAGAAGCAGCAGGAGACCGTGCTCTCTTACATCAAGAAAGGCGTGGACGAGGGCGCAAAACTTGTAGCGGGCGGCAAGGCCGCAAAACCCAATGGCAAGGGTTATTACGTCGAAGCAACCGTGTTCGACGCCGTGCAGCCGGAGATGACGATCGCACGCGAGGAGATTTTCGGACCGGTGCTCGCGGTGCTCACGTTCGACGATTTCGAGCAGGGCATGAAGCTCGCCAATCAGACGATTTACGGCTTGGCCGCCGGCATCTGGACGAAGGACATCCAAAAGGCGCATCGCGCCGCTAAGGCGATTCGCGCCGGTACGGTGTGGATCAACTCCTACAATTCGTACGACTCCGGCGCGCCGTTCGGGGGGTTTAAAGCATCTGGATTTGGCCGAGACCTCGGACGGGAAGCGCTGGACGGATATCTCGACACGAAGACCGTTTGGGTCGGATTGTGACCGAAGCCTTCATTACGACTGCGCTGCGAACGCCGGTCGGCAAGCACGGTGGGGCGTTGGCGGGCATTCGACCGGACGATCTCGCCGCGATCCCCATCAAGGCCGTTGTCGAGCGCTCAGGCGTCGATCCCCAATCAATCGATGACGTGATTCTCGGCTGTGCCAATCAAGCGGGCGAGGACAACCGGAACGTCGCACGCATGGCCTTGCTCCTCGCCGGTCTTCCGGTCGAAGTGCCCGGCCAAACCGTGAACCGGTTGTGTGGCTCGGGCCTACAGGCCGTCGCGAGCGCCGCGCAGGCGATCAAGGCGGGCGAGGGCGAGACCTTCGTCGCCGGCGGCGTCGAGAGCATGACGCGCGCGCCGTACGTGATGCTCAAACCCTCCGAGCCGTTCAGTCGCAAGACGCCCGAGGTCGCAGATACGACCGTCGGATGGCGGTTCGTGAATCCGCGGATGAAGCAGGAATGGACGATCTCGCTGGGAGAGACGGCGGAGGTCGTCGCGGCTCGCTATAAGATTTCGCGCGCCGAGCAGGATGCGTTTGCCGTGGAGAGCCAGCAACGCGCGGCGCGGGCGCTCAAGGAGTGCGTGTTCACGAACGAGCTCGTGCCGGTGACGCTCCCGGACGGATCGACGTTCGCGAAGGACGAATACCCGCGCGCCGGCACCACGCTCGAAGCGGTCGCCCAGCTCAAGCCGGCGTTCAGGAAGGACGGGACGGTGACGGCGGCGAGCTCCAGCGGGATCAATGACGGCGCCGCTGCTCTCCTGGTCACCGGAACCGGAAACAAGCCGCTCGCTCGTATTCTTACCACAGCTGTCGCAGGCGTGGATCCCAGCTGTATGGGCCTCGGGCCGATTCCGGCGACGAAGAAAGCCCTCAAACGAGCCGGCCTCACAATCGATCAAATCGATCTCGTCGAGCTGAATGAAGCATTTGCCGCGCAGGCGATTGCCTGCATCCGCGAGCTGAAGCTCGACCCCGCGAAGGTCAACATCTACGGCGGCGGTATCGCGCTCGGTCATCCGCTGGGTTGCACCGGCGCGAAGCTCTTAACGACGTTGGTTCACGCCTTACATCGTACGAAGTCTTCTTACGGTTTAGTCAGCATGTGCATCGGCGTCGGCCAAGGGATCGCGATGATCGTGGAGCGCGTTTGATGGCCGCTTACGAGCGGGTGCTCGTCGAGGTCAAGGGCCACGTTGGCACGGTGACGCTCAATCGGCCGGAGAAGCTCAACGCCTTTGATCCCGAGGCGTGTGACGATCTGATCGAGGCGTTGCGCATGCTCTCCACAGCCGACGCGGTGCGCGTCATCGTCATTACGGGCGCCGGGCGGGCATTCTGCGCGGGTGCGGATCTCGGCGTGCTCGGCTCGCGCGGAGAAGAGCTCGTGCGTGCCGGCAAAGACATCGCGCTGACGATCCGCAACGCACCGAAACCGGTGCTCGCGGCGGTCAACGGACCGGCGGCCGGCGGCGGCGCCAACCTCGCGCTGGCGTGCGACTACCGCCTCGCGTCCGATCAAGCATCCATCGGCCAGGTATTTCACAAACTGGGGATCGGGCCGGATTGGGGCGGCAGCTATTTCCTGCCCCGTCTGACTGGCATCTCCAAGGCGCTCGAGCTGGTCTGGAGCGCGCGCATGGTCCCGGCGGCCGAGGCGTTGGCACTCGGACTCTTTGATCGGGTGGTTCCGCAGGCGACACTCGCCGCGGAGACGATGAGCCTGGCCGAGCGATGGGCGGCGATGGCGCCGCTCGCCGTGCGGAAGACAAAGGAAGCGTTGTACCGCTCCGAGCACTCCACGCTCGAGGAGATGCTCGACGTCGAAATCGCCGATCAACAGGCATTGTTCGCTACACCAGAGGCCCGTCAACTGATAAGGAACCGCTGATGGTCCGCAAACTCCACAACTTTGACGACTGGATCGACTACTTCAAATACTGGCAGGACTCGATCGGACTTCCCGAAGGCGCGATTCGCGCCTTCAAGTTCGAGGCAAAGTTCGGCGACCCGGAAGTGCCCCACATCGAGTTTGGGCATTACAAGGGCCAGCGAAAATGGCCGACGATCATGCACATCCCCGATCAGCGCATTCGTGATGCCCTGCTCAATCTGATTGTGTACCAGGGAGACACGGAGTTCGCGTCCGTCGAGCAGCAGCGCAACCTGCTGCAACACGCGCCATCGGACTACGACCTGTTGTCGCTGCAGCGCGTGATGACCGAAGAGATGCGGCACGGCTGGCAGATGTCCTACCTGCTCTGCTCGCACTTCGGTGATGAAGGCAAGCGCGAAGCGGCAAAATTACTCGAGCGCCGCGCCGATGAGGGCGAACGCCTGCTTGGCTCGTTCAACGAGATCGTCGACAACTGGCTCGACTTCTTCACCTACACCCAGTTCATCGATCGCGACGGCAAGTTTCAGCTCAAGATGCTGTCGGTCTCGGCATTCGATCCGCTGTCCCGCTCGATGGGGCCGATGCTGAAAGAGGAGTCCTATCATCTCGGCACGGGCAACAACGGGCTGCTCCGCATCGTCAAGGCGGGCAAGATGCCGGCTGAGGTCATCCAACGCTTCTTCTATAAGTGGATTCCGACGGCGTTCGATCTGTTTGGCACGGACAACTCATCGTCCGCCCACTGGGCCTATATCTGGGGTCTCAAAGGCCGCTACGACGAGCGCGAAAGCGGGGGGAACGGAGAGCCGGATAAGAGCAAGCTCAATGAGCTCGCGCGCAATCTCTATCGTCAAGAGATCGTGAAGCTCGTCGAGCGGCTCAACATTTTCATTCCCGAACGCGACCGGCAGCTCAAGGTTCCTGATCTCAAGTTCAATCGGCGGATCGGGATGTATGCGCATCAGCATTTCACGGTCGATGGGGAGCCGATCGACGCGGCGAAGTATCCCGCGTACCTGGAATCGGTGCTGCCGCGTCCCGAAGACGTGGCCATCGTGCACGACATCGAGAAAGAGCCGGACTGGATCGAACCGAAGAAGGCCGACAGCCTGCAGCAGTGAAAATGGTTCCCCTCGTCATCGCCCATCGAGGGGCGTCGAGCGTCGAGCTCGAGAATTCCCTTGCCGCCTTTCGGGCGGCGGGTCCGTTAGGCGCTGACGGGATCGAGCTGGACGTGCACAACACGCTCGACGGCGAGCTCATCGTTCATCACGACCCATCGGTGCTCGGCCTGCCCATCGCGCAGGCGCGAGCTGGCGATCTCGCCATGCTGCATCTCGCGAACGGCGAGCCAATCCCCACATTGGCGCAGGCGCTCGACGCCATAGGCCCGCGACTCAAGGTGTTCGTCGAGATAAAAGTCCTCGATCCGCGCTGGGACGATCGTCTCCTCGAGACACTGGACCGCGGTCCGAATCCCAAGGGATACGCCATTCACAGCTTCGCTTTTCACGTCGTCCGCCGGTTCGCCGAGAAGCGGCCGGACCTGCCGCGCGGCGTCCTGTCCGACGTCGAGACGCGCAATCCCAGGCGGACACTCGAGGATGCCCGCGCCCAGACGCTGTGGCAGGAGCGCAAGATGCTGGACGAAAATCTCGTCCGCACGGTCCACGATCTCGGCGCGCAGATCATCGCCTGGACGCTGGACAGCCCGTCCGACATAGAGCGATTCGTGCGCATGGGTGTCGATGGGATTTGCACGAATCATCCGGAGCGCGGCCGCAGGATCGTGGATGCTCCCCGGGCCGCATGAAGTCCACCCTCGTCGCGGTGATCGGCGCGGGCACGATGGGTCACGGCATCGCGTATGTGGCCGCGCTCTCGGGCTGTGACGTTCGTCTCACCGATGACCGTGCTGACGTTCTACCGCAAGCAAAAGCCAAAGTCGAGGCTCTGCTCGCCGGCGGTGTGAAACGGGGCAAACTGAGTGAGGCAGACGCGGCGGCGGTGCGCCAGAGATTGCAGACCGAGCCGACCGTCCGGAACGCGATCGCCGACGCCGATGTCGTCATCGAGGCCATCGTTGAGGACCTGGCGATCAAGCAACGGCTGTTCGCCGAGATCGAGCGTGCCGCGCCGGCCACTGCGCTGCTCGCGACCAACACATCCTCGCTGTCGATCGCGCAGATTGCCGCCGCGATGAAGCAGCCCGGCCGGTTGATCGGGATGCACTTCTTCAATCCGGTGCACGTGATGAAGCTCGTCGAGGTTGTCACCCACGCCGGCGCCGCCGCCGAGCGAGCCGTGCAGTTCGCGCGCCGGCTCGGCAAGGAACCGATTGTCGTGCGCGATTCGCCCGGTTTCGCATCCAGCCGCCTCGGTATCGTACTTGGTCTGGAAGCGATGCGCATGCTCGAACAGGGCGTCGCCAGCGCGGAAGACATCGACAAGGCGATGGAGCTCGGCTACAACCACCCGATGGGACCGTTGAAGCTCACCGATCAGGTCGGTCTCGACGTGCGACTCGCCATCGCGGAGTATCTCCACGCCACACTCGGGAAGCCGCACTACGAGCCGCCCAAGATCCTGCGCGAGAAAGTGAAGAAGGGAGAGTTGGGCAGGAAGACGGGAAAGGGGTTCTACACCTGGAGCGACTGAGTCGCATCACCGACGTGCACATCCACATCCAGCCATGGCGCGACCTCAAACCCCAAGTCCAGGAGGCGATGCGCAGGGGGAAGGAATCCCATTGGGATTTCCTGCTGTCCCTCATGGACGATCCACGCGCGCTGCTCGACGTCATGGATCGCGCCGGCGTGTGGCGCGTGGGACTCGTCAACTATCCGAGTCCCGATGTGATGGGGTTCGACGATTCCACGAACACGTTCGCCGCGAAGTACGCCCAGGCGAATCCCGAACGGCTGATCGCGTACGGCGGCGTGCATGCCCGCTACACGCGAGATCCCGGCGGTGACGTCGACCGGTTGATCGACCAGGGGATTCGGCTGCTGAAGATTCATCCGCCTCATCAGTGCTTCGCCGCGAACGCCTACACTGATGGGCTCGACGCACTCGGCAAGATCTACCGCCGCTGCGAGGAACGAGGACTGCCGGTCATGGTGCACACGGGCACCTCGATTTTTCCCGGGGCGCGCTCCAAGTACGGGAATCCGATGGAGCTCGATGACGTCGCGATCGATTTCCCCGATTTGCCGCTCGTGATGGCCCACGGTGGGCGGCCGCTCTACATGGAGGAAGCCTTTTTCATCCTGCGACGTCATGGCCGCGTCAGGCTCGACGTCTCGGGCATTCCGCCGTCCAAGCTGCTGGAGTACTTTCCCCGCCTAACGGAGATCGCGGACCGCGTGCTGTGGGGCACCGACTGGCCCAGCCCGGGCGTCAAGGATCTGCGGCAAAACATCGATCAATTCCTGGCCCTGCCCCTTTCGGATACCCAGCGTCGGGCCATTCTCGAGACCAACGCGCTCGCGCTTTTTCCCGGAGTTTAAGCCCCGAATGAGACCACTCTGGCTGGTGGCGACCCTGATCCCGGGCGTGCTGTCGGCGCAAGCGGGTGCAGGTCGTATCGCCTTCGAGCAGTTCACCCTGCCGAACGGCCTCCACGTCATCTACTCGGAAGATCATTCGGACCCGATCGTGACCGTTGATGTCTGGTATGAAGTGGGCTCCCGCAACGAGCGCCCCGGCCACTCCGGCTTCGCCCATCTCTTCGAGCACATGATGTTCGAGGGATCGGCACACGTGAAAAAGTCGGAACACGATCAGCTGATCGAACGCGCGGGCGGCGATTTCAACGGCAGCACGGCGGAAGACCGGACCAATTTCTACGAAACCGTGCCCTCCAATCGGCTCAACCTCGCCCTCTGGCTCGAGGCGGATCGGATGCGGTCACTGGCGATCACCGAAGCGAATTTCGAGAATCAGCGGCAGGCCGTGAAAGAAGAACGGCGCCTGCGGGTCGACAATCAGCCGTATCAGGGCGCGTTCACCGACGGCCTCACCTGGCCGTTCGACAGCAGCAGCTGCTTCCCCTACGCCCATACCGTCATCGGGTCGATGGCGGATCTCGATGCGGCGAAGTTGGCCGACGTGAAGGCGTTCTTCGACACCTATTACGCGCCGAACAATGCGACACTGGTCGTCGTCGGCGATTTCAGTCCCGCGCAACTCCGTAGCCTCGTCAATCAATACTTCGCCAGCGTGCCCAGCCAT
>Ga0209160_1000211_pt1 | contig 45066 bp, 40 predicted proteins | sample GraSoiAngelo_153_FD_186167 | JGI IMG/M metagenome (GOLD analysis project Ga0209160, IMG submission 186167) | Grasslands soil microbial communities from the Angelo Coastal Reserve, California, USA - 14_1009_12_40cm (SPAdes) (version 2) | ecosystem: Environmental > Terrestrial > Soil > Grasslands ...
CCCTTCACCACCGGTTTTCCAGCGGGCCGAGCGGGGCTCGTCTACGACAGCGGCGATTATCCTCGCCTGCTCGACCTTGCTCTGCAGAAGCTCGGCGACATCCCCGGGCATATCGACGACGGGCGACTCGTCGGCTTCGGCGTCGCGTGCTGCGTCGAATCGACCGGGTTCGGCGGCGGCGAGCCGGCCAGGCTGCGCGTCAACAAGGACGGATCGGCCGACCTGTACATCGGTTCGACCCCGCAGGGCCAGGGGCACCAGACGATGGCCGCGCAGGTCGCGGCGGATCGGCTCGGCTGGCCGTTCGAGAAGATCCGCGTCACCGCTGCGGACACGAAGAACACGCCGCCCGCGGAGCTGACCGCGGGCAGCCGCAGCGCGGTCCAGGTCGGCAACGCGACCTCGAAGGCCGCGACCGCGGTTCGCAAGCGGCTCCTCGAGCGGGCCGGCGACGTGCTCGAGGCCGACGCCGCGGATTTGATCATCGAAGACGGCGTGATCGCGGTGCGTGGCGCGCCGTCGAAGAAGGTGCCCATCACCGAAATGATTCCGAGCGAAGGGCTCGAGGTGCTCGAGACCTTCGATCCCAAGCGGCCGCTCGCCTACTCGAGCAGTTGCCACGTCGCGGTGGTCGCGGTCGATCCCGACACTGGCCAGGTCGAGATCCTTCGCTATGTGATCGCTCACGACATCGGGCAGGCGATCAACGAGCTCATCGTCGAGGGCCAGATGCACGGCGGCTACGCGCATGGGATCGGCTACGCCCTGTACGAGGCCGCGACGTATGACGCTGACGGCGGATTCCGCGCCGCGAGCTTTCTCGACTACACCATCGTGAGCACGGGCGAGGTCGACGAACCCGAGCTCGTCCACATTGTGACCCCGACCGACGCCAACCCCGAAGGCTTCAAGGGCGCGGGCGAGAGCGGAACGATCCCCGCGCCGGCCGCGATCTCGAATGCGGTGGAAGACGCGCTCCGCAAGCGAAAGCCTGATGCGGTCGTCGACCGGCTGCCGATCACGTCCGACCGGATCGTCGAACTTCTGAGCCAGTAGCCCTGTCGACCGACCCGCGCCAAACGACCCCTCCGATCAACGCGGGGGGAGTCAACTGGCGGCGCAACCTCGCCGCGCTGTGGTTCGCCGAATTCATGGCGATCTTTGGTTTCAGCTTCGCCTTCCCCTTCCTCTCGATCTTTCTGAACAAAGACCTGGGCGTGCATACAGGCACGGACCTCTACCTCTGGACGGCCGCCTCGGCGAGCGCGTCCGGAATCGCGATGGCGGTCGCCAGCCCGATCTGGGGCATCCTCGGCGACCGCTACGGTCGCAAACCGATGTTGATCCGCTCGATGCTGGGCGGCGCGATCACGGTCGGCATCATCTACTTCGCGCAAAACCCCGCCGAGCTCGTCGTGCTGCGCCTGCTGCAGGGCGCGACCAGCGGCACGGTGGCAGCGGCGACGGCGCTGGTCGCCGCGGAGACTCCGCGCTCGCGTGTGGGTTGGGCGCTCGGAGTCGTCACGTCGGCGGTCGCGCTGGGCAGCGCGATCGGGCCGGTGGTCGGAGGGCTCGCGGCCGAGTTCCTGGGCCTCCGCCTCGTCTTCCTGGGCGGCGGCGTGCTGCTTGCGCTGTCGCTGATCCCCGTGCTCGCGATCGTGCGCGAGAGCCCCCTCCCTCCTCGAGTCGGGCCACGAGTGAGCACGCTGGCGCTGCTCAACGAGCAACCTGGGCTCAGGCACGCGCTGACTGTCCTGATCGGCGCGCAGGGCCTGGTCAGCATCTGCACCTCGGCGACCCAGCAGCTGGTCGTGCTGCGGCTGCTCGAGATGATCACAACGGGCGTGTCGGCGGTGAGCGGTCTCGGCTTCGGCCTGGCGGGACTCGCGAGCAGCGTCGCGGCGGTCGGTTACACACGCGTGACGCGGCGCCTGGGCTACGTGCGGACCGCCGCGGCGGCGTCAGGCCTGATGGCCCTTGCGGTCCTGTTGATCGGGATCTCGCCATGGACCTCGGTGGTCGTGATCGCCATCGGCTTGAGCGGGCTGTTCAGCGGGGTCGTCATCCCGGCGACCGCCAGCATGATCGGCCTCGAAACGCCACACGACGCGCAGAGCACGGTGTTCGGGTTCAACGCGAGCTCGGTCGCGTTCGGGTTCTTTCTCGGCCCGCTTATCGGCGGCGGCGTGTCGGCCGCTACGTCAGACGTCTCGGTGTCGCTCTACGTGATCGCTGCTCTCGCAGTTCTGCTTGCGGTCTTCGTCGGCACGTCGGCGCGGGAGCCGGCGCGCTAGCCGCCCGGCTGGAACGGTTTCAGGTTTTCGACGTCGTGCTCGTCGATGTTGGCGAACAGCGCGAGGTCGTCGCTTCGGTCGAGAAATCGTCGCGGCAGGATGACGTCGCTCTTGAACCAGCCCGCGGGTTTGAGGACGATGCCGACCAGCTCGTCGTCATCGAACAGCACGTCCTGCACGGTGCCGAGACGCTTACCGGTCCGGCCGAGCATCACGTTCTCGCCGCCATCGATCTCCAGGTCACCCTCCGGCTTGTTCGCGATCTGTTCCATCCAGTTGGGCAAATCAGGCCCTGACCCGAGTGCAGCCGCCGAGTCCTCGAGCCCCTGGGCGACGGATTCCTGCTTCTCGCGGTAGGCAAGGTACGGCGGAAGGCGGCGCACGTCCGCGGCGCTGAGGCCGAGGTCGATGCGGTTGTGGCCGGCGGACTTCACGGCTTCCTTCGGCACGATGAACTCGTCGTTGACGAGCAGCGATCCCGGCGAGAGCAAGTAGCCGGAGAATCGCCCCGACTCCTTGATCACCAGCGCCCGCAGCCCGTAATCCGGTCCGACCAGAACATGCGCGAGCTGGCCCACATCCTTCCCGTCGCTCGAGCGCACCTCGGCACCGAGATGAAACCCCTCGTCACTCACGATCGGCTAAGCGTACCGAGACCGGTGGTTGCTCTAATGTGGGACGTCCGCCGCCATGGAAAAGCGAAACACCCCTCCGCCGAACATCATCGACGCCGCCAGAAAATACAGCGTGACCGTGCACACCTCACGCGGTGACTTCGTGATCGACCTGGTTGATCCCATGGTCGCCCCGCAGACGGTCAACAACTTCGTCTACCTGGCACAGAACCACTACTACGACGGCCTGACCTTCCACCGCGTCGTGGCTGGATTCGTCGTCCAGGGCGGCGATCCGCTGGGCAACGGCACAGGCGGCCCCGACTACAAGCTGCCCGACGAGTCGAATCCCTCGAAGTGGCCTCGGGGCACGGTCGGAATGGCCTCGAGCGCAGCCGGCGTCAGCGGGTCGCAGTTCTTCATCACCCTTGGCGACGCTCCGTTCCTGGCCACGAACGGCGTCTATAACCGCTTCGGGCAAGTCGGCTCGGGGATGGACGTGATCGACAAGATCCAGGTCGGCGATGCGATGCGCTCCCTCGACGTCAGCAGCTCGTGAGGAGGGTCTTCCTCACCGTCTCCTTGGTGACCGCGTTCGCCGCGTCGTCATGCGGCTACGCCGATCCGTACGCCGGCTCGCCGCCGATTGCAAACGAGAGCCCGAACCCCTCTATCTCGCCGAGCGTATCGCCGGGTGTGGACGACTTCGGCACTTGCTATAACTCCAAGGGCGTGACCTATCCGGATGGCCTGAAGAGCTTTGACCTCAAGGTCGGGACGGGTGCCGCGGCCAAGAGCGGCCAGAACGCCGAGGTCCAGTACACCGGCTGGCTAACCGACGGCCACCCCTTTGATTCGAGCCGGTTTGCCGGGCGCACGTCCTTCACCTTCCAGATCGGCGTCGGCCAGGTGATCCCCGGGTGGGACGAAGGTCTCCTCAGTCAGAAGATTGGCGGCAAGCGATGCCTGACGATCCCCGCCGCGCTCGCTTATGGCGCGCAGGGGCAGAAGGACCAGACAACAGGAGCGGTCATCATCCCGCCTAACGCGACGCTCGTGTTCGAGATCGAGCTCTTGAGCCTGAAGCCGGGGCCGAGCCCGTCGCCCTCGCCCAAGCCGTCCCCCTCGCCCAGCGCGACGCCATCGAAGTAGGGGAATAACTCTTCCCCATCAATGGGGTGGAGTTTTCCAGCTAGGTAACGGTCAGCTTTCCCTTCATCCCGGACTGCTCGTGCCCGGGCTGGTCGCAGAAGAATGTGTACTGGCCTGCAGCAAGGTTGTCGACCGTGAACGCCAGCGAGTCGCCCGCCGATATGAGCTCGCTCGCGGCGACGCGGTTGTTGTTGCTGTCCCGAATGATCAGGTCATGCGCCACTGATCCCGAGTTCACGAGCCAGAACGTGACCTTGCCGGCCGGGACGCTGATGGTGTCCGGGCTATAGCTGAACTCGGTCATCTTGACCGCAATGGACCCTGCGGGCTGACTCCCGCCTGCGCCGCCGCATGCGGTTAGGAGAGCGACCGTGGCAAGCGCAACTGCAACTGCTCTCATTTGAAGGCGGTCACTCCCAGATAAAGAATTCCGAACAGGAAGATCCACACCACGTCGACGAAGTGCCAGTAGAGGGTAACGGCGGCCGGGCCTACGTGATTCCGCGAAGAGAACTGCCCCCGCGCCGAGCGGTAGAGCACCAGCGTGAGCAGGATCAGGCCGCCGAGCACGTGCGCGCCGTGGAAACCGGTCATCGCGAAGAAGGCGCTGGCGAACGTGTTCGCGGTCAGCGTCAGCCCGCGGCTGAACGCGTTGATGAACTCGTACAGCTGCCCGGCCTCGAACGCGAACCCCAACACGATCGTCGTGACCAGAAGCACGAACCACCGCCTGCGGTTGTCGTGCGCCAGGCCCTCGAGCGCGAAGTGGCACGTCACACCGCTCGAGAGCAGGATCACGGTGTTGATGGCCGGGATCGGCCACCAGTTGACGTAGTACTCGGGGCGGTCCGCCGGCGGGATCGGCGGCCAAACTGGATGCGAGCCCACCAGGTAGAAGTACGTCGCGAACAGGCTGCCGAAGAACATCACCTCGGACGCCAGGAAGATGTACATCCCCATCATCCCCGGCTTGATCGCCGGGTACTCGGGAGTCGGCTCGCGGCGAAGCGCGGCGACCGCCATCAGTGGGGTGCCTCGTGCGTGGAAGGCGTTTCTGCGGGGAACATACGCACGTCTTCGACGAGCACCCACCCCACGATCCCATATAGGAAGATCAGCCCGCCGATCACCGCGAGCACGACGCGGATGGTGCCCGAAAACGGAATCGCGCCCAGCGCCAGGAACAGAGCGCCGACGCAGATGATGAACGGGTAGTTGCTGTTGGGAAACAGGTGGATGCCGAGCTCATGGGCGCGGGCGGCGTAGTCGATCGTCACGTCGGCCGGCTCCTCGGGAACGTCAAGGTCGAATCGCGATGCGTCCTTCCGCGACGGGTCGGCGTCTCGCCACGCTTTGAACGCAGCGGAGGCCATCTCGCTCGACGGCCACAGTTTGTACCCGCAGTTCCGGCACTGGTCGATGAACCGGGCTGTCAGCAAGCCGCAGCGTGGGCACTCGACGGACAGGCTCGGGTTGGCCACGTCGACGTAGCGAGGCTTGCGGGCTACGGGCACAATCGATTTCGGATTCTATCGGGTCGGGTGAGGCGAGGCCGGGTTGCAATTGGGCCGCCGATATACTTCAAGCTCGTGAAGCAAATCCCCACGAATTCGCAGGCTTCGCCTTGAATTCGCGGGGGCCCCTCGGACGCGGCGCACGCCTGCTGATTGCACTCGCCGGCATCGCGGCCCTGGTGTTCGTGCTCAGCGCCTGCGATCTGGGTGGGGTGCATCCGATCTTTCCCGACCCGGTTTCGGCGAACGGAAAGAACATCTACGACACCTACGTCGGCATCTCGCTGATGGCGATCGTGGTGTTCGTCGGTGTCGAGGCGGCGCTGCTGTGGGTGGTGATCCGGTACCGGCGCTCAGCGCAGCCGGTCGGCTACGTGCCGCCGCAGGTCCACGGCCACACGGGCCTCGAGATCGCGTGGACGATCGCCCCGCTGGTCATCGTGCTCGCGATCGCCGCGTACAGCTTCGCCGAGCTCCAGAAGGACTTCCAGCCGATCAGCAATCCGCAGATGACCGTGATCATCAGCGGCCACCAGTTCGGATGGGACTATCAGTATGAGAACGGAGTCGTGGTGCACCAGGAGGGCAGCCTCGCCGCCCCGGTTGTGCCGTTCGTCGTGCCCACGCACACGTTGGTCAAGCTCCAGTTCCGCGCCACCGACGTCATCCACTCGTGGTGGGTGCCGGCAGTCTCGGGCAAGACCGACGCCGTGCCCGGCTACGACAACTTCTCCTGGCTGAAGATCGACCAGACGGGCCAGTGGCGCGGCGAGTGCGCGGAGCTCTGCGGCGCGGGCCACGCTTCGATGCAGATCATCGTCCAGGCCATGGATCAGCCCGAATTCGACGCATGGATGGCGAAGCAGAAACCGGCGCCTTCACCTTCAGCTTCTCCGTCGCCCTCAAAGTAGGATAGAAAGCGGATGGCCACCACAACCCTACCCAGGCCGAAGGCTTACGACGACACATTCTTCAAGCCGATCAGCCTCTGGCTGACGACGACCGATCACAAGCTGATCGGGATCATGTACATGGTCACATCGCTGATCAGCTTCGTCATCGGAGGGATCTTCGCGCTGATCATCCGGCTGCAGCTGTCGCAGCCCAACCTCCGGATCGTCGACGCCGAGACCTACAACCAGCTCATCTCGGCGCACGGCGTGACGATGATCTTTTTCTTCGTCACGATCTTCGTCACCGGGATCGCGAACTACATGGTGCCGATCATGATCGGCGCGCGCGACATGGCGTTTCCGCGCGTCAACCTGCTCGGCTTCTGGCTCATCCCGGTGTCGATCATCCTGTACTACTGCGGCTTCCTCACGGGCGGTGGGCTGAACGCCGGATGGACCGGCTACGCGCCGCTGACCGAGAAGGCGTTCCAGGGGCACAGTCTCGGCGTCGACTTCTGGGCGATGAGCATCATCGTCTGGGCGATCAGCGGGATCATGGCCTCGACCAACTTCCTGACCACGATCGTCGCCCTCCGAGCGCCGGGGATGCGGTTCTCGCGCCTGCCACTCTTCGTCTGGGCCCAGATCTCGACCTCGATCCTCCTCCTCATCGTGGGCGCGCCGCTTGCCGCCGCGATGATCCTGGTCGAGTTCGACCGCCAGCTCGGCACCCAGTTCTTCACGACCGCGGGCAGGCCCGTGCTGTATCAGCACCTGTTCTGGTTCTTCGGCCACCCGGAGGTCTACGTGATGATCCTCCCGGCGTTCGGGCTGATCTCTGAGATCGTTCCGGTGTTCGCGCGCAAGCCGATCTTCGGTTACATGTCGATGGTCGCGGCGCTCTTCGGCATCGTCTTCCTGTCCATGACCGTGTGGGCGCACCACATGTTCACTGTCGGCATGAACACCTACGTCGAGGGCTTCTTCATGCTGATGACGATGCTGATCGCTGTCCCGACCGGCATCAAGTTCTTCAACTGGATCGCCACCATGTGGTGGGGCTCGATCGACTTCACGGTCCCGATCAAGTTCGTCTTCGGCTTCCTGGCCACGTTTCTGATCGGCGGCATCACCGGCATCTACCTCGCGTCAGTGCCGGTGGACACCCAGCTGCACCAGTCGTACTTCGTCGTCGCCCACCTCCACTACGTTCTGTTCGGTGGAAGCGTGTTCGCGATCCTGGCGGGGATCTACTACTGGTTCCCCAAGATCACCGGCCGGCTGCTCAACCGGAGGTTGGGCGAGTGGAACTTCTGGACCGTCTTCATCGGCTTCAACGGCACGTTCTTGATCATGCACACGCTGGGGCTCGAGGGAATGCCGCGGCGGATCTGGACCTACTCGAACGAGGCATGGGCAGCCACCAACATGATCATCACGATCTCGTCGTTCCTGATCGCGATCTCCATCCTGCTGTTCCTGATCAATGTGATCCACAGCTGGACCCAAGGCGAGATCGCGGGCAACGACCCATGGCAAGGGAACACGCTCGAGTGGGCGACGACGTCTCCCCCACCGCCCTACAACTTTGAACGGGTGCCGCCGGTGCGGAGCTTCATGCCCGTACGCGACCTGCGTGAAGCCGGCGAGCTGGCGGAGCACGAGCCGGTGCCGGCCTAACTCTGCCCCGCTTGCGGGGAAGTACCCGGCCTCAGGGCCCCCGCGGAGTCGAAGATGCCGTGAGGCAAAAAGCCGGGGATGGGGCCGACGGAGTGGCTTAGTGCTTGACTACCTCAGCCTCGGCTTGGGTCTCGTCGACGAGCTCTTCCGCGGCCCGATTGCGAGCGTCTCCACGCAGCACCCACCAACCGAGGCCACACACGCCCAGGGTCGCGACAAGGAAGGTCATGCTCATCCACAGCCAGGCGGGCACCCACTCCCCGGCAAGGTAGACCACGGACGTAATTATCTCCGAGCGTGAATCTTCGAGCGGTTAGTCCCGGTAGGGTGTTACCAAACAGAGCCCGTGTTCAACCTCATCGACGTCCTCATTCTCATCGCCGCCCTGGTCGGGCTCGCGAACGGATACCGGCGCGGCTTCTGGCTCTCGCTGGCCCAGTACTTCGGCCTGCTGGTCGGCGTCCTTCTCGGCGCCTCGTCGGCCAGATTTGTCCTCGATTACCTGCAGATCAACAACTCGAGCGCGCGTCCGTTGGGGGCGGTGCTTGTGCTCGTGATCGGAGGAAGTCTCGGCTCGAGCATTGGCTTCGCGGTCGGCGAGCCGATCCGGCGCAACATCCTGCGCACCGGCGTCCACACGTCGACCGACTCGGTCGCCGGTGCGGCGCTGTCCGCATTTGCGGTGTTGATCATGTGCTGGTTCCTCGGCCTCAGCTTCTCGCGAGGCCCGAGCCCGGAGATCGCGCAGCAGATCCAACGCTCGGTATTACTCCGCGGTCTGGACACGATCGCGCCACGTCCGCCGGCGTTTCTCGCGAGCGTCGCCCAGGTCCTCGCCGGCGTGCAGTTCCCTCCCGTGTTCGCCGGCCTAGAGCCAAGCGGCCTGCCCAGCGCGTTGCCCATCCCCGCATCGGTCGACACGCCCGGTGTGAAGCACACCGCGGACGTCGTCGTCAAAGTCTCGAGTGTGGGCTGCGGCGGCATCGTCACCGGCAGCGGCTTTCCGGTCGGCGACGGCTACGTCGTGACCAACGCGCACGTGGTCTCCGGCACGGCGTCTCACTCGATCACCAAGCCGGACGGGACGACGATGCGCGCTGATGTCATCTTCTTCGACCCCGGGCGCGATGTCGCGGTTCTCCACGTGCCGGGTTACACGGTCACGGGCGTCACGTTTGGCCCCGCTCAGCGGGGCACGCAGGGCGCGGTGATCGGCTATCCCGGCGGCGCGCGCAGATCAACGGTGCCGGCCGTGGTCGACGGATCGATCTCGGCCCAGGGCCGCGACATCTACAACGCGAACTTCGTCACGAGGCAGATCTACGTCTTGCAGGCCAGCGTGCACCCGGGCAACTCGGGTGGGCCGCTGATCGACCTCGACGGCCGCGTCCTGGGGATGGTCTTCGCGACGTCGGCGAGCGATCCGAACCAGGCTTACGCGCTCACCGACGACGAGATCGCGCCGGACATCCGCGACGCCGAAGCCAACCCCTCCCTGAAAGACACCAGCCGCTATAACTGCGCGGCGTAACTAGCCGGCGTCCGACTCGGGCTTTGCCTCTTCGATGAGCATCACGGGGATCCCGTCCACGATCGGATAGAGCACCTTGCAGTGGGGGCATCGGAGCTGATCCGGCTCCCTGAGCTCCACCTTGGTATGGCACTTCGGGCAGGCCAGGATTTCAAGCAGTTCTTGAGAGATCACCCGCGCATGGTAGTACCGTTGCGCCGATGATTCTGAGGCGCCTCTACCTCTACCTCGTGAGCGCCGCGGCGCTCGTGGTTTTGGCGACCGGTCTCGTCCTTCTTGGCGGCACCATCCTGCTGTTCGCCCTCAACGATCCGACCGCCGAGACGAGCCGCGGCCAGCTCGCGATCTTCACCGCGATGACTGTCGTCGCGCTCCCCGTCTGGGGCATCCATTTCTGGTTTGCCCAGCGCTTTGCGTCGCGCGATCCGTACGAGCGCGCCTCCGCTCTCCGCCGTCTCTACCTCTACTGGGCCTGCCTGGTTGGCTCGATCGCGGCGATGATCGCGGTGACCGCGCTGGTCGTGCAGCTGCTGCAGCCGGTCCTCGACGATCTGCCACTCAACACCCTCTCCGCGTCCCAGATCGGGTGGGCCGCCCTGGTTTTCGCGGCCGTCTGGGGCTTCCACTTCTTCATCGCGTGGCGCGACCGGACAACCGCGGGCGAGGAGGGCAGGTCGTCGACCCTCCGTCGCTGGTACATGTACATCGCGCTCCTCGTCGGCCTGCTCACGTTGCTGGGCGGCACCGCCTCGTTGCTGCAGATCGCCTGGACGAGGCTCGCGCTCGACTCGAGCGAACGCTTCTACTCCCTGGCTGGACCTGCGGGAATGGCCGTCGGTGGCCTGGTCCTTTGGGGTGTCCACGCGCGAGTCATCGCGATCAAGCACATCAGCGAGGACCGCCACTCCACGCTGCGCGCGCTTGAGGGATTCATCGTCGTCGCGTTCTGTATCGGCTCAGCGTTGTACGGCGCAACCCAGATCCTCTACTACGCCCTGGCGCGCGGTCTGGGCGTGAGCAACCCAGGGAACGCGGGGACCAACCTGATGGCCGAGCTCGCCAATCCTGGATCGCTTCTTCTCGTCTACGGAATCGCGTGGGTCCTGATCAGGCGGCGGCTGGCGCGCGACGCCGGGACGCAGGAGGCTGATCGGCAGGCGGCCATCCGGCGCCTGTACACCAACCTCGCCTCGCTCATCTCGCTCGCCGCCTGGGCGTACGGAGCATTCGGCCTGTTGGCGACGCTCGCGAAGCTGGCGGAGGCGCCGATCATCGGGGTCGCCGCGCCAGATTGGAAGGACCCACTCAGCCTTTCCGTCACGCTGCTGATCGTTGGCGCAGCGGTATGGGTCGCCCACTGGCGCCACTCACCGTGGGCGGCCGACCGCCAGTCGCTGAGCCGCAAGCTCTATGTGTGGGCCGCGTTGCTCGGCAGCGTCCTCGCGGTGCTCGCCGGAGGCGTGGGCATAGTCAACGCGGTCCTGCAGCAGACGTTCAGCGCCCATCCGCGCCTGGACGACCCGGCGAACCTCGATTTCGCGCAATACCTCGCGCTGATCGTCGTCGCCGTAGGCGTAGGCGTCTATCACTGGATCGTCCTGCGGGGCGACGCAGCGGCTCGTCCACCCAAGCCCGCCACCGCCCCCGCCATTGCGAAGGTCGCGGTCATTGCGGCTCCAGCCGCGACCGAGCCCGCCCAGGCGACTGAGGCACTGGAACCCCACGGCCGGCGCTACACGCTGATCGTCACGGACGCGACAGAAGATGACGTGCATTCCGCGCTCGCGTCCCTGCCACCCCAAGCTAGCTACAAGCTGACCCCGACCGAACAGGCAGTTGACGGGCACTGACCCCCAGCCGTACCTCGACCTGGTCGACTGGCGCAGGCGGGTCGGCGATCTGTACCGCATCACCGGTCCTGACGCCGTGATGCGATTTCGCGGCGCTCGCGACGAGCTCTTTCGCACACATCCGCAATCGCCGATCGAGCCCGAGGAGCGCGACTCGTTCACCGGCCTGCGCTACTTCGACACTGACCCCGCCTGTCGCGTGACGGCGCACGTGGAACCTGGCGACGACACCGAGTTGGTGATCGATACCGGCGGCGAGGACGGAGCGGTTAGGTATCGGCGCGTGGGCCGGCTCGTCTTCACGCTGGCGGGCCAGGAGTGCAGGCTGACCGTGCTCAGCCTGGTCCAGTACGCGGGAGGCCTATTCGTCCCCTTCCGCGACCGCACATCGGGCCGCGAGACGTATGGCGGAGGCCGGTACCTTTTCGACACCGCCAAGGACACCGACGGGCTGGTGCTCGAGATCAAGCCTGGGTCGTCCGAGGTCGTTCTCGACTTCAACTTCGCCTACAACGCGTCGTGCGCGTACAGCCCACGCTGGGCTTGCCCACTCGCGCCACCGGAGAACCACCTCCAGGTCGACGTGCGTGCGGGCGAAAAGACCTACAAGGACTAGCGCCGGCTTGAGCCCCCTCCCGAGCCCGCTCCCCGGTGGGGACGGGGACATGATGAGCTTGCGTCGACTGCTTAGACTCCGGTAGTGCGCTGCGGACGCTGCGGGGAGGAGAACCCGGAACGGGCCCGCTTCTGTCTCGCCTGCGGCGCGCCGCTCGACGCGGAGCCTGTAAAACAGGAACGCAAGCTCGTCTCCGTGCTCTTCGTCGACCTGGTCGACTTCACGCGCAGGTCGGACCGCGCCGATCCCGAGGATGTGCGGGACACGCTGCGCGCCTATCAGAGCGCCGCCCAAGAGCGGATCGACCATTTTGGCGGGACCATGGAGAAGTTCATCGGCGACGCCGTGATGGCGGTGTTCGGTGCTCCGGTGTCGCATGGTGACGATGCAGAGCGCGCCGTGCGCGCGGGCCTCGCGATCCTCGACGCGGTTGCAGCTCTGAAACTCGAAGCGCGCGCCGCGGTGAACAGCGGCGAGGCGGTGGTCACGGTCACCTCGGGTTCTCCGACCCGAGAAGCGCTGGCCATGGGCGACGTCGTCAACACCGCCTCGAGGCTGCAGACCACAGCCGGGGCGGGCACTCTCGTGGTGGGCGAGGAGACGTACCGGCTCACGAGAAGCGCGATCACGTACCGACCTGTCAGCGCGGTCGAAGCCAAAGGCAAGGAGGAACCGCTTCGCGCGTGGCTGACCATCGCGGCGGGTTCCGTCGCTCGGCCTCGACCCGACATCGAGATGGTCGGACGCGATCGCGAGCTCACGCTCCTGGCCTCGATCTGGGAAGGCGCCACCAGCGACCGACATCCGCATCTCGTCACGGTGTTGGGCCCTCCAGGCATCGGTAAATCGCGGCTGCAGCGTGAGTTCTCTAGTCGCGTCCACGCGGCTGGCGCAGCGGTGATGCGCGGGCGCTGCCTCCCGTACGGCGAGCGCGCGGCATATGGGGCGTTTACGCAGATGCTGCGGATCATTGCAGAGATCTACGAGAACGATCCGGCGGACTCCGCGCGAGCGAAACTCTCTGCGCTCATCACGAAGCATCTGCCGGCAAATGAGGTGGAGAGACCACCCGCTACATCTCGCTGCTCACCGGCCTCGGCATCGACGAGCCAGCCCTCGACCGTGACTACCTCTTCTTTGCCGCTCGAAGGCTGCTCGAGAGTTTTGCCGCGGATCGGCCGGCGCTACTCATCTTCGAAGACCTGCATTGGGCGGATGCGGGCCTTCTGGACCTCATCGAATATCTGGCGACTCATGCCCGAGACGTACCGATCATGATGGTCGGTCTCGCCAGGCCCGAGTTCCTCGATCACCGATCCGGTTGGGGAAGCGGACTCTTCCCGCATACGACGATCCGCCTGGAGCCCCTGTCCAACGCTGACGCCGCCGCGCTCGCGGAGCCGCTGCTTGCAAACCTTGACCTCTCCAGAGAGACCATCGAGCGAATAGCCGAGGCCGCCGAGGGAAATCCTCTGTTCGTCGAGGAACTGACCGCGGCATTCATCGAGGGGCAATCATTAGGCTCCGACCTCCCGACAACAGTCAGGGCCGCCATAGCCGCACGCCTCGACGCCCTACCGAGCGCGGCTCGCGCGGTCATCCTGGACGCTTCCGTGGTCGGCCGCGCGTTTTGGCGCGGCGTGCTGGTCGATTTTGGTGGCCATGGCGACCTCGACGATGCCCTTTCCGCGCTCGAGGTGCGGGACTTCATTCGGCGTGTTCCTTCGAGCCGTGTCCGCGGTGACGTGGAGTACCAGTTCAAGCACATCCTCATCCGAGAGGTTGCCTACGCGACCATCCCTCGCTCCCTCCGCCGGGAGCGCCACGCAGCGGTCGCCCGCTACGTCGAATCCGCCGCCGGCCAAACCAAGGACCTGGCCGCGTTTCTCGCGCATCACTGGAGGGAAGCCGGCGACCCCGACAAGGCCATCGATTACCTCCTGCTCGCCGCCGATCAGGCGCTCAATGGCTGGGCGCTGGCCGAAGCGATCTCCCTGTTCGACGCCGCGCTCGAGCTGGCGCCCAATGACGCCCGGCGGCGACAGATCCGGCTTGCTCGCGGGATCGGCCGCGTGACGCTCGACGACTACCAGGGCGCGGTGGACGACCTCGGCGAACTGTTGCCGGAGCTGAGCGGTCGGGATCGGGTCGAGGGGCTGCTGGGATGGATCTGGGGAACCGAGTGGACGGAACAGGCCGCCGAAACAATCGCCGGCGCCCAGGAGGCACTCGAGCTCGCGCAGAAGCTGGGCGATCAGGAGCTCATCGCGGTCGCGACCGGTCGCCTGAGCCAGGGGCTCGCGATGAGGGGTGAACCTGGTGACCTCGACCGAGGGGCCGAGCTGGGCGAGAAGGCTCTCCAGATCTGGGTCCCAGGCACGAGGTCATGGGATCGCGTCAACCATCAGCACATGTTCGGCGAGCAGCTGTACTGGATGGGGCGTCTGGCCGACGCCGGCGCCTTGATGGCTTCGGTGACCGAGGCAGAGGCCGACCCGCAAAGCCTGGAAGCCCGCCTCAGAAGCGCCTCGCTGAGGGCGATGGTGCTCACGTCGACGGGCCGTTACGAAGAAGGGCTCGCGCTGTTTGATCAGACGCTGCAGCTGGCGCAGAGACTGGGCCGACCGATCCGGATCATCCAGAACTACTCGACATTGCCCCTGCGCGACATCTTCGACCTGGACGAAGCACGGCGTCGCACCGAGGACTCGGTGGAGGCGACGACGGGAATGGTCGGATTCACCATGCCAAAGGCAATGGCAATGGCTGATCTCGTGCAGACCGCGCTCTTGCAAGGGGACATCGCAACCGCCCAGGCAGCGTGGCGCATTCAATGGGACGACTCCGTCAACACAAAGGGGTGGGCCCGTTGGCTGGTCGCTTGCCGGCTGGCTGCGGCACGAGCAGAGCTGGAGCTTGCGACAGGTCACCCGATCGAGGCTGTCGAGTGGGCGCGAAAGACGATCGAGCTCAGTGAACCGGTTCGTCGCGTGAAATACGAGATCGTCGGACGGACGTTGCTTGGTCACGCCCTGGTCGCCTCAGGTAAGCCTAAAGAAGCGATTCCAGAGCTGCGTCTTGCGGTCGAGCAGGCCGATCGGCTCGGCAGTCCTCCGCAGCGGTGGCAATCTCGCGCAGGTCTCGCGCGAGCCCTGTATCAGAGCGGCGACGACACGGGAGCTGAGCGCGCCTTCGCTGACGCAGGGACAGTGATCAACAACGTGGCCGCAGGCCTAGCGCGGGAGCGGGCGGCGCGCTTTCTCGCGGCCGAGCAGATCCAGGAAGTTCTTAAGCCGCGACCGAGCTCCCGCGCACGGTCTTGATCAGCTCGCCGGCCAGCCCGATCGCATCGACGGTGGGCAGCGCCGGGTTGCTCAGCGTGAAGCCGCCAAACCCGGCGTCGAGGTAGGGGCCGAGAAACTCGGCCGCCTGCGGAACGCGGGCCGCCATGACCATCGGCCTGCGCTCGGGCGGCACCTGGTCGAGGATCGCCTTGGCGTCCTTCTCGTTCTCGACCAGGATGAGGCCGACACCGACAGTCAGCAACACCGTCGACGGGTCGCGCCCGACCACCTCGCAGTGCTCCTCGAAAATCTGCTTCTTGCGCTTCAAGTCGTCGATGGGTCCGCCAAACCAATGCCCGATGTCGCCGTGCCGCGCAAGCAGCCGCAGCGTTCGCTTCTCGCCGCCGCCGCCGACCAGGATCTTGGGTCCACCAGGCTGGATCGGCCGCGGCACGTTGAGCGCACGCTCGATCCGGTAGAACTTGCCCTCGAACGAAGGCCGCTCCTCGGTGAACATCAGCTTGGCGATGGTCAGGGCTTCATCGAGACGGTCCAGTCGCCGGCCGATGGGCGGGTACTCGATGCCATAGCCGACATGCTCGTCCTCGTTCCACGCGGCGCCGATGCCGAGGATCGCGCGACCCTTAGAGATCACGTCCAGCGTGGTGACTTCCTTGACCAGCAACGCGGGGTTGCGGTAGGTCACGCCGGTGACAAGGGTGCCGACCTTGATCTTCGTCGTGTGCGCGGCGATGCCCGCCAGTGTCGTGTAGGCCTCGAGCATCGGCTCGGTCTCGGGACCGACGCCCCGTATCTGATAGAAGTGGTCCATCACCGTGACGAGATCGAAGCCTGCCTTCTCGGCGGCCTTTGCGTTTTCGACCACGCGGTCGAAGAGCTTGTCGGCGGGGACTCCGGGAAACGTGAAGTTGGGCATGTGAAAGCCGAAGAAAACAGCCATGTCTAGGAGAATCCAAGCCGCCGGTCTACCATTCCGTTCGACATGAACTGGAAGCTTTTGGCGCTCCTTGCCCTCGGCGGCCTGTTGCTGCTGTACGGAACCGTCGCGGTCTTCGAGGCTTTCGACCGAGTCTCGCACTCCAACAGCGACACCATCCGGCCGTTCGTGATCACGATGGCACCGGTGTGGATCGTCGCCGTGGCGGCGGCCCGCGTCCTGCTGCGAGGGAACCGGAGCTAACTCTTCCCCATTCGTGAGTAAGTCCCGACCAGGAGGTCGGGGTTGGGGTCGCCATAGATAGAATTTGTAGCGTCCTGCCGTGGCCATAGAAGAATCCCGTAACGGGAAGCCAAGTGGCATCCAGCTCGTCCAGGTCGAGGGCTTCCTCGAGGTCGCCCGGCGGGGCAGCGTCAGCCGGGCCGCCGAGGCCCTCTTCATCACCCAGCCGACGCTGACCGCACGCCTTCAGGGCCTCGAGCGCGAGCTCGGCACGCCCCTGTTCCTGCGCACGCCACACGGCATGCGCCTGACCGACGCCGGCCGCGCCTGGATCCCTTTCGCCGAGCGCGCGTTGCGCGCCCTTGTCGACGGCCGGGACGCGCTGGAGCAGGTGATGACCGCCTCCGCGGGCCACCTGATGATCGCGGCCGCGCCGGCGGTCAGCACCTACGTGCTCCCGGACCTGCTGGAGCGGTTCGTGGCCGCACACCCTCGAGTCGAGGTGTCCGTGCGCACAGGTCATTCGGAAGACGTGGTCGAGCTGGTCCTGCGCGACGAAGTCCAGATCGGCCTTGGGCGTGCCATCCGGCACCCAGACCTGGAGCTGCGCGCCTTCCACACCGAGGACCTGGTCCTGGTGTGCGCGCCAGATCATCCGTTCACCCAGCTCTCCAACGTCACGATGGCCCAGGTGGCCGCGGAGAAGCTGATCATGTTCGACCGCACGTCCAGCTACTACGAGATCACGCAGGGAGCGTTTCTTTCGGCCGGAGTGAGCCTCCGCGGCTTGATGGAGCTCGACTCCATCGAGGCGGCCAAAAAGATGGTCGAGCGCGACCTTGGCGTCGCACTTCTTCCGGGCACGGCTGTAGCTCGCGAGCTTGCGGGCAAGACGCTGCGAACCGTGAAAATGCTGGACGCGCCCCCGATGCAGAACACGATCGTCGCCTACCGCCGCCGGGACGCCGGCAAGCCGGAAGGCATCGTGGCCGCGTTCCTGGAGCTGCTCGGGACCAAATAGAACGCGCGACATGCGTTCTTTCTACATCGGTTGTTCCGATAGGACCGATCAGATCAATTGATTGGACGTATATCGGATTCGTTGATAGTTTCTTAGCTATGGATCAGGAAAACCTATCGCAGGAACAGGAGACCGAGCACGAGTGCGAATGCCCGGAACCCTGCAACTGCGATCACGAAAACGAGTAGGAGGCCCTAGATGGATCTCGTCTCGACTCCACTGCTTCCGGCCGGCTTCAAGGTTCCCGCGTCGCGCAACGAATCGCCGAGCAAGCGGTTGCGCGGGATGCTGGCTTCCAAGCCCTACGTCTTCGCCCCCGGGGTGTATGACCCCATGGGAGCGCAACTCGTCATGTATCACGGCTTCGACGCCGTCTACTTCAGCGGCTACTCCTTCGCGATCGGCCACCTGGGCACCACGGACATGGACCTCTACTCGTCGGTCGAGATCGCGGACGGCGCGCGCCGAAGCGTGAGCGCGCTCCGCAAGTTCCAGCTGACCATGGCGATGGGCGACCCCGACAAGAAGGTCCCGCCCACCCACCTCGAGATCCCGCCCGTGGTGGTCGACATGGACGCGGGATACGGGAACCTCTTCAACGTCCAGCGCACGGTCGAGCTGTACCTCAACGCGGGCGTCGCGGCCGCTCACCTCGAGGACCAGGTGATGCCCAAGCGCTGCGGCCATATCGCGGGCAAGGCGCTCATCGCCGCGGACGAATTCGTCGGCAAGCTGAAGATGATGCGCAGCGTTGCCGACGACCTCGGCCACCCCGACTTCATCATCATCGCGCGCACCGACGGCGTGTCCGCAACAGAGGCTCCCGAGTCCAAGCGCGGGCTGGAGCTGGCAATCGATCGCGGGCTTCGCTACCTGGACAGCGGCGTGCCCGACCTGCTGTGGTGCGAGTTTCCGACCGCCGAGCGCGGGCCGACAGAGACCTTCTGCACCGAGATCCGCAAGCGCTTCCCCAAGGCGAGGTTTGCTTTCAACTACTCGTCCTCGTTCAAGTGGTTCAACGAGAAGAACCCGATCACCTGGGACGAGCTGGGCCTGCTGGGCATCGGCTTCATCTTCATCACGCTCGCGCTGCAGCACGCTGCCGGCCATGGGATGTCGGTCCTCCTCGAAGGCCTGAAGCACGACAAAGAAGAGGGTTACATGGATTTGCAGCGAAAGGAGTGGGCGGATGGCGCCACGATCCCGACGAGGTCGCACCACCTCTTCACCGGGGTTCCGTATCACCACCACGTCGGGCAGGAGTACGGCGCGTCGCGCTTGAGCCGCGAGATAGACGAGCGCCTGGAGATTTCGAAGGTCGTTTAGGTAGCCAGTAAACTTCGCCTGAGAGGGCGAGGGTGCTCCTGTATCCGTTGCGGTACCTGTGGTGGCTTGTCTCGAGCATCCGCCGCTCGATCGGTAGGCCGCCGGACTTCGTCCTCTTCGTGCTCGAAGAGAACCTGCCGGCGCTGCCTGATCCGCCACCCCCGCTGTGGCAGCGTTTCGTATCCCGGCCGCGACTCAGCGTCAAAGAGCTGGGCGAGCGCTTCGACGCGATGGCGCGCGACGCGCGGATCAAAGGGGTTGTTCTGCATCTCCGATCGGCGGGCATGTCGATGGCCACCCTGCAAGATCTCCGCGAGCTCGTCGGCCGGCTCCGCAAGGCGGGCAAGCGGGTGGTCGCCTGGGCGCCCTCGTACGGCACCGGCGCCTATTACCTCGCGTGCGCCTGCGACGAGATCCTCCTGATGCCGACCGGCAGCGTCCGCGCGTTGGGTTTCTCGAGCACGAGCCTGTTTCTCGCCGACGGGCTCGCGCGACTCGGCCTGGGGGCGGATTTCGTCCAGGTCTCGCCCTACAAGTCGGCGGCCGACCCGCTTACCAAGTCGAGCATGTCCGACGAGCTGCGCGAACAGATCAGCTGGCTGCTCGAGTCGCAGCACGAGGAGCTGCTCACGGCGATCGCCGAGTCGAGGCTGCTCGACAGCGCGGGTGCGAAGGAGCTGATCGACTGCTCGCCCTACGGCGACGACGTCGCCGTCGAGAAGCGCGCCGTCGACCGGGTCGTCGGCGAGGAAGGGCTGCCGGCGCATCTGGCCCGTGGCGCCGGAGCACCTGTCAGTATCGGGACCTGGGAGCGCGCGAGCCGCAAGATGCGAACCCCTCCGCCGACCCTTCGCCTGCGCAAGTACGTCGCGCTGATGCGGATCGAAGGCACCATCATCGACGGCCGGTCCGGGCATCTGCCGATCAAGCCGCCATTCGAGGTGCCCCTGGTGGGCGACGATCGCGCAGGCGACCTGAGCGTCGTCCAGGTGGCGCGCCAGGTTGCGGCGGACAAGCGAGCCGCCGCCGTCGTCCTGTACGTCAACTCTCGCGGCGGGTCGTCGACAGCGTCGGAGGCGATGCGCCATGCGCTCGCCGTGGTCGGGCAGCGCAAGCCGATCGTCGTCGTCATGGGGCCGGTCGCCGCCTCTGGCGGTTACTGGGTCTCGATGCCAGGATCCTGGATCGTCGCCCGCCCGGGAACAATCACTGGCTCCATCGGTGTGCTGAGCGGAAAGATCGTCACGGGCTCGATGTGGGAGAAGCTGCTTTTCAGCCGGGAGACGATTGCCCGCGGCGATCGTGTGCTGCTCGAGAGCGACGAGCGTCCGTTCACGGATGAGGAGCGGAGCATCGTCCGCGCGGACATCACGCGCATCTACAACGCGTTCCTGCGCCTGGTCGAAAGCGCGCGGAAGATGACCTCGGATGAGCTCGCGCCGATCGCGCAGGGCAAGGTGTGGAGCGGGCGACAGGCCCTCGAGCGCAAGCTGGTCGACGAGCTTGGCGGCCTCGACGCGGGCCTCGCCAAGGCGAGGGCGCTGGCGGGGCTGTCGGACAAGGTTCCGATGCGAGAAGTACGCAGACCGCGGCGAGTGATTCCGCCCCTCGCCGAGCCGGCGCCGGCCGTGGGCTGGTTCGGTTACCTGCTCGAGGGCTTCAGCCTCCTGAGCGCGGCACCCGCCCTGGCCGTGATGGAGTACCTACCAGGAGATCTCACCTAACCGAAATTTGCCGCTAGTGCCGGCAGCCGCGGGATTCCAGTCACCCGTCCAGTGCCGGCAACCTCCACGGCTGACGTTCGCGCACGACCCCGTAGACCGTGGCGACGATGCTTTCCCGGTTGGGCTTCGTGAAGTAGTCCCCGTCAGGCCCGTAAGCGGGCCGGTTCGGCGAAGCTGCCAGGGTCCGCGGCGCCGCATCGAGGTGCCACCAACCGTTCTGCGCCTCGAGGATCTGCTGCAGCATGAACGCCGACGCGCCGCCCGGCACGTCTTCGTCCACGCAGATCAGCGCGTGCGTCTTCTCGATCGAGCGCGCGAGCATGTGGGTCACATCGAACGGGTTGAGCGTCTGGACGTCGATGACCTCGCACGACACGCCCAGCTCATCGAGAGTTTGCGCGGCGTCGAGCGCGATCGCGCAGCAGGCACCGTAGGTGACGACGGTCGCGTCCGTGCCCGCGCGCAGAACCTCGGGCACGCCAAGCGGCACCGTGAACGAGCCGATGTTGTCCGGCACGCGCTCTTTCAGCCGGTAGCCGTTGAGGACTTCGATCACCAGTCCGGGGTTGTCGCCCCGGAAGAGCGTGTTGTAGAAACCCGCCGCCTGCGTCATGTTCCGCGGCACCGCCACGTAGAGCCCTTGCAGGGCGTTCAGCACCACCGACATGGGGGACCCCGAATGCCAGATTCCGACCAGGCGATGCCCTTTCGTGCGAATTACCACCGGCGCCTTCTGTCCGCCCACCGTCCGCCAGTGCAGCGTCGCAAGGTCGTCCGACGCCGTCTCCAGCGCGTAGAGGAAGTAGTCGAGGTACTGGATATCGCAGATCGGCCGCAGCCCGCGCATGGCGGAGCCGATCGCCTGGCCGAGGATCGTCGCCTCGCGGATCCCGGTGTCCGTCAGCCGCAGCTCTCCGTACTTCGCCTGCAGTCCCTCGAACACGAGGTTGACGTCGCCCAACCTGCCGATGTCCTCGCCGATGACGAAGATGCGTGGATCGCGCGCGAAGTTGGCGTCGAAGTTGCGGACGAGCACCTGTCTGCCGTCGACCGTCGGCGACTGGTCTGAATAGGCGGGCCCCACGACCGGAACGTTGAGCGGCGAGTCGGGTGAGCTGCTGTACAGGTGCGAGTTGTAGCGCTCGTCGTTCTCACGGCCATAGTCGCGGACGAACTTCGCGAGCTCGTCACGCGCGGGAGCTTCGAGTCCGCGCAGCTGGTGAAGCGCCCGCTTCGCGCTTGACATGATCAAAGACCGCGTGACCTTGACCGCCTCGTCCAGCGAGTTGGTGATCTCGGCCACCTCCGGCATGTCGACCCGGCGCAGGATCGCCACCGCGCGATCGCGCTCGGCGCGGATCGGCGACTGGAACGCCTCCCAGGCCAGGTCGCGCGCCGCTTCGACTGCCTCCTTGTCGGCCGCCTCCCAACCCTCGAGCTGCGACTCGCTGGCGATTCCCGACTCGATGACCCAGTCGCGCATGCGGGCTACACAGTCGTACTCAGCCTCGAAGCGCAGGCGCTCCTTCGACTTGTATCGCTCGTGGCTGCCGCTCGTGGAATGGCCCTGCGGCTGCGTCATCTCGGTGACGTGGATCAGCGCGGGCTTGTGCTCTCGCCGCACCTTGTCGATCGCGGTCGCGTAGGTCTCGATGAGCGCGGTGTAATCCCATCCGCGGGTGACGTAGATATCGATGCCCGGCCGGTCGTCCGGACTGAAGCCTCGGAGCACGTCGGAGATCGATGCCTTCGTGGTTTCCGTGGTGATTGGCACCGAGATTCCGTATCCGTCATCCCACACCGACATCGCCATCGGGATCTGGAGCACGCCCGCGGCGTTGATCGCCTCCCAGAACAGGCCCTCGCTGGTCGCGGCGTCGCCGATGGTCCCGAACGCGACCTCGTTGCCGTTGACGGAGAACCCGTCTTGTGCATCCTTCAGCTGCGGGTTGTCGCGATAGAGCTTCGACGCATAGGCAAGCCCGACCAGTCGAGGCATCCATCCGGCGACGTTCGAGACGTCCGCGCTCGAGTTGGGCATGTCGACCGAGCGCTCGAACTCGCCTCGATCGTCGAGAAAGCGGGTCGCGAAGTGGTTGCCCATCTGCCGGCCGCCCGACGCCGGGTCGGCCTCGAGGCTGGCGTTTCCGTAGAGCTGGGCGAAGAACGCGCGGACGTTGGACATCCGGGTCGCCCACATGAAGGTCTGGTCCCGGTAGTAGCCGGCCCGCCAGTCGCCCGACCGGAACGCCTTGGCCATCGCGATGTTGGCGATCTCTTTGCCGTCGCCGAAGATGCCGAAGGTGGCGTTGCCTCGCAGGACCTCAGCCCGCCCGATGACGGAGGCTCGGCGGCTGCTGTAGGCCAGCCGGTAGTCGGCGATGACGGCTTCTGCGGTGAGGGTGAACTTCGAGTTGCGAAGCGCTTTCGCCAGCTGTCAGCTACCTCCCCTGCGTGTCCATAGACGCCGCCCCGGCGGCGAAAGCTACGTTAACACGCGTAAACAGGGTCTCCTTCAACGCAAGGAGAACGTCTAAGCCGAGCTGACCCGCTCCTGCTCTTGCTCCTGCTCCCGGCGAAGCAGCCCCGGCCGGCTCGCCTGGAGCGCTTCCTTCATGTGCATGTACGCCCGGGCGAGCTCACCTCGCCGCTCCAGGATCTCGGCGTACTGGCCGTGGCATTGGAGCAGCCTCTCGCGCAACCCCAACGCTTCGAACCCGCGAATCGCGTCGGCGAACTGCTTGTCAGCCTCGTCGGGCAGAGCGCGCTGGTCGGCGATCCGGCCCAGCAGCACGTGAGCCTCGGCGATGGTCGCACCCTCCTCGAGGCGTTCGGCGAGCTCGAGGGCCTCGCTCCCAAGCTCTTGCGCTCGCTCGAGGTCGCCCTCGCGCATCGTCAGCTCGCACAGGCTGAGCAGCACCAGGCTGCGGCCGCATCTCAGGTTGCTGTCATCGCACAGCTGGAGCGAGCGGTCCAGATGCAGCCGCGCCTCCGCGAGCTCACCCCCGGCCATGAGGACCAGGGCGAGGTCGTTCTCGCATTTGGCGAGCACGTCGCGATCGCGAATCACTTCGAGCACGGCGAGCGAGCGCTGCGTGTAGCGCGCCGCCGTCTCCCCGTCGCCGGCGCTCCTGTAGTCCGCTCCGATTGCACCGTAGAGGCGGGCCAGCCCTTGCAGATCGGACACTGCGCTGCCCACGGCGATCGCCTCCTCATAGGTGGCGATGGCCCGCTCATGGTCGTGACTGGCAAAGTGCGCCGCGGCGAGGATCTCGAGCAAGCGGGCCTCGGTCGGAGGCGGGACAGGCTTGAGGGCGCGCAAGACGGAAAGCGCCATCTCGGCCAGGTACACCGCGTCACTCGTCTGGGTGCGGGTGGCGAGCACAGCCTGGGCAGCGATGCACTCGGCGAGCATCGCGCCGTCGTTTACAGCCTCGAAGTGAGCTCTGGCCTCGGCGAGCAGCGTGGCGGCGCGTTCCGCCTGCGCTGAGCCGAGGTAGGCCTGGCCGATCAGAAAACGGATGCGCCCGAGGCGAAAAGCAGACGACCCGCGGTCGAGAATCGACTGGCCGAGCGCGATCGCTTCCTGGTAGCGCGCGTCGGCGACCATCGCCTCGAGCTCGACGAGCCGCGCATTGAGGTCGTCGGTCGCGGCGACGGGCGCCGCGAGAAAGAACTCGACCGGCTTGCCTGTCCGTCGCGCGATGTGCTCTAGGGTCGGGAGCGACGGTCGGGTACGGCCGGTTTCGATCAGGTAGATCGCGGGGGCCGTCACGTGGCCCTTGCCAAGCTGGGCGAGACTCAGGCCGGACTCGAGGCGCGCCTGCTTGACCGAGCCTGGGCGCAGGTTTACGCCTGGGAGCCGGCGGCGCTTCGGTCGCTCGTCTGCCGCAACTGGTGCGTCAGTACGCCCGCGGCCCACGATTCGTCACTTTATCCCAAAACCTTTAACGAATTGTTCACAGCTTTCTGAAACGCGCGTTACAGGTTCAGGAGTCGTTTTGAAGCCAATCACCGACTACATACTTAACGTTGTTAACTTAAACTGGGGCGCGCAGGTCGCGGTTTGAAGTGCTTCCCGCCGCGGCCTGCGTTTGGGTGCTTCCCCGCAAACGGGAAAGCGTTAGGTCCGCTAGGCGGAGGGGTATGTCCCGAACAGCTTGATCTCGGCGCTCGCCTCCTCCAGGTCGTTAAGCGCCGCCTCCGCCGCGGCCGCCGACGACGCCTCGCCGTTGATGGAGAAGTCGACGTAGAACCGGTACTCGAAGGGCCGGCCCAGCATCGGCCGGCTGTCGAGCCGGGTCAGGTTGACCCCCCGCTCGGCGAAGCACGCCAGAGCGTGAGCCAGGCTGCCGGGCCGGTGCGCGGTGACGAAAGCAATCGATCCCTTCCAACTGGAGACCGCTTCGCGGTCGCCGGTCGCCGCATCGCGCGGTCGCGCAGGCCCGCCCTTCTCCACGACCACGAATCGGGTCCGGTTTTCGGAGTCGTCCTGGATCGATTCAGCCAGCACGTAGAGCGAGTACCGGGCCGCGGCCGCCTTGCTCGCGATCGCCGCGGTGCCCGGCTGGCGCTGCTCCGCCACCGCACGGGCCGCGCCGGCCGTGTCGTGAAAGGCAACCGGCCGGATCTGCCGCGAGTGCAGATAGCGATCGCACTGGGCGAGAGCCTGCGGGTGCGAGAGAGCGCGTTCGACCGGACCAGGCCACCCCAGCAAACAGTGACGGACGGGATGCACATGCTCGCGCACCACTCGCAGACCAGGCAGCTCCCAGAGCAGGTCGGACACCTCCTGGACAACGCCCGCGCTGCTGTTCTCGACGGGCAGGACCGCCGCATCGACCGCGCCCATCTCGAGCGCCTCAAAGGTCAGTCGGAAGGTCGCGTAGCCGGACGCCTGCGCGTCGGGAAAGATCGCCGAGACCGCCTCGTCCGAGTAGGCGCCGGGCTCTCCCTGGTAGGCGACCTTCACCCGAAGATCATGTGTCGCATGGCGTCGGCGACGTGATTGTGGTCGTGGAGTTGGTCGGTCACCGGCGGGTGCCCGTTCCCCTCATGACCATTGGTCCCGTTGGTCTCCGCCATCGCGGCGATCTTGCGCAGGTCCTCATCGGTGACCTCCTTCTTGGTGTCCGCCAGCACGAGGAACCGCTGCCACGCCTCATCGTCCTTGCCCTCACTCAGCGTGATGCCCAGGCGGCTCAGCCTGTGATGAAACGCGTGACGCCCTGACCGCGCCGTGAGCACGATCTTGGAGTCGGCCAGGCCGACGTCTTCAGGTTTCATGATCTCGTAGTTCAGGCGGTCCTTCAGCACGCCGTCCTGGTGGATGCCCGACGCGTGCGCAAACGCGTTGGCGCCGACGACCGCCTTGTTCGGCTGCACCGGTGTGCCTGTCAGCTCCGAGACGAGGCGTGACGTGCGCGTGATCTCTCGCGTCTCGACTGCGCACTCGAGGCCGAGCTTCGACTGCCGGACTTTCAGCAGCATCACGACCTCTTCGAGGGACGTGTTGCCGGCGCGCTCGCCGATCCCGTTGATCGTGCACTCCACGCGCCGCGCGCCCGCGGAGAGCGCGGCCAGAGTGTTGGCGACCGCGAGGCCCAGGTCGTTGTGGCAGTGCACAGAGAACAGCGCCTTCTCGCTTCCGCGCGCCTCGTTGATGACGCGGCGGACCAGCTCGCCGAACTCGTACGGCAGGCAGTAGCCTGTCGTGTCCGGGATGTTGATGACGTTGGCGCCGGCGGCGATCATCGTCTCCACCGTCTCGATGAGGTAGTCGGGGTCCGCACGTCCGGCGTCCTCGGGCGAATACTCGACCTTGTCGCACAGGAAGCGCGCGTACTCGACCATCTCCGCCCCGCGCTTCAGCACTTGCGCACGCGTCATGCCGAGCTTGCGGTCGATGTGCACGTCGGAGACCGACAGCACGATGTGAATCTGCGGGTCCTGCGCGTCCTTGAGCGCGCCCCACACCGCGTCGATGTCTTCACGCACGGCACGGGCGAGCGCCGTGACGGTGGCGCCGCGGATCTCGCGCGCGATGCGCCGGCACGCCTCGAAATCTCCAGGCGACGAGATCGGGAACCCGGCCTCGATCACGTCCACTCCCAGCCTCTCGAGCTGGCGCGCGATGCGCAGCTTGGAGTTCGCGTCGAGATGAAACCCGGGCGACTGCTCGCCGTCGCGCAGCGTGGTGTCGAAGATGAATACGCGGTCGGGATTCTTGTCTCTCATTTTTCTACAGGCTCCAGCCAGGTCATCATCGCGCGCAGATCGCGTCCAACCTGTTCGATTTGGTGGTCGGCGTCCTTACGCCGCATGGCGAAGAATTGCTTGCGGCCGTTGGAGTTCTCGTCGAGCCAGCGCTCTGCGAAGCTCCCGTCCTGGATCTCCGCCAGCACCTGCCGCATGGTCTGGCGCACGTGGTCGTCGATGACGCGTGGTCCGGAAACGTAGTCGCCGAACTCGGCAGTGTCGGAGACCGAGTACCGCATGAAGCCGAGACCGCCGCGGTACATCAGGTCGACGATGAGCTTCAGCTCGTGCAGGACCTCGAAGTAGGCGAGCTCAGGCTGGTAGCCCGCCTCGACAAGGGTTTCGAACCCGGTCTTGACGAGCGAGGCGACGCCGCCGCACAGCACGGCCTGCTCGCCGAAGAGGTCGGTCTCCGTCTCTTCCTTGAATGTCGTCTCGAGCACTCCTGCGCGGCCGGCGCCCAGCGATCGCGCGTAGGCCAGCGCGCGCTGCCACGCCTTGCCGGTCGCGTCCTGCTGCACGGCGATCAGCGCCGGCACGCCCTGGCCGTTGACGTACGTGCTGCGCACGAGGTGGCCGGGGCCTTTGGGCGCGATCATCGCCACATCGATGTCCTGGTTCGGCTTGATCTGCGCGAAGTGGATCGCGAAACCGTGCGCGAACATCAGCATTGAACGCGGCTGGAGGTGAGCCTCGATCGACTCCCGGAACAGCTTGCCCTGGCCGGCATCGGGCGTGAGCACCATGACCACAGTCGCTTCGGACACCGCCTCGGGCACCGGCACCGCGCGCAGGCCGTCTGCCTCCACGCGCTCGATCGACTTGCTCCCGGGATAGAGGCCGACGCGGACGTCCTCTCCGGAATCGCGCAGGTTCAGTGCGTGCGCGCGGCCCTGGCTGCCGTAGCCGATGACCGCGACCGGTTCACCGAGGCTCGGCGGGCAGTCGTTCTCGTAGTGGATCTTCATACCGTTCTCCTCATGACCAGGGGACCCGAGCGGACGACGTCCACGATCCCGTGGCGCGCCAGCTCCTCGACGAAGTCGAAGATCTCGTCGCGGTCGCCGGAAAACTCGACGGTGGTTCCGTCCGTGTCCGTCGAGATGACCTTGGCGCCGCGTTGGATCAACCGGGCCAGCTCCAAGGTCTTGACCTTGGCGACCACGAGCTCACGGTTGTGCACCTCGTCGCCGGTCAGGTCCTCGACCTCGACCACGTCGACCAGGCGCTCGAGCTGCTTGCGGACCTGGTCGGCCTCGGCGTGGCCGTGGTCGACCTCGAGCGTGATCCGGGAACGCCCCGGCTCGCGGGTCGGGCCGATGGAAAGGCCGCGGATGTGAAAGCCGCGGCGGCGGACCGCGCCGGCGATCTTGGTCAGCGTGTTCTGGCCGTCCTCGACGAGCACTGAAAGGACCCGCACTCGGGAGGTGGCCAACTCTTCCCCGCTTGCGGGGAAGTGCCCGGTGGAGCCGGGCGATGGGGCCGGCCGGAGGCGCGCCGTGGCCTCAGGCATTTTCCGGTGCCTCCCAGAATTCACCGAGCCCCTTGCCCAACGGCACGATCGGGTAGACGTTCGCCTCGGGGTCGATCCGGAAGTCGATCAGGAACGGCCCCTTCGTACGCTCCGCCGCGTCCAACGCCAGCCCGATGTCCTCGAGCTTCTCGACCCGCAGAGCGGGCATCCCGTAAGCCTCGGAAAGCTTCACGAAATCGGGCATGTGGGTCAGGTCGACCTGGGAGCGCACGCCGCCGTAGAAGTCGTCCTGGAACTGGCGCACCATGCCGAGAGAGAGGTTGTTGAGGAGCACGATCTTGACGTCGAGCTGGTGCTCGACCGCAACCGAAAGCTCCTGCGCCGTCATCACGAAGCCGCCCTCGCCCGCCACGCACCAAACAGGCAGTTCGGGCCGTCCGAACTTGGCCCCGATCGCGGCCGGGAGCGCAAAGCCCATCGTGCCGGCTCCGCCGGAGTTGATGAACAGGCCCGGCCTGTCGTAGTTCCACCACAGGGCCGCCCAGATCTGGTTCTGGCCGACGTCGGCGACCACGATCGCCTCGCTGTCGGCCCTGCGGTACATGTCGATCAACACGTCCTGCGGCTGCAGCTGGCCGTTCGAGTGCTTGTAGCGAAGCGGGTGCTCCTCGCGCCAGGCGTCGATCTGGGAGAGCCAGCGGCCGCGGTCTGCCTGCAGAGTCCCGATGTGCGGGAGCATCGCGGCGAGCGCCTGCTTCGCATCGGCGACCAGCTCGATGTGCGGGCGGACGTTCTTGCCCATCTCCGATCCGTCGATGTCGACGTGGATGAAGGTCTTCACGTTCGGCGCGAACTCCGACAGCTTGGCCGTGACGCGGTCATCGACCCGCATGCCGACCATCATCAAAACGTCGGCGTTCTGCACGGCCTTCAGGCACCAGCCGGTGCCCATGAAACCGGTCATGTGCAGCGAGAGCGGATGCTTGACCGGGAACCCGCCGATGCCGAGCAGCGTGGTGCCAACCGGCGTGGCCGCCGTCTCGGCCAGCTCCTGGAGCTGGGCCTCCGCATGGCTGAGGATGATGCCGTGGCCGGCGAGAATCACCGGCCGCTCGGCTCCGGCCAGCGCCTCAGCGGCTTGCTTGGCGTGGTTCAGGTCGATGTGCCCGTTGAGCTTGTAGCCGGGGATGTGCAATCTTTCCGGGGTCACGCGCTCGGCGTCTGCCATCTGGACGTCCTTGCAGATGTCGATCAAGACGGGACCGGGCCGGCCGGTGGTCGCGATGTGAAACGCCTCATGGACCACGCGCGGCAGCTGGTCGATCTTCGTCACGAGGTAGCTGTGCTTGGTGACGGACGACGTGGCGCCGATGACGTCCGACTCCTGGAAGGCGTCGCGGCCAACCTGGGTGCTGTTCACCTGGCCGGTGATCGCGATGATCGGCACCGAGTCCATGTAGGCGGTGCAGAGCCCGGTCACGAGGTTGAGCGCGCCAGGCCCCGAGGTCGCGAAGACGACGCCTGGCCTGCCGCAGGCGCGGGCGTATCCGTCGGCCATGTGCGCCGCTCCCTGCTCGTGGCGGACCAGGATGTGCTTCAGCTTCGGATGCTCGTGGAGGTGCTGGTAGATCGGCAGGTTGGCGCCGCCCGGGTAGCCGAAGATGTACTCGACACCTTCGCGCTCCAGCGCTTCCAGGATCATGTCGGCTCCGGTCAACTTGTGGCGGGCTCCTTTTTGGTCGAGAAATGAAGAAGCCCCCGCCTTTTGGTCGGGGGCTTTTGCGATCTAGCTGGCGGTCTGTTAGCTCGCGCGTGCCCCCGTTGGAATGCCAATCAGGCCCAGGAGGCTAAGTACCAGGAGGCTGACGCGCGTGGACTGGCTCATGTGTGAACGTGCATGTTAACGAGCCATACCCTGCTTCGGGTTGTGGCCAGGGCACAAATTTCCCTGCCTGACGGACCGTAGAGTTGTCGTTCCCGATGCCAAAGACAGTGGCGCAGAAGCTCTGGGACGCCCATATCGTGACTTCTACACAGGGCGAACCCGACCTCCTCTTCGTCGATCTCCACCTCGTCCACGAGGTGACCTCGGCGCAGGCTTTCGAAGGCCTGCGCCTGGCCGATCGGCGGGTCCGCCGCCCGGACCTGACCGTGGCGACCATGGATCACAACGTCCCGACGCGGGGTGGCGCGCGAGCAGCCGACGAGCTCTCACGCAAGCAGATGGATGTCCTGGCGGAGAACTGCCGGCGGGAGGGCATCCCCTTGCATCAGATCGGAAGCCGGCGCCAGGGCATCGTCCATGTCATAGGGCCGGAACTCGGGCTGACCCAGCCGGGGATGCTGATCGTCTGCGGCGACTCCCACACCTCGACCCACGGCGCATTCGGGGCGCTCGCCTTCGGGATAGGCACGTCGGAGGTGGAGGTTGTCCTGGCCACCCAGTGCCTTCCCCAGAAGCGCCAGCGCGACCTGGCAGTCAACGTCACCGGTTCGCTCCCGATCGGCGTCACGGCCAAGGACATCGTGCTGAGGTTGATCGGCAGCACCGGCACTTCGGCGGGCCAGGGCCACCTGGTCGAGTACGGCGGCCCGACCATCCGCGGCCTCTCGATGGAAGGGCGGATGACGATCTGCAATATGTCGATCGAGTGGGGTGCCAAGGCCGGCATGGTCGCGCCCGACGACACCACTTTTGCCTACCTGCAGGGCAGGCTGCACGCGCCGAAGGGCGCTGCCTGGGAGCAGGCGCTGGACCACTGGCGCTCACTGCGCACGGACGACGGCGCGTCCTTCGATGATGTGATCGAGATCGACGCGTCGAAGCTCGAGCCCCACGTCACGTGGGGGACGACGCCGGCGCAGGTGGTGCCGGTGACGGGGCGCGTCCCGGTCCCCCACTCCGAGACCGACGAGCGGGCCCTGCGTTACATGGACCTGAAGCCGGGCATCGCCCTGGCCGACATCGCAATCGACCGAGTCTTCATCGGCTCGTGCACGAACGCGCGGCTCGAGGACCTCCGCGCCGCGGCAAGCGTCATCCAGGGCCGCCACGTCCACCCCAAGGTCCGGGCGATGGTGGTGCCAGGCTCGACCTCGGTCAAGCGCGCGGCCGAGGACGAAGGATTGGACGCGGTGTTCAAGGCCGCGGGCTTCGAGTGGCGGAACGCAGGCTGCTCCATGTGTCTCGGCATGAACCCGGACATCCTCGCGCCGGGCGAGCGGTGCGCCTCGACGTCGAACCGGAACTTCGAAGGCAGGCAGGGCTCAGGTGGAAGGACTCACCTGATGAGCCCGCCGATGGCTGCGGCCGCGGCATTGACCGGCCACCTCGTCGACGTGCGGGAGCTGATGTAGTGGAGCCCGTCAAACGCGTCGCCGGGCGCATGGCGCCGCTCGACCTGGCGGACGTCGACACCGACCAGATCATCCCCAAGCAGTTCCTGAAGCGGATCGAGCGCACCGGGTATGGGCCCTTCCTCTTCTATGACTGGCGGGCGCGCGACAACTTCGTTTTGGACCGGCCGGAGTACGCCGGCGCTTCGGTCCTGGTGGCGGGCGCCAACTTTGGTTGCGGCTCCTCGCGGGAGCACGCGCCATGGGCACTGCGCGATTTCGGCTTCAAGGCGATCGTCGCGCCGACCTTCGCCGACATCTTTCGCGCCAACTGCTACAAGACCGGCCTGCTCGCCGTCACGCTGCCGGAGTCACAGGTCAGGCATCTCATCGACCTCGTCTCGGAGGATCCAACGGTCGAGGTCATCGTCGATCTCCAGGCGCAGCAGGTGCGAGGCGACGGCTTCAGCTATCGCTTCGAGATCGATCCATTCGCCCGCGAGTGCCTGCTGCACGGCCTGGACGAGATCGCGCTGGTCGAGCGCCACGACGACGACATCGCCACGTATGAAAAGACCCGCGCGGGGTGGCTCCCCTCCGTCAAGTAGAACTCTTCAACGCCTCCCCATTTATGGGGAGGTGGCGCCGCAGGCGCCGGAGGGGCTCAGCGCTTGAGCATCGCCCCAACTCCTCCCCATTTATGGGGAGGTGCCGGCGAGGCCGCCGGAGGGGCTCAGGTGATGTCGATCGCCGCCGTCCCGCAGGCGATGCCGAGCCGGCCGTCACTGAGACACCAGACCACCTCTGACGGTCCAGTGGCCAATGCGCGAGGAATCATTGCGCGCATCTCGAAGGTCGCCATGCCGCCTGGGGCGATGCGCGCGACCGACGCGCAGTTGAGCTGATACGTCGCCAGGCGTTCCTTGACGAGCGACTCGGAGTAGTCGGCGCAGGGCAGCATGTCGTAGTCTCGCGTGCTGCCGTTGCGGATGGTGATGAAGTACCTGACCTCGGCGCCGCGTGCCGCCGATCGCGGCGCGACTATGTTGACCTCAGCGGAGATGAAGTCGAGCGATGGCGCCCACGAGAGTCCCGCGGCGCTGAACGGGCCTCGCTCGGTCACGGTGTAGTCGTCAGACGAGCCGTGGCAGGCAGGGCTCGCGTCGGCGCTGATCCGAAACGGCATCCAGAACCAGCCGCCTCCGTTCGGCAGATCGATGGCGAGCCGCGAGGCACGCGGCTCCCTGCAGTCGTACCAGGAGAAATTCATGAACGCCTGGCCGAGGCTGCCGTTGCTTCGCGCGAAGGGTTTCGGAAGCGCCGGCGTGCCATGCAGCAGCATCACCCTGGTGACCGGGTCGTCGGCAAAGAACGTGCCCTGGCTCTTCTCGCCGGTGGATATCGCGAGAGGCCGGCCGTCCGCGTTCAGGACGCTGACCGACGAGTAGCCCTCGAGGAAGCAGTCGGTTGTGCTGCGGTTACGGAACAGGAGCGGCATGTTGACGTTGCCCGTCGCCGCGCCTTCGGCAAGCGCAACGCCCTCCAGCTGGGCTCCGCGGCAAACCGCTGCGCCTTCGGGAACGGCCGGCGGGCTGACGGGCGACGCAAGCGGCGTGGTGACGTAGTGCTGCGCGGGCGGCAGCGGCTCCCACGGCACGTACGACTTCGGCGGGCTGGATGTAAGCGCGGAGCTGCAGGCCGTGATAGCCCCGACGAAGAACGCGAGAAGCGTGCGACCCGCGGCGCCCATCTCCCCCACAACGCGCCGCCGCCACTGGCGGCTACGGCTGGTGCTAGACCCCCCAAGACGCGGGCGCAGGCGCGGGGGCCGAAAGGTCCCCGCGCCCGTCCCCTTGATCAGGGAGTCACGATCGCGATGAAGACTTCTTCATCGAGCGAGCCACCTCCCGGGACTCCATCACCGACGAAGATGGGAATCACTGTGTTTGCCGTCGACACCTGCCAGTTGTAGTCCCCGATGAAGTTGTTGTTCGACGCGTCGAAGGGAGTTGTGGTCACCTGTTGGTTCGTGAAGGAGACACCTGCGTCAGTCGACGCACCGCAGGTGGTGAAGAGGAGAGCGTTTCCCGGCGCGTAGCTCCGGTCCTGATAGCAGACGTCAACGCGACCGTTGGGGGCGACGGTGACGAAGGGGAAGAACTGGTCGGACGCTGTCGAGTCGTTGTTCACCCGCGTGATCCTCTGCACCGAGAAGCTACCGCCGTCGTCGTGGACCCGTATGACCTTGACGTCGGCGTCGCCGCCGTTGTAGTCGGCGTAGTTGACATAAATCTGATTGGTGCTGCGATCGACCGCCACCCAAAGGTTGTTGTCTGAGCGCCATGGTGCGTTCGGCAGCGGGTCTGGAAGCGGCGTGATCTCTGTCAGGAGCTGGGGCTGAGAGAACGTCAGGCCGCCATCGGCTGACTTCGCGATGTAGATGCGATTCCAGTTCGACAGGTTGTGGTTGGCGAAGGCTCCGAACGTAACGTAAACGGTGGACGGGTCTTTGCCTGACGCCGCGAACGAGTCCTGGAAGGTGACGTTTCCCGCCCGATCGCTGATCGAGACCGGAGACAACCAAGTCTGACCGCCGTCCGTGCTTCGTGAGAACAGGATCACGGGCTTGCCGGCGGCGGTGAACATGGTCTCTGTCAGGTAGAGCTGGCCGTTCGCCGGGTTCGTGGTGAGGAACTGGTGATCCTCGAACCTGCTGACCGACCTGCCAGGCCCGGCCTCGCCGTTGAACACGGCTACCGGTGTGCCCCACGTCATGCCGCCGTCGGTCGACCTGGAGACGAAAACCGCCCCCGCGGAGCCCAGGCTCTTGGGGAATAGGTTGAACGCTAGGCATGTGTAGTACGCGTTTCCGTTCTTGTCAAAAGTGACACTGGGGTCGGTGCCCCGGTCGAAAGCACCGCCGCTCCCCAGTTGAATCCCCGGAACCACGCCGATGACGGGCCAGTGTTGACCTCCGTCAAAGGAAACTCCGAATCCACACGTGCGGTCGCCCGACGAGATCCAACCCGCGAGGACGTTGTTCGGGTTGGTGGGATTGATTGCGATCGACGTCTCGGCGTCGCGGTCCGCGTCCGATGTGACCTGGACCACCTGAGCGCCGGTCGCTCGCGCGACCAGGGGCGGCAAAAGGGCCAGCGTGAGGATCACCAGAAGCGAAAGGCGAATTGTCCCTTTGGTCATGATGGACACCCTCCCCTACCGAGCCGAAGCTTCTCGGAGGTTTGTACCGCGATGCGGAATCGCTGTCAAATCGGCATCAGCGGCGACGACACGACGTCACGCTGGCGCAGCTAGCTCTGTCAGACCGCCAGGAGATTCGACACGCAAGACCTCAGGCAACCCTGCTGGTCCTGGACGAGGGGTGTGGAGTGGCATTTTTGACTTGGCCGCCCGCGAGTGGTAGGTCACCCAGAAATCCGACTGGGTCAGGAGGGTGCGATGCGACGTTTGACATATCTGCTTTCAGCCGTTGGGTTGATTGGTCTGTTCGGCGCGGTGCTCACCGCGCAGGCTGATGTGCTGCCAGGCTCGGATCAGGGAGGTCGGCCCCTCAAAGCGACGTTGCTCGGGCCGAATGAGGTTCCGCCCGCCCCGAACACGTCTTCCGGATCGGCAGTCATGACGGTCAACGTGGGCCAGGGCCAGTTGTGCTACGCCATCGAATTCATCACGACTGAAACGGTCGTCGCGGCTCACATTCACCACGCGGCGGCGGGGGCGGTCGCGCCGCCGCTGATTCCGCTGAGCGCCCCTGTATCGGGATCGTCATCGGGGTGCGCCGAGGTCGATCGAGACGTCTTGAGGGACATACTGCTAACCCCGCAGGACTACTACCTCAACGTGCACACGACTGCGCATCCGGCCGGGGCTGGGCGAGGCCAGCTCACCAGGTAGCTGGTGTGGTGAGAGGCCCGGCGATTCGAGCCGGGCCTCTTATTTATCACGCCGTTGGTGCACCGAAGCACATTTTCGCGAGGCATCGAATAGTGCAAAGGCCGACCGTAGCACTGTCGGTGGCGGGCTACGGCTTGAGCATCGCGCCTTCTGACGCCGATCCAACAAGCAACGCGTAGCGGGCCAGCACACCCTTCGTGTAATGCGGTTCGGGTGGCGACCAATCCTTCAGCCTGGCGGCGATGTCGACGTTCTCGACCGCCAGCTTTCGCGCGGCGACGTCGATCTCGATGATGTCGCCGTCCTGCAAGGCCGCCAGCGGCCCGCCGACCGCGGCTTCCGGCGCGACGTGACCCAGCATCAAGCCACGGGTGGCGCCCGAGAACCTGCCGTCGGTCACCATCGCCACCGATTCGCCGAGTCCTTCGCCGACGATCGCGGCCGTGACCTGCAGCATCTCGCGCATGCCGGGCCCACCCTTCGGACCCTCGTACCGGATGACCACCGTGTCGCCCGGTTTGATACGCCCCGCGTAGACCGCCGCGAACGCGTCCTCCTCGCGGTTGAAAACGCGGGCCGGGCCGCGGTGCGAGGTTGGCGTGTGCTGCGTGATCTTGGTCACCGCGCCATCGGGCGCCAGGTTGCCCTTCAAGACGACCAAGCCGCCTTCAGTCCGAAGCGGGCGGGGCAGCGGCGCGACGACCTCCTGGCCGGGGGTCTCCTTGACCGACTCGCACTCCTCGCCGAGGGTGCGCCCGGTGACGGTCAGCGCGTCGCCGTCGACGTAGCCGCCATCGATCAAACGTTGCGTCAGGACGGCGATCCCTCCGGCTCGGTGCAGCTCGACCGCAGCAAAACGTCCACCGGGCTTGAGGTCGCACAGCAAAGGAGTACGGCGGCTGATGCGATCGATATCGTCGATCGCGAGGTCGACGCCGACCTCGCGCGCCAGGGCGAGCAGGTGAAGCACCGCGTTGGTCGAGCCACCGCTTGCGGCGACCGCGGCGATCGCGTTGTCGAAGGCGCGGCGCGTCAGGATCTGCGAAGGCCGCCGATCGGCCGCGAGCACGTCGAGCGCGAGCTTGCCCACCCGCTCCGCGGCCCGGTGCTTCTCGGGATCCATCTGAGGGATGGAGTTGAAGCCCACGGGCGAGAGGCCGATCACCTCCATCAGCATCGACATCGTGTTCGCCGTGTACTGGCCGCCGCACGCGCCCGGACCAGGACAAGCGACGGCCTCGAGCTCGGCGAGGTCGGCGTCGGTGATCTTGCCCGCGGCCGCCGCGCCGATCGCCTCGTAGACGTCGCCCACCGCGACCTGCTTGCCGCGCCACGTGCCGGCCATGATCGAGCCGCCATATAACAGGAAGCCGGGCCGGTCGACGCGGACCAGCGCGATCGCCGACGCTGGGATCGTCTTGTCGCAGGCGCACAGGGTGACCAGCGCGTCGAACATGTGGCCGCGGGCCACGAGCTCGATCGAGTCGGCGATGACCTCGCGGCTCACGAGCGAGGTCTTCATGCCCTCGGTGCCCATCGTGATGCCGTCCGAGATGGCGATCGTGTTGAACTCCATCGGGTTCGCGCCCGCGGCCTTGATGCCCTTCTTCAACGGAGCGGCGAGGTCGCGCAGCCCGAAGTTGCACGGCATCGTTTCCGTCCACACGTTCGAGACGCCGACGAAGGGCTTGCCGATGTCCTCTGCGGCCAAGCCGATCGCGTACAGAAACGAGCGGGCGCCGGCGCGGTCACGACCTTGATACAGGGTGCGACTCGGTAGGTCGCGCTGCGACATGGGCGCCTAGCTTAGGGCGTTCTCGAGATCGGCAATGAGATCCGCGACATCCTCCACACCGACCGACAGCCGGATCAGGCCGTCGCCCACGCCGGCGCGCTGCCGTTCGGAAGCGGGGATCGAAGCGTGTGTCATCCGCGCGGGATGCTCGGCCAGCGACTCCACAGCACCGAGCGATTCGGCGAGGGCAAAGATCTTGAGGCGCTCCAGCGTGCGGAACGCGGTCGCCTCGTCGGCCACCTCGAAGCTCACCATGCCGCCGAACATGCGCATCTGCCGGCCGGCGATGGCGCGGTTGGGATGCGCGTCCAGTCCGGGATAGAACACCCGCTTGACCGCCTTGTGGCGCGCCAGCGCGGAGGCGATCTCCAGCGCGTTCTCGCTCTGCCGCTCGACTCGCAACGCCAGCGTCTTCACGCCGCGCAGCAGCAGCCAGCAGTCAAAGGGAGACGGCACCGCGCCGACGGCGTTCTGATGAAAGCGCAGCTGCTTCTCCAGCTCGTCGCTGTTGGTCATCATCGCCCCGCCCACCACGTCGCTGTGCCCGCCGATGTACTTCGTCGAACTGTGCACGACGACGTCGGCGCCGAGGTGCAGCGGCTGCTGCAGGTACGGCGTCGCGAACGTGTTGTCGACGCAGACCATCGCGCCGCGGCTGTGCGCGACCTCGCTCACTGCGTCGATGTCGACCACGCGGAGCAGGGGGTTGGTGGGCGACTCGAGCCATACCATCCGCGTCTTGTCGGTCATCGCGGCCTCGACCTGGTCCACGTCGCTCGCGTCCACGGCGGTGAAGGTCATCCCGAAGCGCTTGAGGACTTTGTCGAACAGGCGGAACGTCCCGCCGTAGACGTCTTCCATGTAGACGACGTGGTCGCCGGGATTCAGCAACAGCATCAACGTCGTCTCGGCACCAAGCCCGGAGGAGAAAGCCAGACAGTGGCGCGCGTCTTCGAGCGCCGCGAGGCACTCCTCCAGGGCGTTGCGCGTGGGATTGCCGGTCCGCGAGTACTCGAACCCTTTGTGCTCGCCCACTCCCTGCTGGGCGAAGGTCGTCGCCATGTGGATAGGCTGGACCACCGCGCCTGTGGCGGGATCGGGCCCCTGCCCGACGTGTAAGGCGCGAGTGGAGAATCCCCAGCCTTTTGTCTTGTCGGGCAAATCTATGCCCGGCCGCGGTGGGCGACGAATTCGAGCAGGTCCGCCCGCGTGATGACCGCGACCGGCTGCCCCGCATCCATCACGAGCACAGCCTGCTCGCCGCGCAACAGAGGCTCGAACGCGTCGTCGAGCGAGGAGTCCACCGCGACCTGGCTCAGCGGCGCGTCCATCGCCGCCGACACTGCGGTGCTGACCACCGCGGGATCGCGATAGACGCGGTCGAGCAGCGTCCGCTCCTGCAGCGCACCCACGATGCCCTGCCCGTTCGACTCCTCGACCACGGGCAGCTGGGAGATGCCGTAGCGCTGCATCAGGTCGATCGCCTCGCCGACCGAACGACCGGCTTCGACAGTGACCAGGGGCGGGAGATCCTTGGAGTGCTCCGCAAGCACCTCGCGGATGCGCACCGCGCCCAAGCGCGCGAGGTAACCGTTCTGCCGCATCCACTCGTCGCTGAAGAACTTGCTCAGGTAGTTGCGTCCGGTGTCAGGAAACAGCACGACGATCACCTGGTCCGCCTCGCGCTCGCGCGCGACCTCCATCGCGGCATGCAGCGCGAGCCCCGAGGAGCCGCCGACCAGGATGCCCTCCTCGCGCGCGAGCCTGCGCGCAGCGACGAACGACTGCTTGTCGGTGACCTGGACGATCTGGTCGACGATCTTGATGTCCATCGTCCCCGGCATGAAGTCCTCGCCCACGCCCTCCACCTTGTACGGCGCGATCGGCCCTGAGTAGAGCGAACCTTCCGGGTCGGCTCCCACGATGTGGACCGAAGGCTTGCGCTCCTTGAGGTACTTCGCGACCCCGCTGATCGTGCCGCCGGTGCCCATGCCCGAGACGAAGACGTCGACCTTGCCCTCGGTCTGGTCCCAGATCTCGGGGCCTGTCGTCTGGTAGTGCGCCTCGGGGTTGCGCGGGTTGAAGTACTGGTTCGGCTGGAACGCGCCCGGGATCTCCCGAGCCAGGCGGTCGGCGACTGAGTAGTAGGACTGCGGCGACTCGCGCTCGACGTTCGTCGGACAGACCACCACATCCGCGCCGTAAGCCTTGAGGAGGCTGATCTTCTCCGCCGACATCTTGTCCGGCATGACGAAGACCATCTTGTAACCCTTGATCGCTGCCACCATCGCCAGGCCGTGGCCGGTGTTGCCGGAGGTCGGCTCGATGATCGTGCCGCCCGGCCGTAGCTGGCCGGTGCGCTCGGCTTCCTCGATCATGGTCAGGCCGATCCTGTCCTTGACGCTGCCGCCCGGGTTCAGCTCCTCGAGCTTGGCCAGGATCGTAGGTTTGAGACCGGCGGTCACCTTCTTCAGGCGCACCAGTGGGGTGTTCCCGACGAGGTCGAGAATGCTTTCGCTGTACTTCAGTTTCGCCGCACCCCTAGCGGCGATTCTATCCCTCGGTCGGCGCGGTGCTCGGCGCCGAACCACCGGAAGAAGACGACCCCGGCCGCGATGCCCAGGGTCACCTTGCCGAAGATCATCAGCACGGCGCCCGCGATCGTCTGGTCGATGAGCGCGGTGAACCCTTCTAGGAGCCGCGGCGCGTGGGTGTAGAAGTCATAGAAGGGTACGCGCGAAAAGATCAGGACCAGCGCGACACCGTCCTGCGGCAGGGTCGCGAGCAGCATGTAGACGAGCTTCGCCCCCGCCGACATCTCCCAGCGGGCGTGGGCCGACGTCGCCTGCACGATCGGCCAGTACAGGACCAGGCCGGAGCCGATGAACATCACGTGCTCGAGGATGTGCAGCGACTCGTTGGCTAGAGTCGCGTCGTAGAGCGTGGGGATGTGCCACGCGATCATCACCACAGCGGCGATCAGCTGGGCCGGTATCGGCTCCGTGATCGCACGCAGACCTGGGACGCGGAGCAACGACCCAGCCATCGCCGGAGACAGGCCCAGGAGCATCAGGGGCGGCGCGACGAATGCCAGCAGGACGTGCTGCAGCATGTGCACGCTGTCGAGGTAGTAATCGGAGATGGTGTCGATGGGCGTTTCGAGGGCGAGCCAGACCGTGAACAGCCCGGCCAGGAGGTAGACCGTGTGCTTGCGCTCGGCGTCGGCCGCGCCGCGGGCCAGCCAGGCGTGGCCGAAAAAGAGGACCACAAGACCCACGTAAACGCTGGGATCGAACGGCCAGGTGACCTTCGCCACTTACGCCCCTCTCCCGAGCCCTCTCCCCCGCAGGGAGAGGGTGACCGCGATCATCACGATCGCGATCACCAGGAAGTGCGCAGCGGTGCACCACAGGCAGATCACCCCAAGGCGCACGATCTCGATGAAGACCAGGTAGACGACCGCCAGCAGGCCGATCGCCGACCACGCCAGGTGGAGCGGATCCGAGCGCCAGCCCCAGATCAGCGCGCTGGCGCCGAACCAGACGATGCCCGCGGCCGAGGTGGGCACCGACGTCCCCGCGATCACCGCGTACGAGCTCGACAGCACCGCCTCGCAGCTGATCGCACCCGAGACCGGGCAGGTGGGCGCGACACCCGAGAAATGCAACAGGGTCAGGTAGAGCGATACGCCCACCCCAGCCAGGCTGAGCGCGATGGCCGCGAGCTGAGCTCGAGCCACTAGCTGAGTTTCTTTTCGAGCGTCTGGATCGTCACGCTGGAGCAAACCGCGGCGGGCTGATCGGATGTCATCTTGCAGATCGCGGCGGTGAGCAGGTTGGCCGAGCCGATGATGGCCTTGGCCCGGACCGAGCTCGGATCCTGCAAGTCGTTCGCGACCGTCTGCCAGCTCTTGCCGGCAAGAGCGCCAGGCAGGTACATCGACCCGACGAACGCGTAACGATTCCCCAGGTCGACGAACGGGATCGTGCCCTGTGTGTCGTACCGGTTGAACAGCTGCTGCTCGGCCGCAGTCGGCGATTGCAGCGGATTGCGGTCACGATCGCTGGACTCGACGCCGCGAAAGTCGACGTACTGGCTCGTGTAGGTCGCGTTGCGGAACGTGAACGTCGGCGTGTTCGGAAACTCGATGGTCGACGAGGAGCTGGTGGCCTGCAGTCCCGAGAAAGTCCCGAAACGCGACAGCGCGATGATCAGCGGCCAGCGCTCGGCGGCGCAGTACGGACAGAACTCGCCGCCCAGGTAGAAGACTTCGGGCTTGCCCGTCGCCCCGGTCAGAGGCGTGCCCGTGACCGGCTTGATCAGGTTGTTGGCCGTGCCCTGGCCCACGCTCTCGAACTCGGACGCGGGGAGGCTCGTGATCTGGGACACGACCTGCTGTGTGGTGTCCACGGAGGGCGGCGTGGGAGTGATCGGCGTGGTGTACCAACGGATGACGAGGAACGTCGCGACCACCACGGCGAGCACCGCCGCGATGGCGGCCGGTCCTACCCACACCGGAGTGCGGGCGACCGGCTTGCGCATGGGACGCGCCCGCTTGGTGCTCATCCCCCGGCGGTGATCGGCTGGGCCAGGATCCACAGGCTCGTGAACGTGTACATGACCATCAACACCAGCATGGGGTATTGGCTCAGAAGCGCACTCTGAGCTGACTGAAACACCGAGTTAGCGCGTAGATGCGACAGCAGAACCGCCACGATGTGGCCGAGCACGATCAGCACGATCTGCGCATACCAGACAGTCGATGCCTGGGCCAGCGCGAAGCTCGGTTTGAACGAAACGACCGCCGGCCATAGGTGCCAGCCCTTCTGGAGGGGATCGTTGAGCAACGGAACGATGTACTGCGCCTGCACGACCATGTAGCCGTAGTTGTGCGCGGCGTTGTAGACCAGCGCGATGGGCACGAGCGTCAGGGCGAAGGCCGTCACGGTGGCCTTGATGTCCACGGGGCGGCGGCCGAGAAAGACGACAGCCTCCATGAAGGCGACGAACACGAGGAAGAACGCGACCGTCAGCAGGATGAGTCCTAACGTGCGGACGAAAAAGAACCCGAACTGCCCGAGCGGTTGCCAGATCGGGATCAACGCGACTGTGAAGTCTTGCCACGCCGGCGTCGAGAGGACGCCGTCGAACGCCAGCGTGCTCAGCATCAGAATCACGAAACCGACGCGATCCCATCCTGCCTGGATCGGTTGCAGAAGACCGGCGCCCCATGGCCGCAGGTAGACGGTGCGGACACGACCGCTCTCGTTGCGATCCGTTTCCACCGGGCCGAACCGGCCGACGATTCCGAAGAGCACCGTGAACGCCTCGCAGTGCTCGAGCCACTGGTTGCGGCCGAAGAGAAACATGCCGGCCAGCGTGATGATCGAGTACCCGACCGCCGCCATGGCCACGATCTGCGGCCGGCTCGACATGCCGCTCGTCAGCTCGAGGCACGCAAAGGAAAAGTAGAGCGCCGCGGCCGGCCATACACCGACGTCAGGCAGCTTCCACGGCGAGCGTACGGGCGTGACACGGGCGGCGGCGTCGTAGATAGCCGTCCATGGGTTCAGCAAGTACCAGAGGTTGCCGACCAGGCCCGAGAAGATGACGAGCATCGCCCAGAAGAAAATCCAGACGAAGTATTCGGCAGGGTTGTAGAAAGCGGCGCTCGAGCCGAAAAAGCCGGCCCCCACGACGATCAAAAGGCTGAGGATCCCGATCGCTCCGCCGACAGCGCGCGGCCAGGGTGTCCGCGCGATCGCGGTGAGCCATCCCACGGCGCGGCGTGGATACGCGGTCGCCTTCGCGCCGACCTGGTCGCCGGCGAACAGAACGACCAGCACAAACGAAAGAAACACGACGCCGCTCGCCGCGAACAGATATAGGTACAGGGGAACTGACAGGTCAAAGCGCTGACCGAACCCGTGCAGAACGATCTGGGCGCCGAGCATCAGGGACTCACGGTGAGCGTGCCGAGGTGGGTGCTCGTCTCCTCCCACTCGATGTCACAGCTGCACGTTTTGTCGGCAGTGAAGCTGTGGGTCACCGTCTGCCCCGCCCTCGTCTCGAACGCGATGTCGTACCCGTGCAGGTGGACCTCGCCGTCCCCATCGCTCGTGATGTTGATCGTGAGGTGATCCCCCTGGTGCGCCTGCAGCTCACTGGGACTCATCTTGCTGGCGCCGGTCACGTTGAGGTTGAAGGTCAGGTTCTGGCCGCCCCTGTGCTGGTTGGCGTAGATGAGTACGCCGCCGGCGATGACGAAGACCACCACGAGCGCGACGACGATGAGAGCGCGAGTTCTGCTCACGCGATTTCCTCCTTCTAAATGTCATGTGCGCGCGCGAGCGCGCGCGATCAGCGATGACTGGGCTTAGAAGGAGGGAGGTCCTCTCCGGTTGAAGCCGGCGCTGATCGTGTCGTGGACTCTCGCCGTTCTGGGCGCGAGCGGCCACGCCCCCAGCGCCACGATGTACCCGTGCTGCCGGTACACACCGCCGGCTCCGAGCGCGATCGCGGCGAGCGCGGGCCGCAGCCGCGCGCCCAGCCAGCGCACCGCGACGGTGGCAACAACGGCGACGGGCAGCTGGCCCAACGTGCCCAGCAGCAGCAGCGTGGGCACCGACACCGAGCCGCCGCCGATCAGCGCCTCGATGGTCTCCTGCGCCGCGAAGCAGGCGAGCTGGATCGTGTAGAGGGCGGCGACCAGAGGCACAAACGAGGGCGCGGCTTCCGGCTTGATGCGGCGGCCAGTCGCGACGCGACCCGCGCCGACGATGAGTAGCGCGACCAGCAGCGTCAGCGCGGCGACGCCCAACCCGGTCTTCGCCAGCGACGGAAAGTAGGAATGCGCGCCGGCGCTCTGCACCTGCTGCGCGGCATTTCCGAACCGAAGCTCATACGCGAGCAGGTGGCCGGCCTGGGATCCGATCAGGCCGAAGGCTGGAACGATCCAGACAATGCGCTTGCCGCTCACGAGACGATGATAAGCACGCAAGTCAAGCATCAAAACTGAGATTCGGCTAACTTGACACCGTTTCGGGATGGCAACACAATGCCTTCCTGTCCCTAAGGTCTGAGTAAGACTCGCTGCCGGCGCACTCTCGCCCCGAACGCTAGGTCGGGAAGAAGGCAGCGGGAAGATTGATCTGAGAGGTAAGTGCGCATGAAGCTAGCCCGTTTGGCGCCCGCCCTATTGGCAGCGGGTCTATTTGTCACGGCGTGTGGAGGCGGCGGCACCGCGACGGCCACCCCCAGCGCCAACGTACCGTCGGACCTGAGCATCAGCTCATTCACGGCCGACTTCAGCTACATGGCGAAGCTGGCGGACCTGACCAAAGCGGGCAAGGGTATGGTCGGCGTGATCCTGCCTGACACGACCTCGTCGGCGCGGTATGTCGCGTTCGACCAGCCGTACCTGACTCAGGCCTTCCAGAAGGCGGGTTACAGCTCGTCGCAGTTCAAGATCGACAACGCGCAAGGTCAGGAGGCGCAGCAGCTGTCGATCGCGCAGGCGGACATCACCGCGGGCGCGACGGTCCTGATCATGGACCCGCTGAACAGCAGCGTCGGTTCACAGATCCAGGCCTACGCGCAGTCCCACGGG
>Ga0209160_1000213_pt1 | contig 44985 bp, 37 predicted proteins | sample GraSoiAngelo_153_FD_186167 | JGI IMG/M metagenome (GOLD analysis project Ga0209160, IMG submission 186167) | Grasslands soil microbial communities from the Angelo Coastal Reserve, California, USA - 14_1009_12_40cm (SPAdes) (version 2) | ecosystem: Environmental > Terrestrial > Soil > Grasslands ...
CGAGCGGAACTTCGCGGTCGCACCGTCGACGGTCATTCCACAGATCGGGTCCTTCGAGTCGATCCGGACAGTGGCCGCGGCTGGCTCCGCTGGCTCCGGCTCGGCGCCGCGGGCCTTGTCGCTGCGGCGATGCTGGATGATCTCGGCGAGAATGCTCACCGCGATTTCCTCGGGCGTCAGCGCGCCGATGTCGAGCCCGGCCGGCGCCTTGAGCCGGCCGCGGTGCTCGGGCGGCACGCCGCGTCGTTCGAGGCTCTCGAGGATCACGGCGGCCCGGCGGCGGCTCGCGACCAGGCTGACGTAGCCCGCGGCGGTCCTCAGCACTCGATCCAGGACGTCTTCGTCGGAGTCCGCGTGCGTGGCCACAACTACCGAGGCACGCTGCGTGAGGTGCTGCTGATCGAGCCCGGTCTCCAGATCTTCGGCGGTGAGCGTGACCACCGAAAGGTCGGCGGCGCGACCGAGCGTCGCGAGCGTCTCGACGACGGGCCCGTGACCGACGAGCACGAGCAGGGGCTTGGGAAGATAGGGCTCCACGTAGATCTCCAGGGTGCCGCCGCTGTGGCACGTCATGCCATACTCGAGCAGGCCCTCCGTCCGGCCGAGAGTCCGCGCGCCCTCGCCGTAGAGGCCGATGAGTCGTGGCCGGCCGTCGCGCAGGGCCTCGAGCGCTTCGCGCACGACGACCGGCTCGGCGCAGGCGCCGCCGACCCAGCCCTGCACGCTGCCGTCTTCGCGAACGAGCGCCTTCGCACCGGGTTTCGCCGAGGTGGGCGCCTCGCAGCGCACGACCGTGGCCAGCGCGAACGCCTCGCCCGCGCGCTGGAGCTCGGCGGCCAGCGCGACCAGCGCGTCAGCCACGTCCGCGCGCATCCTTCACTCGGTCACGCCCTTCTCACGCAGGAGCTTCCACACCTTCGCAGGCGTGATCGGAATATCGATGTGGCGCACGCCCAGATGCCACAGCGCATCGACTACGGCGTTGGCGATGGCAGCCGGTGCGCCCACCGTGGCAGATTCCCCGACGCCCTTAGCGCCTAGCGGATGATGCGGCGAGGGTGTGACCGTATGCCCGGTCTCCCACTTCGGCGTCTCGACGGCGGTTGGCAGCAGGTAGTCGATGAAGCTCCCGCCGCGAATGTTGCCGATCTCGTCGTACGAGATCTCTTCGAAGAGAGCCGGCGCCAGTCCCATCGTGAGACCGCCGTGGACCTGGCCCTGCACGATCATCGGGTTGATGATGTTGCCGCAGTCGTCGATCGCGACGAACCGGCGGACCTTCACCTCGCCGGTGCCCGAGTCGACGTCGACCACGCAGATGTAGCTGCCGAACGGGTAGGTGAGGTTCGGCGGATCGTAGTAGCTGACCGCCTCGAGCCCCGCTTCCATTCCTTGAGGGTGGTTGGTGTACGCCGCGAACGCGATGTCCTGGATCGTCTTCGACTTGCCCGGCGCGCCCTTGACCGAGAACTTGCCCGGCTCCCACACCAGATCGTCCTCGGCGACCTCGAGCAGGTGGGCGGCGATCTTCCGCGCTTTGTCGCGCACCTTGCGCGCGGCGACCGCCGCGGCGGCGCCGGCGACCGGCGTCGAGCGGCTGGCGTAAGTGCCGAGACCGTAGGGTGCCGTGTCGGTGTCGCCTTCTTCGACCTGGATGTCTTGAGCCGGGATCCCGAGCTCCTCGGCCAGGATCTGCGCGTAGGTGGTCTCGTGGCCCTGGCCCTGCGACTTGGTGCCGAAGCGCGCGATGGCCTTGCCCGTCGGGTGCACGCGGATCTCGCAGCTGTCGAACATCTTCAGACCTAGAATGTCGAAGTGCTTGGAGGGGCCGGCCCCCACGATCTCGGTGAAGCTCGAGATGCCGATGCCCATCAGCTGGCCACGCTTGCGCTTCTCAGCCTGCTCGCGGCGCAGGTCGGCATAGCCGATCATGTCCATCGCCTTCTTGAGCGCGCCGCCGTAGTTGCCGCTGTCGTATTCCCAGCCGAGCGCCGACTTGTAGGGGAACTGCTCGGGCTTGACGAAGTTCTTCATCCGGAACTCGGCCGGGTCGATGCCGAGCTGATGGGCCATCAGGTCCACCATGCGCTCGATCGTGTGCACGGCTTCGGTCACGCGGAACGAGCAGCGGTAGGCGATGCCGCCCGGCGGCTTGTTCGTGTACGCGCCGTCGACCTCGACGTGCGCGGCTTTGAGATCGTACGAGCCCGTGCAGACGTGGAACAACCCGGCCGGGAACTTCGACGGGTTGGCCGCCGCATCCGTGTAGCCGTGGTCGGCCAAGGTTTTGATGCGGAGGGCCGTGAGCGTGCCGTCCTTATTCGCCGCCAGCTCGGCGCTGATGTGATAGTCGCGCGCGAACGAGTCCGCCTGGAGGTTCTCCATACGGTCCTCGATCCACTTCACGGGCTTGCCGGTCAGCACTGACGCGGCGACGGCGATCACGTAACCCGGGTAGACCGGGACCTTGCCGCCGAAGCCGCCGCCGATGTCGGGCGAGATGATCCGGATCTTGTGCTCGGCCAGGCCGACGTGTCCGGCCACCAGCGCGAAGACCGTGCGGATCGCGTGCGGAGCCTGGGTCGTCATCCAGACCGTGAGCTTGCCGTCGATCTTGTCGAAGTGGGCGACGCAGCCGCACGTCTCGATCGACGCGACGTGGATGCGCGGCAAGTAGATGTCTTCCTTGACCGTCACCGCGGCCTCGCCGAAGGCGCGGTCGGTGGCCGACCGATCGCCCCACTCCCAGTGCCAGATGTGATTGTCCTTCTTGTCCTTCTTATCGGTGCGGAGCACGGGCGCGCCGGGCTCGAGGGCTTTCCTTGGATCGACGACGACGGGCAGGGGATCGTACTGCACCTCGACCGCCGCCGCGCCATCCGCGGCGGCGTAGCGGCTCGTGGCCAACACCGCCGCGACCTCCTGGGCCTGGTACATCACCTTCTCGACCGGGAGCACCATCTGGGTGTCCGACATGAGGGTCGGCATCCAGTGGAGGTTGTACTTGGCGAGGTCCTGGCCGGTGATCACCGCGAGCACGCCCGGCACCGCCATCGCCTTCGCGGTGTCGATCTTGGTGATCTTCGCGTGGGCGTGAGGACTGCGTACGATGTCGAGGTACAGCATGCCCGGCAGCTGGACGTCGTCGACGTAGGTACCCTTGCCGCGGATGAAGCGCGGATCTTCCTTCCGCTTGATCGAGTGCCCCATGCCTCCGACTTCGGGCGAGGTTCTCAACGCCATCATGCGCCTCCCTGCGAGATCTTCGCGGCTGCGTGCTGCACGGCCTTGACGATGTTCACGTACCCGGTGCAGCGGCAGAGGTTGCCCGAGATGGCCCAGCGGATCTCGTCCTCGCTGGGGGAGGGGTGCCTCTCGAGGAAGGCGTAGCTGGTCATCAGCATGCCCGGGGTGCAATAACCGCACTGCAGTCCGTGCTCGGCCATGAACCCTTCCTGTAGCGGATGGAGCTTGCCGTTCTGCTCCAGCCCCTCGACGGTCATCAGCTGCTTACCGCGCGCCTGGACGGCGAACATCGTGCAGGACTTCACGGGCCGGCCGTCCATCAGGATCGTGCAGGCGCCGCAGTGAGTCGTGTCGCAACCGATGTGCGTGCCGGTCAGCCGCAGCACGTCGCGGAGCATGTGAACCAGCAAGAGGCGCGGCTCGACGTCCGCCTCGCGCTGTTCGCCGTTGATCGAGAGCCTTACCTGCATCGCCTACCTCCGATCGGTCGCACGCCCGAGCGCCTTGCGGAGCGCACGGGCTGTCAGAACCCGCACGAGGTCCTTCTTGTACTCGACGGAACCGCGCAGGTCGGCGGAGGGTTCCGATGCCTCGGCGGCGAGCTCCGCGGCGCGCTTGATCACCGTTTCGTCCGGCGTCTTGCCTTTCAGGAGCGCCTCGGCCCTGGTGGCCTTGATGGGCGTGAGGCCGACATTGGTCAGGCCGATACCCACGTGCTCGCAGGTGCCGTCTCCGCCGAGCGAGAGCTGCGCGGCGACGGCCGCGGTGGCGAAGTCGCCGACCTTTCGCTCGAGCTTCAGGTAAGCGCCCGCGCTGCGTGCCGACGGCATCGGCACCCGGATCTCGACGAGGATCTCGTCGGGCTTGAGGCTGGTCTCGAACGGTCCAGTGAAGAACGAGGTGATCGGGACGCGGCGCTCGCCCTTGGGCCCGACGGCGACGACCTCGGCGCCGAGTGCGAGCATCGTTGCCGGATGATCGTTGGCTGGATCGCCGTGGGCCAGGTTGCCGCCGACTGTCGCGAGGTTCCGCACGAGCGGATCGGCGATTACCTTCGAGGTGTCGTGGAGCAGTGGATAGCGCGTCCGGACGAGCTCGGATTCCTCGAGCTCGGATTCGCGGGTCAGCGCGCCGATGCGGAGGAAGCCGTCGTCCTCGCGGATCCCCGACAGACCCGGGATCCCGTTGATGTCCACGAGGTGGGTCGGGCTTGCGAGGCGGAGCTTCATCAAGGGGATGAGACTCTGGCCTCCGGAGAGGATCTTGGCGTCTTCGCCGAGCTTCGCCAGGAGGGCTGTCGCCTCATCGATCGTACTCGGAGCGTGGTACTCGAAGGCGGCAGGAATCATCGTGGCCCCCTTCCAGGTCAGCCGTCGCCTGAGACTGAGCGCACGCTACCGAGCGGCGCTGGCCGTGTCAAGCCGGCCGCCCGGTAGCGACCTACACCTTTCGTCTAGTGCGCGTGTCCGATCGCCTTGTGCAGCTCGGCGAGCGGCACGATCCGGCCGTGAAGCGGCAGCACCTGATCGACCGCGAGATTGAGGCGCTTGATGTTGTCCGCCAGGTTTACCGAGAACGGATTTGCCGCCGGGGGCGGCGGCGCGTTTAGCGGCAGCGGCGTGTAGGCGTCGGCCTCGATCAGGAGCTTTTCCTTCGGGAGATACGCCATGATCAGTCCGGCGTGGTGGGTGTTGCCCCCGATGTGAAGGAGCTCGACGGTCCGGATGCCGTCGGTCAGCACGCGCTTGTCACGCATGACCTCGACCGTGCCCTTCTTGCCGGATTTCGTGAGCCGATCGGGGTTGACGGTCGCCGGCGCGGCCAGCGCCTTGTCGAGGAAGGCCTTGTTCGCGTCGTGGGCGATGACGGTCACGCCCTCGGCCGCGACCGCTCGGAGCCCACCGGTGTGATCGAAGTGATGATGAGTCGCGACGACGTACTTGATCGGCTTGTTCGAGACGAGATTCTTGACCTCCGCGAGCACGGCGGCGGCACGCTCCTCGTTGAGCGGGCTCTCGACGAGCATCAGGTGATCCTTCATCTCGATGAGCGCGCTGTTGTGGCTGCCGCCGCTGAGGAACCAGACGCCCCTCGGCGACCATCTGACTCGTCACGCGGGCGTAGGGGGCTGGCGTCTGGCGAATCGGGTCGTGAACGGCAAGATCCACCGCGATGTTGGGCTGAACGTCGCTCACGGTGAGCTCGAGCGCGGGATGGGCACCAATCGTCTGCTTGATCTTCGTCGGGAACTTCACCCCGCCGAAGTCCTTGTAGTCCGAATAGCGGATCTCGACCGGAATGTCGCCCAGCACGGCGTGCGGCGCGACCGCGTCGATCCTCTCGATCATGTTCTGGCCGTCGACCGTGGCCCTCACCCGGTACTTGCCGGGCACGCTGAACGAGATCACGCGGCCTTGCACCGTCGCCTTGTTCGCGATCGCCGCCTTGACGACGCCCTGAGGCGTGGTCCACAGCTGCAGCTGCCGCTCGACCAGCGCGATCGGCGTTGGGTTGACGACGTCGCCGGCCACGGTCCAGGTGAAGTCACCGTTCAGCACGAAGATCTGGCGCTGCTCGCCGCGAACGGGTTGCCCACCACCGCCGCGCGGCGGGTCCTCGCCCTGCAGACGAACGAGCTCATCACGGAGCGCGGCCGTCTCGTAGTTCACCGACCGCGTGTAGCTCTTGACGATGAACCGGGGCCACGGCAGATCCGGGCTGTAGTTCTGCCCGACCTGGAAGTTGACGCCGCTGCCCGTGTACTGGATCGACTTGACGCCGGCCGCGCCCATCGCCTTCGCGACCTGGTCGAGCAAAGCGTCCTGAGCGTTGGCGGCAAGAGGGGACAGCAGCACCACAACGACGGCGAGCCTGCTCAGGAATTTGCGAATATGGGGTCTCCTGGGCGACTGGATGTTTGCGACGGGAATGGTGGCGGGATGCTAGCAGCGGCGGCGGCTGGCGTCAAACGCCGGAAGCGCGTACAGTGCGCCTCGCAGCATTACTTTCACCGTCTCGAAAGGAGCAGACCTTGAGCACACACGCCTCCGCCCCCACCGCCCGTGACGTGGTCCGACAGGTCGCGCCCAAGCTCATCGATCTGAGTGAGAAAGTGCTCTTCGGCGACGTCTGGGAGCGACCCGGACTCTCCAAGCGTGACCGGAGCCTCATCACGGTCGCGGCGCTCACCGCCATGTACCGGACCGAGCAGCTTCCGGGGCACCTGGAACGCGCGCTGACCAACGGCGTCACGCGCGAGGAAATCGGCGAGATCATCACGCACCTCGCGTTCTATGCGGGCTGGCCCGCCGCCATGACCGCCGGCACGATCGCGCGCCGGGTGTTCGACGCGAGGAAGTCATGAAGGTCGGATTCATCGGTCTGGGCACGATGGGACGCCACATGGCGTCCAACCTCATGAAGGGCGGCCATCAGCTCGTGGTCAACGACGTGCGGCGCGAGGCGGCGGCGCCCCACCTGCAGGCCGGGGCGACATGGGCCGACACGCCGCGCGCCGTCGCCGAGGCGACGGAAGTCGTGTTCACCTCGCTACCCGGCCCCGTCGAAGTCGAAGCGGTCGCGCTCGGCGAGCAAGGGCTCGGCGCGGGTCTCGCGGCCGGCAAGGTGTATTTCGATCTCTCGACCAACTCGCCGGCGCTCGTGCGGCGGATCCACGAAGCGTTCAAGAAGAAGGGGATCCACATGCTCGACGCTCCGGTGAGCGGCGGACCGCGCGGCGCGGAATCGCGCCGCCTCGCCCTCTGGGTCGGCGGCGACGAAGACATCTTCAAGCGGTACAAGCCGGTGCTCGACGCGATCGGTGACCAGCCCTACTACGTCGGCCCGATCGGAGCGGGCTCGGTGGCCAAGCTCGTCCACAACTGTGCCGGCTACGTCATCCAGACCGCGCTGGCCGAGGTGTTCACGATGGGTGTGAAGGCGGGCGTCGAGCCCATCGCGCTCTGGAAGGCCGTGCGGCAGGGCGCCGGCGGCCGGCGGCGGACGTTCGACGGGCTCGCCGATCAGTTCCTGCCGGGGAAGTTCGAGCCCCCGTCGTTCGCGCTGCGGCTGGCCCACAAGGACGTCAGCCTGGCGACGGCGCTGGGGCGCGAGCACAAGGTACCGATGAAGCTCGCCAACATCACGCTCGAGGAGATGACCGAGGCGCTCAACCGCGGCTGGGCTGAGCGCGACTCGCGCGTCGCGATGCTCCTGCAAGAAGAGCGGGCTGGAGTGCAGATCAAGGTGACGGAAGAAGCGATTCGCGAAGCGCTCGCGATCGACAAGACTCCGCCGCGTTAGTCGACGAGAAGCAGGGTGGGCGGCGGTTCTGGCCGTCGACACCGCGAAACGGTTTTAGGGCGCCCCGGCGGAGCCGGGGCGTCTCCGAGCGCGGACGGTCCGACGAATCGCTCGTTCAAAAGGCGGCGGGCGCGGCGGCGATCGCATCGAGCTCGGCGCGGGTGTAGGCGCCGAGGCTCTTGAAGTTGAGCTCGGTGTAGTTCTTGATCCAGCGCATCGCGATCTTGAGCGCCTTGCGATAGCGCTCGTGCGTCTCGGCGCCCTGGCGCCGGGCGAGGATGTCGGCGAGCTCCTCGTCGAGCAGGTGTTTGACCAAGGCGAAGTCGTGCTCGACGCCCGTGCCGGTCTCGCGTGCGCGATGGAGGATCCGCTGGGCGATCTGCGCGACCGACATGCGGCCGGTCGCGAGGTCTTCCATCAGAGCGGGGTGGATGCCGGGCTTGCCCTCGAGGCTGTCGATGCCCTTGGCGCCGCGCCCGCCCAGCCAGCCCTCGACGTACTCGATCAGCATCCGCGCGTTGCGTCGGGTGCCTTCGACGGTGACGGGCCCTTCGGGCGTCTTGATCGCGACCGGATAATTGTCCGGGTTCGCCATCTGCTCCGTCGGCTTCCAGCCTGAGCCGATCAGCTTCTTGAAGGGATCGCCCGCGGTCTTCATGTGGAAGATGTGCGCGACCCAGCCGCGGATGAAGCCCTGCTCGGCTTCCCACTGCTTGTCCGTGCGGATCGCCTCGGCCGCGGCGCGGTTGACCTCCGGGTCCGGATTCGGGAGCGCGGTGGCCATGCCGCCGATCGGGACGGCGCCCCGCTTGAGGCTGATCGCGACGAGACGGCGGAAGATGTTCGCCAGGAACGGCGTGGTCTTGATGTCCACGCCGAAGCGATCCGGCCACACCTGGGCGGGATCGGTCATGACGAACTCGAAGATCGACGCCTTGAGGTCCCAGCGGGCCGCGTTGAGCCCAGCCGCGTACGGGCCGAGCTCGTAGAGCATCTCTTCCATCTCGTATACGCACGGCAGCGACTCGACCAGCACGACGGCCCGGATCGTCGCCCGCGCGAGGAGCGGGAGCTGCCGCTGGCTCAGCTCGAAGAGATCGCGGTACCAGCGGGCCTCGGTCGCGGCCTCGAGCTTCGGCAAGTAGAAATAGATCCCCTGGCCCCGATCGGCCTGGGCGCGTCCGGCGTAGAACAACGTGAGGGCGGTGCCCAGGAGCGCCGCGTTCACGGGTGAGCCGTCGATGGTGACGTCCGGCTCGTCGAGATGCAGCCCGCGCTCGCGGTGCATGAAGAACGGCAGATCGCCGTCGGCGATCTTGTAGTTGCGGTTCCGCTCGCGGTCGACGAAGGTGAGCTCCCGGTTCACCGCGGCCAGTCGATTGTGCGCGGAGCGCACGGTGTCGATCAGCCGATGGCCGCCCGAGTCCTCGTCGTCGTCCAGATCGCCGGCGGCGCGCTCGCCCTCGGGCCCGGGGTTCAGCGCGTTGATGAACATGGAGGTGATCGAGCACGGCCCCGAGATCTCGATGCCGGGCTGCTTGAGATCGTCGGGCACCGGCGGAACCCGCCACGTCCCGGTGTTGGCCTCGCTGACCGGCGGATGGTTCGGCGGAACATGCTGCCGCAGCGCGCGCTCCAGCACCGCGAGCCGCCGCGCACGCAGCTCGCGTGCGCGCGCGTCCAGCTGATCGTGGAGGCGCGTCAGGTAGTCGCAGAAGGCGGGCGTGAACAGGGTCGCCGCCCCTTCCACCGGGGCGAACTTCGCTCGCGTCGCCATCAACATTGAAACTTTTCGCATGGCAACGGCGCGGCTGTCAATGGCAGAATGCCCGCGGCTTCCGGCATGGTCAGGCGATTCCGCGGCATCGGAAAGGGGCGCAAGACTCGCCGCGCCCTCGAGCGTGGCGGCACCGGACCCGCGCAGCGACTGAACGAGACACTCGCGCGCTGGCCGCGCGTCCGCATCACGCCGATGTTCGGCCGGTGGGGCTACTTCGTCGGCGAGACGCTCTTCGCGTGCTTCCCGATACGCGAGAAGGAGCGCGACCTCTGGATCCGGCTCACCGGCGACGATCAGCGTCGCGCCCTCGCCGACAGCCGCGTCCGCCCGCATCGCCGCTTCTCGCGCAAAGGATGGATCGAGCTCGACGTCGAGGGCATCGAGGACATGGGGCGCGCCGTGCGCTGGCTCCGGCGCGGTTACACGGCCGCGGCGCGCGGCGTGCCCGACGAGGCGGAGACCGAAGACTAGGTGGCGGGCGCCGCCTCCGCGTTCGCCGTCGCCTCTTCCCGTGCTCGCGCATCGAGCCGATCGAACTTGACCAGTGGCATGAGGACCCAGGTGAGTGCCGTCATCCCGGCCGCGATGTAGACCAGCCGCTCGTAGCCAACCATGTCGTAGAGGCGCGCCCCCACGTTCTCTGAGAGCTGAGACCCGAGGTTGTAGACGGACATGAGCGCGGCGAAGAACGTCGCCTCGACGCGGGCCGGGCACGCCTTGGCGGCCAGGTCGAGGAACGCGAGGTTCATGATCATGCTGACGGCGCCGAATACGACGGTGATGATGACGGCCGACGTTGCATCGCGGTAGGCGAGGTACGCGAGGGTCGAGACGACGCCCAGGGCGATCGAGATGTGCATGATGTGCTTGAGCCGCATCCGCCGGGAGAGGGGCGCGTAAAAGACAGCGCCCACGACCTGAGACACCGCGCCCAGAGCGGCCAACCGGCCGATGTATCGCTGGCTGAACTTGAGGGTGTCGGTCTGGTAGTAGAGGAAGGCTGGACCGAAGGACGGGCTGAACCAGAAGAAGAAGATGAAGCCCGCGACGACCCAGATCTCGCGGCCGCGGAGCGTGGCACGGATCGCGTGCCACGTCTCGACGAACGCCGCCCGGTTCGCGCGCGCGGGCGTCTCGCGCACGAACGACACGCCCATGCTCAGCGACATGAGGGGAAAGCACGCCGCGAGGAGAAAGGCCGCCCGCAGGCTTCGCGCCTCCGCGAGCTGCCCGCCGATCTCGCCGACCAGCACGGAGGCCAGCGTGATGCACGCCCACTGAACCGACTGAAAGGCGCCGGTGAGGCCGAGCGGCCGGCCGCGCTCGACCATCATCGCGTCCGTCAGCACGTCGGTGAACGCGAGGCCGAGCGCCATCAGGGTGAAGAGGGCGACGCCCTCCACGAGCGTGAAGGTGAACCCGAAGACGTCGAAGGTCCAGACCTCGCCCGTGGCGAACCAGTTGCCCCACGCCAGCAGGAGCCCGGCGCATCCCGCCAGCGCGGAGGTCAACAGGAAGTAGCTCTGTCGGCGGCGCCCGAACAGCGGCACGAAGTCGGACAGGAGCCCGTAGAGGGGCTTGACGAACCACGGCACGATGGTGATCAGAGTGAGGTCGGCGACCTGGCTCGCGCTGAGCCCGCGATCCTTGAGGACGATCGTGATCGTCTGATTGGGCAGGTACCACATGCCCTGGGCGAAATAGACGACGCCGAACAAGATCGCGAACCGCTTTGCTTCGGGCGTCTTGAACGGGCTGAGCCGCGCGAGCCAGGCGCGCATCCACGGCCATGATACCTTTGGTGACTGCTCATGCTCTCCGTTTGTCCTCACGACTGCCCGTCGTGCTGCAGCCTGGTCGTGACCGTCTCGGACGGCCGGCTGACGTCCGTCACCGGCAATCCCGATCATCCGTTCACCCAGGGCGTCATCTGCGGCAAGGTGCGCGAGTACGCCGAGCGCGTCCATTCTCCGCTTCGCGTGCTGACGCCGCTGCGCCGGGTGGGGCCGAAGGGCAGGGGCGAGCTGGCCCCGATCTCGTGGGACGAGGCCGTCGCGACGATCGCCGAACGGTGGCGCGCGATCATCGCGAGCGATGGCGCGGAGGCGATCCTGCCGTTCTCGTATGCGGGTTCGATGGGCCAGGTCCAGTACCACGCCGGCCATGCGCTCTTTCACGCGCTGGGCGCGAGCCGGCTCGACCGCTCCATATGCGTCACGACGGCCTACGCGGGCTGGCGCGTGACGGTCGGCGCCGTCACCGGCAACGACTCCGAGCAGATGGTGGGCGCCGACCTGGTCGTGCTCTGGGGCGTGAACGCCTCGTACTCGACGATCAACGTGATGACGCTGGTGAAGCAGGCGCGCGCCCGCGGCGCCCACGTGATCGCGATCGATCCGTACCGAACGCCGACGGCCCAGCAGGCGGATGAGCACTTGATGGTGCGCCCCGGCACCGACGCCGCGCTGGCGCTGGCCGTCATGCACGTGCTGGTGACCGAAGGGCGCGTCGACCGCGACTACGTCGAGCGCGCGACGCTCGGCTTCGACCGCCTCGTGGAGCACCTGCGAGCGTATTCGCCCGCAGCGGTCGCGCCCATCGTCGGACTCGATCCCGATACGATCGTGCGGTTCGCGCGTCGCTACGGCGCCACGCCGCGGGCGTTCATCCGGATCGGTATCGGCCTCTCCCGCCACGACAACGGCGCGATGACCTGTCGGACGCTCGCGTGCCTCCCCGCGCTGACCGGGGCTTACGCGGATCCGCACGGCGGGGCGCTGCTCTCGACCGGTGGCGCCTACGGCTTCGACTATTCGGTGCTCGAGCGACCGGATCTGATGCCCACGCCCGCGCCGCGAATCATCAACATGATCCAGCTCGGGCGTGCCCTGACCGACCCGACCCTGACGCCGCCGGTGCGCTCGCTCTACGTCTACAGCTCGAACCCGGCCGCGGTCTGCCCGGACCAGACGCTCGTGCTCCGCGGGCTCGCGCGCGAGGATCTCTTCACGGTGGTCCACGAGCAGGTGTTGACCGACACGGCGCACTACGCCGACATCGTGCTACCGGCGACGACCTCGATGGAGCACCTCGATCTGTATCGCTCGTTCGGCCAGCTCACGCTCCAGCTCGCGCGACCGGCGCTGGCGGCGCAGGGCGAAGCGAAGTCGAACTGGGAGACCTGCGACCTCTTGGCCCGAGCGATGGGCGTCGCGGAGACACACTACGCGAAGGGCGACGAGGGGCTCATCCGGGAGTTCCTGGCGAAGGGGGACGCCAGCGTGCGCGGCGTCACGTGGGAGCAGCTCGACCGCGATGGCTGGGTGAGGGTCAATCTCCCGCGGCCGTACATGCCGTTCGCCAACGGCGCGCCGACGCCGTCAGGGAAAGTGGAGTTTTACTCTGCCTGGATGGAGCGCCAGGGGTTGCCCGCGCTCCCGACGTACGTGCCGCTCGCGGAAGGCCCCGACAATCGGGAGCTGGTGGCCCGGTTCCCGCTGCAGTGCATCGTGCCGCCCAACCGGTTCTTCCTGAACTCCTCGTTCAGCCAGTCGGAGCTCCTGCGCCGGCGTCAGGGCGCGGCCATCGCGATGTTGGCGGCCGCGGACGCGGCCGCGCGCGGCATCGGCGACGGCGACAGCATTCGAGTCGAGAGCCCGCGCGGCGCCGCGCGCTTCACGGCTCGCATCACCGACGCGACGCGTCCGGGCGTCGTCGTCATCGAGGGAATCTGGTGGCATCGCTTCTCGCCTGACGGGCTCGGCGTCAACGTGCTCACCAGCGATCGTGTGGCTGATCTCGGCGGCGGGCCCGCCTTTCACTCCAACCTCGTTCAGGTCTCCAAGGTTTAGCTTCGTCCGGCGACGGCGGGGCGAGGGCTGGGGAAGGGGTTGCGCGACCACGCGGCACGCGTGCGCTGCTCCCGGGGTGGCTGGGCTCCATCTGGGCGCGCCACTCCCGTCGCCGCTTGGAGGGAACGAGTCGCGCAACCCCTTCCCCAGCCCTCGCCCCGCCGCCGCCTGGCGCTTCGTGCTTTGGTGACGGGCTTGCCGTTGAAGCGCTGCCGGCGCCGTCGCACGGGAGTCCGCATGCTCGGATCGACGGCGAACGTTAGACTCTGAGGTTCCTCACGCGAGGGTGCTGTGTTGGCGGCGCGTTGAGCTCAGGTCAATGTCGCAGCTTCGGCGCGGTGGGGGCCGGTGCGCGGGCGTGGCTCAGCCCGTGCGGTCGGCGTCGTGGGCGGCGGTGGCGAGCGGGGGGGCTTCGGTGGCAGTCAGCGGGCCGGACGTCGCTGTCGTGCGGCCGGGAACCATTCTCAGGAGAACGGGGAGGATCACCAGCGCCGCGATGAGACTCGTGGCCGTGCCGAGCGTGAGCAGGAGGCCGAGTCCGAAGATGCCGCGGTGATCGGAGATCATCAAGCTGCCGAATCCCACGATCGTCGTCAGCCCACTGACGAGCACCGCCATCATCGTGGAGCGCGCGATCAGGGGGCCGCCGTGATCGCGGCCCTCCATGAAGCGCAGGACGATGTTCAGGCCGTATTCCGCCGCCGCGCCGAGGATGAGCGGAAGACCGAAGACGTTACCCATGTTGAACTTGAGCCCGAAGAAGTACATCAAGCCGAAGGCCCACATCAGTCCGAGCCCGAGCGGGAGCAGCGCCAGGACGGTCTCGCGGATCCGGCGGAGGGTGAGCGCGGTGACCAGACTCACCAGCAGGATCGCGTAGATCGTGCCCTGTTGATAGGCGCGCTCCATCAGGCCGAGAGCTTCGTAGGTGATGATCGGCGTGCCGGTCACGTCGGGGTCGACCAAGCGGAGGTCGCGGACGAATCGACGCGCGCCCTCGCGATCCCAGATGTCGATGCCCGGGTGGATCTGCAGGAGAAAGCGCCCGCTGGCGCTGATGAACTTCGCGCGCATCTCCTGCGGCACGTCGGCGAGCCCGACCGGCTTGGGCGCCAGGTTGTCTTGCAGGCGCTGGAAGCTCCTGACGAAGTCGCGATAGATCTGGTTTTGCAGATGCGTCAAGGCCGGTGCGCTCACCTGGGGGTCGCTCTGGCGGATCTTCACGATCAGCCGTCCGATGTCCTCCGCGACGAGCTTGAGCTTCATCCGGATGTCGCCCTCCGGGGCCTCGTTGCCCGCGATGTCGAAGCGGCGCTTGAGGGTCTCGAGCGCGGTGGCGAGCTTCGTCGGGTCCACCGACGTCGCGCGTCCGATCCGGACCGGGGCGACCAGCGGGGCGAAATCCTTGATGATCTTGAGCTTCTCCGGCTGATCCTCGGGGATGAGGAGCAGAACCGAGTCGACCTCCGAGACGCTCGGGAGCGCGCGGAACGCCTTGTACTTCTGGCGGAGCTCGTCGAGCGAGTCCGCGCTGGCGAGCCCCGTGAAGCCGGAGCGCCCGGCCGTCGCGATGATGCGCTTTTCCCAGACGACGGACTCGGTGCCGAACGCCTGGAGGTTGAGCAGGTTGTAGTCGAATTCGATGTAGCGCAGGCCCCAGGCGGACACCAACGTGAGAGCCGCCGCCATGACCAGGACCGTCTTGGGATAGGAGACGAGGCGCTCGACGAACGGTACGTGCATGCGCTCGAGCGCGATCGCGCGCGGAATCGTACCGGCCGGCCGGACGGCGTGACGGCGGTCGACGAGGACCAGGGTGGCCGGTAACACGGTCATCATCGCCAGCCACGCGAAGATCAGCGCGGATCCGGCGATGAAGCCCAGCTCGCGCACGCCTCGGAAGTCGGTCAGCCACAGGACGTAGAAGGTGCCGGCCGCCGTCACCGCGCCCAGCAGCATGCCCGGGCCGCTCCGCGCGGAGGTGATCTCGATCGCCTCCTTCAGGTTCCTACCGAGGAACAGCTCTTCCTCGTAGCGGAACAGGAAGTAGATGCCGTAGTCGATCCCGATCCCGATCACGATCGAGATGAACATCACCGAGAAGAGCGAGAGGTGTCCGATCACGAGCGTCGCGAGGCCGATCGACCAGCAGAGGCTCGTGGCGAGGATCACGAGCATCAGCACGGGCTTGCCGAAACGAACGAACGCGGCCAGGAGGAGCCCGAGCGTCAGCGCGAACGCCACCAGGGTCGCTCGCTCGCTGTCGTGGAAGGCGGCGACCATCTCGTCGTTCTGGAGCGCGGGCTTGCCGGTGACGCCGACGGCGATGTCCGGGAACTCGCGCTTGAGCGACGCGATCACGCCCCGGATTCCCTCGATGGCGCGCTGGTCGCCGGTGAAGCTCCCGCGCTGGGTCTCGGGCTCGGCCAGGATGAACAGGAGCCGCTGGTCCTCGGACAGGAAGTACCCGGCACCGGGATTGTCCGCGCCTGGAACCGCGAACAGCGTCCCGAACGGGGACTTGTACGGCCCCGGCCGTTCCAGACGCGAGCCGATCAGAGCGACCAGGTCCTGCACGAATTTGAGATCGGTGGCGCCCTTGCCCTCGCTGAGCCCGAGATCGATGAAGTTCGAGACGAACGCGTTCGCGATCTGCGTGGCCATGCCGTCGGCCAGCTGGTCGAGCGTCGGGCGGGCCGCGAACGCTTCCATGAACTCCTGATAGTCGAAGACCGCATCGCGGATGTTGGCGAGCCGCTCTTTCGACAGGTAGAGCAGGCCTCGCCCCTCGAACTGTTTGGGATCGATCCGGTAGGCGATCCGCTTCAGCGGGATGTTGTCGGCGCGCAGCTGACGCACGAGGCGATTCGCGTAGATCGTCGCCTCCGGCAAGGACGGCGCGTCGACCACGATGGCGATGCTGTCGAGATCCCCGAACTCGCGCTCGTACTGCGTATAGCGCTCGACGTACGGTCGCCCCGGCGGCAGCAGCGAGCGCGTCGAGGTGGCGAAGGTGAGGGACTGGAGCGCGTAGACGACCGACACGATCGCCATGAGGATGGCGATGAGGACAGTCGCCACGGGCCGCGCGCAGGCGATTCGCACCAGCGCGCGGAGTGGGCGGCCAATCAGCCCAGCGAGCGGCACCTACTCGTCGCCGGCGATGAACCGCTCCAGCCGCTGCCGGGCGGTGTCGTCGGCCCACTGCTCGGGCGGTGACTTCATCAGGTACGCCGACGGAGCGAGCAGGGCGCCCTTGATACCGCGATCGAGAGCGAGCTTGCAGGCGCGGATGGCGTCGATGACGACGCCGGCGGAGTTGGGCGAGTCCCAGACCTCGAGCTTGAGCTCGACGTTGATGGGCTGATCGCCGAAGCCCGAGCCTTCCAGCCGGATGTGCGCCCACTTCCGATCCGCCAGCCACGGCACGTAGTCGCTCGGACCGATGTGGACCGCCTCGGCGGCCAGCTCGTGCCCGAGCTGCGAACGGACGGAATCGGTCTTCGAGATCTTCTTCGACGTGAGCCGGTCGCGCTCGAGCATGTTGTAGAAGTCGGTGTTGCCACCGAAATTCAGCTGGCTGGTCCGGTCGAGTCGCACGCCGCGATCGTTGTAGAGCTTCGTGAGCACCCGGTGGATGATGGTCGCGCCCACCTGAGACTTCACGTCGTCGCCGACCACCGGCAGCCCGCGCTCCTCGAAGCGGCGGCGCCAGTAGGACTCGCGCGCGATGAACACCGGAATACAGTTCACGAACGCGCATCCGGCGTCGAGGATCTGCTCGACGTACCACTTGGTCGCCATCTCGCTGCCGACCGGGAGGAAGTTGACGACGATGTTGGTGTTGGTCTCGCGAAGGGTCCCTGCGATGTCCGCCGTCGAGCCCGGTGCCTTCTTGATCAACTGCGAGAGGTAGTGGCCCAGGCCGTCGTGCGTCATCCCGCGCTGGACCGGCACGCCGAGCGGCTTGACGTCGGCGAAGCGCACCGTGTTGTTCGGCGCCTGGAAGATCGCTTCGCTGAGGTCCCGGCCGACCTTGCGCTCGTCGATGTCGAACGCCGCCGAGAACTCGATGTCGCCGACGTGGTATCCCCCGAGCCGGGCGTGCATCAGGCCGGGGATGAACTTGTCGTCGGGAGCGTTCCGGTAATACTCCACGCCCTGGACGAGGGCCGACGCGCAATTCCCAACACCAATGATCGCGACTCTGACGGCTCCCACGGGAGTCCTCCTCAGATAGTGGTCGGTCGAGCAGGGCGTAGACGTGGACGTAAGTCTAGCACGGCATTGGAAATTTTCCGGAAAGTGATGTCGGCGTCGAGCGCCGTGCCGGGCACTACGGGCGGCTCACGGCTGGGACGTCCTCTTCTGCTTTTCCTCTCCGATGAACTCGTCCTGCTTGGTCTTCATCTTCTTCATGAGCTCCTGGAAGGAGGAGGTCGTGATGATCTTGTTGAACTGGGTCCGGTAGTTGGAGATGAGGCTCACGCCCTCGATGACGACGTCGTAGACGAGCCACTTCTCGCCGCGCCGGAGCATCCGGTAGTCGATCGGGATCTCGGTGCCCTGCTTGGTGACGAGCTTGGTGCGGACGACCGCACCCTCGCCCTCGATGGCTTCGCCGACGTACTGGATCTTCTCACCGCCGTAGAGCTCGATCTTCCCGATGTAGGAGCGCTCGAGGAGATCCGAGAAGAGGCCGACGAACTCGTCGCGCTCGGCCTGGCTCCGTGGCGCCCAGTGCCGCGCCAGCGAGCGCTTGGCGGTTTCGGAAAAGTCGAAGATGTCGTTGGCGACCTGGCGAACCGCCCCGCGACGATCCTTCTGGCGTCCATCCTTCTTGAATTCCGGGTCTTCGAGGATTTTGACCGCCCGGTCGATCTGAGCGCGAAGCTGATCGGTTGGCGCGCCGGCCCAGGCGCGATCCGGGCCGGCCAGCGGGACCAGCAGCAGGGCGAAGAGCGCGAGCGCACGGGCGAAACGAGCCATCGATCGAACCTCCTCCGCCTACACCTTGCCGAAGATATATTTCGACAGCAACTCCTCGAAGTCTACAGGTGCCTCGACCTCACGGATCTTTCCGTTGGGCCCGATGATCTTGTCCGAGCCGCCCGGGCTGATCCGGATGTACTTCTCGCCGATCAGGCCCTTCGTCTTGATCGAGGCGATCGAGTCTTCCTGGAGCTTGATGTTTTTCTGCACCCGGAGCGTGACGCGAGCCTGGTAGTTGTCGAGCCCGATCGACTCGACCCGCCCGATCTCGACGCCCGCGATCTCCACGGTCGAGCCGGCCTTGAGCCCGCCCACCGACGGGAAGTCGGCGGTCACGATATACCCGCGACTGCCCAGGAACGAGACCTGACCGAGGCTGATCGACAGGTACCCGAGGGCGACGATCCCCAGGATAACGAAGATTCCGACCGCGATGTTCACCCGCGTGCGTTCCATCAGCGTCCCTCCGAGCGGTACGCGCTGCAGGCCGTGGCGGGGCTGGGGCCCCGCCGGCCGAGTCGTCTATGCATTATCGTCCGGCTCGCCCCTGATGAATCGTTGGACGACCGGGTTCGTCGAGGCCTGGATCGCCGCAGGCGGCCCGATCTCGACGATGCGGCCCTCGTGCAGCATGGCGACGGTGTCGGCGATCTCGAATATCTCGGGGATCTCGTGGCTCACCACCACGGCCGTGAACCTGAACCGACGATGGAGGTCCAGGATCAGGTGGTGGATCGTGTTGACCAGCACCGGGTCGAGCCCCGTCGTGGGCTCGTCGAAGAAGATGATCTCCGGCTCGGTCACCAAGGCGCGGGCGATGGCCACGCGCTTGCGCATGCCGCCCGAGATCTCGGCCGGGTACTTGGCGCCGACGCCCTCGAGGCCGACCTGACCCAGCGCCGCCTCGACCCGCTTGGCCAGCTCGGTTAGCGGCGTCCGCACTTTCTCGCGGAGTGGGAAGGCCACGTTGTCCCAGCATGACATCGAGTCGAACAGCGCGCCGCCCTGGAAGACGACGCCATAGGTACGCCGGACCTCGTCGAGCGGGCGGCCGCGTAGCCGGGTGATCTCGACGCCGTCCACCGTGATCCGGCCGGCGTCGGGGCGCATCAGACCGATGAGGTGCTTGAGGAAGACCGACTTGCCCCCGCCACTTCGTCCGATGATGATCGTAATGGTGCCAATCGCGACCTCGAGGGTGAGCCCGCGCAGCACCGCCTGGCGGCCGAAGGACTTCGTGAGCCCTTCGACCTTAATCATCGGCTGTCATTGCAGGATCGACCCCATGAAGTAGTCCCACACGAGGATCAGCACTGAGGACAGGACCACCGCCTGTGTCGTCGCTCGCGCCACGCCCTCGGCGCCGTGGCCGACGTTGAACCCCTTGTACGTGCAGACCCACGTCACGATGACGCCGAACGAGACGGACTTCCAGAAGCCGACCATGATGTCGCCGATGTCGACGAACGTCTGCATCTCGCCGAAATACGTGCCCTCCGACAGGCCCAGGAGCTTCACCCCGACCAGGTAGCCCCCGAAGATCCCCACGACGTCGAAGATGGCGGTCATCAGCGGGAAGGTGATCAGCCCAGCCAGGATCGAGGGCGCCACCAGGTAGCGCATCGGGCTGAGCGCCATGACGGTGAGCGCGTCGATTTGCTCCGTGATCCGCATGATGCCGAGCTCGGCCGTGAGGGCCGAGCCGGCGCGGCCGGTGACCATCAGCGCGGCCAGGACGGGGCCGAGCTCGCGGATGAGCGAGAGGGCCACAGCCGGTCCAAGGAATGCCTCGGAGCCGAACCGGACGAGGGTCAGGTAGATCTGGAGCCCGAGCACCATCCCGGTGAACGCGCCGGTCAGGAAGATGATCAGGAGCGAGCGGTAGCCGATGAAGTTGATGCGGTCGAGGAACGCCCGGAGCTTGAAGGGCGGCGTAACGAGCGCGGCGAGCGCTTCGGCGAAAAAGGTGCCGAACCGCCCGAGGGACTCGACGACTGCGATCGTCCAGCCACCGACGGCGTCGAAGGGGCTCAGCGCCGGGGCGAGCGGCCGGTCAGGCATGCGCCCGGCGGTAGATTCCCAGCGCCCAGAGCGGGAAGTACTGGGCGTACAGGTGGTACTTCAGGTAGAAGACCCGCGGGAAGCCTGTCCCGTTCCACAACGCATCCGCCCACGAGCCGTCGTCGCGCTGATTCCTCAGAAGATAGTTGACGCCCCGCTCGACCGCGGGGCCGCTCGTGCGCCCGGCCGCGAAAAGCCCCAGCAGCGCCCAGGCGGTCTGACTCGGGATCGACTCGCCCACGCCGGCGAACGCGTAGTCTTCGTAGCTCTCGCAGGTTTCGCCCCAGCCGCCGTCCCGGTTCTGGTGGCGCTCGAGCCAGCGGACCGCGCGCTGCACGTACTCGTGTCTCGGATCGACGCCGATGGCGGCGAGCCCGCGCAGCACCGACCACGTGCCGTAGATGTAGTTCACGCCCCAGCGGCCGTACCAGGGGCCGTCCGGTCGCTGCGCGTGGCGGAGGAAGTCGATGGCGCGCTGGGCCGGCTCGAAGTCCTTGCGGTAGCCGAGCGTGCCGAGGAGCTCGAGCCCGCGTCCGGTCAGATCCTCCGTCGACGGGTCGAGCAAGGCGCCGTGGTCGGCGAACGGGATGTGGTTCAGATAGATGCGGTTGTTGTCGGCGTCGAAAGAGCCCCAGCCCCCGTCGGCGCCCTGCATCCCGAGAAACCAGCCGAGGCCGCGCTCCTTGGCCGTGCGCGCCGCATCGCTGTCGAGCCCTCGCACTTTCTCGAGGGCCATCACGACCATCGCCGTGTCGTCGAGATCCGGGTAGAAGTCGTTGTCGTACTGGAAGGCCCAGCCACCGGGCTGCACGTGGGGGCGCTTCACCTGCCAGTCGCCCGGGACGAAGATCTGCCGCGCGATCATCCAGTCGGAGGCGCGGCGCAGCGTGGGATGGTCGGGCTGCAGATCGCTCTCGACCAGCGCGTTGACCGCGAGCGCCGTGTCCCAGACCGGCGACGGGCAAGGCTGGTAGTGGAGCGAGTCATCGTCCTCGACGGCGAGCGCCTCGATCTCCTTGAGCTGGCCGAGCACCAGGGGGTGATCGTCCGGGTAACCGAGGAGCCGCATCGCCAGGATCGAGTTCGCCATCGCGGGATAGATCCCGCCCAATCCCCCGGGCACCGCGAGGCGTTCCTCGAGCCAGAGCCGCGCCGTCTCGATCGCGCGCCGGCGGAGCGGGCGCGGCGAGAAGCGCTCCCAGATCTTGAGACCGTCGTCGACGGCGATGAAGAAGCTCTTCCAGAAGAGGCCGCGCCAGCTGAACGGCTCGGGCACTCGCGAAAAGCGCAGACTCGTTTCCTCGCGCGGCACCGGCCACAGCTCGTCGAGCGAGAGATGGGGGGGCAGCCACTTCACCGGCTTTCTGTCCATCAGGACGAGCAGCGGCACCAGAACCGTGCGCGACCAGTACGAGATCTCGTAGATGTTGAACAGAAAGAACGGACGCGGCAGCAGCATGATCTCGACCGGCATCGTCGGCACGCCGTTCCAGTCGTACTCGCCGAAGAGCGCGAGCAAGATCTTCGTGAACACGTCGGCCTTCGCCGGACCGCCCATCTCGCGGATCAGCTCGCGCGCCGCCACCATCGTGGGATCGCTCAGCGCGACGCCGGCCATCTTCATCGCGAAGTACGCCTTGATCGTCGCCGACAGGTTGGCCGGGCCGGCCTCGAAGAGGCTGTAGCCGCCGTCGGGAAGCTGCTGGCTCTTTAGGTAGCGGACCGCCCGCATCTGGCGGTCACGGTTCACCTGGTCGATGAGATGACAGAGGAGCAGCTGCTCGGAGGTAATCGTCGTGTGGGCTTCGAGCTGACCGACCCAGTGGCCGTCGGGGGCCTGTTGGCCGAGCAGGTGCGCCTGGGCGCGCGCGATCGCGTCCTGCAGGTCCCTCACGGGCGTGATGGTAACATGCTGACTCGATTACGGAAACCTCTCGAATGGACCTCCTCGTCGGCACCTTCGTGCTCCGGCCGTACGTTTTCGCGTTCCTGGCGGTCTTCATCGCGGCCGGCGTGGCCGATCTCGGCTGGCGGCGCACGCTCGCGTTCACCGCGAGCGTCTGGCCGGTTGCGCTGGTGGCCGAGCTCTCGTCCACGCGCACCGGCTTTCCGTTCGGCTTCTACCAGTACACGGGCCTGACGGTCGGGCGCGAGCTCTTCATCGCCGATGTGCCGTTCATCGATTCCCTGTCCTTCGTGTTCCTGGCCTACGCGGCGTTCTGCCTGGCGCGGGCGGCCCTGGCCGGTCGCGCCGCGCCGCGCTGGGTGATGGCGGTCGCGAGCGGCGGGCTCATGATGGCGCTCGACGTCGTCATCGACCCGCTCGCGGTGCGCGGCGACCGGTGGTTTCTCGGGCCGATGTTCGCCTACGCGACCCCCGGCCTGTACTTCGGCGTCCCGCTGTCGAACTTCGCGGGGTGGGTCATCGTCGGGGCCGCCGGGGTTGGGGTGTATCTGGCCGTAATTTCGGACGACTCGGGACGTCGAGTCTGGCCGGGAGTCGCGTTATACTACGCCGTGCTTGGATTCAACCTCACCATGACGGTCGAGATCGGTGAGTTGCTGCTGGCGGCGATCGGTGCGACCATTCACCTCGTCGTTGCTTTGTCCGTTTGGTCCATTCACCGGAAGCCGGGCGCGGAACTGCGTCCGCAAAGCCGAGGGATTCAGCGCTTATGAGCTTGCCTGTGTCACAGATGTGGGCTGTGGCGTCGTATGTCGTTCGGCAAAAGCTCGCCGGTCGTAAGCGGTACCCGCTCGTGCTGATGCTCGAGCCCCTGTTCCGCTGCAATCTTGCCTGCGCTGGCTGCGGCAAGATCCAGTACCCGGCGCAGATCTTGAGGAAGCATCTGACGGTCGAGCAGTGCCTCGCCGCGGTCGACGAATGCGGCGCGCCGGTCGTCTCGATCCCGGGCGGCGAGCCGCTCATGTACCCGGACATCGGCCGCCTGGTCAAGGAGCTGGTCGCGCGGCGCAAGTACGTCTACCTCTGCACCAACGCCATCCTCTTGAAGGAAAAGCTCGAGGCCGGCCTCTTCACGCCCTCGAAGTATTTTTCCTTCAGCGTGCACCTGGACGGCCTGCGCGAGGAGCACGACGAGGCGGTGTGCCGCGACGGCGTCTACGTCCAGGCGGTGGCGGGGATCAAGGAAGCGCTTCGTCGCGGATTCCGCGTCACCACCAACTCGACTCTGTTCGACGGCGCGAGCCCGCTGCGGATGCGCGAGTTTTTCGACGAGATGATGAGCCTGGGCGTGGAGGGGATGATGATCTCGCCCGGCTACAGCTACTCGAAGGCGCCGGACCAGGAGCACTTCCTGCGCACCCAGCGCGCCCACGATCTCTTCTCGACCATGCTCGCGAACCCGAAGCGGGGGTGGCGGTTCAACCAGTCCCCGCTGTTCCTGCAGTTCCTCATGGGCAAGCGCGACTTCGAGTGCACGCCCTGGGGCAACCCGACCTACAACGTCTTCGGCTGGCAGCGCCCCTGCTATCTCCTGCAGGAAGGTTACGCGGCGACGTTCGAGGAGCTGCTCGAGACCACCCGCTGGGAAAACTACGGGCGGCGGAGCGGCAACGAGAAGTGCCGCGACTGCATGGTGCACTGCGGGTACGAGCCGTCGGCCGTGCATCACACGTTCGCGTCGTGGCGTGGATTCCGCGACACCGTCGCGGCCACCGTCACCGGCCGGTACTGAACGGGCTGGCCGCATGACGGACGCAGCGACACTCGAAGGCTGGACGCCGCAGATCGGCCCCGGTCTGTCTCTGGAAGAAGTCGTCGACAAGGCGTTCGACTACCGCGGCAACGTCACCCTCGTGAAGACCGACGGCTCGGAGACCGAGGGCTATTTGTTCAATCGCAACGCCGACGCGGCGGTGCCGTTCGTCCAGATGTTCGACATGAATGGCGCCGGACCCCACACCATCTTCTATCGCGAGATCCGGACGATCCGGTTCAGCGGGCGGGACACGGCGGCGGGCAATTCCTACGCGGCGTGGCTCCGCGCGAAGGAAGCGGCCAGGTCCGCGGACCGTTCCGAGAAGGGCTCCGGCTCGACGCCCCCCAGGGGCGCGTGACCCGCGTCCTCGTCGTCACCGCCGTCGACCTCGAAGCTCGCGGCCTCGCCCGTCACCTAGGCCTCACACGTGTCCCCGGAAGCGAGTGGCCGCACTACCGCGGCGGCGCCCTCGACCTCGTCTGTGCCGGCCCGCGGGCCACGTACCTCGACGTGCGCGCCGCGGGCGTCGCGTCGACTTCGCTCGTGATCTCGGCCGGCGTCTGCGGTGCGCTCTCGCCGGACCTCACCGAAGGCGATCTGATCGTCCCCGCGGTCGTGGTGAGGGCGACCCAGCGCCACGCGACGGTGGCGCTGCCCGAACTGCGCCGCGCTGGGACCCTCCTGACGGTGGACGAGATCGTCGCGACTCCGGAGCAGAAGGCAAGGCTCTGGGTGGAGACCGGCGCCCTGGCCTGCGACATGGAGTCGGCCCCGATCGTCGAGTGGGCCGCCGCGCGCGGGCTCCGCACCGCCGTCGTCCGCGGGGTGTCGGACCGAGCCAGCCGCGGCGTCTCCGCGGACCTGGCTGCCGTCGTCGAGCCCGACGGCCGCGTGCGCACGACGCGCGCCGTGCGCGTCGTGCTCTCGCGCCCCCGCGCCATCCCCGAGGCGATGATGCTCATGAGCGGAACGAACGCCGCGCTCAAGTCCGTCGCCGCCGCCCTCGGCCGAATCGCCAGAACCCACGCATGAAACCGCCAGCTCAAGACCTGGCATGTCAGAGCCACGCCGCGAAACCGCCAGCGCGAGATCGAGCGTGTCGGAGCCACGCCGCTCCTGAGTCAGGCCACCCCCGGTCCAAGCCGTTCTCATGGCCTCCGCTACAATAGACGCTCTTGTCACAGGCGCGACGGGGTTCGTCGGCGCCAACGTCGCGCGTGAGCTCCTGCGCGAGGGCGCGACGGTGCGAGTGCTCGCGAGACCCGGCGGCGACCGGCGCGCGATCGAGGGGTTGAAAGTCGACGTGTGCGATGGCGACCTCGTCGATCCGGCGTCGGTCCGGCGCGCAGTTGAAGGCGCGCGGACGGTCTTCCACGTCGCCGCCGACTATCGGCTCTGGGCTCGTCGGCCCGAGGAGATCTACCGGGCCAACGTCGAGGGTACGCGAGCCGTGCTTCAGGCCGCCGCGGACTCCGGCGTGCAGCGCGTCGTCCACACCTCGAGCGTCGGCGCGCTGGGTATCCCCAAGGACGGCACGCCGGGGACGGAGACGACTCCCGTCGCCTTGGCCGACATGGTCGGGCCCTACAAAGCCTCGAAGTTTCTCGCCGAGCAGGTCGCCCTCGGTTTCGCGCTCAAGGGACTTCCGGTCGTGATCGTGAATCCGTCAACGCCGATCGGCCCCTGGGACGTCAAGCCGACGCCGACCGGCCAAATGGTTGTCGATTTCTTGAAGAACAAGATGTTCGCGACGCTCGACACGGGCCTGAATCTCGTCCACGTCCGCGACGTCGCGCGCGGTCACCTCCTGGCCGCCGAGCGCGGCCGGGTCGGTGAGAAGTACATCCTCGGCAACTCCAATGTCACGCTCGACGAAATTGGCATGCTGCTGGCCGAGATCGCCGGGAGCCGGGCGCCGCGCGCCCGCATCCCGTACGCCGTCGCCTGGCTGGCCGCCGGGTGCATGGAAGTCGCGGCGCGCGTCACCGGCTCGCCCCCGCGGGCGTCGCTGACCGCGGTGCGCATGGCGCGCAAGCGCATGTTCTTCAGCTCGGCCAAGGCCGTGCGCGAGCTCGGACTGCCGCAGACCGACGTGCGCGTCGCACTCCGCGAGGCGACCGACTGGTTCGTCGAGCACGGCTACGTCCCGCGCGCGCGGAAGACTGCGTGATCGGCCACCTCGCTGCCCGGCTGACCCGCAAGAGCCGCTCGAACTTCTACTACGCATTCCTCGCGCTTCCCAAGCCTCGCCGGGACGCGCTCTACGCCGTGTACGCCTTTTGCCGGACCGTGGACGACATCGCCGACCTTGGCGACGAGCGCGGCACCGATCGGGCCGAGCAACGCCGGGCGCTCGATCACTGGCGCCGCGACGTGACGCTGTGCTACGAGCCCGGCGGCGCCCCGGCCGACCCGATCGCCGCGCGACTCGCGCAGGCGGTGCGCGCGTTCTCGATTCCAAAGGACGCGCTGCTGGCGATCATCGACGGCGTCGCGATGGATCTCGAGCGCGTCCGCTACGAGACCGCCGAGGACCTCTACCCGTATTGCTACCGCGTGGCCTCGGCCGTGGGGCTGTGCTGCATCGAGATCTTCGGCTACACCGATCCGCGGGCGCGCCAGTACGCGGTCGACCTCGGCACGGCGCTCCAGCTCACGAACATCATCCGCGACGTCGGCGCCGACGCGCGCGCCGGGCGAGTCTACGTGCCGCAGGACGATCTACGGAAGTTCGGCGTGACCGTCGAGGATCTTCAGGCCGGTCGGTATACCGAGCCGTTCGCGCAGCTCATGCGTCACCAGGCGGAGCGCGCGCGGCGGTTCTACCGTGCGGCACAGGCCAGCTTTCCGACTGTGGACGCGCGTTCGCTCGTGCCGGCCGAGATCATGGGGCGGATTTACCTGGCCCTGCTCGAAGAGATCGAAGCGCGTCGGTTTCAGGTCTTCGGCGAGCGCGTCACGGTGCCCACCAGTCGCAAGGTCGCGATCGCGTTTCGCTGCTGGGCGGCGGCGCGGTTCGGCTCCACCGGCTCGGGCGGCGGACGCGTCGCGTGAAGGCCGCCGTCTACCGCGGCGGTGGGCGGCTCGTCGCGGAAGACTGGCCCAGGCCGTCGATCGGCGACGGCGAGCTCCTCCTGCGTCTCAAGGGGTGCGGTCTCTGCGGATCGGACATCGCGAAGATCGTCGACCCCGCCACGAAGGTCCCGGCGGTGTTCGGTCACGAGGTCGTTGGTGAAGTGGCGGCCATCGGCTCGGGCGTGTCCATCTACGCCGTCGGGGATCGTGTCGTGGCGGCTCACCACGTCCCGTGTGGCGACTGTCACTACTGCCGTCGGGGTAGCGAGTCGATGTGCGCCGCGTTCAAGGCCTCGAACCTCGATCCGGGCGGGTTCGCCGAGTACGTCCGTGTGCCCGCGCCCAACGTGCGCCACGCGACCTTCCGGGTGCCGCCGCACGTCAGCGACGAGGCCGCCTCGTTCGTCGAGCCGCTGGCCTGCTGTCTGCGCGCCGTACGGCGCGCCCGCGTTCAGCCTGGCGACACCGCGGTCGTCGTCGGTCTGGGATCGATCGGCTGCCTGTTCGTTCAGCTGCTCAAACGGGCGGGAACGGCGGTCGTCGGCGCTGACACGCTGGCCGATCGTGCGGTCTTCGCGCGCGAGCTGGGGGCCGCCGCCGGCGGCACCCTCGAGGTCGCCGCGAAGGCTCAGCGCGAGCTCTCGGCCGGTCGCGGCGCCGATCACGTCATCCTGACGGGTGGCGGCGCGGCGGTGCTTCCGTGGACGGCGGAGATCTTGCGGGATGGCGGTGCGATCCACTACTTCGCGGGCGGTGGGGGCGCTGCGCTGCCGCTGCCGCTCGAGACGCTCTATCACCGCGAGCTGACGATCACCGCGACCTACTCGTCGTCACCGTCCGATCTGGCCGAGGCGTTTGGCCTGATCACGAGCGGCGCGATCCAGGTCGAGCGCCTCATCACCCATCGGGTGCCGCTGGAGAGCCTGGCGAGCGGGGTCGACTTGATGCGCCGGCGCGAAGCGCTGAAGGTGTACGTCACGCCGTGAGGGCGATGGTCTTCCACGGCCCCGGCGATCTGCGCCGCGAGGACCTGCCGGTGCCGGTGCCGGCACGGGGCGAGCTGGTCATGCGCATCGATGCCGCGCTGACGTGCGGCACCGACGTGAAGACCTTGCGCCGCGGTCACCCTGTGATGATCCCGAAGGTTCCGACCGTCTTCGGGCACGAGTTCGCCGGCACGGTCACGTCGGTGGGCTCGGGCGTCGCCGGCTTCCGCGAAGGCGATCGCGTGGTCGCGGCGAACTCGGCGCCGTGCGCGAGCTGTCCGTCGTGTCGCGCCGGGCGCCCGAATCTCTGCGAGGATCTCCTGTTCGTCAACGGCGCCTACGGCGAGTTCATCCTGCTGCCGGCGCGGCTGGTCGCGCGCAACGTCGTCCCGCTCGCGGCCTCGCTCCCGGCGGAGCGCGCCGCGTTCGCCGAGCCTCTGGCATGCGCGCTTCTGGCGATCGAGCGCGCGAGAGTCGAGTCCGGCCAGACGGTGGTGGTGTTCGGCCACGGGCCCCTTGGATGCTTGCTCGGAATGCTGGCGGCCTCACGCAAGGCGCGGGTCGTCATGGTCGGCAAGTCCGGCTGGCGCTTCGATCGCCTGAAGAGCCTCGGCTTCGCCCGCTGGCTCGACGCGACGAGCGCCGGCAACGTCGTGGAGGCGATCCGCGACATCACCGACGGGCGTGGCGCCGAGGTCACCGTCGATGCGACCGGTCGGCCCGAGGTGTGGGAGCAGGCCGTCGACGCGGTCGGACGCGGCGGAAGCGTGCTGTTCTTCGGCGGCTGCGCGCCCGGTACCGCGATCCGTCTCGACACCCGGCGGACGCACTACGAGGAGCTGACCTTGCTCGGCGCCTTCCACCACACGCCCGAGACGATCCGTCGGGCGGTGGAGATCCTGGCGTCGGGCGCCCTGGCGCCCGACAGCCTGATCTCGCATCGGATGGCGCTCGAAGAGGTCGGGCAGGCCCTCGCGCTCATGGCGAAGGGCGAGGCGTTGAAGGTGCTGATCCAATCGTGAGGTCGTGGTCGCGGTCTTCGGCATGTCATACTATTTCCGATGAGCAGGGATTCCGATGAGGCAAGGAGCGCCATGAAAGCCCCTATCGCCGAGATCCTCCTGGCCGGTCCCCGCGGATTCTGCGCGGGCGTCGAGCGTGCGATCGACATCGTCGAGCTGGCACTGTCGGTGTGCAAGCCACCCGTCTACGTGCGTCGCGAGATCGTCCACAACCGCCTCGTCGTCGAGACGCTCCGCCAGCAGGGCGCGATCTTCGTGGACGAGCTCGACGAAGTCCCGGACGACGCGACCGTGATCTTCAGCGCCCACGGGATCTCGCCCGAGGTGCGCGCCGAGGGGGCGCGCCGCGGCCTGCGCGTGATCGACGCGACCTGCCCGCTCGTGACCAAGGTGCACCTCGAGGCCGTCCGTTACGCACGCGAGGGCTACTCGATCGTGCTGATCGGCCACGAGGACCACGACGAGGTGATCGGCACGCTCGGCGAGGCACCCGACCGCATCTTCGTCATCGCCGCCGTGGACAAGGTCGCGACGCTCGAGGTGCCGAATCCCGAGAAGGTCGCGTACCTGACCCAGACGACGCTCTCGGTGGACGACACGCGCGACGTGATCGAAGCGTTGCGGCTGAGGTTCCCGAAGATCGTCGGGCCGTCGCGCAACGACATCTGCTACGCGACGCAGAACCGCCAGGCGGCGGTCAAACGGCTGTCGAACGACGTCGACCTCCTGCTGGTGATCGGCTCCGCCAACAGCTCCAACGCGATCCGCCTCGTGGAAGTCGCGCGCACGGCCGGCACCCGCGCGCATCTCATCAACGACGTTGGCGACATCCGTCCGGAGTGGCTCGAGAGCGCCCGCCGGATCGGCATCACCGCCGGCGCCTCGACGCCGGAAGTCCTGGTCACCCAGACGGTGGAGGCGCTGCGAGGGCAGGGTGTGGCGGTGCGAGAAGTACACGTCGTCGAGGAAGACGTTCGGTTCGCGCTGCCGCAGGAGCTCGCACGCATGGCCGAGGAGCGCGGGATGACGCTCCCGGCTCGGACCGCGATGCGCCAGACTATTTGATCTCTGGGGGCCAGTCTTCCAGGCGAGTGGCTTCGCTGAGGAGGCGGCTCAGATGGAGAAGGGCGCCGGAGGCAGCGCGCTGAGCGATCGCCTGCTGGACGCGGTATGCCTGTCAGGGCCCATGTCGCGGTGTCGGGAACAACTCGCCGCGTTTCGTGCGGCCGGAACCGATCTGCCGATTCTCGTGCCGCCGATCGGCGTCGAGGGCGCCCGCGCGGTCATCAAGGCTTTTCGCCGCTAGGCGCCGGGCGTCGCAGCTCGCTCACCAGTCGGTGAGCGCGGTCGAGCTGAAAGGGAGCGTCCACCTCGCGGAGCACCGCCTCGGCGGCCTCGGCGTGCGTCGAAGCGGTGAGGCGATCGTCGCGGCGCGCGGCGAGGCCCGCCAGCTCGATCCGTACTCGGCCGATCTCGAGCTGCGCACTGATCGACGTGAACGTGTCGAGCGCGTCCGCGAGCCGCGCGGCGGCGTCATCGTGGCGCCCCTGGTCTGAAGCGATGCGTGCCAGGACCCGCTGAGCGTAGCCGACGGCCAACCAGTAGCGGCAGCTCGTCGCGAGAGCGAGTCCCCGCTCAGCGAGCTCGAGCGCTTTGTAGGTATTGCCGCTCAGCCGATAGGCCTCTGCGAGAGACGACGTGAACATGCCATGCCACTGCGGGAACCCGAATTGTTCGAGCTCCCGCACGGCATGTTCGAGCAGCGGGATCGCGGCCTCGGCTTCGCCGCGCTCCACGTGCGCGTAGCCGAGAAAGCCGGCCGCATAGACACCGCTCACGCGGTCCGTGGCCAGCTTTCGGCTGCGCTCGGCATCGTCGATGGCGACGGCGGCCTCACCGCGCATCGATGCCATCCAACTGGTAGTGAAGGCCGCGTAACACTGCAGGCGCGTGTCACTGATCGCCTTGCCGACCGTGGTCGCGCGGGCGGCGGCCTCCTGCATCTCAGCGAATTTCCCGAGGAGGACATAATCGAAGCCCATGTAGATGTGCGCCATGCCGAGCCACCATTGCTGCGCCGTGCCAGCGAGCCGGGCCACCGCGGTCCGGCCATGCTCGATGCCGTCCTTCGCTTGACCGGACCAGTGACCCTCCAGCGCCAGCAGGCCGTGAGCCTTGCCCACTGTCGCGTCGTCACGGCATCGGCTGCCCTCCGTTATAGCGCGCTCGGCGGACTGGACGGCGAGCTCCGCGCGTCCGAGGCGACTGTACATGTGCGCGAGCCAGAAGTAGAACGGCCCCGCCAGCGCGGCGTCGTCGAGCCGGTCCAGCCGCTCCCGGTGCTCGAGGAGGCACTCCACGCTCTCGGCGAATCTGCCGAGGAAGTAAAGCGAGAATCCGCGTCGCTGCGCGACGTCAAGCAGCATGCGGTCCCGCTGGCGACCTTCGGGCAGACGCTGCACGTGAACGAGGGCCTCGGTAAGATGGGTCAGCGCTTCGGCGTTCGCGTAGACCCGCGCCGCTTTGTCGGCCACCCGCATCAGATACGTAACCGCCTTGTCCGCGATCTCCGATCTGGCGAAGTGGTGGGCGAGGGCGCCGTCCATCTCCTCGAGGCGGTCGGCGTACAGCTCCTCGAGCGCCAGGCCGGCCGCGCCGTGAAGGGCTTGTCGTCGGTGCGTCAGCAAGCCCTCGTACGCGACGTCCTGCGTCAGCGCGTGCTTGAAGACGTAAACCGACTCGTCTGTCCCGGCGCGCTCGTAGACGAACTCAAGCCGCTTGAGCTCGAGGAGATGGGGGTGCAGCGCTCCTGATCCGTCCCAGACGCGATCGAGGAGCTTCTGCGGGAACTCGCGCCCGAGCACGGCGGCCGTTCTCACCAGGCGCTTGGTGTCCTCCGCCAGTCGATCGATGCGCGCCGTGATGACGCCCTGCACGGTATCGGGAACGGCGTGGCCGGGTTCCCGCGGATCGCTCATGGCCAGCGCCAGCTCTTCGAGGAAGAACGGGTTGCCCTCCGCTCGACTCAAGATCGTGTCCGCCAGCGACGTGGACAGGCCCTTTCCCTGCAATGCGGACTGCACGACCGTGAGGCTGTCGTGACGCGGGAGCGGCCGAAGAGTAATTTGTGTGGCGTACGACCGATCCATCCCCGGCGGCCGGTATCCGGGTCGGTATGTCGTGATGAGCAAGATGGGCGCGGCGATCAGGTTCTCGACCAGGGACGCCAGGTACTCCTCGGACGTCTTGTCGATCCAGTGCCCGTCTTCGACGATGAAAATCAACGGCCGGAGTCGGCTGCCGCGGAGGGTCAGCTGGCGCAGCGTCTCGAAAGTTCGGGCCTTGACGGCCTCCGGGCTCAGCGCGTCGATGGCGCCGCTCTCGTCCTTGACGCCGAACAGGTGGAGCAGGTACGGCATCCATTCTCCCGGCGCCATGCCGACCTCGCGAAGGCCGGCGGCCAGGCGATCGGCGACGATATCGGCGCCGTCGCCATCCACGATCCCGCAGTTGTTCCGGATGATCTCGACGATCGGCAAGTAAGGGATGGCCCCGCCGTAGGAGACGCAGCGTCCCTCGAGCACGGTAGCGGCTCGAGCGCTGAGCGTCTTGCGGAACTCGTGGAGTAGCCGAGACTTTCCCATGCCGGGCTCGCCGACCACGCCCACGACCTGCCCGCGCCCCTCGGTGACCTGCGTGAAAAGATCCTGGAGCGCCCCGGCGTCTCGCTCGCGGCCCACGAATCGGCCGAGCGACCGGGTGGGTCTCTCCTCTAGCGCCGAGCGGCGTGGCGCCAGCCCGAGCAGCCGATAGGCGGCGACCGGCTCGCTCTTGCCTTTGACGCGGAGCGGTGCCACTCGCTCGGCCCGGACAGCTCCCTCCACGAGCCGATGGGTCGAGTCGCTGATGAGCAACGTGCCAGGTTCGGCCATCTGTTGCAGCCGCGCGGCGAGGTTGGTCGTGTCGCCGACCGCGGTGTAGTCCATTCTCAGGTTGTCGCCGATCGTGCCGACCACCACGAGGCCGGTGTTGAGCCCCATCCGGACCGTCACGTCCCCCAGCACGTCGATCGGCGCGGTCGGGCGGTCACGAAGACGGCGCTGGACGCTTAGCGCCGCCAGCACGGCACGCCGCGCGTCGTCCTCGTGCGCGATGGGGGCGCCGAAGAGCGCCATGAAGCCATCGCCTAGGAACTGGTTAATAGTGCCCTCGTAGCGGTGGACCTCGGCCAGCGCCAGCTCGAAGAATCGCTCGAGCACCTCGTGCATCGGCTCGGCGCCCAGACGCTGGGCCAGCTCGGTCGAGTTGGCGATGTCGCAGAACAACACGGTGACCTGCTTTCGCTCGCCCTCGAGCGCGTTCTTGGAGGTGAGGATCTTCTCGGCCAGATGCCGGGGCGTGTAGCGTTGCGGCGACGCGAACCGCGCGGGATCTTTCTCCGGCGACGGGCCAGATCCGAGCGCGTGGCCGCACTTCTTGCAGAACTTGTAGCCCGGCCCGTTATCGGTCCCGCATTCCGGGCACGCGACCGCCAGACGCGCCCCGCACTCCGGACAGAACTGGGCGTCGGCAGGGACGTCGTGACGACACTGACGACATTGCATACGGATTCCCGCCCGGCCTCACGCCAGGGCGGGCTGAGATTATGCCGCCGCCATCACCGGGTCAACCCGCTGGGTGGAACCGGCTGGGTGGGACCCCGACGGTCGCCACGCGCGCCCCGTTTTCGGCCTCCTGCCGTTCTGGAGTCACCCCTTGAAGGAGATCCCCGCCGCCCGACTTGAGCGGTACACTCGGACCCCATGAGCTTCGTGAGCCATGTCGAGTGCACCATCTGCTCTGCGCGCCATGACGCCAAGCGCCTCCTGACCGTCTGCGAGCGCTGCGGCCAGATGCTGGCGGTACGCTACAACCTTTCGCGAATCAACGCGAGCGTGACGAAGGACGCGTTGCGCGCGCGTCCGCACGGGATGTACCGCTTCCGCGAGCTGACGCCGCTGGACGAGGGCGAAGCGCCGGTCACGCTGGGCGAGGGGGGTACGCCGCTGCTCGAGCTGCCGCGTCTCGCCGCGCATCTTGGCGTCCGCAAGCTCTGGGCGAAAGACGAAGGCCAGAACCCGACCGGATCGTTCAAGGCGCGCGGCCTCGGCATGGCGATCACGCGTGCGCGCACGCTTGGCGCTAAGGGCTTCGTCATTCCTTCGGCCGGCAACGCGGGTGGCGCCGCGGCCGTGTACGCGGCGCGGTGCGGGTTGCCATGCGTCGTGATCGTGCCTCGCGGGACGCCGGCGGCGGCGGTCGCGGAGGCTCAGGTCGCCGGCGCCCACGTGTTCACGATCGAGGGCTCGATCGCGACCGCCGGCCGGGTGGTGGCGAAGGTCTCGCCCCAGCTCGGCTGGTTCGATCTCTCGACGCTCAAGGAGCCGTATCGCCTGGAGGGCAAGAAAACGATCGGGCTCGAGCTGGCCGAGCAGCTCGAGTGGCGGATGCCCGATATCCTCCTCTATCCGACCGGCGGCGGCACGGGCCTCGTGGGTATCCCCAAGGGCTACGAGGAGCTCCGTTCGATGGGCTGGCTTTCGGGGCATCTTCCGCGTCTGTTCGCCGTGCAGGCGGAGGGCTGCGCGCCGGTCGTGAAGGCGTTCGCCGAGGGCGCTGAGACGACGACCGCCTGGGAGAACCCCACCACGCACGCCGCCGGGCTCCGGGTGCCCTCGCCGTTCGCGGGACGCCAGATGCTGCGACTTTTGCGCGAAACCCGCGGCGGCGCGGTGGCGGTCAGCGAGAAGGCGATCCAGGAGGCGCAACGCCTGGTGGCTCGAACCGAGGGTATCTGGACCGCGCCCGAGTCGGCGGCGCTCGTCGCCGCCCTCGGCCAGCTCAAGGACCGCGGCCAGGCCGTCCCGGACGCCGAAATCATGCTGATCTTCACCGGCGCCGGGCTCAAATACGATCCGCCCCCGCTCGCGGCGCCCATCGATCTGGCGGGTGCCGAGGAGGAAATCCTCGCCCAGGTCCGGCGTACGGTCGGGGCTTAACAGCGTCCGGCCTTCGGTGGTAGCATCTGGCGCACCGCATCGCTTGTTCTAGGGAGGCCTGCTGATGGCGATCGAGATCGGGAAGATCCGAAACGTCGGCATCGTTGGTCACGGTGGAGTCGGTAAAACATCCCTCGTCGAGGCCATGCTGTTCGCCGCCGGCGCCGTGACGCGCCTGGGCCGCGTGGACGACGGCTCGACCACGACCGACTTCGATCCGGACGAAATCAGACGGAAGATCTCGATCAACACCTCGATCGCGTACTGCGACTGGAAGGGGCACCACATCAACCTGGTCGATACGCCGGGATACGGCGATTTCATTGCCGACGCGCGCGCCGGCCTGCGGGTCGTCGAGGCGGCGATCGTGGTGGTCGACGCGGTCGCCGGGGTTCAGGTCCAGACCGAGAAGGTGTGGAAGTTCGCGACGGAGTACAACCTGCCGCGAGCGGTTGTCGTCAACCGCCTGGACCGCGAGCGCGCCGACTTCTTCCGCACGTTCGAGTCGCTCGGGAAGAGACTGAAGGGACGGTTGGTCGCGCTCCATCTGCCCATCGGCGAAGAGTCGAGCTTTCGCGGCTTCGTGGATCTCGTCAAGATGAAGGCGGTCACGCTGACCGGCAACAAGCCCGCCGAAGGCGAAATCCCGGCCGAGCTCGCCGACCGGGCCAAGGAGTACCGCGAGAAGCTCGTGGAGGCCGCGGCCGAGACCGACGACGACCTGCTCGCCAAGTACCTCGAGGAGGGCTCGCTCGGCGAGCCGGAGATGCTGAAGGCGCTCCGCGCGGGTATTGCCGCGGGCAAGCTCATGCCGGTCATGTGTGCCGCCGCGTCGAAGTCGATCGGCGTCCACGCGCTGCTCGACCTGATCGTCGACTCGCTGCCGTCGCCGGCCGATCGCCAGGAGATCGAGGGGACGGACCTCAAGACGAAGCAACCGGCCACCCGGACCGCGGACGCAAAGGCGCCGGTAACGGCGCTGGTGTTCAAGACGCTCAGCGACCCCCACATCGGCAAGCTCTCGCTCTTCCGCGTCATGACCGGCACGCTCAGGGCCGACTCGACGCTCCTGAATCCGGGCCACAGCGCCCGCGAGCGCATGGGCCACGTCTCGTGGCTCCAGGGCAAGACGCAGAAGAACGTCGAGGCGCTGGGGCCGGGCGAGATCGGCGTCGCCCAGAAGCTGAAGGAGACGCAGACGGGCGACACGCTCACCGAGGAGGCGCAGCCGTTCGAGCTGCCGAAGATCACGTTCCCCGAGGCGGCGATCTCGTTCGCGATCCAGCCCAAGACGCGCGGCGACGAGGACAAGATCTCGAACGCGCTGGCGCGCATCGCCGAAGAGGACCCGACGGTCCACTACCACTTCGACCCGGAGACCAAGCAGCTCCTGGTCTCGGGTGTCGGCAGCTTGCATGTGGAGATGGTCGTCGAGCGCATGAAGCGGAAGTACAACGTCGAGGTGAACCTGCTGCCGCCGCGCATTCCCTACAAGGAGACCGTGAAGGGACGCGCCGAGGGACAGGGCAAGTACAAGAAGCAGACGGGTGGGCGCGGCCAGTACGGCGACACGTGGCTTCGCGTAGAGCCCATGCCGCGCGGCGGCGGATTCGAGTTCGTCGACGACATCTTCGGCGGCGCCGTGCCGCGCAACTTCATCCCGTCGGTCGAGAAGGGCGTGCGCGACTGCATGAAGAAGGGGATCATCGCGGGCTACCCGGTCGTGGACATGAAGGTCACGCTCTACGACGGCTCCTATCACGACGTCGACTCCTCGGACATGGCGTTCCAGATCGCGGCCTCGATGGGGCTGCAGAAGGTGTTCATGGACGCCCGGCCGATCCTGCTCGAGCCGATCATGAACGTCGAGGTCGCGACCCCCGCGGATCACGCGGGCGACGTCATCGGCGACCTGAACTCGCGACGGGGACGGATCGTCGGCATGGAGCCGGCGGGCGAGACCGCGGCCGTGCGCGCTGTGGTGCCGATGTCCGAGATGCTGACCTACGAGTCGAGCCTGCGCTCGATGACCGGCGGCCGCGGCGGCTACTCGATGGAGTTCTCGCACTATGAAGAAGTCCCGTCCTTCCTCGCGGACAAGGTCATCAAGGAGGCGAAGGCCGAACGAGAGAAGGCCGAGAAGCACTAGAGCCGTCGGGCTTCTGGACGTAGAATAGGCGGCGATGATCTTTCAGCAGATCCTCAACGAAGAGTCCGGTTGTCTGTCCTATCTGATCGGCTGTACCGAGGCCGGGCGGGCCCTCGTGGTCGACCCCGGCCGTGACCGTGTCCCCGAATACCTCCGCCTCGCCGCCAAGAAGGGCCTTACGATCAGCCACATCCTCGAGACGCACACGCACGCCGACCACATCTCGGGCAATCGCGATCTGGCCGGGGCCGTGCGGGCCCCGATCCTCGTGCACCGCGCGGCCGGCGTGGCCTTCGATCACCAGGACGTGAGCGACGGGGACGAGCTCTTGATCGGGACCGTGCGCTTCAAGATTGCGCACACGCCCGGCCACACGCCCGACTCGATCTGCTTGATGGTGTCCGATCTGTCGCGTGGCGACTCGCCGTGGTTCGTCCTGACAGGTGACCTGCTGTTCGTCGGCTCGGTCGGCCGCCCCGACCTCGGCGGCGCCCGCGCGGCGGAAGACGCGTGGGAGAGCCTGCAGCGCGTGCTCCTGCCGCTCGACGACAGCGTCGAGGTCTACCCCGCCCACGGCGCCGGCTCGGCGTGCGGGCGCGCGATGTCGGCCAAGTCCGGCTCGACGATCGGCTTCGAGCGGCGGTTCAACCCCGCGCTCCAGATCCACGACCGCCAGGCCTTCGTCGACTTCCTGATGCGCGACCTGCCGCCCAAGCCGCCGTCGTTCGAGAAGATCGTGGGCAAGAACAAGGGGCTGATCTCGCTCGTGGCCGCCAAGCCGCGCCCGTTCACCGCGCGCGAGGCATGGGACGCGGTGCAGCGCTGCGACATCGTGCTGGACCTGCGCGATCCCGGGACTTACGGCGAGCTGCACATCGCGGGCGCGGTCAACGTGTGGATCGAGAGCCCGCAGTTCGCCGAACGCGTCGCCGGCATGGTGCCGGCCGGCGCGCCGCTCCTCTTGCTCGCGCAGGGTCCGTCCGATCTGGACCGGGCCGTGCAGGCGCTCGCGCGGGTCGGCGTCGACGAGATCAGCGGCTTTCTCCAGTGGGGCATGATCGAGTGGCGCAGCGAGGGTTTCCCGGTCGAGACCGTGCCGCAGATCACGGCGTCGGAGCTCGCCGAGTGGCTCGAGCAGGGACGCGACGTGGTGGTGATCGACGTGCGGGAGCACTCGGAGTGGATCGACGGCCACATCGAGGGCGCCATCCACCTGCCGATGCTCGAAGCCGCCGCGCGGCGCGGCGAGGTGCCGGCCGACCGGCCCAAGGCCGTGCTCTGCGCGGGCGGCCTTCGCTCCAGCACCGCGATCAGCGCGCTCAAGCGCCACGGCCTTCAGGGCTGGTACAACGTCACGGGCGGCATGACCGCGTGGAAGCGATTCGGCTATCCCGTCGTGCGCTCCTCGTCGGACTCGGGCAGTTCTCCTCGCGCGTGATCGCCTGTGGGAGTGCGAGCCGAAGCGGTGCCTCCGCTGAGGCGAGCCCTTCAGTGAAGTCGAGCTCGTTCGCTCCGCTGTACGGGGCGGTGTTCGCGCGCCCGTGGCTGGTCTGGGGCTCGGCGGTCCTCATCGCAACCTTGAACGTCTTCCTCTTCGCCTTCGACCGACCGTGGACCGCGTCGGACGGGCTCCGCAACTGGGGCGACTGGGCTCTCACCGGTGTCGGCCTCGTCCGTCGTCCCGACCTTTTGCCACCCTGGCTCTACTCGGGATCGCTCCTGAACATCGGCGTGATCGTCGGTGGAACGATCGCAGCGCTCCTGTCACGAGAGTTCGCGATCCGCGTGCCGGCGCGTGCCGAGCTCGCCAAGGGCGGCGCCGGCGGAATCTTGATGGGCGTGGGCGCCGTGCTGGCCTTCGGGTGCAACATCGGCGGCTTCTTCTCGGCGACGAGCGCGCTCTCGCTGTCGGGCCTCGGCATGATGCTCGGTCTCGGCGCGGGCGCGTTCCTGGGCCTGCGCTATCTGATCTGGGAGGTGGCGCATCGGCCGCACTGGTCGCGGGGTGGCGGGCGGATCTACCTCCAGGCCGCCGGCGCGGCGTCCGCGCGCCAGCCCTGGGCGGGCGCTCTCGTGGTCGGCCTGGTCGCCGTAGTGCTGTTTCTCTACGCGCGGGCCGGCTACGGCCCGCAGGGCATCTTCCTGCTCTTCGGCGCCGCCTTCGGCGTCGTCTTCCAGCGGTCTCGCTTCTGCCTGGTGCGCGCCTTTCGGGAGCCGTTCATGACGGGTGATGCCGAGCACACGCGGGCCGCGGCGCTGGCGCTGGTCGTCTCGACGCTCGGGTTCGCGATCTTGAAATACACCGACCTCAAGGACAAGAGCGAGTGGGTATTCCCCGCCGCGGGGATCGGCTCGCTCGCCGGTGGTCTCGCCTTCGGCGTCGGCATGACGCTCGCGGGCGGCTGCGGCGCCGGCTCGCTCTGGCGCGCCGGCGAGGGGCAGGTGAAGCTCTGGGTGGCGGTCGCGTGCTTCGCGCTGGGCGCCTCGCTCGCGCGGCTGGTGGCGGCCCAGACCGGGCTGCTGCAGAAGCTCGGCGCCGCGATCTTCCTGCCGGCCGCGCTCGGCTGGGGTGGGGCGATCGTGTTGATCGTGGCGATCGCGGTCGCCTGGGCTATGCTGTCGACCTGGAACGAGGAAACGCACACGCTCAGCGTCGTCTAGATGGGGTTCGGAACGCGGTCAGCGGAGGGTCGCATGGCGGAGCCGACGCGCAGGGAATTTCTTCGGACGTCCTGGGCCGGGCTCGGGCTCCTCGCCGCGGGCTGCGCACCGAAGGTGTCGGACTTCGCCCAGAAACCCGGCCGCCGCGTGGTCGTGATCGGTGGCGGATGGGGCGGCGCCTCGGCGGCCAAGTACGTGCGGCTGGCCGACCCTTCGATCGAGGTCATCCTGCTCGAGCCGAACAAGGAGTTCGTCTCGTGCCCGTTCTCGAACCTGGTGCTGAGCGGCGTGCGCACGATCGAGAGCCTGACCTTCAGCTACGATCGTCTGCGTGCTCAGGGCGTCAAAGTCCTGCACGAGAGCGCGACGATGATCGAGCCCGTCGCCAGGCGCGTGCGCGTCGGTAACGACGCGCTTCCGTACGATCGGCTCATCGTCTCGCCCGGCGTCGAGTTCCAGTGGGATCAGGTCGAGGGGCTCGCCGCCGCGCAGGATCGCGTGCTCCACGCCTGGAAGGCGGGCCCGCAAACCGTCGAGCTGGCCCGGCAGCTGCAGTCGATGCCGGACGGCGGCGTCTTCGTGCTGACGGTCCCGCCGGCGGCCTACCGCTGCCCGCCCGGTCCGTACGAGCGCACCTGCCAGGTCGCGTGGTACCTGAAGAACAACAAGCCCAAGTCGAAGCTGATCGTGCTCGACGCCAACCCGAACCTGGTCTCGAAGGCCGCGCTGTTCCGGGCCGCGTGGGCCAATTATCCGAACATCGAGTACCGCGGCTCGAACAGGGTCGTGAAGGTCGATCCGGGCGCGCGCGAGGTGACGACCGAGCTCGGCGACAAGGTGAAGTACGACGTGCTCAACCTGATCCCGCCGCAGCGGGCGGGCACGATCGCGGTCACGGCCGACCTGGTTGGCGCGGACAAGCGCTGGTGCGAGGTCAACCATGTGACGTACGAGTCGGTGAAGCACAAGAACGTCCACGTGATCGGCGATTCGACCATCGGGCTGCCGGTACCGAAGTCGGGCAACATCGCCAACGCGATGGGGAAGATCTGCGCGGTGGCGGTGGTGAGCCTGCTGAACGACAAGCCCGTGCCGACGATGGCGCCGGGCAACACCTGCTACAGCTGGGTGAGTGACCGCGAGGCGATCGCCGTCGTCAACAGCTACAAGATCGAGGGCGGCAAGGTGGTCCAGATCGAGCAGAAGCTCACGCCGGGTCAGTCGGAAGCGTGGGCGCAGAACGCGATTGGGTGGGCCACCAGCATCTGGCAAGACATGCTCGGCTAGGGCAGACGAATGATAAGGGCCCATCTGCTTCGTTGGCGCCCTCGGCGGCACGCTCAACGTACATCTAGTACGCCTCGCGTGCCGCCTTCGGGCGCCGCCTCGCAGCTGGACCCTTCTCATTCGCCTGCCGGGTGCGAAAGGACGACGATGCGAGTCACTATCAGTCTTCTGTTGCTGCTCGCTGTGGTCGCTCCGGCGGCGGCTGGACCGCTCGATACGCAGGGGGCGTCGCAGGCGCTCGTTTGCAGCGCGTGCCACGGCTTCGCCGGGCAGAGTCGGTCGAACACCATGCCGATCCTCGCGGGCATCGCCCCCTGGTACTTCAAGAAGGCGATCCAGGATTACGCGGCCGGCAAGCGCCCGTCGCCCGAGATGGAGCCCTACGCGAAGATGGTGCTGCAGGTCGGCGTCGACGACGTCGCGGCGTACTTCGCCGCTCAGGCGCGCACGCCATCGCCCGTCGCGCTCGATCCCGCCGAGGTCGAGCGCGGGCGAGCCGCGGCCGTCCAGTGCACGCTTTGCCACGGCGTCTCGGGCAAGGGGGATCCATCCAAAGGTGTCCCCGATCTCACGGGCCAGCCGCCCGGGTATCTCCGCAACCAGATGCTGCTCTTCAAGGCCGACCGGCGAAGCCCCGGCGACGAGCACCTCAAGGCGCTGAAGACCTTGATGCGCACGATCCCCGACCAGCAGATCGCCGATCTCGCGGCCTACTGGTCGAGCGTCCGGTAAGTGGCACTCGCCGATGGGGCCATTCTCGTCGGGCTCGGGCTCGCCATCGGCGCCTTCGGAACCCTCATCGGTGCGGGCGGCGGATTTCTCCTGGTACCCCTCCTGGTTCTGGGCTATCACTTTCCACCGGCGCAGGCCGTCGGCACCTCGCTGTCCCTCGTGTTCCTCAACGCGGCCTCCGGCAGCGTGGCCTACCTTCGGCAGCGCCGCGTCGATCTCTCGCTCGGCTGGAAGTTCGCGGCGGCCACGATTCCCGGCGCGATCATCGGCGTCTTCCTCACGCGCTCGATCTCGTCGTCGGTCTTCAACCTGCTCTTCGGCATCGTGCTGGTCGCGATCGCGGTGCTGCTCTTCTCCGGCATCGCGATGGCGCCATCGCGCCGAGCCGGGGTCCGCCAGGTCGTGGACGCCTCCAGTGAGGCGCACACCTATCGCGTCGACGTCTGGAAGGGCGTCGTCGTCAGCCTCCTCGTCGGATTCATGTCGAGCATGCTCGGGATCGGCGGCGGCATCATCCATGTGCCGTTCCTGATCGTCGCGTTGAGCCTGCCGATCCACATCGCCACCGCCACCTCACACTTCGTCCTGAGCATCTCGGCCTTCGTCGGCGCCGCGACGTTCCTGGCCCTGGGCAACGTCGACCTCCGCACCGTCGCGCTCATGGGCGTGGGCATCCTCGTCGGCGCGCAGCTCGGCGCGCGCGCGTCGCTCCGCGCGGGCGCCACCTTGATTCGACGCATCCTCGCCGGATCTCTCGCCGTGGTCGGGCTCCGCATGATCTTGCAGGGGCTCGGGCGTGTGTAGGCTCGCCTGACATGCGCTACGGGTTCGTGATCGACCAGCGCCGGTGCATCGGCTGCCATGCGTGCACGGTGGCGTGCAAGGAAGAGAACCGGGTTCCGCTCGGCGCGTTCCGGACCTGGGTGAAGTACATCGAGCGCGGCGCGTTCCCGAACACCCGCCGGTATTTCTCCGTGCTGCGCTGCAACCACTGCGACGCCGCGCCCTGTGTGACCATTTGCCCGACGGTCGCGCTCTATCGGCGCGACGACGGCATCGTGGATTTCGACGGTCGCCGGTGCATCGGCTGCAAGTCGTGCATGCAGGCCTGCCCGTACGACGCGCTCTACATCGACCCGGACACCTCGACCGCGGCGAAGTGCAACTACTGCGCGCACCGGGTCGAGGTCGGCCTCGAGCCTGCGTGCGTCATCGTGTGCCCGGAGCGTGCGATCATCGCCGGCGACCTCGACGACCCTGCGTCGCCGATCGCCACGATCGTGGCCCGCGAGCCGGTGCAGGTGAGGAAGGCCGAGCAGGGTACGCGCCCGAAAGTGTTCTACCTCGGCGCCGACGCCGCCGCGCTCACGCCCGAGCTCCAGAGCCAGTCCCAGGACTATCTCTGGGCCGAGCGGCCTCGCGAGGAAGTCGATCTGGTGAAGATGGTCGCCGCCGCCCAGGAATCGGACCATGGCCTCGCGAACCCGGGCTTGAGCCGGCCGGTCTACGATGCGCCGCACGCCGTGCGGCCCTGGGGCTGGAAGGTCTCGGCGTACTTGTGGACGAAATCCATCGCGGCCGGCGCGCTGCTCGTCGCGGCGTTCGCCGGGTCCGAAGCGTGGGGCGGTCTCTTCAGCGGGGTCGCGCCGGCGCTCAGTCTCCTGTTCCTCGCGCTCACGACGGCGCTCCTGGTCGTGGATCTCAAGCGCCCCGAGCGCTTCGCCTACATCTTGCTGAAGCCGAACTGGCGCTCGTGGCTCGTGTGGGGCGCGTGGATCTTGATGGCGTTCGGCGCCGCCGGGGCGGTGTGGCTCGCCGCGGGCACGACGGGTCGATCCGATCTGCTCCATCTCGCGCTGGTGCCGTCGGTGCTGCTGGCCCTCGCGACGGCCGGTTATAGCGCGTTCCTGTTCGGGCAAGCCGAGGGGCGCGACTTCTGGCAGAGCCCGCTCGTGCTTCCCCACCTGATCATCGCCGCCGTGGTGGCGGGCGCCGCGACGTTATCGATCGCCGCGGCGGTGGCGTCGCCTCAAAACGGCGAGTCGGATCCGATCGCGACGTTGTGGCCGCTGCTGTTCCTGTCCCTGGTCGCTCACGGCTTTCTGCTCGGGCTCGAGCTGTTCAATCGCCATCCCGTCCACGACGCGACGCTCGCCGCGCGTCTGATACGGCGGGGGGCATATCGAACCAGGTTCTGGGGCGGCGTGGTTCTCGGAGGAGTCATTCTTCCGATGGCGCTGCTGATCGGCGGAGCGGCCGCGGATTCGACCGCGCTGAGCACGCTCGCCGCGCTCCTCGCGTTGGGCGGCCTCTGGCTCTGGGAGGACGTGTGGGTGAAGGCCGGGCAATCGGTGCCGCTGAGCTGAGGATTTCATGACAGACCGCGTGGCCGAGCCCCTTCATCCAGTCGCCCGGGAGCTTGCCGAAGCCCACGGCGGCCTCATGAGCTACCCGCCCGTGGAGCGCTGGGAGGACTGGGAGGAGTACGACCCGGTCGCGTGGCCCCAGAAGGTCAAGCGGCGCTACTCGCTGATCCCGACGATCTGCTTCAACTGCGAGGCCGGCTGCGGGCTTCTCGCGTACGTCGACCGCGAGACGCTCGCGATCCAGAAATTTGAAGGCAATCCCGTCCATCCCGGGAGCCGCGGGCGCAACTGCGCCAAGGGGCCGGCGACCTTGAACCAGGTGACCGATCCGGAGCGGATCAAGTATCCGCTGCGCCGGGTCGGGCCGCGCGGCGGCGGACGCTGGGAGCGTGTCACGTGGGACGAGGTGCTCGACGACGTCGGCGCGCGCATCCGCAAGGCGCTCGTCGAGGGCCGGCAGAAGGAGGTCATGTATCACCTGGGCCGGCCCGGCCACGAGCTCGTCTACCTCCAGCGCGTCTTTCACGCCTGGGGCATCGACGGCCACAATAGTCACACGAACGTCTGCTCGGCGAGCGCGCGCGCCGGGTACGCCTTCTGGCACGGCATGGACCGCCCGTCGCCCGATCACGCGAACGCGCGCTTCATCCTGCTGCTGTCCTCGCACCTGGAGACCGGTCACTACTTCAACCCGCACGCCCAGCGGATCATGGAA
>Ga0209160_1000219_pt1 | contig 44634 bp, 43 predicted proteins | sample GraSoiAngelo_153_FD_186167 | JGI IMG/M metagenome (GOLD analysis project Ga0209160, IMG submission 186167) | Grasslands soil microbial communities from the Angelo Coastal Reserve, California, USA - 14_1009_12_40cm (SPAdes) (version 2) | ecosystem: Environmental > Terrestrial > Soil > Grasslands ...
TCTATATCGGTGAGCGCTTGCGTCACGTACCGCTGTGTTTCCTCATCGAGCTGAGGCTCCATAGGCGGAGGCGGAGCGGTTGGTTTTTGGGGCGCTGCGGGGGGCACTCTCTCTGCGAGGGGCACAGCCTGTGCAGGAGCGACTCTCTCCGCGAGGGGCACGCTCTCTGCGGGCGCCGGCCTCTCCGCTCGTTTGCTTTGTGCCTTCTCCGTCGATTTGCCTTTCAGCTTTTCGTATTCGTGGCGGACCGTTTCATTGTTGGGATCAAGCTCCAGAATTTCTTCGTAGATCTGCGATGCCCGCTTTCGATCGCCTACCGTGTTACAGATGCGCGCCAGTTCCGCAAGCGCCTCCGGCAGATGAGATGAATCCTTCTTGTGTTTGTAAAATTCCACCAGCCATTCGCGGGGCTCGATGTTCTCGGGTAGGCGCTCGGCGGCGGAGCTGAGCATATGCGCCAGTGCCTCATCCTCGCCTTTCTCAACCATCGCGGTCCGAATCAAATCGATGAGCGGCAGAGCAGCGTCAGGTTTGTCACCCTCAAGCAGCTTGGCAGAGAGCTGGCGCATGGGTGCGAAGTTGCCCGAATTGCGAGCGAAGATTTTGGAGGCGAGTTCGATAGCCGGCTTGGTTTGCTCTCCTTGCAGGTAGATCTGGATGAGCAACTCGGCGGCATCGCCCCCTCGTTCCAATTCTGGCAGTGAAGCGAGAAGCGAAACCGCCGCGGAATTTTGCCCCATCGCGCTCAGGGCTCGCGCTTTGATGACAAAAACATGCGCATCCTTCGCGTCGATCTTGATGGCACGATCGGCATACTTGATCGCCTCGGCATGGTTACCGCTATTGTGCAGTTGCTCGGCTCCGCTGCGAAACGTCGCTGCCGCTTCGCCTGGCTGATGCATGGCTAACGCCAATTCGGCCACGCGCGTCAGCACGCGAAGATTATCCGGCTCTGCTTCCAGCAGCTTGCGGAGCAAGGCCGCGGCTTGTGGCTGCCGGCCTGCACGCTGGTGCAGCTCAGCTAATTGCAAATAGATAGGCCGGGCCTCACTGAGAACACCTTGCTGGACGTAAAGCTCGGCAAGCTTCTCGATCGCGCGGGTTTCCTCAGGGGCCAGTTTGGCGATCTTCTTATAAATGGCGATCGCCTTGGTAACGAATCCGTCGGCGAGATAAATCTGTGCGAGGCGCTCAAAATATTCCAGAGCTTGTAAGGTTTCGCCCTGCCGGACGTATAAATCGCCGATGGTCATCAGCGTTGCCTGATCCTTGGACTCGTGCTTCAGAATCTGCACGTATTCCTGGATGGCTTGGGCGACTTTGCCTTGATGGAGGAGCTTCTGCGCGTTTGCGACGAGCTTGGACTTATTGTAGGCCATCTGCGATTTCTGCGTGCCTTCTGCGCCGCCCCGCCTGAACGTCTCCGCGGCGGGCAAAGTTGTCTGACTTAGATCGAATCCCGAAGTGCCGCACGCCTAAACGGCTAGACTTACCCCATGCTCGCGCAAGCAAGCTGCCGAGAACAGACGGGACAACGTAACTGCTGTACCAGCCGAAATTTACGCTAGCACGCGACCTTAGACCCGTCAACGAAACGCACGTCTAGACGTTCGCGCTAGTCACAGGGGGGCACGTTCAGGCCGGTAATAACTACTTTGTTTCCGGTATGGGAGGGAAGCGGGAGGTTCTCTTGCGTTGCGGCCGCGGCCCAGCAGACCGCGTTGCGTACTGGTGCGAAAGAGAATCGGTGCAGCGGCGAAGGGCCATAGGTGCGCAGCGCCGCCAAATGAGCGCGCGTAGCATATCCCTTATTCGACGCGAGGCCGTATCGGGGATAAATCTGGTCGAATTCCCTCATGACCTCGTCGCGCGCAACTTTGGCTAAGATCGAGGCGGCCGCGATGGAGACGGAGCGAGCATCTCCCTTGATGATGGGCTTCTGTTCGACGAGAAGATCGAGGTGCATTGCATCGATCAGAAGAAAATCTGGCTGTACCGATAGCTGCGCAACCGCGTCCGCCATTGCCTGCCGGCTGGCCTGATAGATATTCCAAGCATCAATGCGGCTGGCATCCACCTGGGCCACACACCAAGACAAGGCGTGCTCACGAATTCGTTGGGCTAAGACCTGCCGGCGCTGGGAAGTGAGCTTCTTGGAGTCGTCGAGACCGACAATGCGACGCCGGGGATTGAGGATCACTGCCGCGGCAAACACCGGCCCGAAGAGCGAGCCGCGGCCTGCTTCGTCCAGGCCGGCGATGCGCTGCCAGCCTTTGTGCCGGGCAGTGCGCTCGAATCGCGAGGAACAGAGCCGCCGCATCGGCGCGGATTCTAGCATAGCGCCCGCCGCGACAACATGCGTCATGCGGCGAGAAGACATGACGATGTGCCTTACTCTTCAGCTCTTCTCGACCGCCTCTGCGGCCGTTTCCGCAGGCTGTTCCGCGCGACGAATGCGCGCCGCCTTGCCTTTGAGCTGCCGCAGATAGTAGAGCTTTGACCGGCGCACACGGCCCGGCTGCAGCACTTCGATGGAGCTGATCATGGGGGAGTTAACAGGGAAGATTCTTTCGACCCCGATTCCAAAACTAACCCGCCGGACCGTAAACGTTGCGCCGGAAAGATGTCCCCGCCTGCTGACCACAACGCCTTCAAACGGTTGCACGCGCTCTTTTTCCCCTTCCGCTTCTTTTAGCCGAACGTGCACACGTACGGTATCACCGGAGTGGAACGCGGGGATATCTTGGCGAGCCTGGTCCTGGCGGACCTTCTCAAGTATGCGACTCATATGGATTCACCCGGGCAGACCCGCTAGGGTGGGGCCAGCGCCACAGAAGACGCGTAAATTATAACGAAATCCGCTTAGCCTGCACAGGCCAAATTCTCGATTTGCGCAACATTTGTGAGTAACTTGTCGGCGTTACTGATTTGTTCGAGACAGAAGGTCGGGGCGATTGCGCCGCGTTTTCTCTAAAGCGAGCCGCTGGCGCCAGCGCCGAATTTCTTCATGATTGCCGCTCAGCAGCACCTCCGGCACCGTCCAACCGCGGAAATCCGCAGGCCGTGTGTAATGGGGGTAGTCGAGAAGGGCGTGAAGCTCGGAGACGCCTTCAATCGGCTGATTCTTACGCTCCGGTTGTTTTTGACTTCGTTCGTCGGCCGGCGCCAGCTTCCGCGGCGGGGCGAATGATTCGTGCACCGACGAAGCTTCGTTTCCCAGCGCACCCGGCAGCAGCCGTGTAACCGCGTCGATCACTAATGCTGCGGCGAGTTCTCCGCCGGAGAGCACGAAATCGCCAATGGAAATCTCGTCCGTCGCCAAATGCTCCGCCACGCGTTCGTCGACGCCTTCATAGCGGCCGCACAGCAAGACGATGCGCTCGAGCCCCGCAAAGCGTTGTGCCATTTCCTGGACAAATATTTTGCCGGAGGCTGATAGCAGCACAACGGCCGTGTCGTCGGGCCGTTTCTGCGTCTCGCTTTTTTCCGCTTTTGGCGGCGCGGCATCGCTCAAGATTGTTTCCACCGCTCTGAAGATCGGCTCGGGCTTCAGCACCATCCCTTCGCCCCCGCCGAAGGGCCGGTCGTCCACCGTTTTGTGGCGGTCGTGAGTGAACTGCCGCAGATCGTGCACGCGGATATCGATCAGGCCAGCCTCTCGTGCACGGCGCACAATGCCGTAATGCAAAGGCCCGGCAAAAAACTCCGGAAAAATGGTAACGACATCGAACTTCATATGTTCGGCATGTGCTCGGCGGCTATTTTCGCAGCTTCCGCACGAGATTAGCATTCGCCGGCATCCGCTCAACCAGCATTCAATTCACGCAGGCCTTCCGGAAGCCGTACCTCAATTCGCCGTGATGCTGTGTCGATGACTGTGCAGATTTCGGCCGCCAAGGGGATGAGTAGTTCACCCGCGGGAGCGCTGACGACGAGGATCCAGGATTCCGGCGGCGCGTTGCGCTTCTCTTCGCCGGCGCGCTGCACATTTTGAACCACGCCCAGCGCCGCCGCCGCACCTTCTTCCCATACTTGGCAGCCGATCAGGTCCGTGATGTAGTAGCGGCCGAGGCCAACTTGCGCGCGTTCCTCGAGGGGCACCTGGACTTCGAGCCCGCGCAGAGCTTCCGCCTCTGAAATCGTGTGAACACTCTCGAAGTGAAAAATCGCCTGTCCTAGATGCATGCGGCAGGAAATGATCTTGGTACGCCGAGGAGCACTTCGCTCCCCTGCCAGCCAAGCCTCTCGCATCTCGGCGAGCCGCTGCGGGAAATCCGTGAGGATTTCAGCGGCTACCTCACCTCGCCTGCCCCAGGGGCGCAAGATACGCGCGAGCGTAACCGGGGCAAACAGTTCTGGGCACACTTACTCGAGAATTTCGAGCGTGAGGCGCTTCTTGAGCTTCATTCCAGCCGCGCCGAGGATGGTGCGGATGGATTTTGCCGTTCGGCCTTGTCTTCCGATCACTTTGCCGAGATCGGTAGGGTGAACTCGGAGTTCCAGAACCGTAACTTGTTCACCCTCTACAGCACGAACCTGCACTTGTTCAGGATTATCCACGAGCGCCTTCGCGATGGCTTCAACCAATTCCTTCATGGGCCCTCCGCCATTCGCAGGTATCAGCAGTCAGCAGCGGTTTTCGCTTGCACCTGTCTCGTCACATCTGCAGGAAGGATCCGCGACGGGAACCTTCTGACCATGAGATGAGGGACTGGACGTGTAGAGTGCAACGCTTAGGCGGGCTTCTTGGTTACCAGGAAGCTGCGGACGGTGTCGCTGGGCTGTGCACCCAGAGCGAGCCAGTATTGGATCCGTTCGGCATTGAGTTTAATTGCTGCCGGGTTTTTGCGTGGATCGTAGGTTCCCACAATTTCCGTGAACCGGCCGTTGCGGGGACGCCTCTTATCGATCACCACGATGCGATAAACCGGCATCTTCTTCTTGCCATATCGAGCCAGACGGATAGCGAGCACTCGGCAATTCCTCCCTAAATTTATTGTATCGCGGAACAGCGGATTCTCCAACGCTGCATTCGACGGGTAAGTTCGGCATGGCGGAAGCAGTCGATGGCATGGTCGTTGACCATCCCGGCAGCTTGCATGAAGGCATAGCAGATGGTCGATCCGACGAAGCGAAATCCGCGCTTCTTCAGAGCCCGGCTCATGGCATCCGATTCCTCGCTTGTCGCGGGAATATCCTTGAGCGAGCGGCAGGCATTGATCTTCGGCTTGCCGCCGACAAACTGCCAGATATAGCTCGCGAAATTGCCGCATTCCTTCTGCACGGCCAGAAAAGCGCGGGCGTTGCTGATGGCGGATTCGATTTTCAGGCGATTGCGGATAATTCCCGCATCGGCCAGCAATTCTCGGATCTTCTGCTCGTCGTAGCGGGCGATCTTTTCCGGATCAAAATCGTCGAACGCGGCCCGGAATCCTTCGCGCTTGCGAAGGATGATCTCCCAGCTCAATCCTGCCTGCGCGGCGTCCAGGACCAGAAACTCGAAAAGCTTGCGGTCATTCTTGAGCGGCACACCCCATTCGCGGTCGTGATAAGCAATAGAGATGGGGCTGGAAGGCCATGCGCAGCGGGACCGACCGTCGGCAGCAGCGCGTTTCGCTCCGCTCATTCTTCAGCAGGCTCCTCGCCTTGTTGCATCTGCTGGAGCGCCCCGCGCACTTTGCTCAATCCGCGCAGCCGCCCTTGCGCCGCCAGCGCGCCATATTGCTTCATCATCTTGCGCATCTGCAGGTATTGCTTCAGGACCTGGTTCACTTCTTGCACGGAAGTGCCACTGCCGCGCGCGATGCGCTTGCGCCGCTTGCCGTCAATCAAATCGTGGTCCTCGCGCTCTGCCGCCGTCATGGAATTGATGATGGCTTCTACGTGCTTGAGTCGCGATTCGTCGACCTGCGCATCGCGCGGCAGATTGGCAAACGGGCCAACCTTAGGCAGCATGCCGAGCACCTGCTCGAGCGGGCCCATCTTGCGGACCTGCTTCAGTTGGTCGCGAAAATCCGCCAGCGTGAATTCGCTGCGGCGAAGCTTTCGCTCGAGTTCCGCGGCCTTCTTCTGATCGATGGCCTGTTCGGCGCGCTCGATGAGCGTGAGCATGTCGCCCATTCCGAGCACACGAGAAACAATGCGCTCCGGGTAGAAAGCTTCGAGCGCGTCATATTTCTCGCCCACGCCCACAAACTTTACAGGCGCCCCAGTCACTTTGCCGATGGAAAGCGCCGCGCCTCCGCGCGCATCGCCATCCAGCTTGGTGAGAATCACGCCGGTCAGCCCCAGCCGGCGGTGGAATTCGCCGGCCGAGCGCACCGCGTCTTGCCCGATCATGGCGTCGGCAATGAACAGAATTTCGCTCGGCTGCAGTTCGCGCTTGAGATGACCGAGTTCGCCCATCAACTCGTCATCGATATGCAGGCGTCCGGCCGTGTCGACCAGGATGACGTCGGAAGCCGAAAGCTTGGCTTCGCGGATTGCCCCTTTGGCGATTTCCAGAGGCTTATCCGTGCCGGCGCCCGGCCAGCAGCTCACGCCTACCGCCTTGGCCACCTGCGCAAGCTGTTCCCGCGCAGCGGGCCGATAAACGTCCGTGGAGACGACCAGCGGCCGGTGCCCATGGCCGACCAGCCACTTGCCAAGCTTCCCGGTTGTGGTGGTTTTGCCCGAGCCTTGCAACCCGACAATCAGCCATACCGAAGGCGGCCGCGCCGCAAACGCAGGCTTGGCATGCTTGCCGAGCAGTTCCAGCAACTCATCGCGCACGATCTTGAGTACTTGCTGATCGGGCGAAAGCTGCAGCAGGACTTCCGAGCCCAAAGCCTTGGCGCGAATGTGGGCGAGCAGCTCGTCCGCAACGCCGACGTTGACATCGCCATCAAGCAGCGCTTCGCGAATCCCGCCCAGCGCGGCGTCCAGGTGCTCTCCGGTAAGCTTTCCCTGGCCGCGCAGGTTCTTGAAAACGCGCTGCAGTTTTTCGGTGAGATTTTCAAACATGGTTACGAAGTCTTGGCAGCGGGAGAATTGTCAACTCAGCTTCATTCTAGGAGACGCTTACCTCGCGGTCAATTGAGCGCATTCTGCGTCCTCCGGAAACCCCAGCGCGTCAAAATCCTCCCCGGTGACCAAAACAGGGACATCCCCTCCCCCCTTTTTTGCAAGTGTTCATTTCAGGACGCTTAGCTCGTTAGTTCCGCAAGTGTTGATTCTAAAAAGGCTGCTCGGGATGACAACATTTTTGGATCGACCGAGTCCGAGAGCACATGAAAGGGAAAGATGTTGCCACTGCATTCGAAATAAGGGAGTCTGAGAATTCGTTCGGGCGAGGAGGATTATTTTGTTGGCGAGAACCGACAAGACCATTGGTGAACGCGGCCGCCCGCGTCGCTAGATAAGAGAGATCCTCGCTCCGGTTTGTCGCTCGGGACGACGATCCTGGCCGGATCCTCGTTTTTTTGGCGAGAACCGACAAGGTCGTGACGCCGCCCGCAGGTTCATGCAAGCCCCGAGTTTGCCGGAGCTAGTCCCGCAGACCAGGACAGACCTCGCAACTTCGTCCGAGGCGTATATCTATTTTACCGCGAGCGTCAAGCCAGTGCGTCCATAGGTGTTAAGGCCACGTGGCGAAATCACATGGTTTGGACACCCTGACCCGCACTTTCAAACCTGAGCGGAAACCAAAGTGAGTCTGCGAGGCGGAAGCGCACTTGACTGCGGCTAAAGCTGTCTTTAGAATCGCGTTCAATCTGAATGAATGTGACAGCACCCAACGTAAATACGCTCTGTCCTTGCACAAATAGGAGGTGGCTCTTGAGAGGCAGATCCCTGATCGTCTTTGCTCTGGCTATTGGTGTTTCGATTCTTGCTCTTCCTCTGGCTGCACACCACGGTAATGCGGCCTACGATTCGACACGACAAATTGACCTCAAGGGGACCGTCACACAATTTTTATGGGCCAATCCCCACTGCGTAGTTGCGTTCGACGCGACAGATAACGCCGGACAAGCGGTGCATTGGATGGCGGAGACGGAAAATCCCACCACGATGACGAACATGGGCTGGACCAAGGGGTCCTTAAAGCCCGGCGATCAGATCACGATAAGAGTGATCACGGTGAAGAATGGCAAACCCATCGGGCGCATCGTATGGGTCGAGCTGGCCAACGGCCAAAAGTTGCCTGGACGCCTACTGCCGCTCGTCGACTCCTCCAAACCGGAGGATAATCCGAAGCAGTAAGGAGTCGTTTGGGCTGGCCGACCTGGTTGAATTGCGTCACGAGGGCTTTTATCCGCGCGCTAAATCCAGCTGCGGGATTGAGACAACAGAAAAGGTTCCCACTATGCTAAAGCGCTGTATTGGCCCCACGGTCGTACTGGCCTTATTGCAATTCTCACCGGTCTTGCGCTCGCAACAGGCACCGCCAGAATCAGGACGGCGGCCGGATGAGTCACGTCCGGCCTTCCCATTAGATCGGCGGCTCGACGGTTGGGGCCGACCCGTAAAGCCACCCGTGAAGGGCCAGAAGTCAGACCCCGCCCCGAAGCACGACATTTCAGGGATTTGGGATCCAGGCGACGGCGGAATCCAGGCTCTTGGCCCGGCGGCAATGCCGGAGGACGGCAAGCCGGAACATCGCCCGCCCTACACTCCTTTGGGCGTAGAGACGCTGAACGAAACCAAGCCGAGCAATGGAGCGAGAAGCACGCTGCCGAGCGAGACGAATGATCCCGTCGTCGCCGGTGACCCCCAGGGAATACCTCGCGAAGACCTTTTCGAGCTAAGGACCACTCAAATCCTGCAGACACCCGTGCAGGTTTACCTCCTGTACCAATTTGGCAGGGTCTGGCGAGTCGTCTGGACAGACGGGCGGGAAGTCCCCAAAGATCCCGAACCCAGGTGGTTCGGGTACTCGGTAGGCAAATGGGTGGATGATTACACGCTGGTGGTGGAAACGACGGGCACCGATGAAAGAACGTGGGTCGATCATGCGGGTCGTCCGCATAGCGGCGATCTGCGCGTCGAGGAACGATTCCACCGCGTGGACCATGACCACTTGGAGCTCACCGTGACGATTGACGATCCGAAGATGTATACGAAACCCTGGGTGGCCCTCAACAAGTTGGTTTTCAACCTGGAGCCGCAAACTTTCGACGTCAGGGAGATGATCTGGTCGCCCACAGAATTTCAGGGATACAACAAATTACTCGGCAACTCCGCGAGCGATCAAGACCGCCAGTAGCTTCGCCAAATAATGTGTTTCGAAGGGCTCGCATCGAAAGGGAATCCTTTCAGCTCAGTTTCCGAGTGCGCGACGATCCGTCCCGGTGTGGCGCTACAGCTGAAATTTGGAACAGAGGGCACTGAAACTCGATGAGTTTGGTTTACAAGGGAACGGTTTCTGACACAGATTACGTGGATGTTTGTCACAAGGCGCTTAACTTGGGATAGGTGCGAGTATCTCAGGGAAGCCACTCATCGACCCGGGCTTTTATTTCGCTAGGGAGAGTTAGACCAATATTTTTGAGAGCCGAGCGACTAACAGTGAAGGTGAACCGGGTTGGTGTTGCCACTGGCAAGTCAGCGGCATTGGCTCCGCGAAGAATCAGGTCCACGTATTCGGCCGCGCGGCGATAGCCCTCCAGGTGACCAGGGCCCAAGGACATGAGCCCTCCGGCCAGCACAAATTCTCTGTCTGTGTATATCGCCGGCAGGTGATTTTGTACTGCCAGCGTCGCGAATGTAAACCGTTGGGTGCTGATGAAATTGTCCACGCACTCGAAGAGCCCTTTGGCACCATGCGCTAAGGCAGAAGAGAAAGCGCCCGGAATATCCTCCGGTGTACGCACAGTGTGAGGCTGCACTTGAATGTTGAGAGCCTGTGCCGCGCTCTCTAGCAATTGAAGCTGGACCGGGTTGTTTGGATTAGCGCCATTGCAAATCATCGAGACCCTGCCAAGGTTGGGAACCACTTTTTTGAGTATCTGCAGGCGTTCCCCGATTAGCTGGGGAGCATAGTTGGTCGTTCCGGTAACGTTCGTACCCGGATGGCTTAGGCTTTTGACCAAGCCGAGTCCAACCGGATCGTTCACGGCTGCCATCACGATAGGAATGGAGTGAGTAGAGCGAACCGCCGCAAGCGCCGCAGCCGCATTGCCCGCCAAGATGATGTCCACGGGTTTGGCGACCAGATCAGTCATCAGCCTGGGGTAATCACTCTGTTGTTTGGCTAACCGAAACTCAATGGTGAGATTCTGCCCCTCGATGTAGCCGAGCTCCTTCAGCCCCTGCCTGAAGGCCGCGAGTCGCTCGGGGTTGGCATTCGAGTCGGCCACATAGCCCAAGACAGCTTTTGCCTGAGAGGCGTCTGATGGAATGCCGAAACGGCTGAGAATCGCAAGCCAAACGATGGCCGCTCCGAACAACCTACCCAGAGTATCCCGATGGCGCGTACAGTTCTCCTCGCTCGCTATTTCTCTTAGCCCTTCTCAAATTCGCAGCCAAATTAATCTGGGAAGTCAGGTGATTATATACCTATAGTGTGAGGCTCTTGGAAATTCGCTGCACCACGGGGAAGCTGCTCGCCTGAGGATTCACGGGGACAGCAATGATGCCAGTGGATGTATAGTCGGCAATCCGGACTTGTGCCTGTTGGTGGGGGGCACTTTCGGATGCTTCTATTTCCTAAACCCCCAGCTGCCTTGACGGGGTGTTATACGAGCACGCTAAAAGTACCCCATCCCCACAGTTTGTTAGGATATCGCAGTGGATCGCGAGAGGAGTGACCATGCCCACAAAAAGAACCTCGATGCAGAAAAAGGCAATTCGAACACGGAAATTAAAGTCGACTGGCAGGAAAGCAAAACAAAAGAAACGGAGAGCCGTCGCTAGAAAGGCAGCCGCCGCGACAAAGCTTGCAGCCCCGACAGCAGCGTAGCCTGCTTTACCCACCTGCACGGGAATCGGCAGGTTTAGGTGCCTGCTAACTTTATCAATTTGATAAAACATTAACGAGGAAAGTGAGTGGGAACGTGCGTGCGGGGAGCGTCTAAATCTGCGCTGATTCTATTTCGGCAAGAGTGGCTTCTTCAGGTGACCGCGATTGGCCCCTGTTCCTGATGAAAGCAGCGAAAATGCGATACGGTGCGGCACCCGAAGGTGAGTGGGTCAAATCAGTTTCCTTTACGGCTCGGCGAAGATATCGCCACTCCGGCTTTAGAAGAATTCCGAGATCGTTCAAAGGTGGGATGACGCGAATGCGTTCGCGAAGCATGTCCACGAGTAGCTTATCGGATTACGTCCCGCTTGTTGGCTCGATGACTGTGGAGTTGGAGGCAGAAGTGTCCGAGTCCGGCGTTTTGAAGGCGCTGGAAGACGACTTCGAGCGCGGCCATTTTTTCGCTGACGAACAGAACGCTTTTTCCTCTGGCAATGAATTCCGACACCAGATTCGTAATTGTTTGGCTCTTTCCTGTTCCTGGTGGGCCTTGAATAACTAAGCTGTTCCCTGCTTTGACTGTTTCTATACAAACCAGTTGGCTGCTGTCCGCATCAGCGACAAGAAAGCTGGTATCCGGCAAAATCCTTTTATCTAACTCGCGCGGGTCCGCTGGCTCGCTGACGGAAACGGAATACGGTTTCTCTTCATCGCACAGGCAGCGGACAATCGAATGTGCTTCGAGCGCAGTGCCGTGGCTTTTCAAATCGTGGTAGATGACGAGCTTGTGGAATGAAAAGAGCCCTAGCCAGCATTCCTCACTCACCTCCCATTCGTATTTCGTGATTTGACTGCGAAACCGATCAAGGAAGTTTTGGACCGGCACCGCCTCCCAGTCATCGGGAATGGAAGGCAATTCGATCTTAAAATCATCGCTTAATTTCACGGCCAATGCCGGGTTGATGACGATTTCCTCGTCAACTGGCCAAAGTTCAAACGGCGGCCCGGCGGAGTTCGAGCGCTCGCTGCCGGTTTCCGACGCAATGCGGAGGTTGTTGCCAACCGCTACTGAATCTGGGGCATGCTCACAGTTTTGAAACTGTGCTGGAGAAACTGTTCGCAACCCAGATGTTGGCACCATCAAAAGCCATTCCAATCGGATTGAGTCCGACGGTAAATGTTCCGAGAAATGCGCCGTTGATGGCCTGCAGCTTGGTGACGGTGTTACCCGACCCTGAGCCTGGATTCGTTACCCAAATGTTAGCTCCGTCAAAAACTACGGCAAACGGGCCGGTTCCCACGGCAAAGGTCCCCAACACCGTACCATCGCTGGCGCGCAGCTTGGTCACCGTGTTGGCACCGGAGTTCGGTACCCAGATGTTAGCCCCATCAAAGGCCATTCCATACGGATTGAGTGCCACGGCAAATGTGCCTAGGGTTGCGCCATCACTTGCACGCAGCTTGGTCACCGTGTTGGCACCGAAATTCGCTACCCAGATGTTAGCCCCGTCAAAGGCCACGCCTCCCGGGCTGGCTACGGAAAATGTGCCCAGCACGGTGCCATCGCTGGTCCGCAGCTTGGTTACCGTAGAATCCGTGCTGTTGGTTAATTCTCTGGAAGAAAGACCGCCAGGAGCTGTTGGATCTGCTATCGAAAGCAATCGAGGCTGTTAAGAGTGCGCCGGTACATTAGCCTATTGCGATGCAGGCCCCTTCCCGCATTCAGCGACGGCAGAGTATGCGCCTTACTGCAGAATGCGCGCGTATTAACGGCGTCAACGATTTTTACTTACCGCCCTCTCGCATATCTCTGACAAAAGATCTGCAAACCAGACGACGTTCAGCTTCAAATCGTCGTAGCTTGCTGAGTGAATCCCAATCAAACGGTATTGAGGTTCCTCGAATAGCTCAGATTCGTTTTCCTTCGCGACCAACAAAGAAGGCTGGGTTATTACCGGGCTACCGCTTGTGCCAGGATGTAAGTCTGAGTCGATTAAGAAATATGGTTTCCCCCCAAAAGGTACTGGGTAAACACTTGCTACCGTCGCCTGACGGAATATGGGTAGGTTATGGATGTCGTCCGAAAAACCCCTCGGATATCCGATCACTAGCAATGGGTCGCCAACTCCTACTACAAGTTCAGATGAGATTAAGTCGATGGGAGTAAATGCGTGCAGCACGAATCTGGCGACCTCTTCCGAGTTCAGTTCTAAAGCAATTACGTCGACAGAACTATCCAATTCCTCCCAAGTAGCGTTACGCAAACCTTTTTCACGGCATAAAGAAACCATCAGTTCGTCTGATTCCCGCAAGTCAAAAGCGTCGGTGTGCAGCCTGAGCACCAGCCGATCAGGGAAAAACTTTTCGGACTCATCAATGACCAATTCTAGCGGACCTAATCTACTCTTGCCGAAATAGAATCATATTTTTGCTTCTGCCAATCTCCACCCTCAGTCAGCAGTCACTTTTTCTTGTTCTCGTAATCTCGAAGCTGGTCAAACAATCGCAATACGAGTTCTCGATCATCATTGACCATATCGACGATATTCCCTTCCGCAGTGACGGTGACATTGCCTCCACTCTTAAGTCCAATCGTTTTTGAAGTTACGGTCGTCGTGGAGATATCCGGCATTCGAACATTTCGGGTCGGGGTCTCCACAGTATCGACAGCGCGGTTGGAGCGGCGCGGACGGCCTTCACGTGTCTTTCTTAGGAGAAGAGGGGACAATGGCAATTCCGAATACCTTGCAGCTCGAAGAAAAAACGAGACAACCTTCTTATGAGTCTCCCCTTTCATCCCGTATTGGCGCATTGCATCGTCAAATTGCCGGGGCGATATTTGCGTCAGATCGAGGTTTACGATCCTTGAATAGCTTGCCTCCAAGATCTTTCTCATTGTTGTTTTTCGATTGGTCTTATCTCGAACAAGCATCTTCAAGGCACTAGTCGGCTTGCCAGCCTCATCTACGAGACCCAAGAATCTGAAGCTGCCTAAAAGCTGTGCCTGCGTTGCAGTTGAATAGTTCGGCCACACAGACGTGTCGAATCGGTCGTGATCCGGCCTCCGTGCCAGCGCATCTATGGCTGCAAGGAAGGTCAGGAAGGGGACGTACGCTACAGCCCGCCCTGAATTATCGACTGGCACCCCGACTCTCCGAAATGCGACGCCGTTACAGTATAAGACCGCATAAGCTTATTCAGTCCGTATTAATCTTATGCTGTAACTTATAAATCGCATACAGCATACGCTAACCTGCCCATCGATTTGGGGCGGGGTCCGTCCGACCTCGGCTGCCTACAAGAAAGTGCCACGCAAACTCGATCTGGTTTGCGCGGGAACGGATGAGCCATGCTACAGCGAACTTTCGTTCACATACCAGGAATTGGCAAACTCACCGAGTTGAAATTGTGGGAGCAAGGTATCCACAGTTGGGATGATGCCGATCGATTTGAAAAGCGCTTCGGTAGGATCGGCGGTCGTATACAGAAAAAACTTGACGAGTATATTCCACGTTCGCGAGAAGCTATCCGCCAGGGCGACGCCGCGTTTTTTGAACGTCTTTCATCGCTGGGGGAGGCGTGGCGATTATTTCCTGAGTTTGCCGACAAGTGTGTTTACCTAGACATTGAAACGACCGGATTGTCTTCTGTCTTCGATGCCGTGACGATGGTCGGTCTCTATGACGGACGCAACTACAGAGTCTTTGTGGAGGGCGACAACTTACAGGAATTTCCGAGCCACTTGCGCGATTACTCTGTCGTTGTAACATTCAACGGAGCAGGATTCGACCTACGGTTCCTAAAGCTAGCGTTTCCGCATTTAGTGCTGCCACCTATTCACATCGACCTGCGCTGGGTTGCACGAAGGCTTGGGATGAAGGGTGGTTTGAAATCAATCGAAGCCAATATGGGGCTGACACGGGACACGGCTGTACAAGATTTCACCGGCTATGATGCAACAGTCCTGTGGGCAAAGCATTTGCGCGGCGACAAAAGAGCCCTCGAAGACCTAATCAAGTACAACACAGAAGACGTTGTTCATTTAAAAGCGATCATGGAAATCGCATACGACGGACTTTGCAGACAGAAGAGTGCACTCCAGAAGAACTCGATTGCCCCTTTATTTAGGGGGGTCGGGGAATTGCCTAAATCGAACAAACGGGCAGTGATCAAGCGCGCGCGCGTCTCCACAGGTTCAGGAGCACACCTGGTTCAAAAACTGTTGAATGACTGCCCAGATCATGGCAGACCGCCTCGGATCGTTGGAATTGATCTTACTGGTAGTGAGAAGCGCGCTACGGGTTGGGCACTGATGGAAGGTGCGTCTGCAACAACGAAATGTATCCGGGCAGACAGGGACCTGATCGAGGAGACGCTGGCCGTTCAACCTGACCTCGTGTCCATCGACTCACCCCTTTCACTACCGGAGGACAATGGCAAGTCCTGCACACATATTTATCGCAAATGTGAATTGGCTCTGAAGCGGATGGGCATTTCGGTATTTTGGTGTTTGCTTCCAAGCATGCAGATGCTCACCCGCCGTGGAATCAAATTAGCGCAGGAGCTCCGGCAGGCTGGTGTGAGGGTCATTGAGAGTTATCCTGGGGCTGCACAGGATATCCTCGGAATTCCGCGAAAGAAGGCGAGCCTTAAAGAGTTGAAATGGGGACTTTCCCGGGCAGGCATAACCGGCACTTTTTTAACGGCCGATGTTACACACGACGAAGTCGATGCAATCACTTCCGCATTGGTGGGCCTTTTCTACCTTGCCAAAGATTACATAGCACTAGGCACTCCAATGGAGGATTACCTTATTGTCCCGAGGTCACCAAGATTCAATTACCCTCGACTAGCAGAAATTATTTCGCTTACAGGCCTCGACAAGGTTCCTGAGAACTCATCACCTGATATAGAATCGCTCGCTGATGCCCACTCATCCTCAGGGGCACGGGCATAAAAGGCTCGTGATCGGCCTAACTGGACGAATCGGTGCCGGCAAAACGTCAGCCGGAAAATATCTGAGTTCCAAATACAACTTTCAATACCACCGTTACAGCCAAGTGCTGTCCGAGTGGCTAGCGAAGGATCCTGACAGCAAGACCAGCCTACAAGAGGTAGGATGGAACGTGATGTCAGGGGGAATGCAAACTGAACTGAACAAGCGGTTAATCGACCAAATCCAGCCTGCTCCTGTCGATGTTGCTATAGATGGTCTTCGGCATCATACGGATTATGAATTCATGAGGAAGTCGTTTGGATCCTCTTTTCACTTGATCTACATCGAGAGCCATCGCGAAACCCGTTGGAACCACCTCAAGAACCGTGGTAAGTACGCAAGCTTTGACGTATTCGAGCGTGCAGACTCACACGCAGTCGAGCAGGAGATCGAAAAACTTCGAGAGTGCGCAGCGTTGGTAATCCACAATGAGAGCTCATTGGAAAAATTCCATATAGGTTTGGACAAACTACTGCAAGAATTTCAAAGGTGACACATGAGTCTCTTGGTGGTTGTCGGCGGCCAATACGGTTCTGAAGGAAAAGGCAAAATCGCCGCCTTTCTGAGCCGCGAAGAGAATATAGATATTTGTGTACGTTGCGGCGGCCCAAATTCTGGTCATTCTTTCATTAATGATGAGGGCAAGACGATAACCCTACGCCAATTGCCCACGGGCTTTGTGAATGGCCGGACTCGTTTACTGCTCCCAGCTGGTGCCTTTATCGACCCTTTGATCCTAAAGTCCGAGATTGAAACCTTAAGCATTTCTCCAAGTCGGATCGGCATTGATCCAAAGTCTTTCGTAATTGAAGAAAGAGATCGCCAGACGGAGTCGTTTCTTAGATTAAGGGAAAGACTCAGTTCCACGCTCTCCGGTGTTGGTGCCGCCGTATCTAGAAGGGTCCTTCGTGGGGAGGACGCCAAGCTCGCGATGGATATAACCGGGCAATATCCTTGGCTGGCCGAAATGATCGCCGATGTGAGCGCCGAAATCAATACAGCCGTAGATCGCGGGAAAAAAGTTCTAATCGAAGGTACTCAGGGGTTTGGTTTATCGCTGTACCATTCAGAACACTATCCTCATTGCACCGGACGCGATACTACTGCTTCGGGCTTTTTATCTGAAGTCGGTCTAAGCCCTAGATCAGTTACCGATATTGTTGTCGTTTTCAGAACCTTCCCCATCCGAGTCGCAGGGGCACAGGCGGGTCCATTGAGGGAAGAGATTACATGGCAGCAGATCCGTGCGGAGAGTGGTTACCCCTACGAGATTCAAGAACATACTAGCGTTACCGGTAAGGTCCGCCGGGTCGGTCGCTTTGATTGGGATTTGCCGGATAAGGCAGTGATGATAAATCGCCCTACACGCGTCGCACTTAATGGATTGGACTACCTGGATTTTGCAAATTTCCAGCGAAGCAAATGGTCTGACATGTCGTACGAAGCAAAACGATTCGTCCGTCGATTGGAAGAGATTGTTAAGGTTCCAGTCACGATGTTGGGCACAGGGCCCTCTTTGAACGATGTGGTTTTGAGGGAGTCCGAAACCGCGAGTCCGCGTTTAAGTTCAGCCGTATCGGGTTAAAGCTGGCAGAAAGAAGTTAAGGCGGATCGTTCGGAAAGGAACGTGCTGATGAATTCAGAGCTGAAAGCGAGGTGGAAGCACTCTGATCCGAACCCTAATGATCGCGGGTTGCTCTTGTCCGCCCAGATTGACCAGTTATGCCGCGAGGGACTGATTATTGCCTCCGGCTACCAACGCAGTCATTTGAGGCCAGCTTCCTACACGCTGACGATCGGCGACGAGTATATAGACAGCGAAGGCAGAAGTCGCCGATTGACGCTGAATCACGATACCTTCGTGTTCAAGAAAAACTCAATAGTCTATGTTAGTGCCGCTGAAGAACTCGATTTGCCCTACTACATTGTTGCTCGATTCAATCTTCGAGTGAAATGGGTTTATGAAGGAATCTTATTGGGTACGGGCCCGCAGATTGATCCCGGTTTTCGCGGACGACTCTCCTGCCCACTATATAACCTCACTAACCTCGACATCATCATCAAGAGAGGACAGGAATTCGCAACGATTGATTTCGAAAAGACGACAACTTTCCTTCCCAACTATAGCGAAATCGATAGGGAAACGGTTCTGAGTAAGCCTGCCCCAGGAGATTGCATAGATGTGGACGGTAAGCCGTATGTGCTTTACCGCCAAAAGCCTCTGCAAACTCTCGAACACCATCCAAGCTACGTTCTTACTAGCTCCCTTGCGGAAATGAGAAAGGAAGTCAGAACCTGGAGGAACATCGGAATTGGTGTCATCATTGCGTTTATCGCTTTGACGGTTACTTTGGTCGGCCTTGGCATTAATATCTATCGTCAAGCGGTCGAGAATTTGCAACAGATTCAACAAAACCGAACGAGCATACAACTGCTCGAACAGCGAGTTTCGCAACTTACGGCCCCGCAAGCCCCTGCAAACACCCCCAGTCCAGGAGGTAACAATGCTACAGGTGTTGGCAATAATCAGAGCCAGCCGCGCGGAAAATAAGGAAGAGATATTGAGGGCTCTGAAGATGTGGATAGGTAGCTTTGTGATCGGCGCAGCTATGTTCCTGGTCGTTCTATTGACTTGGCTTTCCCCTAGCACGCTCGTGCAAACTTGGCATCTAACAAGATCTTTCGGGAACTCACTCCATCTCTCGACCATCTACTTGCTGGCATTGGCCATAGGCTTTCTTGCAGGGTCATGGTCTATAGGCCGAGCGCTTGCACATATCATCGGGCTAGCAGCGGCGAAATACAGAACAAAGTCTGCGCCGAACTAGGTCGCCTCCCAGCGCAACTTATTCATACGGTCACGACTCCGGCCTAATGGCACCAACTAACTGTGCCAGAGGTTTCCAGTGCCGTGGATGGGGTCGGCGTCGCCCGGCCCGAATATAGCTTGCATATGTGTTCGATACACCTAGACTCGCAGCTATTCGCTTAACTTCCACCTTGCTAAGTCGCGGTTGAATCTGTTCCGAATAAAATTGTTCCGTAAGCCATGCCGGGTGACTCCAGATGTGCCATCTACCCTGAGCCTCGTGTCTTTTTCGCTGTGTCGCCCCACGCTTAAGCTCAGCGTCGGGAGTGTGTGAAGCGATTCGCCCTTGCTCAGCGATTTTCAGAAAACCATGCCGCTGTATGGCGATGGCGCAAGGCGCGCAATGACTTTTCCCCGCTTTTACTGAGGCACCGCATCGTGGACAAACGCGAGGGGCTTGAGGCGCGGGCGGGAGCGGCAGCCGGAATCCCTCACCCTTGGCTTCCCGCCTGTGCATCTGTGTAAGGTGAGTAGCCGGATGTATCTGCCGCCCTGAGTTCCGAATTGTTGACCATAGTCTCCGGGACACCCATTCAACAACAGGCGCTACCAATGCACCCCAGGTTTGCGCCGTCTCAGAGAGACGTAGACAGAGCGGAGCCATGAGACGACAGCTGCCATCCCGGTTTTCGAAAAACCAGTCGCGGCGGAACGGTTGTCGGCGGACCCAATCAAGGAGATAAGCGTCTATGTGTGGGCGAACGGCTTCCATCAAATCGCAAGCCAGGCTGTCACGAGAGTCTGTATCAACGTGGAGAAAACCGATGCCTGGATCGAGTCCAAGAGCAACAGCGGCTAAACGACACTCGGATTCGAGAACGGCATAGAGGTAATTCAGAATTGCGTTTGCCGGATTAGCCGCAAGCCGGGGAGAGCCCGATAGCGGGGATTTTCGCGTTCCGAATGCGTTCCAATGGTTAGGAACGCGTCGCGCATCGGCTTTTGGAAACGTGATTCGCACTGAGCGCCATGCCGACCAATACGCGGAGGCTGCTTGCGCTTCTAACGAGCGGATCATTTCAATCGTATCAGCGTGGCCTAGATTCGCACGGGCTGCTGCAATCGTTTCCGCAACGGCCTCGTCCGTGAGTCTGTCTCGGGCGATCTGTTCCTGACCGGCCAATTTCTGCCTTATTAACTCCCGCGCAATCTCCAGCGAAGCCTCTGTTTGTCGCGCTAGAGCCTGTGTCCTGCGCAGCCGCGCATCGGACGGACCAACTGGCCCGCTCACTGCGAGCACTGAGCCGTCGCGTTCAAGCATGAGGAACGCTGCATTCTGATCCGCGAGCCAACGAAGAGCCGCGAGCGATACGAACCCATCGGACCCGATTACGATTAAACGGCGGAGACCGTGCCCTACGCGAGCGAAGCGGCCCTCGCTACGGTCGGGACCGATTCCATCTTTCACTACGAGATGGCCGCGATCCACATTCACGGATATCCCATAGCCGTAGAGGGTGATAACACCGCAACGCGGGACGACCAAATTGATGGACTGTGGGAGATGAGGTACGGTGTGGCTAGCTGCCATTGGAGCTTAGACCTCCCATGGTGGTTAGGGCTTGTCGTCTGCTATCAACAGGCGATAAGCCCGCTTCTTTGTAAGAAGCTTATTGTAGTCTATACCTTACGAGTATACCGCTCAAGCGCATCTTCTTCTTGGTATTGACTCATTTTTGGTTCTAAGAGCGCGGCGATATAATCGAGCCATGGCCGGCGGAAATAGTCATCAACGGGCTGTGCAGAAAGCGGCCAACAAGAGAATCGAAAAGCAGGTCTCCGCTAGCGTGGCCAATTACTTTAGCGAACATCCCGCCACTCTCCAACCTATAGAACAAAGATCATTACTCCGAAAGCTTTTCGATTGGGAGGGTATCTCATTCGTGACCCTCTCTCTTACTGGCATCGCTTTCTTGACTGTACCGCATGGCTGGATGATTTCCAGAATGTGCTTCACGTCTGCGGTCACTGTATTAGTCATAAAGGTTGTATTGAATTTGGAAGCTGCGCTTTATCCGAAGATTATAATTGCCGTGTTGGGTTCCATCGTCGCCGGTGTAGGCGTTAATAAGATCAATAACTGGGTAACTTCTTTGGAGCTGGATGAGGCGTCCAAACCAAGCGTACGTGCTATTCTCATACGTGAAGGCGAAAAAGAAACCGCTAAGGCCACTCCAGAGGGGCCTCATAATTTACCACCGCTCATCAGACAAGGGACATTTTCTACAGTAATTCCCTTTGCCGTCGAGGATTTCCGGGCGGGAATCCCCAGTGAGTTTAATCCAAAAGACCCATTGGCCTTGACCTACGTGCAACTCTCCGCAATTAGCGATCTCGATTTGAACCCAGAGACACTACATATCAAGGATGCCTATGCCTATGTATTTGTCATTAATATGGATTTCCAATGGAATGGAGACCGTCAAGCCGGGGCGCCCTACGCTGACTGGGCACAAGGATTGTTCTCTGGATTACAGAAGAAATTGGTCGCCTTTTCCCGTCTCATAGCCATAGTATGTAATTGGACTCTGCAGTTCACATCCTCGATTTTCAAGATGTGAGGAACCGCGTCGTGATCGTAGAGATTGAGCGAATTGAATCGTGCTGCAATCTCTGGTACTTCTGGCCACGAAAGCGCTTGAATAGCATTTTCCCCGTCGGCGGCGGTACAGGAAACTGGCCCGCCCTCTGCCGTAGCCACGATAGCCATTGAATCTGTATCGGCGAAGACGTGTGAGCCGCCCTTTTCCTTAACCGCACATTCCAGCGTCGACAGCAACAGCCTTCCGCCTGAGGTTATAAGGGAAGCTAGGACCGGGCAGTACCATGGCCCTTTGTCCTCTACGACGTTGGATGTGGTGGTGAACGAGGTTTCACCTGAGAAAACTTTCAATTTGGTTCCAGCGGCAACGCGCTTAGGAGTGGTTTCGATGAAAATCCCATAACCTGCGTTTGCCATGATTTTCAAGAAGTAGCCGAGAGCTTCCCGCTCAGCTTCCGAGAACCGCTTGTCTCTTTTTAGGCGTTCCCGGGTTTCGATTACGAGTTTGTAGAAATCACCAGTTCTGGGATCGAATTGCGTACCGCCCAAACTAGTGGATTGCAATCCTGCTTGCTCCCGTTCGGGCGCTACGTGCAAAGCTGAAATGATCTTCGGGGCCTTGCCTGTAAGGATTTTCGAGGCGATTAAGTCCGGTAGCGCATACCAGATTGGCTTTTCTGAAGTCGGAATATTGACGCCGACATTATTTTCCCCGCCGTCAGAATTGTATTCCGTCCGGATAGGAAGAACGTCGCCGTCCGGTTGCACGAGCGCAAAGCACGTAATTTCACGCCAGAACTTAGGATCAAAGGCGTTATCGGCCGTTGCTTTCCCTAGAAGATCCCGAACATCTTGTGTTGCCCGTTCTATTCGTAAGCGTTTTGCGGTGAGAAACCGCCACAGGCCCATCAGAATAATGACGGTCGGGTACTCGCTTTTGAAATCGGTGTGGACGACGGGAAGCCCAGTATGCCGAATCCGGCATTCGGCCCGCCCTCCATAGAACGCCTGTGCTGCTATGCCTTGGATCCGTGGAGATAGCCGGAACTTCTGTAATGGAGGAACCAGGCCCATTGTCTTGAAGTAAGCCTTCGCAATTGAAGCGGGTGAGAATGCGTGATCGGGGCGCAAATCTATTGGGTAGCGGTCAAACTCCGCGCGCAATGCGTTTAAGCATCCGAGTGTTGCGCGAATATCCTGGCGTGCATACGTTATCTCCGCCCTCGTAACTTTACCTGTCGGCTTGTGCTCTAATTTTCCCGGAATCCTCAAAGCCTTACACAATCCATTCAGGCTATACGTAACATTTCGCAACGCCCACGCCAGCGTGCGAACATCGAGGAAGCGCCCACGCGGGATTCTTATTTTCTTGCCAGTTTTGGGATCTCGGCCAACGCCTGATAGCCGGAAAAATGCGATCTTCCCGTCTTTGCGGGTAACTACGATTCGAGGGCAAAACGGTTCGTCCAGCATTACAAAAGACCAATCATCGTTTAGCCTTCGCGCTTCGCGTGCGTCCGCCGCTAGACGGGAAATGTCAAACGGCAAATTGAATCCCACAATGAGGGCACCGTTAACCGCTAGCGGAAAAAAGATCTGCTTCAAGAATTCTTCCCGCGTGAGCATGCGGAGGTCCTTGGAAACGTCATGGGCGGTTTCAGCTTTTTCTCGTTTTGAGAACTTTGTAAGCTCGTCGATCTCGCGGGGACTCAGTTCGTTGGGATCATAGAAGAATCCCTCTTGCCTAACGTCGGTGTATTGGCCATTCTCATCAGCGAAAACGACTCGGTAAGGGCCAAATGTAAGATTTTGCTTTTCATCTGTTCTGGTTTCGGGATCTAAGACGAGAGCGCATGGTGGCCACTTCGGCTCGGCCTTATGTTGTTTCCGACGCTTCGGTTTTTTGCTCTTCTCCAAGAGTTCCGTGTGAGCCCGCAAAACAATCGTTCCATTCATTTTTTCAATCCCCCTCGTAATAGATTTGCGAATCGACGCTGACCTTCAGCGAAATCCTTATAGAATGCGGCCTCAAGCCGTTGGCGCTCCGCTAACTGTTCCTGCCCCTTAGCGAGCTTCTCGAAGAATGCTGCCTGGGCTTCCAGGATGTGCACCGCTCGCACATTCCCGTCAGGTTCAAAGCGCATACCGACTCGTTCCTGAAATTGCCCTTCGGTCAAGAAATCGTGGCAGCCATCGCAGACCGGAATTACTAATTCGGAGTCATGATGTCTGCAGTTGACGTGGTGAAGCTCTATCGGACCTCTACACCCGCAGAAGGTGCAAATACCTATGCTCTTCTTCTCCGGTTTGCGCAGAAGCCTGATAGCCGTCTTCACTGGCTCCCGATCCATCAAGCCACCCGACCTCGCCAATAAAGTTTTTCAAAGTCCAAGACTCCCGCTTCAGCGAATTTCCTCAGCTTCGCGGGACTGGTAACAAAATTGAAGCCGCCGTACGGCACCCGCTTGCCGCGAAACTTTTTCAAGGACGAGTAATCACCGGTTCTTTGGGCCTTCTTAACGGCATTCCAATAGCGGGCGATTTGGGATGCGGCGCGGGGACTGGAAACGGTTACACTACGTTTCCCTTTTGAGTCGAGTACAACTACGGTGCGCGAGAGGCGGTCTGTCTTTTTTACCCGATATTCTTTCCCGTGCTTTTCAAATGCAGACCCCGCATAACGTAAAACAGTGCGCGGCCTGATCCCTTCGATTTTGGCAGCGGTGCTGAGCTTCAGTCCTTCGCGCCGGGATAACGCCACCACTGCAAGCGCAGTTTCCCGGAGTTCTGCTTGGCGCGAATTCCGAGGTATGGCGTCCTTTCTGGTCCGCTTTCGTTGTTTTCGCCTCATGCCGAGCCTCTCTAGTAGCTTTGCGCAATCGTTGTATATGCAAGTAACATTCCATCTATCAATTACTTACAAGATGACCACAGTACGTTAGAGTGAACTTTCCAGGCGAAAGCGCGAAATGAATATGGCATTATCTGGCGATTGCTGATAAAGTTCCTGCATTTATCTGGCGAAAGAATTTGAGGGCGGTTCCAAATTCGGTCCCGATGCCTGCCTTAACTCAGGAAACCGGTTCCAAAAATCGGGAGATTTCTTCCAATGATGGAAAAAAAGAACAAGCGTGGCCGTCCGACGATAGCCTCCAATCAGCTGCTCGGGATGCGAAATGCTTGGGTGTACCTCTTGGAAGAGAATTGGGCTGAGATCGGCTGGCCTCTGATCTGCATTCGCAATGACCGAAGCAAGAGTCTTGAGGATATTCAAAGAGCACTGGTGTGCCTGAGGGACAAACCAAACGGAGGACTAGCCGGTAGGCTATACCGAAATTCTCGGCAACCCGCTAGCACGGCGGAAATTCGACTAAGCTGGAAATCAATTTCGAAGCTGGATGAGCGCATACTCAAGACGGAAGCAGACCGTGGTGCACAAGAGCGATTGTTGCGTGAAGCAGAATCAGCTTTGAAGCAGACTGAGCAGCTGTTAAACGGTAGCGACGTTAAGGTGAAGGAGACGGTTATCCTCCAGATTACAAAACGAAGAGACTTTCTCACTCGGATTACTGAAAATCTTCAAAAGTTGAATAAAGAACGTGATGCCCAATATACGAAAGTGCTCGACCAGGAGTCGTACTTGTTCTGCTCCGAACTAACGGATTATCTGTTGGAGAGCGGGAGATATGCAGTCAAACCAAGGCCTCTAGCCAACGCATTAGCAGGCTTGCCACACATGCGTTGGAGGCAATCCCATTCCAGGTGCTCCAAAATGCCCCTGGATTCTGAACCTCACTTTCATTATCGAACCTGGGACACAATCCGAAAGATTTGGAATCGAAACCATGCAGACGTTGTCGAGGCTCCGATAGGATTCTTCGAAGCCTCGATATGTAGTCTCCCGAGAAAGAGCTATATGCGGCAGTTCCTTTGCAAAAATTGGCGGGACCTGAGACTTGCAATTGAGGAATCTTGGGATCCCCAAGATCCGCGCGAACGTATTCCCTTCAAGATTACAGCCAAATTCATCCAAAATCTGAGCCCCGCAAAGAATGCTGTCGAATCAGTTCTAGCAGCGCAGGAAGAACTGGCTTGCCCGTAGCATGAATCAATTCCTTTCGCAATTTGGGTTGCCCTTCCTGCAAATGGTGGATAGGGTTCGCCGTATAGGTCTTCATTCGTTACTTCGCTGTAGGCTGCATGGGGTGTTAGTTCGCACCCTATTTCATGGGTCCAGAGTTGATCAGCGCAATGAGTCGTCGAATAGTGTCTGACCGTTCCTCTATGGCGATGGGAAACGACTGAATGAGCTTGGAGATACCACTCCAATCCTTGTTGATGCCGCGACGTTCTCGGATGGGCTTCTTAACCTCCCACTCAGAAACCTTACCATTTATCTTGCGGCCGTGCTCCATCTCAGTTTTCGTAACCTCTACTTCGACATCATGTTCGTAAATCGCAATTACCAAATCTCTGTCGGTCGTCTTCAAGCTGTCAGGTAAGCTCGTCGGATTCTCCCCGATCTTCCGGTTAAGTTCTCGCAATTTCTCATCACTAACGATGTCAAGGAGCACGATCTTTACGCCAGAATCGCGGAATAATATATACGGCTCATAGGCGATAGGAATCGATTTGTGGACGTCTGGGGCCTTCTCCGGGTCGAACAGCCACAACGATGCACACTCTGCCGTGTGGATAAACCCCTGCAATAACAATGCCTCACCCCATGAGCCAACTTCAACGATTGCGTTCAGCAGTTCAAGGTACTGATCTAGATATGGTGAACTCGACTTAACTTGCGTTTCCGTTTTAAGGCGGCCGGGATGTGCGGAGAATATTGTCTTTGCTTGAACGATTTGTGTGGACACTTGTTCCGTTATCTTTCCATCGGTCCTCAGACTGCCGAATATCAGTCGCATGATTGCCTTCACTGCCGCCTGCTCTGCATTCTCCATCCAGTTGGCGATCTCTATCAGGTCTGGCCTTCCCGATGCTCTCAATGCCGCGATGGCCAACATCTTCACAAAGCTAATCATTCTTCACCTATTGTTAGCAGAGCGGGACACGTGATCGTGCGGCCTAACGGTGTCCGCCAACCATGTCCCACCATGACTGCCGAAGGATCTTTGTATTTTTCTTCGAGCAGATGTTCAGCCATCTCAAGGAAATCCGCAAATACCTCCGCAGTGACGAGGTCCTCTGGTTGTTTCCATCCAGCGACCTTTTATCTGGTCTCGGATAGCTGTTAGGATTCCCTTCGGTCTCTCTCCAATCATGAATGTTTTATCAAATTGATAAATCTAGCGCCTCGCACTGAGCCTGCGGATTTTCCGCAAGTGGGGTAAAGCAGCTACGCTCCTGTCGGGGCTGCCTGAAGCTTTGTCGCGGCGGCTGCCTTCCTAGCGACGGCTCTCCCTTTCTTCTGTTTTGCTTTCCTGCCAGCCGACTTTAATTTCCGTGTTCGAATCGCCTTTCTCTGCATCGAGGTTCTTTTTGTGGGCATGGTCATTCCTCTCGCGATCACTACGATATCCCAATAACCTGTTGGTGGGGTACTTTTGGCGCGCTCGTATAACACCCCCCAGCTGCCTTGACCGGCCCTAGAGGCTCGCTTACACTAAATGTTTTGCTGGTCCGCTGTGACGGACGCAGCGACCGCAGCCCCTTGCATGGCGCGTTCGGGTAGGAATCGGGGCCTGCTGTGAGGAGCATCGTTGCCCAAACGCACCTTTCAACCCAAAGTGCGCCGGCGCCATAAAACCCATGGCTTCCGCGCCCGAATGAAAACCAAAGGGGGCCGCAAAGTCCTGGCAGCGCGCCGTAAGAAGGGTCGTCATCGCCTCACGCCCATTTAAAACTTCCGAGGGTGCGCCGCAGGCGTTTTCTCGCGCCGCGCGTCTGGTACGCCGCGCCGAATTCGAGGCCGTCTATCGCGGCGGCGGGCGGAAATCCTCGGCGCAGTTCGTGGTTTTTTATCGCGCCAATGGCGGACCGCGAAGCCGTTTCGGCATCAGCGTCAAGAAAGCTCTGGGAGGCGCGGTGCTCCGCAATCGGATCCGCCGCCGCATTCGAGAAATTCTTCGGCGCAATAATTCGGAGATTTCCCCTGGATGGGACATCGTGATACATCCGCGCAGTTCCATGAGGCGGACTGCTTTTGCAGCGATGGAGGAGGAGTTGCTCGCGCTGCTGCGGAGCCTTCGCCGGTGAAAGTGCCCGTGCTGAAAGTGGCTCCGCCAAAGGCGACTGCGGCGAGCCGCGGGGCGATCTGGCTGCTGATTGCTGCGATCCGTTTTTATCAGGCGGTTTTCGCTCCACTGATGCCTTTGGGTTGCAAGTTCTATCCTTCCTGTTCGCGATACGCCGCCGAGGCGATCGCGCGTCACGGCGCCAAGCAAGGTGCACGCCTTGCGCTGGCGCGGTTATGGCGCTGCCGTCCTTTCACGCAAGGCGGTGTCGATCCGGTTCCGGATCTCCTTTCGGATATGGCCGAACTTTTGCGTAATGGGGTGGGCGATGGGGCCGGAAATGGGGCGCGTAGCGAGGTGCGGCGGTGAGGGAGATTTCGGACCAAGCCCGGGTCGCACTGGCATTCGCTCTTGCGCTGCTGGTGATGGTCGGCTGGTATTTCCTGAATCCGCCGAAGCCGCAACCGCCGCCGGGAACCGCAGCCGCGCAGCACGCTCCTGCTGCGCCGAGCAGCGCTGCAGCCCCGATTGCTCAACCCAACCAGCCGGTCGTGGCAAGCTCGACCGGCGCGACGTCTGCTGCGCCTGCGTCAGCCAGTGGCGAAAAGAATGTCGTCATCGAGAGCGATCTGTATCGCGTGGAGCTCTCGAATCGCGGCGCCGTGGTGCGCAGTTGGCAGCTCAAGAAATATACCGATGAAGGCAATCCGCCGCGCACGCTGGATTTGGTCAATGCGGATCTGGCGCGCCAGACTGATGGCTGGCCGCTTTCTTTGCAGCTTGCGGACCCGCAACTCGCGAGCGCTGCCAATCAGGCCCTTTACGTGGTCAAGGCTTCTTCCGACCGCGGCGCCGAAAATACGGATCGCACGATCACGGCTCCCGCCCAGATTGAATTCCACTGGAGTGATGGCCGACTCGGCGTCACAAAAACGCTGAAGTTCGATCGCAGCTACATCATCGGGCTGGAAACTTCAGTGCGGCAAAACGGAAGCCCGGCCAGCTACAGTGTCGCCTGGCGCGGCGGTTTTGGCGATGTGACCGCATTTCGTGCCGCGCTGCAAACGCTCGTCTTCGATGGCCGCGCCGGCAGCGTCAGCACAATCACAACCAAGAACATCGGCGCGCCAAACCAGCGCAATATCCCGGCCGAAGTGCCCGGAACCTTCGACGCTGTGGGCATCGAGGATCTGTACTTCGCTGCCGCGTTTCTCCCGCCCGAGCCGCCTCCGGGCCAGGCCGTCCCTGACGACCTGACGCTTTCGGCGCGGCAGACCACGCACACAATCCAGAGCGATGGGAAGACACAGCAGGAAATTCTGCCGGAAATGGCCGTCGGATCGACCACGCCGGGACCGCTTGTGCTGCGGCTTTATGTGGGCCCGAAAGACATCGACCTTCTGAAATCCGTTCGTCCGCCGCTGAATGGGCTGGTGCAATTCGGCTGGTTTGGTTTCGTGGCCGAACCGCTCTTCTACAGCCTGCGCTGGATCTACCACTACATTCCCAACTATGGCTGGGCCATCGTGCTCATGACCATCGCCATCAACATGCTGCTTTACCCGCTCAAAGTGAAGAGCTGGCGGTCCATGCAGAAGATGCAGAAGGTGGCGCCGGAAATCCGTTCCATTCAGGACCGCTACAAGAAATATTCCATGCGCGATCCGCGCAAGCAGGAGATGAACAAGGAAGTCATGGCGGTGTACAGCCGCGAGGGCGTCAATCCCATGGGCAGCTGCCTGCCGCAAGTGATCCAGATGCCCATCTGGTTTGGCCTTTATCGAATGCTGAATGTGACCATTGAATTGCGCCACGCACCGTGGTTCGGCTGGTTTCACGATCTTTCCGGCCGCGACCCGTACTTCATCCTGACCATCACCATGGCTTTGCTGATGTACGCGGCGCAAAAGATGACGCCCATGACCGTCACCGACCCGGCCCAGCAACGCATGATGACGCTGATGCCCATCATGTTCACGGGCATGTTTTTCATCATTCCGGTTTCCAGCGGCCTGATTCTTTATATCGTCACGCAAAATATTATGGCTGTGATCCAGCAGTGGCATCTGAATCGGAGTGCGCCGCTGAAGGCTCCTGTGCGGAGCAAAAAACAAATGGCACGCGCGGCGCTGACGAAGTAAGTTCCGCGGGAAGGTCGGAGAACCAGCCATGACCGCCAGTGTTGTTCGTGATGGCCAACTCGACCGTGAAGCCGCCGCAGGCGAACTCCGGCGGTACCTGGATACCATCCTGCGCCTGGCGCGTTTCCACCTGAGTTATCACGTGGATATCGCCCCGCAATCGGGGGACGAAGATCTGGAAACAGCCGAGGTTGTAGTCCACTTCGACGGGCCGGATAAGACCGTGCTGATGGAGCGCAATGGAGATTTGCTCAAGGCTCTTGAGCATATCGCCGTGCGCTGGCTGCGGCTCGATCCTCAGCTCCACAATCGAGTGTGCTTCGATTGCGGCAACTTTCGCGCCTCTCGCATCGCCGAATTACGACTCTCCGCGGAGGTGGCCGCCGAGCGCGTTCGCCAGACGCGTGAGCCTTTTCGCTTCCAGCCCATGGCCGCGCGTGAACGCCGCATCATTCATCTAGCCCTCAAGGATCAGCCCGGAGTTCGCACCACCAGCGAGGGAGTAGGCGATATGCGCCAAGTCGTGATTTTCCCTGCCGATTCAGAAATCAAAGAGACGAGCTGACCGGCGCGAGAAATTCCCCGCGCGCGGCAAAGAAATCGCGAGAGATCAGGAGGGGTTAGCCCTGGCCGATCCTGCCCCCCGCATCAGTCTTCCCGCAAGCGGCCGTGAGAGAGGATTCTTCCGTCGGGGGCGAAGACGACTTCATAGGTAAAATTTGGCGGCCGCCCGATATCACCATGCAGCAAAGCGGGCCGGCGTTCTCCGTAGAAGCGCAGGTCGCTGATCTCCACCACTGGCTTGCCATCGCGCTCGAAAAATCTGAAAAGCGGGAAGCGTGCAAACCACAAAAATGTTCGCACCTCACTCAATCCGCACGCGGCGGCGATGTATTGGTTCTGAGGCGCCTGGGGGAAAAAGTCAATGTGGAAGGGCTCATCTCCCAACTGAGCGAACTGGATGCGATAGATGCCGTCCGGAGTCTCGATCAGGCCGGCCCAGCGCGCCAGGGAAGGCGGCAGGGGTATCGCGGCTATATTCTGAACATTGAGCCGCGCCTGGGTGGCAAATTCGGAGACATGCTGGAAAGCTAAATGCTGCATTGTGGCGGCCAAGCCCAAGTACCCGGCCGTCAATGCTAACCCGATGCGGCACCATTTCATGCGTCCCGCGTGCGAACCGCTTGCGCGCCTCAGCGGCAACAGAAAAAAACAGCCCAAAGCCCCTGCCAAGACAAAGGATGCGCCCGTGGGAAAGGGAATATCCATGGGCCGCACCAGCGGCCCGATCGCAAAACCTGCCGCCGAAAACGCCAACCACATTGGCACCGCGCGCTTCCAGCTATCTTTGAGCGGCCGGAAGGCCCAGGCGGCGAGTTGCGGCATGAGCGCCAACGACGTGAACGTGAGATCCACGATAAAAATCAAATCCCAGGCGACACGCGAATAGTTCAGAGGACTCCACACCATGGTGCCGAACGACGTGGCGACGTCGAGAAAGATGTGGCTTCCAATCGCCACCAGGTAAATTGCGATCAAGTCGCTGAATTCGGGAGCTGGCCATCGCGCGTGGCGCGCCGCCCACCACGATAGGCCAGCGAGGAGTACCGCCCATACCGGCAACATAACCACCGAATGCGTAATGTTGCGGTGCCAGGTCAGTATCGCGAGACTATTGTGCGCCAGCGGGCCAGCGAAGACGTCGATATCCGGAAACATCGCCCCCGCCGTGCAGCAGAGAATGGCAACGCGACTGGCGGTCCTGGGCGGCTCCTGCCAGGAAGTCGGCGCCCGTGAAGGTTCGCCGGCGAAAAGCGCCTTGCCGATCAGCGCGCCGACGATCCCGTGAGTGATTGTATCCATCAGGGGACGGGAGAAGTTCGGCGGAGACCGGGCGCGGCCAAGCTACTTGACCTCCATCAGCGGAGATCGCTTGGACAGCACCTGGCCGATGCGGCGGGCGGACACTTCGCGAGCGGCCAGTGCTCCCAGTGCTGCATCGACCTCCGCTGCTGCGAGGGCCACGAGGAGTCCGCCCGAAGTCTGGGGATCAAAAAGGAGATTTTGGAACTCCTCCGGGACCGAAGGCTGAAACGCTACGCATTCGCCGATGAACTGCCGATTATTCCTAAGTCCGCCCGAATAGAAGCCCTCGCGCGAAGCGGCGACCGCACCCGGTAAGTATTCGATCGCGGCGTGATCGATCTCCAGAGACACACCGCTTCCCACGGCCATCTCACGCGCGTGGCCGAGCAGCGCGAAGCCCGTGACATCGGTGACCGCGTGAATCGTTCCGGGACTTCGTTCCTCGATTTCGGCCAGCGCTTCGGCGGCGTCGCGGTTCAAGCGTGACATCGCGGCCGTCGCTGCTATCACTGAAGTTTCTGCAATCCGTCCTTGCTTCAGGCCAGTCGAAATCACGCCCGCACCAAGCGGCTTGGTGAGCAGCAAAGCGTCGCCGGGCTGCGCACCTACATTTCGCCAAATGCGTGTTGGATCAATCAGGCCGGTAACCGCATAACCGAATTTCATGTCCTCATCGCGAATGGAGTGACCGCCGATGACGGTGCAGCCCGCCTCAGTCATTTTTGCCAAACCACCGCGAAGGATCTGTTCGAGAATTTCGAGATCGCCCTTTTCGGGAAAGGCTACGATCGAGAGCGCCGAAATCGGCCGCCCGCCCATAGCATAAATATCACTGAGTGAATTGGCCGCGGCAATCTGGCCAAACGAAAAGGGCTCATCGACAATCGGAGTGAAAAAGTCCACCGTCTGTACCAGCGCGAGTCCACCGCTTAGCCGGTAGACTCCGGCATCATCGCTGGTCTCAAATCCGACGAGTACATTGTCGTCGATTTGCCGGGGCAAGCGCCGCAGGACCGCATCCAGCACACTAGGACTCAACTTGGCGGCACATCCCGCCGCTTTTACCGTGGCCGTAAGTTTCACTTGCTCGAGCAAGCGCTCCTCTGCTTTTACCGTTTCGATTATAGCCGCAATCGCCCGTTGAGGTCGCCAGCAGCACGTATTCCCCCTTAAGTTACGGAGAGGAGCGCAGTTAACTGCCGATTGTGTCGGAGCTGTCACGGGTAACCGATAAAGGAAATTTCAACGAAGGACAGGTCTAGTTTCCAATGCGGGTGCCAGAATCAGGGAAAGCTTCCGCAGCGCGGCCGTATCGCGCATGCCAGATGGCGTCTGTTGCCGGCTCTCGGGCCGGTGGGCCGGAGCTTCTCAGCTCGAACTTTAGGAGGCATCGCCGTGATCATTCCGTTAAATCACGAAAACATGCACGGGCGGCGCTGGCCTTACGTGACGATTGGCATAATCGCCTTGAATGCAATCTTCTTCCTCGCTACGCATTGGACCATGGAGAGCGAGGGACACCAGATGGGCGAAATCCAGGAGCAGATCATTCTTTTGACTGCTGTGCATCCCGATACTCCCATGAACGCAGCGGAGCAGAAGTTAGTCGAAAGCTTCCGACATTCGCAAGGTACGCTCTGGAGTTTGTTGGCCGCTCCCGATCGCAAGCCTTTCAATGCCTGGGACGCGCAAATGCATACGTGGGCGGAGCCGCGATGCGAAGAAGAGATGAGCCGGCTGGGCGCCCAGCTCGACCAGATGCAAGCCGAATCGGTCCTCGGACGTTATGCCTTCTATCCTTCCCGCCGCGTGCCCGTCAGTTATCTGACGGCAAATTTTTTGCATGGCGGCTGGCTGCATCTGATCTTCAACATGTGGTTCCTTTGGCTGGCGGGCGCGATACTCGAGGACACGTGGGGCCGGCCTTTATATGCCGCTTTCTATCTCATCTCCGGTGTCGCGGCACTGTGGGGCTATGCGCTGGCGTATCCAAACGGCGTCATACCCGTCATAGGTGCATCCGGTGCGATTGCTTCTCTAATGGGTGCTTTTCTCGTTCGCTTCCCGAAAACGAACATTCAGCTGGGATTTTTCTATTGGATTCTGCGGCCCCGTCTCTATCGCTTCAAAGCGCCGGCGTTTGCTGTTTTGCCCTTATGGCTTGGGGTTCAGCTTCTCGCAGGAGTAAGGGCGGGCGAAAGCGGCGGCGTGGCCTACTGGGCGCACATCGGCGGCTTCGGATTTGGCCTCGTAATGGCACTCATCCTGCGCTACAGCGGGATCGAAGGAAAAGCCGATCAGGCCATCGAGGAGAAAGTCGGCTGGTCTGCCGACCCCCGCATCGTCAAGGCTACTGATCTTCTCGAAAAGCAGCAATTCGATGCCGCCGTTTCTGAGCTGAAGGCCTTGATTGCTGAGAAGCCTACTTCGGTAGACGCATATGAGATGCTACCTAGCGTCTACCTGCGGAAGGGCGATACACAATCCTACCTGCAAGCGATGGAGACCATATGTCAGCTTCACCTGAAGCTACACAACTCCGAGGCCGCGTGGCAGGACTATGAAGATTACCTGCATGCCAGCGGAGCCAAAATGCCGGCGGCGAGCTGGCTTGAACTCTGTCGGCACGCCGAGAACATTCACCAGTGGGGACGCGCCGCCAGCGAATACGAGAAACTCGCTGAAGCGTGGCCCCAGGATCGCAACTCCGTGCTCGCCTTGATCTCCGCGGGACGAATCCAGCTCAAGCAACTCGGGCAGCCACAGCAGGCCCTGCGGCTATACATCGCGGCGCAGAACTCGCCTGTTCCGCACCATGATTGGAACGATACGATTCGTAAAGGCGTCGACGCCGCCATGGGCAAACCGAAGCCCCCTGCCACGCAACCAGCATCGCCGCCGCTGGCCGGCTCTTTGCGGTCTTAGGGATAACCATTTCGTCTGCTCCTAGCGGAAACCGGAGATCCAAACCTGTGGAAAGCCGTTATCCGGATTGGGCGGCGCGGATGGGAATAGTGAGCGGCCTTGCTTCCGACGGTGCAATGATGTGGCACTGTCCGTCAAAAATCCCGCCCGGCTCGATCACCAAACAATGCGAGTGGATCTCGCCGGTGGCGATTCCTTTGTTGTGAATCTCCACTCTTCCTTTTGCGTAGACGACCCCATTGAAATGGCCTGAGATCACCACGTCCTGGCCTTCGATCTGGCCTTCTACTCGGGCCTCTTCGCCCAAAATTAGCGTGTGCGTGGATATCAGAAGCCCCTTTACCTCTCCCTCGACGCGGAAGGTTCCGGGGCACTCAAGAGTGCCGTCGAAACGGACTGACTTATCGAGAAAGCCGGTCCACTCCGACTGAGCTTTTGAAGACTCTCGCTTTCCAAACTTCCAGGGCAGAAATCACCTCAAGGGATTTTGCGGGCGCCATAAATTGTTTCAAAGCCAGGTCTGGCGACACAAGGACTCTGCGGAACTACTACACAAGTAGTGTTCACTTCTCGATAACTAGGCGATCGTAGAGCCAGACGAGTTGAGACTCTTCGTGGTACTCGATGGCAAGCTCGCCAGGGCGATTCTTGGTGGGCTGGCGGAGTCTCACGCGCATTCCCAGCATATGTTCGATTTGCTCGATAGCGGCGCGCGTATTTGCATCAAGCTGCGGTTCGGCGACTTCGGAGGCCTGCAGGCGGACCCGCCGAGAAGCGCTCCGTTCCAGTTGCCGCACGGTCATCCGACCGTGGGCAGCACGCTGCGATAAAGCAAGGCGCACCTGAGGATCAGTTATGCTGAGAAGCGCTCGCCCATGCCCCGCCGAAAGCGATCCGTCCTCAATAAGCTCCAGGATCGGCTTTTCCAAACGCAGCAGCCGCGTCGCATTGCCAATGGTTGCCCTATCTTTCCCGGTTTTTGCGGCTACCTCTTCCTGAGTCAGGTGAAATTCATTGATTAGGCGCTCGAAGGCCCGCGCCTCTTCGATCGGGTTGAGGTCCTCCCGCTGAATATTCTCAACCAGCGTTATTTCGAGCGCCGCCTCGTCGCTGACCTCGCGGATGACCGCAGGTACACGGTTGAGGCCGGCGCGCTGCGCTGCGCGCCAGCGTCGTTCGCCGGCGAGAAGCTGAAAACGTGATCCCACTCGACGAAGCACGAGCGGCTGGATGATCCCACTGGCCCGGATGGATTGGGCAAGTTCGGCCAGAGCTTCTTCGCGAAAGTGCGTGCGCGGCTGGTAGGGGCTTGGCTCGATCAGGTCAATATCGATCAGTGTCGACCCCCCCGACCCTGGAGTCGTCTCGATATGCGCGACCGCTGGAATCCTTGCTATCTCCGCAGCCTGCGAATCGGGCTCACGAATGAGCGCTCCCAGCCCCCGCCCCAGCGCGTTTCTGGCCATTAGCAATTACCTCCTTTGCGAGTTGGATGTAGGCCTCGGCACCTTTACTATTAATGTCGTAGAATAGGATTGGCTTTCCGTGACTGGGTGCTTCGGCCAAGCGCACGTTTCTGGGAATTACACTGTCGAAAACTTGAGTGCCAAAAAAACTCCTGAGGTCCGCAGCAACCTGACGCGAGAGCGTTGTCCGATCGTCGTACATGGTCAAGACGATTCCCTCTATGGCCAAACCTGGATTGAGGGTGCGGCGAATTCGCATCAAGGTGTCCAGTAGTTCGGAAACGCCTTCCAGCGCAAGGTATTCGCACTGAATCGGCACCAAAACAGAATCGCTGGCTACCAAAACGTTCAGCGTAATCAGATCGAGCGCAGGCGGGCAGTCAAAGATAATAAAGGAATAGTCTGGACGGATTTGCTCGACGAGCTCTTTGAATCGATGTTCGCGGTTCTCGGCCGCGGCGAGTTCCACGGCCGCACCGGCCAAGTTCTTGTCCGAGGGAATGAGATCCAGTCCTTCCACTTGGGTCTTTAAGATGATTTTGCTTAGGTTTTCCCCAAGTGCCAGTGCGTGATACAGAGTCCGGCGGGAAGGGTCCTTCTGAAATCCCAAGCCTGTGGTGCTGTTCCCTTGTGGGTCGGAATCGATAAGGAGTGTGGGTTTTTCTGCTGCTGCAATCGAAGCGGAGAGGTTAATTGCCGTGGTAGTCTTGCCGACGCCGCCTTTTTGATTGGCCACAGCGATTACGCGCGCCAAATCATCTCCTTCCAGTAGTTCCGCTTTTGGGGCGGCAATTTAGCAAAGGCCGTGCTTATGTGCAAGAAGTTTCACAGGGAAGATTTTTCAGGTTTCAAAGGCAAGGCCTCGTCGGGTTCGAAATTGTTTCACGTGGAACATTTTCGCGAACTCAGGCGGCCTTTCCTACAAAATTGTTTCACGTGAAACAATCTTTCCTTCCGCTAGCCAGCCGGCCTGCCAGTCAGGACAACTCGGCGACGTGATTCCGCAATGCTGACAGGCAGCTCCCAATTCCAGCCTTTTGTTTTAGTCAATAAGTTCGAGTCCTCAATCCCTAGCCATAGAATCACATGCCCACCTGGTTTGAGCACCCCTCTGCACCATTGGAGCAACCGCTTGTAACCGCCCAATGCCCGTGAGCAGACGAAGTCGAAGGAAGCTGGCGGGGCGCCGAAGTCCTCGTAACGACTTCGGACGATCTCCAGGCCGGATAAGCCCAGAGTCGCCTGCACTTCCCGCAAGAAAGCGCACTTCTTGACATTAGGTTCCACCAAAGTGACCTGCAGGTCTGGGTATGCAATCTTTAGGGGCAGGCCGGGAAATCCTGCCCCGCTGCCCACGTCGGCGAGCCGACCACGCTCCATTGGGAGCAATGATCCTGCAAACATGCTCTCTCCAAAATGCCGGGCCACAATTTCGGAGTCCTCCCCGATCGAGGTGAGTGGAATCGTTTGGTTCCACTTTTTCAACAATGCCAGGTAGGTGGCGATGCTCATCAGTTGCGGGCCAGAAACGGTTTGGCGGATATACGGAGAAAGAGCACGAGCAATCTCATCGAGGGACAAGCCGTCGTTTTCGTGTGCATCCATCGGCGACCTAAAGAGCCTCGATCAAACCACCGATTGTGTCTGCACACAAGACTCCTCCGAAGAGCTCCAGCAGGCGTTGACACGGCGCAGACTCCGACATAATGTTGGCAGCTTCTATGCGAGTTTTAGTAATCGGAGGTGGCGGTCGCGAGCACGCGCTTATCTGGAAGCTGTGTCAGAGCCGTTTAGCGACAAAAATTTGGTGCGTCCCAGGGAATGGTGGAATTTCGCAACATGCGGAATGCGTTCCGGCCGATCTGGGGGACATCCATGCTTTGGCGGATCTGGCGGAAAACCTTCGGGTGGATTTAACGGTTGTAGGTCCCGAGCAACCGCTCGTGGATGGAATCGCCGATGAATTCAACCACAGGAATTTGCGGATCATCGGACCCTCAAAGAAGTGGGCTCGACTGGAGGGTAGCAAGCTTTTTGCCAAGGAGTTTCTCGATCACCACGGTATCCCCACAGCACGAGTTTACGGCGTATTCGCTTCAGCTCAAGATGCAACTGAGAAGTTGGAGAATTTGCGCTACCCGGTGGTTCTCAAAGCGGACGGCCTTTGTGGAGGCAAAGGTGTCCTGGTCGCGAAGTCCTACGGCGAGGCTGCTGAGTTTGTGGATCGGGTTTTCAAAAAAGGAGAATTCGGGGAGGGGGGCCAGCGACTTTTAATTGAAGAGGCATTAAACGGCGAGGAGCTTTCCTTCATCGTGCTCAGCGACGGGCACGATTTCCTCTCCTTGGTTCCAACTCGTGATCACAAGCGGGCATTCGACGGAGACCTCGGGCCGAACACCGGGGGTATGGGCGCGTATTCGTGTGACGGAATCATTTCGGGCTCGATAGAGGCGCAAATTCGCAAACGTGTGGTTGAGCCTACGATGGCTGCGCTAAGAAGCGACGTCTCTGCATACTCCGGCTTTCTCTATTTTGGGCTGATGTTAACGTCGGCGGGGCCCAAGGTGCTTGAATTCAACTGTCGGCTGGGAGATCCGGAAACGCAGGCAATCGTGGCACGGATGAACTTCGATTTGGGGGAGGTGTTCGCGGCTGTGGCCGACGGAAAACTGACGAGTCAGAGACTAAACTGGTATCCTGGGGCGAGTGTTTGCGTCGTAATGACGTCCGGTGGCTATCCAGGTAAGTATTTGAGTGGAAAGGAAATCCATGGGCTTGAAGAGGCTGCGGCGATGACGGGGGTGAGTGTATTTCACGCCGGGACGAAACGAGAAAGGCCTAAATACTACACTAGTAGTGGAAGAGTTCTCGGTATTACCGCACTCGGCGACAGCTTAGACGCAGCTCGCCGAAGAGCTTATGATGCAGCTCAGCTTATTCGATTTTCGAACTGTCACTACCGCAGCGATATTGCCTTAGCCGCATGCCGAGTAGCGAATATTGGGGAGGATTGAAGAAGATGGCGCATGTCTCGAACCTCTTCCTCGCAGTGGAGCACCGTAAACCAATGAGGGCCGTGGATCGAGCCATTGCCTTGGCGGATCGAGGATTTGAGGGCTGCATACACGGACGGCAGGGCAGCAAGCGGCAGCTTCTGCTCGTGGACAGTGAGACTCTAACTGAATTTCAGTTGGCGCCGGGCGTTGTGCGAGAGAACGTCACGACGGCGGGCCTGAATATGTCCGAATTAAAGCCAGGACAGCGGTTAGTGATTGGCAGCGCTGTGCTCGAGGTGACGATCCCGTGCGAGCCCTGTTTTCAGATGGATGACATTCGCATAGGATTACGGGAGGCGTTAAAAAATCGCAGGGGTGTGCTGTGCCGGGTGATTGAGGGCGGACAAATCGCCTGCGGCGATGCGATTGAGATGAGTGGGGCGGCCAAAGCCAGTCCCCGTGTTGGAGGGGCGCGTTGAGCAAGGGCGAAGCATCGAGAGAAAAACCTGTCGTAGGCATCATCATGGGTTCCGACACCGATCTTCCCATCATGAACGAGTCGGCGAAGATGCTGGCGAAGTTTTCGATTCCCTTCGAAATTGAAGTCGTTTCAGCACACCGTTCGCCGGCGCGCACGCATGAGTATGCCAGTACGGCAATCGAGAGAGGACTAAAGGTAGTGATCGTCGCGGCGGGAGGCGCGGCGCATCTGGCCGGCGTCGTGGCGGCGCTGACCACTTTGCCCGTGATTGCGGTGCCCATGGCCACCACAGTGCTCTCGGGCATCGACGCGCTGCTTTCGAGTGTGCAGATGCCTGCCGGCGTCCCCGTAGCGGCGATGGCCATCGATAAGCCCGGGGCCATCAATGCGGCTATTTACGCGGCAGAGATCATAGCCACATTCGATCCGCGAGTTGCGGAGCAGCTCGTTGCCTACAAGCAGGAGTTGGCGCGCTCGGTGGCCGAGAAAAGTGCGCGCGTCAAGCAGCAGTTCGCGGAGAGGTCCGCTGCCAAGTAGCGCCTCTATTCTCTAAAAGATTCGCAGATAGGCGAGCTATTGCGGCCGGGGTCCGCGCTTGCGGAGTGAAGGGGCGTCAGGTTCGGTAGGTTGCGTCTTACCCGGCGGAATGGGCTCCTGAGGCGCGAGCACCCATTGGAACCCGCGGTTCATATCCAATACAGCCATGGTCAGATTTTGGTCATTTCCGCCAGCCAAGGGGATTGCGGCGCGCATGAAGTCAGAGATGGGAGAAGAAGGCGCCTTGGTACTATTTCCCGCAGCAATAAACGCAACCGCCTCCGATACATCGCGCGACGAATGGGCAATACGCTCGAATTGGGGATCAGGTTGCGTAACGCGCTCCGCCAACCGGAGTTGCGGAATATTTGCAGGATAATCCGCCTCTATAAACGTGCGCGGCTGTCCTTTTTCCGGTGGAAAAAGTTGGACGTAAGCAGGGCGGAGAATGCGCGTCTGCCAGAAATCATTGGCCAGGTTTTCCTGACGCACGTGATACTGCAGGTTCCAGATTTCGGGCCCGTAATCCAGGACGTAATCGGCGAGAATCAGTTCGACCAGCGGCTCATCCGGAGCCAGTTCAAGCTTATGGTGGATCTGATCCACCACCGGACGGATCAACTCGAGCATTCCCACGCCAATGTCTTCGATCTCACTGGGTTCCTGGGCAGGCTTTTGCGTGGGACGACGAAGAGCATTCGCCGCGACGGCCGGCAGTTCGGAATCAAAGCGCGTGGTCTTGGCCGTATCCGGAGCGGTCCAGTCAATGGCGCCCAAGAGGACACCGATTCGCCCAGAACTGACGAGGAGCACCGCAGGAGGGCGCGAGCCGACTTCCCCGCCCCCGCTCGTTGCGGCCACGATGATCGCATCGTGGGTAACACAAAACACGACTCGACCCGTGGCCAGGTTGGCTACGATTTCGCCGCCTCGGTTTTCTTGCGCGGACAACGAGAGTGGCAGGGCAATTACGGCAAAAGGCGCAAACGCCAGCAGGAACAGGAGTGTACGCCGGCTAGAACGGCTCGGATTTCGCAACAGAGCGAATCGCATGATTCTCGCAGGTTGGATGTGCTTCACAATGCGCACGGCCTAACGAGGCCCGTATCTACGTTATCACAATTCAAATTAAAGAGCGGAATGGCTGGAAGAGGGGGCCGCCACGTCAGGAAAAGTCGAAATACAAACCTCTGGTGAGCTGATCCAAGCGATGATTCCAGTAGAATAGGGCAGCAAGAGGGCTTTTTCCGTCGAGAGGACGAGCATGGGACTTTTGGATTTGATCCGTGGTGGCAAGGGCCTGCGCAAGCCGAATCGGATTCGCCACCGAGGCGAGAAACTTCCGCAAATCCTCGAGGCACATAGGAATCATTTTCTCGGCAAGCCCGGAGGGAAGCGCGCCGATCTGAGAGAGGCAGATCTGAGTCTGGCAGACCTGCGCCATGCGAATCTGAGCGGTGCGATTCTGGAAGGAGCGAAGTTGGAAGGCGCGAATTTGCAGCAGGCCAAGCTCACCCATGCGAGTTTGGCTGGCGCTCACTTGCGCGGGGCCGATCTTCGCAATACAGACATGACCGAAGCCGATTTGCGAGGTGCGGATCTAAGTGAAGCGCAGGCCAGCGGCGTGGAGTTTTTCCGCTGTGATTTGAGCAACGCGGACTTCCGTCGCGCGAATCTGCGCAATGCAAATTTTCGCTCCGCTAACATAAGGGGTGCGCAATTTACCGGCGCGGATATGGGCGTGACCATCCTGCGCGAAACGAATCTGGAAGGGGTAGATCTCTCCGGGGTGGACCTTACGACGACGCTGCTTCCAAAGGGATACACGCCCCCGGTTGCGCCGGCCGCGACGCGTGGGCCCGGAAGATCCTAAGACGGAACCGCGGAATTATCGCCTGCTTTCCGCAGGCTGAGCCAGCGGGTCGCCTGGACCGCGGCCGGCGGTGCGGCGGCGAATCTCGATTCCCAGGCGCTTGATCTTCTGGTTCAAAGTGGAAAGCGGAACCTGAAAGCGCTCGGCCGCCTCGGTCTGGTTCCAGCCCGTTTGTTCGAGCATATCTACGATCACCCGGCGTTCAATTTGCTCCATCATCTCAAAGAGCGAGGGGACAGGCTGCCCGGCAGCCGCGCGCTGATGGCTTTCCTTCGCCAGAGAGTTCAGGAGTTCCGAGAGTTGCAGGCGCGCATCGCCAAGCATTCCTCGCGTGAGGATGGCGTCGGGCAGCAGGTCGATATCGATCTCTTCGCGCGTGGAGAGAACTACGGCACGCTCCACGACATTTTCGAGTTCGCGCACATTTCCGGGCCAGGGATAATCCATCAACAACTTCGTGGCTTGCGGAGTGAAGCGCCCCAAAGCCCGGTTGTTCTCTTTTGAGAACTGGCGCAGGAAATGGTCGACGAGCAAAGGAATATCCTCGCGGCGCTCGCGAAGCGGCGGGAGTTTGACGGCGATCACGTTCAGGCGGTGGTAGAGATCTTCGCGAAAACGACCGTCACGCACCAGACCGAGCAGATCGACATTGGACGCGGCGACGATGCGCACGTCCACCTTGATATTCTCCGTGCCGCCCAGGCGCATGAATTCGCGTTCCTGGATAACCCGCAGCAGCTTGGCCTGCGTTTCCAAGCCGACAGTAGAAATTTCGTCGAAGAAAATAGTGCCTTGATCGGCCACCTCGAAAAGTCCCTTCTTCGAGGCGACAGCGCTCGTGAAGGCCCCCTTTACATGGCCGAATAGCTGCGATTCGAGAAGATCAACGGGAATGGAGCCGCTATTGACAGCCACAAAGGGCTTGTCTGCGCGAGGAGATGCGGAATGGATGGCCTTGGCAATAAGCTCTTTCCCTGTTCCGCTTTCACCCACAATCAGAATGGTCGATCGTGAAGGGGCCACCTGCGCCACCAAATCAAGAACGGAAACGATGCGCTCACCTTTGCCGATGATGTTCGGGAAGTTGTAGCGCTGCTTAAGGGCCCGCTTGAGCTGAACGTTTTCTTCGCGCAGCCGGCGCCCCTCGACGGCCAAGGCGACTTGCGCGAGCAATTCGTCATTCGACCAGGGCTTGGTGATGTAGTCCTGCGCACCGCTCTTGAAAGCCTGACGCGCCATATCAATTGAGCCATAGGCGGTTATAAGCACGATGGGAAGATCACGATCGCGCTGCCGGATATCACGAAGCAGATCGAGGCCGTTGCGGTCCGGCAGGCTAACGTCCAGAAGCAGCAGGTCGTAGGGCGCTTCCTCAAGGCGCGCGAGGCCCGATTCGCCGTTTTCGGCGGAAGTAACCGAATAGCCTTCGGAGGAAAGGAGGAGCTCAAGGCCTTCGCGAATTTCTGCTTCGTCGTCTATGACCAGGATCGAGCCATTAGGCATGAACCGCTTTCCTTGCGGCCGGAAATTCCAAGCGGAAAGAGGTGCCCTTGCCGGGAGTTGAGCGCACCTCGATTTTGCCGGCGTGCTCCTTGATGATGCCATAGCTGACCGAGAGTCCCAAGCCGGTGCCGCGACCGGTGACTTTGGTGGTGAAGAAGGGATCAAATAGGCGCGCGAGATTTTCCCGTTGGATGCCCATGCCCGTATCAGCGACTTCGATTTCCACGGTGCCATTATTCGTGGCGCTGCGCACCTCGAGCATGCCGCCGGAAGGCATAGCGTCTTTGGCATTCAGGAAGAGGTTGAGGAAAACCTGCTGCAAGCGATTGCTCGATCCCAGGATGCCGGGCAGATCGCCTCCGAGATTTTTGATCACTTGGACGTTGGCGGCGCGAAGGGGATGAGCAACCAGAGTGAGCGTCTCGTCAATCACTTGGTTGAGATTGACTTCTTTGAATTCGGCGCCACCAGTCCGGGAGAAACTGAGCAAATGATTGACAATTTCGCTGGCTCGGAAGGTTTGCTTGACGATTTTCTCTGTCAATTTGTGCCGGGGATCGTTGGCCGGCAGTTGTTTGGCGAGCATCTGGATGTAGTTGGAAATCACAGCCAGCGGCGTATTCACTTCGTGGGCCACGCCCGCAGCCAGCAAGCCCAAAGAAGTGAGTTTTTCGGTCTGCAGCAGCTGCTCTTCGAGCTGCATGCGCTGGGTGATGTCGTCGACGAGGATGAGCCGGCCCAGGCGCTCCGCTGACTTGCCCGCCAGCGGAGCAATGGAGACATTCACCACCAGGGTGCGACCATCCCGATTTCGCAGGGGGAACTTATAAAGATTCGTGACGCGCTCCTCCTCGGAACGTGCCGCTATTTCCACGGCCAGATCGGCGGGAAGAATCTCCTCGATCGCGCGGCCGACGGCGTCGGCGCGGCGCACACCGATCGAATGCTCGAGTTGTGTGTTCCAGAACTCGATGCGTCCTTCGAAGTCCACTGCCAGCACGCCGACGTTCATCGATTCGACGATATTTTCCGCAAAATCCTTCAAGCGCTCGATCTGCTGCGCCTTTTGTTCGAGCGAGGAATAAAGCTGGGCATTATCGAGCGCCACGGCCAAGTAGCCGGCGATCGTAAGGACCAGTTCGATATCTTCACTGGTGAGGAAATCACCGTCGATGGTCTTGCCCAAGCCAAGAATGCCAACCGTGCGTTCATGAATGCGGCAAGGCACAAAGTAAGTAAGATCCAGCTGCTCCAGCGCGCGCCGCACGGACCCGCTCTCCTCGCGCGCCGCGCGAGCGGAATCGTAGAAGAG
>Ga0209160_1000223_pt1 | contig 44342 bp, 52 predicted proteins | sample GraSoiAngelo_153_FD_186167 | JGI IMG/M metagenome (GOLD analysis project Ga0209160, IMG submission 186167) | Grasslands soil microbial communities from the Angelo Coastal Reserve, California, USA - 14_1009_12_40cm (SPAdes) (version 2) | ecosystem: Environmental > Terrestrial > Soil > Grasslands ...
CGGCCCGTCGAATGCGACCGCCATCTCCACCCCCTCCTTGCGAAATGCGGCCAGCGATTCCAGCCGCGTGCGAAGCTTACGGAGAATCGGGCCTCTAGGCAAGAGAAAACCGCGGCCAATTCTGCTACAATGCGACCAGTGAAACTGGTCAGCAACCCGCCGAATCCCTTTGAGTCCCAGTACCGGGAGCTTCTGGAGCCCCCGCCGTCCGTCAAGGTCCAGATCTACGAAGACGACACTCGATCGATCCTGAGCCACAACGACAGTCCCGATCTAGCGTTCCGATGGAGCGTGAATCCGTACCGGGGCTGTTTCCATGCCTGTGCGTACTGCTATGCGCGCCCGTCTCACGAGTACTTGGGATTCGGGGCGGGTACGGACTTTGAGTCCAAACTGGTAGTCAAGCCGCACGCCGCGGCCCTCTTGCGCGAGGCTTTTCTGAAGCCGTCGTGGACGGGCGAGCTCGTCGTCTTCTCGGGCGTCACCGACTGCTATCAGCCGGTGGAAGCCTCCCTGGGCCTAACCCGCGCCTGCCTCGAAGTCTGCGCCGAGTTTCACAACCCCGTCGCCATCATCACGAAGGCCGCGCTCATCCTGCGCGATCTTGATCTCCTTCGGCGGCTCCATCAAGAGGCCGCGATCCGCGTATTCCTGAGCATCCCCTTCGCCGACGATCCGACGGCCCGGAAGGTGGAGCCCCAGGCGCCTTCCATCACCAAGCGCCTGGCGACGCTGAAGACGATCGCCGAGGCGGGCATTTTCACCGGCGTCTCGATCGCGCCGGTCATCCCGGGACTCAACGACGACCACATGTTCGAGATTCTTCAGAAGGCGCGGGACGCCGGGGCACGGACGGCTTTTTACAGCCTCTTGCGACTGCCCGGCAGCGTTGAGCCTGTCTTTCTTGAGCGGATGGCGGCGGCGTTCCCGGATCGCATCAAAAAGATCACCCACCGCCTGCAGGAAGTGCGGGGCGGCGTACTCAACACCTCGCGGTTTTTCGATCGATACCGCGGGCAGGGCCCCTATGGGGAGATGCTGGACCAGCTGTTCCTGACCGCAAAGCGAAAAGCGGGGTTTCCAGAGGAACAGGACCCACCTCTCCTGTCAACCTTCCACCGACCTCAGCCGCAGCAGATTGACCTTTTCGCCTAGTAAAATTTAATGGCCTGGTGAGACGGACGCGCGGGGCGTGATCCGCGCTTCAACCTTGGCGGCCAGGGGGCCGGCTTTGAGCGCGGAGAGCAGCACATCGCGTAAGGGGATCTGGCGATCGCGCCTGTCGGTGACTTGGAGGAACATCGTGTAGCCGTCCCCGCCTTCCGCGATGAAATTATCAGCCGCGACTGAGTATCGACGGGCAGGATTCAGGGGCGCTCCGTTCACCTGGACAGAAGTGATCCGGGAGCCGCTGGGAGCTGATGGGTCAAAGACCACGGCCAACCCTGACACCTGTAAGAAGCGTCCGGACGCCTGAGGCAGACGGCTAACACTGTTCTCGAGAGCTGCCTTCAAGGTGGCCCCCGTGACAGTAAAGGTTGTGAGGGAAGAATCGAAGGGGAGCACTTCCATGACTCGTTTCAAGGTGACTGGGCCGGCGGGCATGCTGCTGCGGATCATCCCGGAGTTCACGAGGCCGATCTCGGTCCCGGTGTGTTGGCGCGCCAGATCCGCGAGCAAGTTACCGAGGTTCGTCTCTCTGGTCCGGATGTCGCTGTTTTCCCCTTCGAACGTGTGCGCCGCTTCGCCTATGACCTGATTGGTTTGCTCGTCCAATCGCCGCGCATAGTCCCGAACCAGTTTGGCTATGTCCGAGTCCGAGGAGACCGCCGCAGAGACCGGCAGATTGTGGGCTTCGGCAACCATGATGGTCTTCTCATGGTAGAGAAGATCCAGACGGCCGAGCGTCCGGCCTTGTCGATGGGTCTTCACGAAGACAGGACCGACGCCCGTCAGTTCCACACGGCCCTCGACTGGATTCGTTTGACCCGGGGGGACCAGCCCATCGAAACCCTCGGTGTGTCCACCGATGATGACGTCGAGCCCAGGAACCGCCTTGGCGAGCGCGAGGTCTTCTTCCGTGTCTTGGTGCGTGATCGCGACCAGGATCTCCACACGCTCGCGTAGTTCGCCGACCGCTTGTTTGGCCGCCACAATAGGATCGACGAACTCAACTTCTCGAACGACGGCGCGGTTGAACGTGTCGGGATAGTTTTTCTTCCCGATGAGGCCGATCAGGCCGACCCGCACATGCCCCAGGTGTTTAATGGCATGCCGCTGGCATACGTCGGGGTCCTGAGGCCGCACGTTGGTACAGAGAAACGGGAAGGTTGCCTCCTTGCGAAGGTTTTTCAGATGCCGCGTGCCGAAATCGAAATCATGATTGCCGACGGCGACGGCGTCATAGCTCATCAGGTTCATGGCGGCGATGTCCACCTCGCCGCGGTACACCGAAGACATCGCCGTTCCCATCAAGAGGTCTCCGCTGTCCACGACGAGCAGGTGTTCGACTTCCTGTCGGATCTGTTTGATCAGGGAGGCACGCCGTTCAACTCCCCCGAGTCCGGCGAACATGCCGTGTTCGATCGGCTGAATGGTGCCGTGATGTTCGCTGGTATGCAGAATCGTGACGGCAACCTGGGCGTAGGCCGGGTCAGCGACGGAGAGCGCGAAAAAGAAAGCCAGGGCGATGAAGGGATGCATCACGAAAGGCAGGTGCTGTTCGCACGGACGGAAACGCTCGGCATCAGTGGCCATGATGGTACTGGCGAGTCCCCGGGCTGTCAAGGCGAGTCTTTCCCCTCCTTGACTGGCACAGGATGCCGTGGTACGGTCCCGCGCTCCGTATGCATGAACGCGTCATCCAGTGGATCGAGCTCTTCCGACCGTATGTCGATGATTATGGCTATTTGGTCCTCTTTCTGGGTGTCATGGCAGAGAACGCGTCTTTGCCAGTCCCCGGAGAGACCATTTTGATCATCGCCTCGTTCTATTCCCACCACGGACATCTCAATCTGGGCTCTGTCATCCTGCTGGCGACGGTTGGCTGCATCCTGGGCGACAATGTCAGCTTCTATATCGGGCGGCGCCTCGGGCGTCCGTTCATTGAGCAGTATGGCCGCTATCTGCTGATCACGCAGAAACGACTGGCTTATGTGGAACGCTTCTTTCACAAGCATGGGGACAAGACGATTTTCGTCCAGCGCTGGATCACGGGGGTGCGGGTGATCGGGGCATTGGTGGCGGGAACATCCAGGATGCCCTGGGGCCGGTTCTTGCTGTTTAACTGCCTTGGTGCCGTGACCTGGGTCACGGCCATTTCCTTGTTGGCCTACTTCTTTGCCGTGAATCTGCCCCTCCTGCTGATCGTCATGAGCCGCTCTGGCTGGGCGTTGCTTGCTTTGATAGCAGGGGGCGCATTGATCCTCTACCTCAAACGGCGGTTAAGCGTGGACCAAGAGCCGTCGTCCCCTCTCTAAACCTCTCGCCATGTCCTCCTCCGCTAAGTCCACGAAACATTTATTCAAATCCTTGAAATTGGCTTGACAGTATGCCTTCTTCTTCATATACTATGTTGTTTTGATAGATTTTTGGTTCACCCAATCCATTTAGGTTGAGGGGAATAGAGCCGTATTTACTCGGCGGAGGGTTACCGCGTCTTTACCTTTCCCCCGGGAAGCAGTTGGTATGCGCGATCAGGCCTGAATGGCAGGAATCCTCTATCTTGCTTAGGGTATATTTCTTCTCGGACTCCCTTAGGGGGCGAATCGTGGGCAGGTACTCAAGTGGACAACGAGGCCTGACTGTAAATCAGGTGGCTTCGCCTTCCCAGGTTCGAATCCTGGCCTGCCCACCACACCACGCGTGCTGGGCGGGGGACAGTGAACGCTGGTGGGCGTGACGGCGTCACCTGATACAGGGGCTTTTGGAGAGACAGGGAGTCATGACACTGCGACATGGCACGAGCGGGCGTAGCTCAGGGGTAGAGCTCCAGCCTTCCAAGCTGGCTGTCGCGAGTTCAAATCTCGTCGCCCGCTCCATGAACAAGATGTTATTCGTTAAACGTTAATCGTGAATCGGATTGCAAGCTCGGCTCTATGCCTTTGATGCATTTCACGGTTAACGTTTCACGTTTAACGATTAACGACGGGAGCGCCCACGTAGCTCAGTTGGCAGAGCACGTCCTTGGTAAGGACGAGGTCACGCGTTCAATCCGCGTCGTGGGCTCCATTATTAAACCCGCCCACCCCGGGCCTGTCGGGACAGGCCCTTTTCCCGTGGGCTTGCTGGGTCCGGCACTTCGATCACACGAGCCGGGAGACACGAGGCCTCCAGGGGAGGATTAGGGGGACGTTATGGCGAAGGCGAAATACGAGCGGCGCAAGCCGCATGTGAACATTGGGACGATCGGGCATGTGGACCACGGCAAGACGACGCTGACCTCGGCCCTCACGAAGGTGTGTGCGGAGCGGGGCATGGCCAAGTTCATCAGCTACGACGAGGTGGCCAAGGCCTCCGAGTCGCAGGGGCGGCGCGATCCGACGAAGATCCTGACGATTGCGATCAGCCACGTGGAGTATGAGACCGAGAAGCGGCACTACGCGCACGTGGACTGTCCGGGGCACGCCGACTACGTGAAGAACATGATCACGGGGGCGGCGCAGATGGACGGGGCGATCCTGGTGGTCAGTGCGGCGGACGGGCCGATGCCGCAGACGCGCGAGCACATCCTGCTGGCGCGCCAGGTGGGGGTGCCCTACATCGTGGTGTTTCTGAACAAGGCGGACAAGGTGGACGACAAGGAGTTGTTGGACCTGGTGGAGCTGGAGGTGCGGGAGCTGTTGTCGAAGTACGAGTTTCCGGGGGACAAGATTCCGGTGATCACGGGGGCGGCGACGAAGGCCCTGGAGGGCGACAAATCCCCGATCGGGGTGGCGGCGATCCACAAGCTGCTGGAGGCGGTGGACACCTACATTCCGACGCCGAAGCGGGCGGTGGACAAGCCGTTTTTGATGCCCATCGAGGACGTCTTCACGATCAGCGGGCGCGGCACGGTGGTGACGGGGCGGTGCGAGCGCGGGGTGGTGAAGGTGGGCGACGAGGTGGAGATTGTGGGGCTGCGGCCCACGCAGAACACGGTGGTGACGGGGGTGGAGATGTTCCGCAAGGTGCTCGATGAGGGGCAGGCGGGGGACAACATCGGGGTGCTGTTGCGGGGGACGAAGAAGGAGGACGTGGAGCGGGGGATGGTGCTGGCGAAGCCCAAGACGATCACGCCGCACACGAAGTTCAAGGCGGAGGTGTATGTGCTGACGAAGGAGGAGGGGGGGCGGCACACGCCGTTCTTCAACGGGTATCGGCCGCAGTTCTACTTCCGGACGACGGACGTGACGGGGGTGGTGGCGTTGCCGGCGGGGGTGGAGATGGTGATGCCGGGGGACAACGTGGCGATCACGGCGGAGTTGATCTCGCCGATCGCGATGGACCAGGGGCTGCGCTTTGCGATCCGCGAAGGGGGCAAGACCGTCGGCTCCGGCATCGTCACCGACATCCTGGCGTAAGGGAGCGATCAGCCGTCAGCGTTCAGCCCTTGAGCTGAGAGCTGATAGAGGTTAGGGGACTTAAGATGCGAGAGATCATTTCATTGGCGTGTACCGACTGCAAGCGGCGTAACTATTCCACGATGAAGAACAAAAAGAACGATCCGGAGCGGCTGGAGCGTCGCAAGTATTGTCGGTTTTGCCGCAAGCACACTCCACACAAGGAAGTGAAGTGACGTTAATCGTTAACCGTTATTCGTTAATCGGGAAGACAGCGTAGCGCAGGCCGCTCGCGTTTAGAGTTTCACGATTAACGTTTAACGTCTGTGAAGGGGCATGGTGTTCAACGGTTAGCACGTCGGTCTCCAAAACCGAAGGTCTGGGTTCAATTCCTAGTGCCCCTGCCACACCCAGCTTGGTCGAACCGGCGCTCGATCCAATGGGCCGCGTGTTCGACACCTCAAGTGATCGTGAAGGGGGGCGTGGGAGAGCCAATGCCGCAGGGGTACACATTACAGGGAGTGCACGGGACCAAATGTTCACACGGATGTGGGCTGCTCTCGTAGAGTTTTTCAACGATGTCCGTTCGGAGCTGAGGAAGATCTCTTACCCGAGCCGGAGCGAAACGATCGGGTCCACGACGGTCGTGATCATCTTGGTGTTCATCGTGTCGCTCTTTTTACGGTTGGCCGATATTGTGATCAGTCTACTGATCGTGAAGATACTTTGAGCGAGAACGGCATCATGGGCAAGAACTGGTACGTCGTCCACACATACGCAGGCTTCGAAGGACGTGTCAAGGACAGCATTTTAGAACGCGCGAGCCAAATGGGTCTGCAGGACAAGATTGGGCAAGTGCTGGTGCCGACCGAAGACGTGATCGAGATCAAGGAGGGAAAGAAACGCACCTCGACTCGGAAGTTTTTCCCGGGGTACGTTCTGGTCGAGATGGATATGTCGAACGAGTCCTGGCAGATGATCAAGGAGACCCCCAAGGTCACCGGCTTTGTGGGCGGGGGCTCGCAACCCGTCCCCTTAGCGCAGGAGGAGGTCGACACGCTCCTCAAGCAAATCGATAGCGGGACCGCGGTGCCCCGCCAGAAGGAGGAATTTCACAAAGGGGACAACGTTCGCATCATCGACGGACCGTTCCTCGGGTTCAATGGGATGGTGGATGACGTGGATCAGGAGCGCAATCGGCTCAAGGTCTTGGTGAGCATCTTCGGTCGAGGCACTCCGGTGGAGCTGGGGTTCTTGCAAGTCGAGCGATTATAAAAGAGGAGTCGTATGGCAAAGGAAGTCAAAACCCTGGTCAAGTTGCAGATCCCGGCCGGGAAAGCCAACCCTGCGCCGCCGGTGGGTCCGGCCCTGGGGCAGCACGGCGTGAACATTATGGAGTTCTGCAAGCAGTTCAACGCCAAGACCCAGAGCCAGGAGGGGTCCATCATCCCGGTCATCATTACGGTCTATACCGATCGGAGCTTTACCTTCGTGATGAAGACCCCGCCCGCTTCAGACCTCCTCAAGAAAGCGGCCGGGATCATCAAGGGCTCCGGGGTGCCAAACAAAGACAAGGTGGGGAAGGTCACCCCCACCCAGATCAACGAGATCGCGCGGATCAAACTGCCCGATCTCAACGCTGCCGATTTGGCGGCGGCCGCCCGGATCATTGAAGGAACGGCGCGGAGCATGGGGATTGTTGTCGCGAAGGACTAGGACGAGGAGTATCACGATGGGCAAGAAGTGGAAGGCGGCCGCCGCGCTGGTTGAACCGCGGCCGTATGACCTGCGGGAGGCGGTGGAGTTGGTGAAGCGGACAGCCTACGCGAAGTTCGACGAAACGGTGGAGATGGCGCTCCGCCTGGGGGTGGACCCAAAGCGGTCAGATCAGATGGTGCGGGGTTCGGCGGTTCTCCCGCATGGCACTGGCGTCAAAGTCCGCATTCTGGTGTTTGCCAAAGGCGAGAAGGAGAAAGAGGCCCGGGACGCCGGAGCGGATATCGTCGGGGGCGAGGAACTGGTGGAAAAGATCAAGGGCGGCTGGCTGGAATTTGATCGCGCCATCGCCACGCCGGATATGATGGGAACCGTGGGCAAGCTTGGCAAGATTCTGGGCCCGCGCGGACTGATGCCTAATCCAAAGACAGGGACCGTGACGTTCGAAGTCGCCAAGGCCATCAGCGACATCCGCAAGGGACGGGTGGAGTACAAGGTGGAGAAAGCCGGCATTCTCCATGTCCGGGTCGGCAAGGTCTCGTTCGAGGCGGAGAAGCTGTACGAGAACGCCCTCGCCATTCTGGACTCGGTGATCAAAGCCAAACCGTCGTCGAGCAAGGGCCGCTATCTCAAATCGGTCACCCTGTCGTCGACGATGGGCCCTGGGGTCTCAGTGGATACCGCCGCGCTCAGCAAGAAGCTGGTGGCGTAGCCACTGCAGACTTCCCGAGAGCGGACGGATTTGAGAGAGGAACGTAATGCGTAGGGAAGAGAAAGCACAGGCGATTGCCAAGCTCAGAGAGAAGTTCAGTCGCGCGCGCGCGGCGTTTCTGACCGAGTGTACGGGGTTGGCGGGCAACGAGGTCACGGAGTTGCGCCGACAACTACGAGGCGCCGGGGCGGAGCTCAAGGTCGTGAAGAACACGCTGGCGATCCTGGCCGCGGACGGGACCCCATTGGGCGTGGCCAAAGAGCACTTCCGAGGGGCGCTGTCCGTCGCGATAGGCTATGACGATCCGGCGTTGCCCGCGAAGATCCTTCGCGACTTTATCGCCAAGGATAAGCGCGACAAGAAGATGCGGATCACGGTCGGCGTGGTTGAGGGGAACCTGCTTGACGCGTCGCGCGTGAAGGCTGTGGCGGAACTGCCCCCGCGGAATGCCCTGCTGTCGATGTTGCTGGCCGGAGTGCAGGGCCCTCTGGTGGGGCTGGTTGGCACGCTGAACGGAATTGTGGTCAAGTTTGTAGGAACCTTGATTGCCATTAAGGGGAAACCGAAGGAGGAACCCATGCCAGGTGCAACTGCGACGAAGCTGTCGAAGGAAGAGTTCATCAAGATGATCGAAGGGATGACGGTCTTGGAATTGGACGACTACGTGAAAGCCCTGCAGGAGCGTTTTGGCGTGACCGCGGCGGCGCCGGCGGCGGCGCCGGCGGGCGGGGGTGCGGCGGCGGGGGCCGCGCCGGCCGAAGAAAAAACGGCGTTCGACGTGGTCCTCGTGAATGCCGGCGAGAAGAAGATCCAGGTCATCAAGGTCGTGCGCGAGCTAACCAATCTGGGCCTCAAGGAGGCGAAGGACCTCGTCGAAGGCGCCCCCAAACCGGTGAAAACCGGCGTCACCAAGGAAGAGGCCGAGACCATCAAGAAGAAACTGGAAGAGCAGGGCGCCAAAGTCGAGATTAAATAGCACGTGCCCGTGGGTGCTCTGATTCCACCAGCCGTCCCTGGGACGACCGAAGAGACGGCCACTATCCAAGTGGGGGATGATCCATGTCCGAAATGACGGGCAGCAGTTTGATCGAACGGAAAGACTTTTCGAAGATCCCGCGTCACCTCGACATTCCGGATCTCATCGAAATCCAGAAGCGGTCCTACGACAGCTTCCTGCAGATGGAGATCGATCCGGACCGACGCGAGGACAAGGGGCTGCAGGCCGCGCTCACCAGCGTGTTTCCCATCGCGGATTACAACAGCACGGCGGTGCTGGAGTTCGTCAACTACAGCCTGGGGACGCCGAAGTACGATGTGCGCGAGTGCATGGAGCAGGGGATGAGCTACGCCGCACCGCTGAAGGTCCGCGTGCGTCTCGTGGTGCTCGACAAGGAAGACAAATCGCCCACCAAGAAAGTCCTGGACGTACGCGAGCAGGAGGTCTACATCGGCGAACTGCCGCTGATGACAGAGCGCGGCACGTTCATCATCAACGGGACCGAGCGGGTGGTGGTAAGCCAGTTGCACCGCTCGCCCGGGGCCTTCTTCACGCATGACAAGGGCCGCACGCACGCCAGCGGAAAGGTCCTGTTTTCGGCGCGGATCATCCCGTATCGCGGATCGTGGCTCGACTTTGAATTCGACACGCGGGACATCCTCTATGTCCGGATCGACCGGCGACGAAAGATGCCGGCGACGATTCTCTTGAAAGCCTTTGGGTATACCACCGATGATCTCTTGCGGATGTACTATCCCGTGGAGGAGATCCACGTCCAGAAGGGCAAGCTGTGGCGGAAGCTGGACCAGGAAATCCATGCTGGGCTGCGCGTCCCCCATGACCTGGTGGAAAAGGGCGGCAAGGAGCCCATTGGCCGCGAAGGTTCGAAGCTCACCAAGGCCACTATCGGCCGGTTGAAGGCGGCGGGGATCAAGGAGATCGAGGTCAACCCCGAAGACCTGGTGGGCCGCACCGTCCTGGTCGACCTAGTGGACAGCGCGATCAAAGAGAAGATCCTCGAGAAGAATCACAAGCTGACGGCCGAGGTCCTGAAGAAGGTCCTGGCCAGCAAGATCGACGTATTCAAGGTCGTCTTCCACGACGGCACGACGACCGCCTCGGTGATTGAAGACACGCTGGAGAGTGAGAAGACTACGTCCAAGGAAGAGGCCATGGTCGAGATCTATAAGCGGCTTCGTCCGGGAGAAACGCCCTCCATCGAGACGGCGCGCGCGCTGTTCGAGAACCTCTTCTTCAATCCCAAGCGCTACGATCTCTCCCCGGTGGGCCGGCTCAAACTGAACAAGAAACTGGGGCTCGATCTCCCGCTGGAGAAGCGGACGTTGACGCGTGAGGACATCGTCGAGGTGGTCCGCTACATAGTGAACCTCAAGGCCGGCAGGGGAGAGGTGGACGATATCGATCACCTTGGCAACCGCCGGGTCCGGTCCGTCGGCGAGTTGTTGGAGAACCAGTTCCGGTTGGGACTAGTCCGCATGGAGCGGAGCATCCGTGAACGGATGAACCTCCTGGACATGGAAGCCGTGCTCCCACACGACTTGATCAACGCCAAACCGGTGATCGCGGCCATCAAGGAATTCTTCGCCAGCAGCCAGTTGTCACAGTTCATGGACCAGACGAACCCGCTGGCCGAGATCACCCACAAACGGCGCCTCTCGGCCTTGGGGCCCGGCGGGCTGACCCGCGAACGTGCGGGTTTTGAGGTCCGCGATGTCCATCCCTCCCACTACAGCCGGATCTGCCCGATCGAGACGCCGGAAGGACCCAACATCGGCCTGATCACTTCCCTGGCCACCTACGCCCGGGTGAACGAGTTCGGCTTTATCGAGGCCCCGTACCGGAAAGTCCGGAAGGGAAAGGTGACGGACGAGATCGAGCACCTCTCGGCCATCGACGGGGATCGGTATCACATCGCCCAGGCCAATTCCGAAGTTGGTTCTGATCAGCGGCTGATCGCCGACAACGTGTCCGCGCGCTACGGCGGGGATTTCGTTCTGGTGCACCCCGATAAGGTGGAGTACATGGACGTGTCCCCCAAGCAGACGGTTAGCGTAGCGACCGCCTTGATCCCATTCCTCGAGCACGATGACGCGAACCGTGCCCTGATGGGCTCCAACATGCAACGGCAGGCCGTCCCTCTCATCCAGACCGAGGCGCCTCTGGTGGGAACCGGCATGGAGGCGATCGTGGCCCGCGACTCGGGGTACGTCGTCTTGGCCCAGCGCCCTGGCGTCGTGGAGAGCGTGGATGCCACCCGGATCGTCGTCAAGACGGAACTGCGCAAGAAAGAGGCGGGGAGCAAGAAGCAGGAGGTTTGTCTCGACACCTACGACCTGGTCAAGTTCAAGCGGTCCAACCAGAGCACCTGCATCACGCAGAAGCCGGTGGTGTCGGTGGGGGAGACCGTCAAGCGTGGCCAGGTGCTGGCTGACGGGCCGGCGATCGACCGTGGCGACCTCGCATTGGGCCGGAACGTGCTCGTGGCCTTCATGCCATGGGGCGGGTACAACTTCGAGGACGCGATCCTGATCAGCGAGCGCCTCGTCCGCGACGATGTCTTCACATCCATCCACATCGAAGAGTTCGAGGTCGAGGCCCGAGAGACCAAGTTGGGCAAGGAAGAGATCACCCGAGACATTCCCAACGTCGGCGAAGACGCCCTGCGCGACCTTGACGAGAGCGGCATCATCCGCATCGGCGCGGAGGTCCGGCAGGGGGACATCCTCGTGGGCAAGGTGACGCCCAAAGGAGAGACCCAGCTCACGCCAGAGGAAAAGTTGCTGCGCGCCATCTTCGGGGAGAAGGCGGGCGATGTGAAGGACACCTCGCTGACCGTTCCCCCGGGGGTGGAGGGGATCGTGGTGGATGTCAAGATCTTCTCGCGCAAGGGGCTCGACAAGGATGAGCGCTCCAAAAGTATCGAGAGCGAAGACGTGCTCAGGATCCAGCGCGAGCATCAGGACAGTCTCCGAATCGTGGAAGAGGAGAAAAGTAAAAAGATCCGCAAGCTACTGCTCAGCAAGGTCGTTGCCCGGGACCTCATGGACGGGGAGACCGGAGAGATCATCCTGAAGCGGAAGGGGAAGATTACCCCCGAGATCCTGAAGAAGCTCAGCGACGAGGAGGTGCGCCGGATTGTGCTGAGCGACCCTGAGGATCAGAAGGAGGTCGAGGAGACGGAGCGGCTGGCCAAGGAGCAGATCGAAATTTTACAGACGCTCTACGACGAAAAAGTGGGGCGGCTGCGGCGCGGCGATGAGTTGCCGCCCGGCGTCATCAAGCTCGTCAAAGTCTACATCGCGATGAAACGCAAGATCTCCGTCGGCGACAAAGTGGCAGGCCGGCACGGGAATAAAGGCGTCGTCTCGCGTATCTTGCCAGAGGAGGACATGCCCTATCTGCCGGACGGCACGCCGGTGGAAGTGGTGCTCAACCCCCTGGGCGTCCCCTCCCGGATGAATGTCGGGCAGATCCTCGAGACCCACCTCGGCTGGGCCGCCAAAGCCCTGGGGCTGTGGGTCTCAAGCCCCGTGTTCGAAGGGGCGGCCGAAGCTGAGATCAAGGCGCTGTTGAAGAAGGCCAAGCTGCCGGAGACTGGACAGAGCACCCTGTACGACGGCCGCACCGGTGAGGCGTTCCAGGGCCCCGTCACAGTTGGCCACATGTACACGATGAAGCTGCACCACCTGGTGGACGACAAGATCCATGCCCGGTCCATCGGGCCCTACTCGTTGGTCACGCAGCAACCGTTGAGCGGGAAAGCCCAGTTCGGCGGTCAGCGGTTGGGCGAGATGGAAGTCTGGGCGCTCCAAGCCTACGGCGCCGCCTCGACCCTGCAAGAGTTCCTGACTGTCAAGTCGGACGATGTCCCAGGACGTTCGCGAATGTACGAGGCGATCGTCAAGGGGGAACCGTTCCTTGAGCCCGGACTCCCGGAGTCCTTCAATGTTCTGGTCAAGGAGCTCCAGAGCCTGGGACTGGATGTGGAACTGATCAAGGCGAAGGCGTGATGAGCGCAAAACAACTGGTGGTATTGAATATCCAGGCCCATTGGATCGAAGGGCCGGGTTCAGCAAGCTCGGTAGGGAGGTAGAAGCGTGGAAGGAATCTCCACAGTCTTTGAGAAACCGCGCGAGGGCGTATCGTTTGACGCGATCCGCATTCGTTTGGCGTCACCGGAGAAGGTCCGCTCATGGTCCTACGGCGAGGTGAAGAAGCCGGAGACCATCAACTACCGGTCCTTTAAACCCGAAAAAGATGGGCTGTTCTGCGCCAAGATCTTCGGCCCCACCAAGGACTGGGAGTGTAACTGCGGCAAGTACAAGCGAATGAAACATCGCGGGATCGTGTGCGACAAGTGTGGCGTGGAAGTGATCCAGTCGAAGGTCCGCCGCGAGCGCATGGGGCACATCGAGCTCGCGGCACCGGTGGCGCACATCTGGTTCCTAAAGGGCCTGCCGAGCCGCATCGGCACCCTCTTGGATATGAGCCTCAAACAACTGGAGCGCATTCTGTACTTCGAGAGCTATGTCGTAGTCGAGCCGGGGTCGACGGACCTGCGGGAGAAGGACCTCATATCCGAAGAGCGGTATCGGACCTTGATGCAAGACCAGCCGTCAGGCTTCAAGGCCGGGATTGGCGCAGAGGCCATCCGGGAACTGTTGCGAAAGATTCATCTGGAAGCTGAGCGGGCCGTCCTGCACGACAAGGTGAAGGGGACCCACTCCCTCGCGCAAAAGAAGAAATACATCAAACGCTTGAGAGTCATTGACTCCTTCATCCGGTCCGGCAACAAGCCGGAATGGATGATCATGGATGTCATCCCTGTGCTTCCGCCGGAGCTGCGGCCGCTGGTTCCGCTCGACGGAGGCCGGTTTGCCACGTCCGACCTCAATGATCTCTACCGCCGGGTCATCAATCGGAACAACCGGCTCAAGCGCCTGATGGAGTTGAAAGCGCCGGGCGTGATCATCCGCAACGAGATGCGGATGCTGCAGGAGGCAGTGGATGCCCTGTTTGACAACGGGCGTCGCGGGCGCGCGATCCGCGGTCCTAACAAGCGCCCGCTGAAGTCGCTCAGCGACATGTTGAAGGGCAAGCAGGGTCGGTTCCGGCAGAACCTGCTCGGCAAGCGCGTCGACTACTCGGGGCGGACGGTCATCGTCGTGGGCCCGGAGCTACGGCTCCACCAGTGCGGGCTGCCCAAAAAGATGGCCCTGGAGCTCTTCAAGCCGTTCATCTTCCACAAGCTGGAAGAACGAGGCGCGGCGACCACGATCAAAAGCGCCAAGCGCTTGGTCGAGAATGAAAAACCGGAGGTCTGGGACGTTCTCGATGAGGTCATCAAGGAGCACCCCATACTATTGAACCGCGCGCCCACCTTACACCGGCTCGGCATCCAGGCGTTCGATCCGGTTTTGGTGGAAGGCAAAGCGATCCGTCTGCATCCCTTGGTCTGCGCCGCCTTCAATGCCGACTTTGACGGGGACCAGATGGCCGTTCACGTGCCGCTCTCAGTCGAAGCCCAGATCGAGGCGCGCGTACTGATGATGTCGATCAACAACATCCTCTCCCCCGCGAATGGCAAGCCGATCACGGTGCCTTCGCAGGATATGGTGCTGGGGTGCTACTGGCTGACCCGCGAACAGCCCGGCGCAAAGGGCGAAGGCAAGATCTTCAGCTCGCTGGAAGAAGTCCGGATGGCCTATGACGCCGGCGAGGTTTCGGAGCACGCCCGCATCAAGGTCCGCGGGTTCACCCCCATCCGCGAGACCGCGATGACGGAAGCGACCTGGAGAGATCCGTCCCGGTGGAAGCAGTACACGACGGTCGGCCGAGTGCTGTTCGGCGAGGTCCTTCCGCCGGGGGTCCCGTTTGAGGCCGTCAACTTGCTGATGACCAAGAAGGAGCTGACGAAGCTGATCGACGCCTGCTACCGCCAGGCCGGTCACCGGGACACTGTCATCATGCTGGACCGGATCAAGGACCTCGGCTTCTATTACGCGACGCGCGCCGGGATCTCCATCAGCGTCGATGACATGCTCATTCCTACGAAGAAGAGCGAGCTGATCCGGAAAGCGCAGGAAGAGGTCTCGGAAATCGAACGGCAATATGCCGACGGGCTGATCACAAACGGCGAGCGCTACAACAAGGTGATCGACATCTGGGCCCACGTCGGTGAGCAAGTGGCGAATGAGATGATGAAGGAGCTCGGGGCGTCCACCGGCACCGGCGAGCGGCGCGGCTTCAATCCCATCTTCATGATGGCGGACTCTGGAGCCCGCGGTAGCACCCAGCAGATCCGCCAGTTGGGGGGCATGCGGGGGTTGATGGCAAAGCCGTCCGGGGTGATCATCGAGACGCCCATCACGGCCAACTTCCGGGAAGGTCTGACCGTGCTCCAGTACTTCATTTCGACCCACGGCGCGCGCAAAGGGCTGGCGGACACCGCCTTGAAGACTGCGAACTCCGGCTACCTGACCCGACGCCTGGTGGATATCGCGCAGGACGTCATTGTCAGCGAAGACGATTGCGGCACACAAGACGGCATCTACGTCACCGCGCTGGTGGAGGGCGGTGAGATCATCCAGCAACTGGGCGAGCGCATTCTCGGCCGCATTGCGGCTGAAGACGTGCGGGACCCGGTCACGGGCGAGCTCATCGTCGGCGCGAACGAACAGACCACAGAGGAGAAGGCCTCCACGATCGTGGAGGCCGGGTTGGATCGGGTCAAGATCCGGTCTGTCCTGACGTGCGAGTCCCGTCGGGGGGTCTGCGTGATGTGCTACGGGCGCGATCTGGCGCGAGGCAAAATGGTGGAACGCGGGGAGCCGGTTGGGGTGATCGCAGCCCAGTCAATCGGCGAGCCCGGCACGCAGTTGACGATGCGGACGTTCCACATCGGCGGCACGGCCAGCAAAGTGGTCGAGCAGACGACGTTGGAATCGAAGCACGCGGGGACGATCCATTATGTGAGCTACGACTCCAAGAAGAACGCCGACATCCCCAACCCTGCGATCGCGGTCAGGAACAAGGATGGGGACTGGGTTGTCATGAGCCGGAACGCCAAGATCGCCGTGCATGACGAGTCTGGGCGGGAGCGCGAGAAGTATCCGGTAGTGTACGGGGCCAAGATCAAGGTCAAGGACGGGGGCAAGGTCGGCATAGGTCAGCGGCTCGTCGAGTGGGACCCGTACTCGCTTTCCATCCTAACCGAAGTCGGCGGGCGGGCTGCGTTTGGCGACATCATGGAAGGCGTCACGATGAAAGAAGAGCTCGATGAGGTGACCGGCCTGTCGCGCAAGGTCATCATTGACCATCCTGGCGCCTCGTATCGTCCCCGCATCTCGATCAAGGATGAGGCCGGCAAGACCGCCAAAGTGCTCGGCACGAATGCGGTCGCCCGCTACATGCTGCCGGTCGGGGCCCACATCTTTGTCGAAAAGGGGCAGACCGTGCATCCCGGCGACGTGTTGGCGAAGATCCCGCGCGAAACCACGAAGACGAAGGACATCACCGGCGGGCTCCCGCGCGTGGCCGAGCTGTTCGAGGCCCGCAAGCCCAAGGAGCACGCCATCATCAACGAGATCGATGGGACAGTGGAGTTCGGCGGGTACGTCAAGGGGATGCGGAAGATTGTCGTGCGCAACGATATGGGCGACTCCAAGGAGTACCTGATCCCCAAGGGGAAGCACATCAACGTGCAGGAAGGGGATTGGGTCAAGGCGGGCGAGCCCCTCATGGACGGGTCAGCAAACCCGCATGACATCCTCGACATCAAGGGACCCAAGGAGCTCCAGAAATACCTGGTCGATGAGGTCCAGGAGGTGTACCGGCTCCAGGGCGTGACGATCAACGATAAACACATTGAGATCATCGTCCGCCAGATGCTCCGCAAGGTTCGGGTGGAGGACCCCGGCGACACCGATTTCCTGGCCGGGAGCCAGGTGGACAAGTTCGTGTTCGCCGAGGAAAACGAGAAGGTCGGCGCCAAGGGAGGCAAGCCGGCGGTGGCCAAGCCGGTGCTGCTTGGCATCACGCGGGCAGCGTTGACGACCGAAAGCTTCATCTCTGCGGCGTCCTTCCAGGAAACGACACGGGTCCTCACGGAGGCTGCCATCAATGGCAAGATCGATCACCTGCTGGGTCTGAAGGAAAATGTCATCGTCGGCCGGTTGATTCCAGCGGGGACCGGCCTGGCCGACTACCGCGACACATTCGTGTTGGACCAGGAAGAAAAGGAAGCCGCGCCGGCGCTGGCGGAGCCAGAGGCCAGTTCCTCGACAGCGCTGGTGGGGGAGTCAGAGGCCTAGGGTGTCGAATGGGTCTAAAGTGTTTCGGATTCAGCGAGTTTCGGCTTGACAGGTCAGGGGAGAATCTCTAGAATCTCACGGTTTTGCTCGATCACGAACATGCGTGAGGGAAGGATAGGTGGATGCCGACGATCAATCAACTGGTGAGGCACGGGCGCACGCTCGCCAGAAACAAAACCAAGAGCCCGGCGCTGATGCGATCGCCTCAGCGACGCGGAGTCTGCATCCGGGTGTATACGACGACGCCCAAAAAGCCGAATTCGGCCCTACGGAAAGTTGCGCGGGTAAGGCTCACGAACGGCATGGAGGTCACGACCTACATTCCAGGCGTCGGGCACAACTTGCAGGAGCACTCCATCGTCTTGGTAAGAGGCGGGCGCGTCAAGGATCTGCCCGGTGTTCGGTATCATCTGGTGCGCGGTGCCCTCGATGCGGTGGGGGTGCAGAACCGGCGCCAAAGCCGTTCCAAGTACGGCGCCAAGCAGCAGAAGCCTGGAGCCGCGTGAGGGCCATGGCGAGGAGACGCTGAGATGCCGAGGCGGCGCAGTATCGTTCCCCGGGAGGCGGCACCCGATCCCCGGCACCACGACAAGCTGCTCGGCAAGTTCATCAATACCCTCATGAAAAAGGGGAAGAAGAGCACGGCTGAACGCATTTGCTACGGCGCATTCGATCTGATTCAGGAGCGCGCGAATGAGGATCCGCTGAAGATCTTTCGGACGGCGGTCGAGAACGTCAAGCCGGTCGTCGAGGTCAAATCCCGGCGCGTGGGGGGGGCCTCCTATCAGGTGCCTGTGGAGATCCGTCCGGTCCGCCGCATGGCCTTGGCCTTCCGGTGGATCCAGGAGTCGGCGCACGCGCGGGCCGGCAAGAGCATGATGGATAAACTGGCGCGGGAACTCATGGATGCGGCCACCAACACCGGCGCGGCCGTCAAGAAACGGGAAGATGTCCACCGGATGGCCGAGGCCAATCGGGCCTTCGCCCATTACCGGTGGTGAGAAAGGAACTGACACAGTCTGCCATTCAGATAGTGCGTGTGACGTTCTAGTCAACAAGCCTGTCAGACAGACTATTCAGTTTTCAAGTCCTGCGGACAAACCACGAGCTGGTGACCACGGGTCCCGGCGATATCGTCAAGCGCCGTCACGCGGTGTGAGGGCGGCGAGCACGGGGGGAGTATGGCGAAGGCGAAATACGAGCGGCGCAAGCCGCATGTGAACATTGGGACGATCGGGCATGTGGACCACGGCAAGACGACGCTGACCTCGGCCCTCACGAAGGTGTGTGCGGAGCGGGGCATGGCCAAGTTCATCAGCTACGACGAGGTGGCCAAGGCCTCCGAGTCGCAGGGGCGGCGCGATCCGACGAAGATCCTGACGATTGCGATCAGCCACGTGGAGTATGAGACCGAGAAGCGGCACTACGCGCACGTGGACTGTCCGGGGCACGCCGACTACGTGAAGAACATGATCACGGGGGCGGCGCAGATGGACGGGGCGATCCTGGTGGTCAGTGCGGCGGACGGGCCGATGCCGCAGACGCGCGAGCACATCCTGCTGGCGCGCCAGGTGGGGGTGCCCTACATCGTGGTGTTTCTGAACAAGGCGGACAAGGTGGACGACAAGGAGTTGTTGGACCTGGTGGAGCTGGAGGTGCGGGAGCTGTTGTCGAAGTACGAGTTTCCGGGGGACAAGATTCCGGTGATCACGGGGGCGGCGACGAAGGCCCTGGAGGGCGACAAATCCCCGATCGGGGTGGCGGCGATCCACAAGCTGCTGGAGGCGGTGGACACCTACATTCCGACGCCGAAGCGGGCGGTGGACAAGCCGTTTTTGATGCCCATCGAGGACGTCTTCACGATCAGCGGGCGCGGCACGGTGGTGACGGGGCGGTGCGAGCGCGGGGTGGTGAAGGTGGGCGACGAGGTGGAGATTGTGGGGCTGCGGCCCACGCAGAACACGGTGGTGACGGGGGTGGAGATGTTCCGCAAGGTGCTCGATGAGGGGCAGGCGGGGGACAACATCGGGGTGCTGTTGCGGGGGACGAAGAAGGAGGACGTGGAGCGGGGGATGGTGCTGGCGAAGCCCAAGACGATCACGCCGCACACGAAGTTCAAGGCGGAGGTGTATGTGCTGACGAAGGAGGAGGGGGGGCGGCACACGCCGTTCTTCAACGGGTATCGGCCGCAGTTCTACTTCCGGACGACGGACGTGACGGGGGTGGTGGCGTTGCCGGCGGGGGTGGAGATGGTGATGCCGGGGGACAACGTGGCGATCACGGCGGAGTTGATCTCGCCGATCGCGATGGACCAGGGGCTGCGCTTTGCGATCCGCGAAGGGGGCAAGACCGTCGGCTCCGGCATCGTCACCGACATCCTGGCGTAAGGGAAGGGGTCGAAGAAGGGTATGGCGATCAAGCTCGATCAGCGGATCCGTATCCGGCTCAAGAGCTTTGACTATCGGGTCCTGGACCAGTCGGTCGCGGAGATCGTCGACACCGTCAAGCGCACGGGTGCCAAGGTGGTCGGGCCGATTCCGTTACCGACCCGAATCAACAAGTGGACCGTGCAGCGCTCGACCCATGCGGACAAGAAGTCCCGCGAGCAGTTCGAGATCCGCACGTACAAGCGACTCATGGATATCATGGAGCCCACGCCCGAGACGATGGACGCCCTGATGAAGCTCAACCTGGCCGCCGGGGTGGACGTGGAGATCAAGCTATGACCAACGGGTTGCTGGGGCAGAAGCTTGGAATGACCCAGGTGTTCCTCGAGGGAGGAAAGACGGTGCCCGTCACGGTGATCGAGGCTGGCCCCTGCCGCGTGTCGCAGGTCAAGACGAAGGAGCGTGACGGGTATACCGCTGTCCAGTTGGCGTTCAGGGAACTGCCAGACCGGAAAGTGTCGAAGCCGGTCAAGGGGCACTTCGCCAAGGCCAATCTGCCGGCGTACCGGCATGCGCGTGAATTCCGAGCCACGGGCGAGGCGCAGGTCGGTGCAACCGTCACGGTGAGCATGTTTACCAAAGGCGAGTTGGTGGACGTCGTGGGGGTCTCCAAGGGAAAAGGGTTCCAAGGCGTGGTGAAGCGGCATCATTTCGCGGGCGGTCCGGAGTCGCATGGGTCAATGTTCCACCGCGCGCCAGGCTCGATCGGGAGCAGTTCTTATCCCTCGCGGGTCTGGAAGAACAAGCGGTTGCCAGGGCACATGGGGAGCGTGCGGGTGACCGCCCAGGCGCTCGAGGTCATCGACGTGAGGCCTGAGGAGCACCTCCTTTTCGTGCGAGGAGCCATCCCAGGCGCCCGTGGCAGCCTGGTCGCCATTCAGAAGTCGAAGAAGGCCTCCTAACGGAGACTGAGATCCATGCCCACGATCGACATAATCGACCTGAACCGGCGGAAGGTAGGCGCAGCCGAACTCCGTCCCGAGGTCTTCGGAGTGGAGGTCAAGACATCCGTTCTCCATGAAGTGGTCGTCATGCAGGAGGCGAACCGTCGACAGGGAACGGCCTCCACCAAGACGCGCAGCATAGTCAGCGGGACTGGCAGGAAACCCTACAAGCAGAAGCATACCGGCCGGGCCCGGGCAGGCTCCATCCGGTCCCCAGTGTGGCGCCATGGTGGGATCGTGTTTGGGCCACACCCTCGCGACTACGGGTACTCGATCCCCCAAGGGAAGGCGCGGGGGGCTGTGCGTGCGGCCCTCTCTGCCAAAGTCCGGGACGGGGGATTGCTAGTCCTGGAAGATCTCCCAGAATCCGATGGCAAGACAAAATCGCTCGCCGCGATGCTGAAGGTGCTTAGCCTCAAAGGGAAGACATTGATCGTGGCCGGGGGTGAACAGGATCTGCTTCGCCGCGCCGCGGCCAACCTGTCGCCGGTCACGGTCGTCCAGCCGGAAGGGGTCAATGTCCGGGATCTGCTCCTGCACGACACGGTGCTGATCGCACGGCGGGATCTGGCAAGGCTCGAGGAGGCCTGGGCATGACCCGGGAGGCTCTCGACATCATCATCCGCCCCCTGCTGACCGAGAAATTGACCGACATGCGGGAAACTCAGCGCAAGATCGGCCTTCTGGTGCGGGCAGATGCCAACAAGGTCGAGATCAAGAAGGCAACCGAGCGCGCCTTGAACGTCAAGGTCGAGAAAGTCAGCGTGATGAACGTTGGCGGCAAGGTCCGGCGGCTCGGGCGGATGGTGGGCAAGAAGCCGGATTGGAAGAAGGCGATCGTGACGCTGAAGCCAGGCGAGAAGCTGGAGATCTTCGAGGGCGTCTAATGGGCGTTAAAACTTTTCGACCGACCTCCCCGGGCCGCCGGCAGATGACGGTGCTGACCACCGATGAGTTGAGCCCCGTCAAGCCCGAGAAACGCTTGCTGGAGTACATCAAGGGCACCGGGGGACGCAACAACCAAGGCCGTCTCTCGGTCCGGCACCATGGGGGTGGGCACAAGCGGCTCTACCGACGCATCGACTTCAAGCGCGACAAGGCGGGGATCCCGGCGCGCGTGCACTCAATTGAGTACGATCCCAACCGCTCAGCCCGCATCGCGTTGCTCTATTATGCCGACGGGGACAAACGCTACATCCTATCGCCCGAGGGGTTGCGGGTCGGTGACCGGCTGCAATCCGGCGCCGAGGCTGAGGTGCGGGTGGGAAACGCGCTGCCGCTGTTGCAGATCCCCACCGGGACTCTGGTGCATAACGTTGAGCTCAAACCCGGACGGGGCGGGCAGCTGATCCGCAGTGCGGGGGCCTCGGCGCAGGTGATGGGACGGGAAGGGCTCTACGTCCAGCTCCGTCTCAAGTCCGGCGAGATGCGGAAGGTCCTGGCTGCCTGTCAGGCGACGGTCGGGCAGGTCGGCAATACCGATCACGAGAACATTACGATCGGGAAAGCGGGCCGGCAGCGGTGGAAGGGGCGGAGGCCCCACGTTCGGGGAGTGGCTATGAACCCGGTCGACCATCCTCATGGCGGAGGAGAAGGGAAGTCAGGGGCGGGGAATCCTCATCCGGTGTCGCCCTGGGGCCAGAAGGCCAAAGGATACAAGACCCGACGGAACAAGCAGACCAAAAAGTTCATCATCGCCAGGCGGAAACCGTAGGCGAGTTCAGAAGGAACGACCATGCCTCGTTCAGTGTCCAAAGGCCCGTTCGTCGATGCCCGTTTGCTGGGCCGGATCGAGCAGATGAACGCCGGCGGCGAGAAGAGGATTCTCAAGACCTGGTCGCGCCGGTCGACGATTGTGCCCGAAATGATCGGCCACACGTTGGCCATTCACAACGGCAAAAAGTTTATTCCGGTCTACGTCACGGAGAACATGGTGGGACACAAGCTGGGCGAGTTTGCGCCCACGCGGTTCTTCAAGGGGCACGGGGCCGTCAAGACCGAAAAAGCCGTGGCGCTCAAATAGGGAACGGAGGCTATGGCTGAAGCAAGAGCAACGCTGCGCTACGTGCGGATGTCCCCCCGGAAAACACGCCCGGTGGTGGATCTGATCAGAGGGTGCCCGGTCAGCGACGCACTGGCCTTGCTCCGTTTCACCCCACGCGCCGCGGCGAAAGTGGTGCAGAAAGTGCTCCTCTCCGCGGTGGCGAACGGCCAGCAGCCGGGCAAGGAACTCGGGGATGCCGACAGCCTGCGCGTCAGTCGGGCCTGGGTCGATGTCGGACCCACGCTCAAGCGGTTTCAGCCGCGCGCGCAGGGCCGTGCGTTTGCGATTCACAAGCGCACGAGCCACATCACCATTGCGGTCACGCCGGTAGAGGGCAAAGTCAACAAGAAGGAAAAAGGCTAGCTCGGGATGGGCCAAAAATCACATCCGGTCGGGTTGCGGCTCGGCTATGTCAAGCCGTGGAGCTCGCGGTGGTATGCGGACCGCGACTACGCCAAGATCCTGCACGAAGACATCCGTGTCCGCAAGATGGTGAAGAGCAAGCTCTATCACGCGGGCGTGTCGAAGGTGGAGATAGAACGCTCCGGAGACCAAGTCACGGTCATCATCCATACCGCCCGGCCCGGCATCATCATCGGGCGCAAGGGCGCGGAGGTGGACAAGCTCAAGGCCGACCTGGAGAAGATGATCAACCGCCAGGTCTACATCACCATCAAGGAGATCAAGAAGCCAGAGCTGGATGCGCAGTTGGTCACCGAAAACATCGCCGTGCAACTGGAGAAGCGTGTCGCGTTCCGCCGAGCCATGAAGCGCAGCGTCGCGTCGGCCCTCCGCCTAGGCGCCCAGGGCATCAAGATTCGGTGCTCGGGCCGGCTTGCCGGGGCTGAGATCGCTCGGACCGAGTGGTATCTGCAGGGCCGTGTGCCGCTCCATACCCTCCGCGCCGACATTGACTACGGGTTCGCGGAGGCCCATACGACGATGGGACAGATCGGCATCAAGGCGTGGATCTACAAAGGCGAGATCCTGCCTGCCGCATCGCGTGGCAGGGCAGAGGGTGAGCTGGAACGGCGGTAGGAGGGATGCATGCTCGCTCCCAAGAAAGTTAAACATCGGAAGATGCACAAGGGGCGCATGCGGGGGAAGGCTTACCGGGGGTGTCAGGTGACGCTCGGCGACTACGGCCTGAAGGCGCTCGAGCCGGGCTGGATCACGAACCGGCAGCTCGAAGCGGCCCGGATCGCCATGACGCGCCATGTCAAGCGCGGCGGCCGAGTCTGGGTCCGCATCTTCCCCGATAAGCCGATCACCAAGAAGCCAGCCGAGACCCGTATGGGCAAGGGCAAGGGCAATCCCGAATACTGGGTTGCCGTGGTGAAGCCGGGGCGCATCCTGTACGAGATGGATGGAGTGACGCCGGAGGTGGCCCAGGAGGCCCTCCGCTTGGCGGCGCATAAATTGCCGGTCGCGACCATGTTCGTCGCACGAAAGGGCGTGTAGCCGTGGAGACGCACGCGATCCACGTGAAGAACCTGCGTGGCCTGACGACCGTGGAATTGGAGGAAAAGGTCAAGGAATTGAAGAAAGAATTATTCAACCTCAGGTTTCAGTTTGTAGCCGGACGGGTTGAGAATCCGGCCAAAATCAAGCAGACGAAGCGGGAGATCGCCCGCCTGAAGACCATCATCCGCGAAACGCAGCGCAGCGAGGCGGCGACATCCTCCCGAGGCGCTGCATGAGCGAGAACGGCCGTCAGGATCAGGCTCACCGCCGCGAGTTCGTCGGCGAAGTAGTGAGCAACAAGATGCAAAAGACCGTGGTCGTGGTGGTGAAGCGATTCGTCCGTCATCATCGCTATGGGAAGGTGCTGCGCCGGGTGACGCGGTTGAAGGCGCACGATGAGAAGAACGAGTGCCAGATTGGTGATCGGGTCCGGCTGGTTGAAGCCCGGCCGCTAAGCAAGGACAAGCATTTCCGAGTCGTACAAATCGTCGAGAAGGCCAGAGCGCGATGATTCAGATCTATTCCATGCTGGACGTGGCCGACAACTCAGGGGCCAAAAAAGTCATGTGTTTCCACGTCTTCGGCGGGACCAAGCGCCGCTACGGGAGCCTGGGAGACGTTGTCATGGTGACGGTCAAGGAAGCCATCCCACAGGCCACTGTGAAAAAAGGGGACATCAGCAAGGCCGTGGTCGTGCGGACGACGAAGGGAGTCCGCCGGGAAGACGGCTCGTACATCAAGTTCGACCGCAATGCCTGTGTGTTGATCAACGCGCAGGGGGAGCCGGTCGGCACCCGCATCTTCGGGCCGGTGGCCCGCGAGCTGCGCTGGAAGAAGTACATGAAGATCATCTCGCTTGCGCCGGAGGTGCTGTAGATGAGACGTCGAGGCTGGCTGAGCGCCAACCGCCCCCAGGAAGTCCCGCCCAAGTGCCACGTGCGCAAGGGCGACACGGTCGTCGTCATCGCGGGCAAGGATCGCGGGAAATCCGGGAAGGTCCTCGGCGTATTCCGTCTCGACGGCAAGGTCACGGTCGAACGGATCAATATCATCAAGCGGCATACGAAGCCGACCCAGCAGAACCGACAGGGGGGCATCCTGGAGCGGGAGGCGCCCATTCAGCTATCGAACGTGATGCTGTATTGCTCCACGTGTCAGAAGCCGACGCGCGTGGGGACGAAGACGCTGACCGACGGTTCCCGCGTCCGCGTGTGCCGCAAGTGCATGCAACCCATTGAGAGCAGCGAGCGACCGTAGCCATGGCGAAGCCCCAACCCAAGCCGGCCCCCAAACCCGCGCCCAAACCGGCAACCAAGCCCGAGGGCCAACCAGCCAAGGCAGCGCCCGAGCCCCGCGGCCCGGTCCGCTTGCAGGAGCACTACCACAAGGCGGTCGTGGCGAGCCTGATGAAGGAATTCTCCTATACGAACCGGATGCAGGTACCGCGGCTTGAATGCATCGTGCTCAACGTGGGCATGGGCGAGGCGACACAGAACGTCAAGCTGTTGGATTCGGCCGTGAAGGAACTGGCCACCATTACCGGGCAGCACCCCGTGATGACCCGCGCCCGCAAGGCGATCGCAAACTTCAAGCTCCGCAAAGGCCTCCCGATCGGGGCGAAGGTCACGTTGCGGGGCAAGCGCATGTACGAGTTCTTGGACCGTTTGGTGACCGCGGCCCTGCCGCGCATTCGCGATTTCAAAGGGGTCTCGCCGAAGTCCTTCGACGGGCGCGGCAATTACACGCTGGGCCTCAAGGAGCAACTGATCTTTCCCGAAATCAAGTACGACACGGTCGAGGCCATCCATGGGATGGATATCACAATCGTGACGACCGCGAACACCAACGATGAAGGCAAGGCCCTGTTGAAGTACCTGGGCATGCCCTTCCGAACCTGATCTGACAGGAGGTGCCGAAACCGTGGCCCGATTGGCTCTAAGATTAAAGGCGCAGAGGCCCCAGAAGTTCAAAACGCGGGTGTACAACCGCTGCCCCAACTGCGGCCGGGTGCGGAGCTTCCTGCGCAAGTTCAAGCTGTGCCGTATCTGTTTTCGCTTTCTGAGCCTTCGGGGCGAGATCCCCGGGGTGATCAAATCGAGCTGGTGACGCGATGGCGATGACTGATCCCCTCGCCGATATGTTCACCCGGATCCGAAACGCCGTGCGGCGGCGGCATGCGACTGTGCAGGTGCCAGCCTCCGCACTCAAGGCCGAGGTCGCCCGGGTTCTCCAGCAGGAAGGATACCTTCAGGGCGTGGAGCGCACCGAGGACGGCGGCCATCCGGTCCTGCGGCTGCACCTCCGCTACCAGGAGGGTGAGATCCCCATGATCACGGGGCTCCGTCGCGTGAGCCGGCCGGGCAGACGAGTGTATGTCCGGCGCTCGCACATTCCGAAAGTGCGGGGCGGTCTGGGAGTCGCCATCCTGACCACGCCGAAAGGGGTCATGACCGGTACCGAGTCACGCGTTCAGAAGATCGGCGGCGAAGTGCTCTGCTATATCTGGTAGGAGCGTTCGATGTCACGGATCGGAAGAAAGCCAGTACCCATTCCGCAGGGCGTTGACGTCAAGGTCGACACCCAGAAAGTGTTCGTGAAAGGCCCGCTTGGGGCCCTCACACGGCCGATCCCGCCGGACATCACGGTCTCGGTGGCTGATAGCAATGTTGTGGTGCAGCGCGCGGCCGATACCCGTCAGCACCGCGCGCTCCACGGGCTGGTCCGGAACGAGATCCGCAACATGGTCGAGGGAGTCACGAAGGGGTATGAGAAAGTCCTCGAAATCAACGGGGTCGGGTACAAGGCCGCGCTGAGCGGACGAACACTCAATCTCAACCTCGGGTTCACGCATCCCATCGCGTTCCCGCTGCCAGAGGGCATTGAGGCCAAGGTGGACAAGCAGACGGTGGTGACGATCAGGGGGCGGGACCGGTACCTGGTCGGCCAGATCGCCGCCAATATTCGGGCTCTCAAGAGGCCTGACGTCTACAAGGCCAAGGGTGTGAAATACGCGGGCGAAATCTTGATTCGCAAGGAAGGCAAGACGGGCAAGTAAGGGAAGCCGGCGATGTTGGATGTGAGCAAACGGGAACGTAGCCGGGTCCGCCGGCACCACCGGGTCAGGCTCCGGGTGTTCGGGACAGCCCAGCGTCCTCGGCTCAACGTGTTCAGGAGCAACGCGCACATCTATGCCCAGGTGATCGACGACACAACCGGGCGGACCTTGATCAGCGCGTCGAGTCTGGACAAGGAGCTCAAGGGCAAGGTGAAGAACGGAGGGAACGTGACGGCTGCCGCCGCTGTGGGCCGGCTGGTCGCCGAGCGGGCCCTGAAAGCCAACGTGACGGCCGTCGTGTTTGACCGCGGCGGCTATAAGTACCACGGGCGGGTCAAGGCATTGGCCGAGGCCTCCCGCGAAAAGGGGCTGAAGTTCTAAACAGGAGCACCGTCGAATCGTGAAGATCAACCCGGACGAACTGAACCTGAAAGATAAGGTCGTCTACATCAACCGCGTGGCCAAGGTGGTCAAAGGGGGCAAACGGTTCAACTTCACCGCGCTGGTCGTGGTCGGCGATGAGCAAGGCCTGGTCGGCATCGGCAAGGGCAAGGCGGCGGAGGTTCCCGAGGCCATCTCCAAAGGCGTGCAGCACGCCAAGAAAAATCTCGTCCGGGTCGCGATCAAGAACGGGACTATTCCTCATGAGGTCCACGGTCAGTTTGGCGCCGAGCATGTGCTGCTCAAGCCGGCGTCGGCCGGAACCGGGATCGTCGCCGGCGGAGCCGTACGGGCCGTGATTGAGTTGGCGGGGATCCACAATATTGTGGCGAAAACGCTGGGGCGCGGCAATCCCTTCAACGTGGTGCAGGCGACCCTGGCCGGGCTGAATCAGTTGCGGGACCCAGACGAAGTGCTTCGTATCCGCAAAGCGATCGTCCCGCAGGCGGGGTAGGCGATGGGGCGAAAGACCACACCCAATGAGACAATGGCGATCACCTTGGTCCGCAGTCCCATCGGCACGCCAAGGTCCCATCGGATCATCCTGCGCGGGCTCGGCCTCCGTCGGCTCCACCACACCGTGATCCGGCCGAACACGCCGCAAGTGCGGGGGCTGGTTCACAAGCTCTCCTACCTGCTGGAAGTCAGGGATGCAGGCAAGGGGGCTCCATGAAGCTGCATGACTTGAAACCAGCCCCAGGGTCACGGCGGCGTCGCAAGCGCGTTGGCCGGGGTATCGGCTCCGGACACGGCAAGACGGCCACGCGGGGCCACAAGGGACAGAAAGCCCGCTCGGGAGGCGGCAAGCGTCCCGGGTTTGAAGGGGGACAGATGCCCCTGACCCGGCGCGTGCCCAAGCGCGGGTTCACGAACATCTTCACGCAGGAGTGGGCTGTCGTGAACCTCCGCGACCTGAACCGGCTCGAAGGCGTCCAGGATGTGACTCCGCAAATCCTTGCGCAAGCCGGCCTCGTGCGCGGGCGGGGGGCCAAGATCAAGGTCTTAGCAGAAGGCTCGTTGTCGCGGGCGGTCCACGTCCAGGCGCATCGGTTCAGCGAGGCCGCGATCGCCAAGATCCAAGCCGCGGGGGGGATGGTAGAGGTTCTCGACGGTGCTTGAGCGGCTGATCACGAATTTCAAGAACATCTTCAATATCCCGGAGCTGCGGAACCGGATTCTGTTCACGCTCGGGATGTTGGCGGTCTATCGGATCGGCGCGCACATCCCGACCCCGGGTATCAACAACGACGAACTCGGCAAGTTCCTGCTGGAGAAAGGCGGCGCGCTTCTTGGGTTTCTCGATATCTTTTCCGGCGGGGCCCTCTCGCGGCTGACGATCTTCGCGCTTGGCATCATGCCGTACATCAGCGCGTCGATCATCCTGCAGCTGCTGACCGTGGTGATCCCGCACCTGACCAAGCTCGCCAAGGAAGGCGAGCGGGGACGAAAGAAGATCATTCAGTACACTCGGTTCGGGACGATCGGGATCGGCTTGATCCAGTCATTCGGGATCGCCATCGGGCTTGAGGGCATGAACCGCGGCGCCTTCGTACAGGCTCCCGGGTGGAGTTTCCGCCTGATGACCATGTTGACGCTAACCGCCGGCACGGCCTTCTTGATGTGGCTCGGGGAGCAGATCACCGAGCGGGGGATCGGGAATGGCATCTCGCTGATTATCTTCGCGGGGATCGTCGCCCGCCTGCCGGCTGCGGTGGTGGAGACCTATCGGCTGTTTGAAGTCGGTCAGTTGACGGGGTTCTGGCTCGTGATGCTCATCGGCGGGATGGTTGGCGTGATCGCGGCGATCGTGTTTCTGGAGACCGGCAGGCGCAAGATCCCGGTGCAGTACGCCAAGCGCGTGGTGGGGCGGCGGGTGTTTGGCGGGCAGAGCACGCACATCCCGCTCAAGATCAACACGGCAGGCGTGATTCCGCCGATCTTTGCCTCGTCGATCATCGCGTTTCCAGCGACGATCGCCGGCTTCATCCAGATCCCCTGGGTCCAGCAGGCGGGCACCATGCTCGCCCCAGGCTCGGTGACCTACACGATCCTGTACGTCAGCCTGATCGTGTTCTTCTGTTATTTTTACACGGCGGTGGTGCTGAACCCGGTGGATATCGCCGACAACATGAAGAAGTATGGAGGATTCATTCCGGGCATCCGACCGGGCCAGCGGACCTCAGACTACATCTACCGGGTCCTGAACCGCATCACGTTCGCGGGCTCGCTCTACCTGGCGGGGGTGTGCATCATCCCAGAGATCCTGATCTACAAACTGGGCGTGCCGTTCTATTTCGGTGGCACCTCATTGTTGATCACCGTCGGCGTGGGCTTGGACACGGCGCAACAGATCGAGTCGCACATGCTCATGCGCAACTATGAGGGGTTCCTGGCCAAGGGACGGCTGAAAGGACGAAGCGGGTAAGGCGATGCGCCTGGTCTTTTTGGGAGCGCCCGGCGTGGGCAAGGGGACGCAGGCGCAGCGCTTGGCTAAGCAGGAGAAGATCCCCCAGGTCTCCACCGGAGAAATTCTGCGGGAGTCCGTCAAGCGCGGCACGCCGCTCGGGCTGCGGGCGAAGGGCTACATGGACTCGGGCAAGCTCGTGCCGGATGAGGTGGTCATCGGACTCGTCCGGGAAAAATTGACGAGCCCAGCGTGCGTGCGAGGGTATATCCTCGATGGGTTTCCCCGGACAGTGGCGCAGGCCGAAGCGTTGGACCGGATGTTCAAAGAGACCGGCACCCCTGGGCTCGATCATGTGATCAGCTTCGAGGTGCCTCATGAGGAGATCGTCCGCCGCCTCTCTGGGCGCCGCAGTTGCTCCACGTGCCAAACGGTCTATCACATCGAGCATGATCCGCCCAAACGGGAGGGGGTCTGCGACAAGTGCGGCGGAGCGCTGGTGCAGCGTGTCGACGATAAGCCCGAAACGGTGTTGGCCCGACTCAAGGTGTTTGACCATCAGACCCGCCCGCTCGTAGAGTATTATCAGAAGCAGGGGCTCCTGCGTCGGGTGGATGCCACCGTCTCGATCGACCAGGTCTACAAGCAACTGCTGGCCGTCGTGCATGCGACGAGGGTGGCATGACTGAGATCGAATTGAAGTCCCCCGAAGAGATCGAGAAGATGAGCCGCGCGTCGCGGATCGTCGCCGAGGTCCTCGAGGCGCTGCGCCATCAGATCAAGCCCGGTGTGGCGACGGAAGAACTGGATCGCTTTGCGGAGAAGTTCATCCTCGAGCGAGGCGGCAAGCCGGCGTTCAAGGGCTACCGGGTTCGCGACAAGATCTACCAGCACACCTTATGTGTGTCGGTCAACGAAGAGGTCGTGCACGGTATTCCCTCGCACCGCGTGCTCAAAGAGGGCGACATCGTGGGACTGGACGTCGGGGTCGTCGTGGACGGATATTATGGAGATGCCGCCATTACAGTTCCGGTCGGCGCCGTCTCTGACGAGACGCGCCGCCTGTTACAGGTGACGGAAGAGGCGCTCCACCGGGGAATCGCCCAAGCCGTCGCGGGCAAGAGGATTTCCGATATCTCCCACGCCGTGCAGCGCCACGCGGAAGGGGCGAACTTTTCCGTCGTGACAGAGTTCGTGGGACACGGAATCGGCCGGCGTTTGCATGAAGAGCCCCAGGTGCCGAACTACGGCGAGCCCGGAAAAGGGCCTCGCTTGCGACCGGGGATGACGCTCGCGATCGAGCCGATGGTGAACATGGGACGGCCGGAAACCAGGCTGCTGGCCGATGGCTGGACGGCCGTCACCCGAGACGGAAGTCTGTCGGCCCACTTTGAGCATACGATCGTCGTGACTGACGCGGGCCCGCGGATTCTGACGAAATTATAAATGGACGGAGTGACCAGGGCGATGGCCAAGGAAGATGTGATCGAAGCGCAAGGGACCGTCGCCGAGACGCTGCCGAACGCCATGTTCCGCGTCCAATTGGACAACGGCCACACGATCCTGGCGCACATTTCCGGCAAAATGCGGATGAATTTCATCCGTATCCTCCCGGGCGACAAGGTGACGGTGGAGCTCTCGCCCTACGATCTGACGCGGGGGCGGATCACGTACCGGTTCAAATAGCAGCAACCATCCCTGGAGGGGGCTGAGCGGTCATGAAAGTGAAATCGTCGGTCAAACCGATCTGCTCGAAATGCAAAGTGGTCCGGCGGCGCGGGGTCGTCCGAGTGCTCTGCCCGAATCCCCGGCACAAACAACGGCAAGGGTAGTGAGCCCACAGAGAGGAGAGACAGGTTATGGCGCGCATCGCTGGAGTCGATCTGCCGCGGGATAAACAGGTCCACGTCGGATTGACCTACATCTACGGCATCGGGCGGGCGCTCGCCGCCCGGATCCTCACCAAGGCGGGAGTCTCACCGTCCACGCGCGTGAAGGATCTCCGCGAGGATGAGATCGTGAAGCTGCGCGAGATCATCGAACGGGAACACAAGGTGGAGGGAGACCTCCGCAAGGAAGTGTCGATGAACATCAAACGGCTCGTCGACATCGGGTGCTATCGGGGGCTCCGGCACCGTCGTGGGCTGCCGGTGCGAGGGCAGCGAACCAAAACGAACGCACGGACACGAAAAGGACCCAAGGGCCAGGGCAAGGCACGGAAGACGCTCAAGGTTGGGTGAGGGAGGCACGGCATGGGGGTGAAGAAAGGCAAGAAGCGGGAGAAGAAGATCGTCCAGAGCGGCGTGGCCCACATTCAGGCCTCCTTCAATAACACGATCGTGACCATCACGGACATGAGCGGAAACACGATTGTCTGGGCGAGTGCCGGCGACCAGGGTTTCAAAGGGTCCCGCAAAAGCACGCCGTTTGCGGCGACCCGCGCCGGTGAAGTAGCGGGCAAGAAAGCGATGGAGTGCGGCATGCGGCAGATCGACGTGTACGTGAAGGGCCCTGGCGCCGGGCGCGAGTCGGCCATTCGGGCGTTGCAGGCGGCCGGCCTTCGCATCAACATGATCCGGGACGTGACGCCGATCCCTCACAACGGCTGTCGTCCGCCGAAACGGCGTCGGGTCTGAGGACGTGCAACGTTAAACGCTAATCGTTAAATGGTAAGCACGAAGAAAGATGCAAATGCCACGTTTAACGTATAACGGATAACGATTAACGAAGGGGAACGAACAGTGGCAAAATATCGTGGACCGGTATGTCGGTTGTGCCGTCGGGAGGGGGTCAAGCTCTTCCTGAAAGGGTCCCGTTGCATGACGGAAAAGTGCGCAGTGGAACGGCGTGCCTATCCGCCCGGCCAGCACGGTCAGGGGCGTCAGCGTGTCTCGGAGTACAGCGCCCAGCTCCGCGAGAAGCAGAAGCTGAAGCGCATTTACGGGATCCTAGAACGCCAGTTCCGGGGTACGTTCGCCAAAGCTGAACGCCAGCAGGGCATTACGGGCGAGAACCTGCTCCGGACCCTGGAGCGACGCCTGGACAACGTGGTCTACCGCATCGGCTTTGCGGCCTCCCGGAGAGAGGCACGGCTTCTCGTGAATCACGGCCACTACCGCATCAACGGTCGGAAGGTCAACCGGCCCTCTTTTCTGGTCAAGGAAGGTGACGTGATTGAGGTCAAGGAGCGCAGCCGGTCCATCGTCCCCATCGTCTCGGCGCTGGACGCCGTCGAGGGGCGAGGCATCCCGGCCTGGCTGGACTTGGACAAGGCGAACTTCAAGGCCACGGTGCGAGGCCTGCCGACCAAAGACGACATTGCCTTACCTGTCAACGAACAGTTGGTCGTGGATCTCTATTCGCGGTGAGCTGCGCGTGGCGCCACGACTTGGCCGCGCCACGGCCGCGCACCGCGTCAACCCGGCATAAGGAGCTAGTATGCTGAAGGGAATGCGTGATTTTCAGGTACCAACGAAGGTCGAAGTCGACAAAGAGAGCTTGACCGCGACCTACGGACGGTTTGCTGCCGAGCCGTTCGAGCGTGGGTTCGGCACGACTGTCGGCAATTCACTGCGTCGAGTCTTGCTGTCCTCGTTGTCGGGAGCCGCCGTCGTCTCCGTCAAAATCGAGGGCGTCCTGCACGAATTCTCCACGATTCCCGGCATCACCGAAGATGTCACCGACATCATTCTCAACGTCAAGAAGATCCGCTTCAAGTTGCATGCCGATAAGACCAAGTCGATTCGCCTGCGCAAGAAAGGGCCCGGAGTCGCCAAAGCCGGTGACGTGGAGCACGATGCAGACATCGAGATCCTGACGCCTGACCTTCACATTGCGACTCTGGATAAGGGCGCCGTACTGGACATGGAGATCGTCGTCAAGCATGGGCGCGGGTATGTCTCGGCAGAACGGAACAAGGAAGAGGGCATGCCCATCGGCGTGATTCCCGTGGACGCCTTCTACTCACCGGTCACCCGCGTGAACTACCTGGTGGAGAACGCGCGTGTTGGGCGGATGACCGACTACGACAAGTTGATTCTGGAAGTCTGGACCGACGGGAGCGTCTCGCCCGAGGACGCGCTGTCGTCCGCCGCGCTGATCGTGCGAGGCCATCTCGAGATCTTCATCAAGGTCAAAGACATGGAAGAGGCACTCGTGCAGCCGGTGGCACAGGAAGCCATCACGGAAATCAACAAGAACCTCCTGCGCAGCGTCAATGAGCTGGAGCTCTCGGTGAGGGCCGCCAATTGCTTAAAGAACGCCAACATCAAGACCATCGCGGATCTCGTGCAGAAGACGGAATCCGACATGCTGCGGACCAAGAATTTCGGCAAAAAATCACTCAATGAGATCAAGGAAATCCTCGCCGAGATGGGGCTGAGCCTCGGCATGAAGCTGGATCATCTCCCGCAAGGAACTGGTTCGGAAACGAGAGAGGGGTAAGGCTGAAGCATGCGACATCGGAAGAGCGGCCGGCAACTCGGTCGGAACACCCATCACCGTCGAGCGTTGTTTCGGAGCCTTGTCACCTCCTTGCTGGAACACGAACGGATCGAGACGACCGAAGCCAAGGCCAAAGAACTCCGCATCCTGGCCGAGCGCATGATCTCGTTAGGTAAGGAGGGGAGCCTGCATGCGCAACGCCGCGCGGCGGCATATATACGCGCCAAGCGCGTCGTGTCTAAGCTGTTCAAGGATCTGGCGGGCCGGTTCGCCGAGCGCCATGGCGGTTACACCCGTATCATCAAGACGCGGCGCCGGGTGGGGGATGCCGCGCCCATGGCCGTGATCGAACTGGTGACTCGCCCGGTCGACAAGAAAGAGGCGGGCAAAGGGCTCGCCGCTGATCAGAAAGGCGCGGGCAGGAGCTCCTCGAAAACCGGGGCCACACCGGCCAAGGCGTCTGCTGCCGCGGGCGCGTAAGACTCGCCGAACGGCACCTCTCGACCCTGCGCAGGGCCGCTGTGACGGCCCGCTCCCTGCCTTTACTCCCCGGCAACGTTGTGCTATAGTGCCCCCCCGTGTTGGCGAAGAGGACGCCATCGTCTTTGCGTGTCGCGAGAGCCGCGCTTGTGGGCACGATGCTTGCTTTGCTGGCGACGATTCTCGTGTTTGTCGCCGCCGGGCCGGCTCGTCGAGTCCCGCAGGCCTCCGCCCCTAGCTTGCCGCAGCAGGCAGATGCCGGCCTGCAGGAATTCTCGTTCGCCCAAAGCAAGGGTGGGCTCGTGGACTGGAAGATCCATGCCCGACAGGCGCAGCTGTTCGAGGCGGATGCCAAGGCAGTGCTCAATGATGTGCAGGTGACGCTGATGGGGACCGATGGCGTCACCATGACCGTGGCTGGTGATGAGGGCACCATCAACATCACGTCGAAAGATTTCGTGATCAGCAAGCGATCCGGCAACCTCGCCTTGATCCTGAACGGCGGATTTACGATTTTTACTCCGCGGATCAGATGGGACAACCAGGCACTTCGGATCTGGACCGACGAGTCGGTGAGGATCACTGGTCCCCGGCTGGAGGTCACGGGCCAAGGCATGGACGCGTTCCCTGCCTCCCGAGAAATGAGGGTCCGTCACGATGTCCGCGTGGGGATTCACTAGCGCGCTTCTCCTCGTGGGCAGCACCATCGTCTCCGCGGCACCGCCGCCGGAGCCCTCGCCCACCACGCCAGCCGAAATCGTCATCACCTCCGAATCCCTCGTTTTCAGAGACCATGACAATATGGCACTCTTCACGGGGAAGGTGGTGATGACCAAAGGGGACTTCGTGATGCGCGCTGATCAGATGGTCGTCCACTTTGACGGCACTCCCCCGGCGCCCTCCGCCCAGAGAAGCGGGAAAACAGGCACGCCAGCGTCTCCGGCCGCCACCGACCTGCCCACGTTCGGCAATCGGGCGATCAACCTGATCGACGCGACGGGCAACGTATTCATGCAGCGGGGCGAAAAGCGAGCGAAATCGAAGAAGGCGGTCTATCACCAGCGGGATGAAACCCTCGTCCTGACAGGCGATCCGGAGGCCTGGGAGGAAGGCTATCGGGTGACCGGCACCAAGATGACCATGTTCCTGAGGGAAGACCGGAGCATCGTCGAGGGGAGTCGGGTCATCATCAACGATAGGGAACCCAAACCCCGGTGACGGACGTCACCGGGACCTCGGGGGACGGGAAGGGGCCCTACGCGTTTGAGGCGCGGGGACTCGAAAAGGCCTATCGGGGGCGGCGCGTCGTCAGGGGCGTGAGCCTGGCGCTGCATGCCGGGGAGATCGTCGGGCTTCTTGGCCCCAACGGGGCGGGGAAGACGACGGTCTTCGACATAATGGTGGGCTTGACGCTGCCGGACGAAGGTGCCATCCTCCTGGGTGGGGAGGCGATCACGGACCTGCCCATGTATCAGCGGGCGCGGCGCGGGATCGGCTACTTACCCCAGGAGTCGTCGGTGTTCCGACGCATGACGGTGGAGCAGAACCTGGTGGCGATTCTCGAATTGCTGGATCTGAGCAAAGACGCGCGACGAGAGCGTCTGGAGACCGCACTTAAGGACCTTGGGTTGGATCACATCCGGACGAACAAGGCCTTCACCCTGTCAGGCGGCGAACGACGGCGCGTGGAGATTGCCCGCGCGCTGGTCACGCGGCCACATTTCCTGATGCTGGACGAACCGTTCGCCGGGATCGATCCGATTGCGGTCGGCGACATCCAAAGCATCATCCGGCGGCTCAAAGAGCGCGGGATCGGTGTGTTGATCACCGACCACAACGTCCAGCAGACGTTGTCTATCACCGACCGCGCGTACATCATCACCGAGGGCGAGATCTTAGAGGAAGGGTCTCCCGCGTACCTCGTGAGCAGCCAGCGCGCACGGGAAGTGTATCTGGGAGAAGGATTCCGCCTGTAGTCGAGGAACGGATTTATGCAGCCACGCCTTGACCTCCGCCTGTCGCAACGGCTGATCATGACGCCGCAATTGCAGCAGGCCATCAAGCTGCTCCAATTGTCCCGCCTTGAATTGCAGGAAGCCCTCACGCAACAACTCGAAGAAAACCCCCTCCTCGAAGAGGGCAGCTCAGAGCTCGAAGACCCGGAGACGGAGGCAGGCACTTCTGAAGAGGGTCAGGATACGGGCACGGTCAAGCGGGATGAGGAGGACGCTGCAGGAGAAGCCGGCGGAGATGAAACCAGCCGGGAGGAGTTGACGGGAGCGTGGGACGAGTATTTTGATGACGATCGGCGTTGGGGCGACGTCGAGGCGCCGCGCAACGGGCGTGATGAACTTCCCTCCCTCGAGCAGACGATGACCAAAACTGCCTCTCTGGAAGATCACCTCGTGTGGCAATTGGCCCTGGCCCCGCTCGACAGGGCCGAGCATGACATCGGGCGGAGCATCATCGGCAATCTTGATGAGGATGGCTATCTGCGCACGCCGCTGGAAGAATTGGCCTCAGCGTCCGGAGTGTCTCTTGCGCAGGCCACGCACGTGCTCAAGGTGATCCAGGGTTTTGATCCTGTCGGCGTGGCGGCGCGTGATCTCCCGGAGTGCCTGCTGGCGCAGATCGAGCACTTGGGGCTGGGCGGCTCTCTCGTCGAGGCCATTATCCGTCATCACCTGGTGGACTTGGAACACAAGCGATACCCGGCGATCGCCAAGGCCCTCGGCGTCCCTATGGACGCAGTCCTGCACGCCATCAAGATCATCGAGGGGCTCGAGCCCAAGCCTGGACGCCCGTTCTTTGCTTCAGACAATCATCCGATCATCCCGGACGTCTATGTCTTCAAGTCTGACGGGCAGTGGGTGGTAAGGCTCAACGACGACGGCATGCCACGGTTCCGGATCAACTCCTACTATCGCAGATTTTTGGCTGGCAAGCGCGATCCTACGGACGCCACGCGCGCGTTCCTGGACGAGAAGCTGCGATCCGCTCAGTGGTTGATTCGGAGCATTGACCAACGGAACAAGACGATCGTGCGGGTCGTCGAGAGCATCGTCAAGGCCCAGGAGCCTTTCTTCGAGCACGGTATCCAGTACCTCAAGCCGATGGTGCTACGCGACGTGGCGGAAGACGTCTCCATGCACGAGTCGACCATCAGCCGCGTCACCTCCAACAAATACGTCCATTGCACGCAGGGGATTTTCGAGCTCAAGTTTTTCTTCACCACCAGTATCGCAAGGTCCCAGGAAGGGCTGAGCGAATTGTCCTCCGTTGCAGTGCGTGAGATGATTCGCAAGATGGTGGAGGAGGAAGACTCCAACCGTCCTTTGAAGGATCAAGAGATCGTCGCGCGACTGAAAGCCCAAAACGTGGTCCTGGCCAGGCGCACCGTGGCCAAGTACCGGATGGAACTCAACATCCCGTCCGCCAGCCGACGTAAGCGCGTCTGCTAGGACAACGCTGTCTAAGTTTCCCTGCGTTCCTCTTCCTCCCCTCCCACAAGGACTATCATCAGTACGATGTCTTACCGCTAGGGGTTGTAGGGCCGGTCCCTTACGTGGGTCGCGTCGCGTTGTTGAAGCGGCTGCCGCGCGGTAGTCACAAATTTCCTTTTTAAAATACCTCTTGACATCAAAATTATACTAACTATACTTACGACATTTATGTGTCCAATCGATTTCACGAGCCGCGCATGATGAAGGCCGTTGAGGTGAAGAGGAAAGGGCACAGCGTGCGGCCCGCAGGTCGCAAGACTGTCTCACGGCGGTTCTCGACCCTGGAAGTGTGTCATTTGTTTGATATCTCGAAGGCGACGCTGTATCGCTGGGAGCGCGAAGGCCTAATCTCAACGCCGCCGCGCGATTGGAGGAATTGGCGACTGTACACGACGACGAATCTCGAAGAGATCAAGCGCATCATTCGTCGGCGCGCATCAAGTTAGACGCAGGAAAGATAGAAAGGGCGACCGTTGTTTGGATTTGGTTCGAAAGCGTACTTGCTGGGGTTGGACATCGGGTCTGGGTCCATCAAGATGTTGCAACTCAAGGAGTCCACGGGAAAGCTGAAGGTGGAGCGGTTCGGCATGAAGCCGCTTCCCGCTGAAATGATCGTCGACGGATCGATCATGGACGGTTTGGGGGTCGTGACGGCCATCAAGGAGCTCGCCACCGAGCAGAAGCTCAAGAACAAGAACGTCGCCCTGTCGATCTCCGGGACGTCCGTCATCGTGAAGAAAATTACCCTCCCGCCGATGCCGGAAGAAGAGTTGGACAAGCAAATCAAGTTCGAGGCGGAGCAATACATCCCCTTCGATATAAACGACGTCTACCTGGATTTCCATATCCTCTCGCAGGAAAAACAATCCTCCGCCACGCAGGGTGAGATGGAAGTCCTGCTGGTCGCTACCAAGAAGGACAAGCTGAACGATTATGCCAACGCGGTGCGCGAGGCCGGCTTGACGCCCAAGGTGGTTGATGTCGACGCGTTCGCCGTTGAGAACATGTACTGCGTGAATTACGACGTGTCACCGGCTGAGCTGACTGCGATCGTGAACATCGGGGCCAGCGTGATGAATATTAACATCTTGAAGGGCGGTGTCTCCGCGTTCACCCGGGACATCGCGATCGGCGGCAACCGGTACTCGGAGCGGATCCAACAGGATCTGGGGCTGAGTCTGGAAGATGCTGAAGCGGCCAAGAAAGGCCAGTTGCCCGATGTCAACGCCGACGCGCTCCACCAGGCGGTCGCCACAGTCGATGAGGAGCTGGCGACGGAGATTAGCCGTTCCTTCGATTACTTCCGGACGACCTCCCCGGAAGACATCGCGCGCATCGTCCTGTGCGGCGGGTGCTCCAAGATCAAGAGCCTGCCGGTCAAGATTTCAGAACACTTGGGGATCGAAACGTCTGTGGCCAATCCCTTCAAGAAGCTGGATACGTCAGCGTTGAAGAAGAGTCACGAAGACATAGAGCGGATCGCGCCGGAGGCCGCCGTCGTCGTCGGCCTCGCCCTGCGGCGGGAGGGTGACCGGTGATCAAGATCAATCTCCTCCCGGTCAAGCGAGTTGCCGCCAAAAAGGCCAAGGTTCCTGTCGATGAGGCGGTGTTCCAGTTGGTGGTCGGCCTGGGGATCTTGCTCGTCTTTGTTGGGGCATGCGGGTATCGCTGGCTGATGCTCGTCGATGAGGTCGCGTTGCAGACCCAACTCAAGGAGAGCAAGACGAAGGAGCTGGAGTCGCTCAAGAAGAAGGTCCAGGAGGTGGAGGATTACGAGAAGAACAAGCAGTTGCTGGAGGACAAGAACCGCATCATCGAGCAACTTCGCAAGAATCAGGGCGGGCCGGTTCGGCTGCTTGACTATCTCAGCCAGAGCATGGATCCCTTGAAGGTCTGGCTGACCAACGTCGACGGCGACAAGGAGATCACACTCACTGGCAAGGCGTTGACGAACGACGATATCGTTGAGTTTATCAGGAACCTCCAGCAGAGTGGGTACTTTGCGGGCGTGTTGCTGGAGGAGAGCCGTCAGACGACGGAAGAAGGCCTGATCATCTACTCGTTCAGAATCAAGATGGCGGTAAAGGCCTGACGCATGGCGATGAAAGCTCCAGATCTCACGGCCTTCAAGGCCATCCCGATGCAGCAGAAGGTGGCCATGTTGGTCCTGGTCTTGGTCGGGATCGGCGTCGGGTTCTATTTCTATGTCGAAGATCCGTTCCAGGCGACCATCACCAACTTGAAGACTGAGATCGCCAAGCTCGATACGGAAATCACCACCAACAAGGCCAGGATCGCGAAGCTCGAGGAGCTCAAACAGTTGAATGCGGACTTGCAGCGCCAGCTCGCTAAGAACCTTGAATACCTGCCTCCCGAGGAGGAGGCCGTAACACTGCTCAAGCAACTCTCCAACCTCGGGACACGCATCGGTCTGGACCTCAAGCTCTGGAAACCCGGTATCCGTACGGAGGATTCATCCAAGCTTTTTGTCCGGCTCCCCGTAGATGTCGAGATGAGCGGCGGGTACCACACCTTGGCGCTCTTCTTTGACCGGATCGGCAAACTCCCACGCATCATCAATGTCAACAAAATCAAGATGGGAGGCGGGAAGGAAGAGCGGGGTCGTGTGTCTGTCCAGACATCGTTCCAGCTCACGGCTTTCGCGTCTCCAGCCGCGTCCACCGCACCCGGAGGGGCCAAGCCGGCAGGGAAGTGAGACACCGAAAAGACACCATGAGAATGGTCACCCTCTATTACGTTGCCGGTTTGACAGCCGTCGTGCTGCTGGGCGTAGGCACTGCGCTCGCGGAACCGACGACCAGGCAAACACTGGTGGCCATGAGCCTGTTGACTGGAGAAGATCAGAAGCCGCCGGCAGCGCCGTCAGTGAAGCCCAAGGCGCCGCCTCCTGGCAGCGCCGGACAGGCTCCGGCCCAGCCCGCTGCACCTGCTGCGCCAGCCAAGCCTGGAACGCCAGCTCCTGCAGCCGGCACGCCTGCACCGGCTCCTGCCGCACCTGCTCCGCCCCAGGCCGGCGCGAAGCTTCCCGCTCCCAGTGCGCCTGCTGCGCCAGCCAAGCCTGGAATGCCAGCTCCTGCAGCCGGCACGCCTGCACCGGCTCCTGCCGCACCCACTCCGCCCCAGGCGGGCACGAAGCTTCCCGTTCCCGGTTTGCCTACTCCTGCTGCGACCCCACCAGCGATGACGACGGCCACCGCGCCTGGGGCTTCCACCCCGCCCATGGACAGTGCTGAAGGCTATTCCTATGATCCGAAAAGCCGGCGCGATCCGTTCCAGTCGCTCACGAAAATGATCAAAAGCGCTTCATTGCAGTCACAGATGCCTCCTCTGCAACGGGTCCAGATCAGCGACATGAAGCTCCTTGGCATCATGTGGGGAGGGTACGGCTACTTCGGACTGATCCAGACTCCAGAAGGCAAGGGATACACGGTGAAAGAGGGCATGCTGCTGGGCACGAACAACGGGGTCATCAAAACGATAACCGATAAAGCGATCATCGTGGCGGAACCCACCCTAGATATCGCAGGAAGAAAAAGCACGAAGGAGGTCGAAATCCTCCTCCGTCCCAGAGAGGTGACCGAATGAAAACTCAACTGACCAGCCTGGGGGTCCTCGTGGCAGGAGCTGTGCTGCTAGGAACCCTGCAGGCCTGCGCCCCGACCCAGCCGATGATGGAACCGACCGTCGCTGAGACTGCGCCCACGCGCAGTGCAGAAGCGCCGGCGAGAGAGCTGGCGCCTCCTCCTGCTGACGCGTCAAAGTCGGCGCCCGAAGCACCGTCAGTACAGTCCGCAGGCGAGGCTGTCCCGCCTTCCCTCATCGCCGCAGGGACAAACAACGACAAACTGCTGCCGCCGGCAAGATCCTTGACTGACCTCACCGTGCAGCGGACCAAGCACAGCGTGGTGGTGCTCATTACCGGCGACGGTGATCTGACCTACGACGTCACGAAGCTGAGCGGGAATCGGCTCGTCATTGACCTCATGAATGTCGTCAACGGCACCAAGCGGCAGGCTGTGCCCGTTGGACACCAGTTCATGCGGCAGATTCGGATTGGCGTGCACCAGTTCCCGCAGGCGAAAGTGCGGTTGGTGCTCGATCTGGGTCGGACCGTCCCCTTTATCATCGAGAAGACCGGGGCGCAACTCCGGGTGACCCTGTCGGAACAGGCCCTGGCAGTGCAGGCCCCTCAAGGAACGCAAACGGTAACTCGTTCCGCTCCTGGCCCGGCCGATGTGGGTGCGAGAGGGGCGTCTGCGGGGCCCCCTCCCGCGACGAACGTCGCGGGCATGAGCCCACGGCGCAACGTGCCGGTGCCGGAACGGCTCAAGTTCCTCGATCCCCTGACGTCGCTGGCGCAACCGAAACCGGATCAACCAACCGATATTGGCGGGCTCGGCGGCCCCGAACGATTCACCGGGAAGCGTATTTCCCTGGACTTTCAGGACGCAGAGATCAGCAGCGTACTCCGTCTGATCGCCGACGTAAGCGGTCTCAACATGGTCGTCGGGGAAGCAGTCAAGTCGAAGGTGACGCTGAAACTGTTGAACGTGCCGTGGGACCAGGCGCTCGACCTCATTCTCAAATTGAACAACCTGGGGCAGATCCGCGAAGGGAACATCCTGTGGATCGACACCCTGGCCAACATCACCCGGCTCCGGGATGACGCCGCCAAGGCAAAAGAATCGACGCTGAAAGCCGAAGAGCTCGTGACGCGCATCATCTACCTCAATTACAGCGATGCGGCGAAGTCCATCGACGTCGCGAAAAGCAGTCTCAGCCCACGAGGCGAGATCAAGGTCGATTCCCGGACCAACGCGCTCGTCGTCCGGGACATCTCGGACAATGTGGCCCGGGTCGAGAGGATCGTCCATGACCTGGACCAGCGGACGCCACAGGTCCAAATCGAGGCACGGATCGTCCAGGCCAGTAAGAACTTCGCCCGCGGGCTCGGGATCCAGTGGGGGCTCAGTTCAATACGTACGACGTCAACGGGAAGTGGCAAGGATGCACCGATCACGCTCAACGTTGGCGCCTCCGGCGTCGCCGTGGGCACGCAAGCGAATGACTTTTTGGTCAACCTCCCCGCTGCCGCGTCAGGCGTGAGTGTGCCGGGAAGCACGATAGGTCTCCTCGTCGGGAAATTTTTGGGGACTACCGGCACGCTTGATCTGCGGCTGTCGGCCGGGGAGGCCCTGGGCCAGACCAAGGTCATCTCTGCGCCCAAGATCATTACGTTGGACAATAAACCGGCCAAGCTTGAACAGGGTCAGCAGGTTCCCTTCCAGACCACCTCGCTGCAGGGAACGCAAACCACGTTCGTTGATGCGACGCTTACCTTGAACGTGACGCCGCATGTGATTCCCCATGCCAACACGGTTCGTCTCGAGATCAAGGTGACCAAGAACGCCATCGGGGCCATCACAGTCACGGCGGGCCCGACGATTGACAAGAAGGAGGCCACGACGGAAATCCTCCTGCGGGACGGCGAGACGACGGTGATCGGCGGGATCTTCGAAGAAACCCGCAGCGACTCGACCCAGGGCATTCCGTGGTTCAACCGCATCCCCTTCCTCGGCTGGCTGTTCAAGAACGAGGGCGTGTCCGTCAACCAGACGGAGCTGCTGGTCTTCGTGACCCCGACGATCGTCAAGGAGTAGCCTAAGGACGATTCCCTCATGCTCCGGTACCTGAACGGGGGAGAATCCCACGGGAAGGGTCTGATCGCCATCCTGGAAGGGATGCCCTCGGGCGTGCCTCTCACCGCCGACGATATCAATCGGGACCTCGCCAGACGT
>Ga0209160_1000224_pt1 | contig 44263 bp, 43 predicted proteins | sample GraSoiAngelo_153_FD_186167 | JGI IMG/M metagenome (GOLD analysis project Ga0209160, IMG submission 186167) | Grasslands soil microbial communities from the Angelo Coastal Reserve, California, USA - 14_1009_12_40cm (SPAdes) (version 2) | ecosystem: Environmental > Terrestrial > Soil > Grasslands ...
TTCCTCGCGCAGCGTCACGACCCTGGGCACCGCGCCGATGAAGTTCACTTGCGATGCATAAGCGGGGTAGCCCGGGTCGGGGAGGATGACCTCGTCTCCAGGCTCGATGCACGCGAGCAAAGTGAAGAGCAGGACGTTCTTGGAGCCGGGCACCAACACGACCTCCGCGGGGTCGACCTCGGTGTTGAGCATGCGGGTCACGAAGCCCGCGACCGCCTGCCGCGCCTCATAAATTCCAGCCGCCGGCGTGTAGTGCGTGTAGCCGTTCTGCATCGCGGAGATACCCGCCTCGACGATGTTGTCGGGCGTGGCGAAGTCGGGCTCGCCGATCTCGAGATGCACGATCCGCTTCCCTTCCGATTCGAGGCGCCTCGCCTTGGCCAGGACTTCGAACGCGCTTTCCGTGCCCAGGCGTGACATGCGCTCGGCGAACTTGATTGTCACGCTCGGAATCCTAATGGACACCAAGTAAGGAACCGCCGTCGACCCCCAGCGTCTGCCCAGTGATGTAACCCGCTTGCTTCGAACACAGGAAGGCGCATGCCGCCGCGAACTCCCCCGGATCGCCCAGCCGCCCCATCGGTGTCGCAGCGGCCTGCTGCTTGATTCGCTCATCGGGATCGACACCGGCCGCAATCGCCAGGTCTCGAGTGCGGTCGGTCAGGATGGCGTCGGGCGCGAGGCAGTTGACTGTGATGCGGTCCGATGCGAGCTCGCGCGACAGCGTCTTGGCCAGCCCTGTGACTGCGCCCCGCATTGCATTCGACAAAGCGATGTTCGGGATCGGCTGCCGCACGGAGATCGAGGTGATGAACACGATCCGCCCCTGATCGGATTTCTTGAGATGAGGCAAACCGGCCCGAACCAGACGCACAGCGCTCATGAGGGTCAGGTGAAACGCCACATCCCAATGCTCGAGCTGCGTGCTCTGGAAGGTGCCCGGCGGCGGGCCGCCGGCGTTCACGACCAGCACGTCCAGGCCGGACAAGCGCGCGATAGCGGCATCCACCAGTGCCTCGGGGTCGCCCGGCCTGGAGACGTCGGCCGCGAACCAGCCCGCGGCCCCGATCTGCTTTGCCGTGCTCTCGATCGCGGCCCCATCCCGCGATGAGATGAACACCTCCGCCCCCTCGGCGATCAGCGCTTCCGCGCACGCCCGCCCCAAACCCTTGCTCGCAGCCGCCACCAGAGCGCCTCGTCCTTTCAGCCCAAGGTCCATCCCATCCTCCTGTCAGCTCAACCGCTCGTGTTCACGTACCACTGCGTCACGTACTGAAATCGATCGCCCGGCTCGATCACGCTGTTCAGGTGCACTCCATGAACGCGCTGCGAGATCGCGTAGTCGTAGTGGGGCGAGTAGAGGAAGATCGCAGGCGCCGCGTCCGCCATCTGCGATTGGAAGTCCAGATAAGCGGCCAATCGCGATTGCTGGTCGACGGCAGCGCGTCCGTCCTCGAGATCTTTGTCGATGAGGCCCCATCCGCGCGAGTATGCGAAGTTGAGCGCACCGGAATCGGCGCCCGAATGCCACACCGAGTTCAGGTCGGGATCAGGGCCGACATCGAACGCGACGAGAGCCGCCTGATAGTTCCGGCCGACCAGGTACTTCTGCACCAGATCCGCCCCTGAGACCGGCTTGACGTCAGCCTCGATGCCGATCTCGAGAAGCTGCCGCGCCACCGCATCGGCGACCTCCTTGTTCGGGAACGGGCTGGCGACCGCCAGCTCGAACTTGAACGACTGCCCGCCTTTGGCGCGCACCTTGGTGCCTGGAGCCAGCAGCCAACCCGCAGCGTCCAGCGCCTTGGCCGCTGCGATTGGATCGTATGGATGCGTGGTCGCGGCCGACGGAGAGTAGGCCCAATCCCCAAACGGAATCGGGCTCGGGTCCGCGTCGCCCCGCCCAGCGAGCACTTCAGTCACCACTCGCTGCCTGTCGATGGCCTGCGTCAGCGCCAGCCGGACCTTGACGTCGTTGAAGAGAGTCTTGGCGGCGCCGTCCGGATTGAACGTAACGAAGGTATTGGTGAACGTCCTCGTGTCCTGCACGGTCACGTCGGTGCGTCCCTGCAGGGCGAGAACCTCTTGCGGCTCGAGCCCGCCGACCAGGTCCGCCGCACCCGACAGCACGGCCCGGATCGCCATCTGCGGATCGGAGACCGGGTAGGTCCTCAAGATCAGGTGGTCGAGGTAAGGCTGCGGGTCGGCGTACGGGTTGCGATCGAGCGTGATCGCCAGCGAGTTGATTCCGGCAACCTTGAACGGCCCGGTGCCGATCGCGCGGATTCCGCTGTACGGGCTCGCCACGATCTGTGCCGGCGCCATGCCGTCAAACAGATGCTTGGCGATGATGCCGATGCGCAACGCCAGCGGAAACGCGGCGCTGGGCGACTTCAGCGTGAACACGACCTGGTTCGGGCCTCCCGCCGCGATCCCCACCTGCCGCCAGTCCACCGCGCCCGGCTGCTGATACTCGAGGTCCTGCAGGACGTGGTAGCTGAAGAGCACGTCGTCGGCGCTGAACGGCTGGCCGTCGGCCCAGCGCACGCCGGTGCGAATGTTGAATGTGTACGTCAGGTGATCGTTCGAAATCGTCCAGTCGGAGGCGAGCTGGCCGACGACGTTCTGCCCCGCGTTCACGGTCGTGAGGCCCTGGTAGATCACGCTGTCGACGTCGCGAGCCGAGTCGTCGGCCTCGAAGAGCGGATTGAGGACGCCGGCTTGACCGACGAGAGCCTCGACCGCGGTGCCGCCCCGAGCCGGTTTGGGCACCGTCGCCACCGGCTGGCAGGCCACGAGCGCCAACACCGCCGCCACCGCGGCGGTGAGCAGCCGCCTAACCGAGATTACGGGCTCGTATCCAGGTGAGGGCGATCGAGCAGATCAAGAAGGCCGCTGCCAGCACCCAGGTCGTCCAGTAGACCTGCCGCTCCAGCCCGCGGCGGGTGCGGTACCCGCCGCCCAGCCCGTCGCCGCCACCGCCGATGGTCCCCCCGAGGCCTGATGCCTTCGGGGTCTGGATGAGGACCCCGGCCATCAAGAGGACCGCGAGCACCACCTCGATGATGATCAGGGCGTTGTTGAGCTGCTTCACGTTCGCCTACTTGTAGCGGGCCTCGATGGCCTTCCAGTTGAGGGTGTTGAACCACGCGGCGACATAATCCGCGCGCTTGTTCTGGTACTTCAAGTAGTAGGCGTGCTCCCAGACGTCCACGCCCAGGATCGGCGTCAGGTTTTCCATGTAGGGGCTGTCCTGGTTCGGATACGACTTGATCACGAGCTTGCCGCCCGAATCCTTCAGCAGCCATGCCCAGCCGCTGCCGAACTGTCCCACCGCCGCCTTCTGGAGCTGCTCCTTGAACGTGTCATAGGAGCCGAAGGTGCTCGTGATCGCGTCCCCGATGTGTCCGGTCGGGGCTCCGCCGCCGCCAGGTCCCATGATCGTCCAGAAGATCGAGTGGTTCGAATGCCCTCCGGCGTTGTTGCGCAGCACGGTGCGTACGTCCTCGGGCACCGAGCTGATCCCGCGCAGGAGGTCCTCGACCGACTTCTTCGCCAGCTCCGGGTGCTTCTCGAGCGCACCGTTCGCGTTGTTCACATAGGCGGCGTGGTGCCGATCGTGATGGATCTCCATCGTCTTCGCGTCGATATGCGGCTCGAGCGCGTCGAATGCGTATGGGAGCGGTGGAACCTCATAAGCCATTGCGGGTAACCCCCCTTACAAGCGGTCTGTGATCTTGATTACGAAATCAGTCTAGCGAGAGCCGGTCGCTTGATCGCGGACCGCGGCCGCCCGCCGCTCGATCTCCTTGGGGTCGCCGAGGTACCTGCTCGACCGCGGCGCGAAATCGCTGTCGAGCTGGTAGACGCGCGGCACGCCGGTCGGAATGTCGAGGTCGACGACCTGCTGCTCGGTCAGGCCATCCAGGTGTTTGACCAGCGCCCGCAAGCTGTTGCCATGGGCGGATACGAGGACGCAATCCTCGCGCAGCAGGTCGGGCACGATGGCGTCGTACCAATAGGGGAGCATCCGCTCCACGACGTCTTTCAGACACTCCGCCGCCGGGAGCACCTCGGGTGGCATGGCGGCGTAGCGCGGATCGTGCGATGGATGCCTCTCGTCGCTCTTTTCCAGCGCCGGCGGCCGCACGTCATAGCTGCGGCGCCAGACCTTCACCTTGTCCTCGCCAAAGCGCTCGGCGGTCTCCCGTTTGTTGAGGCCCTGCAGCGCGCCATAGTGCCGTTCGTTGAGCCGCCAGCTGCGCCGGACCGGTATCCAGGTCCGGTTCATCTCGGCCAGGGCGAGGTCCGCCGTCTGGATCGCGCGCACCAGGACCGAGGTGTGAACGGCGGTCGGCGCCAGGCCCGCTGCTTGCATCAGCCTGCCCGCTTCTCTGGCTTCAGTGACGCCGAGCTCGCTGAGGGGCACGTCGTGCCAGCCGGTGAAGAGGTTCTCGAGGTTCCACGTGCTCTGGCCATGCCGGAGCAGGACGAGAGTTCCGACTGAACTAGCGATGGCCGTAAACCCCCGCCGTCACCTCCACGATCCTGGCGAACTCCTCCGCGTTCAGGCTGGCCCCGCCGACGAGACACCCGTCGCAGAGCGGCAGCTCGACGTAGGACTCGACGTTGCTCGCATTGACGCTCCCTCCGTAGAGGACCCTGACCTTGCGTGCGGCGCCCGCGCCGATGAGCTCCCCCACCGTCTTCCTGATCATCCTCATCGTCTTGTATGCGTGCTCAGGGTCGGCGCTCTTGCCGGAGCCGATGGCCCACACCGGCTCGTAGGCGATGACCAGGCGGGCTGAATCGTCGGCCGAACAGTTCGCGAGCCCGGCCCTCACCTGGGCGGCGACGACCTCGCCGCTCTGCCCGGCGACGTAGTGCTCGTCGAGCTCGCCGACGCACATGATCACGCTGAGGTCGTTGGCGAGCGCCGCGGCGGTCTTGCGCGCGACCATGTCGTCCGTCTCGCCGAGGTAAGCGCGGCGCTCGGAGTGCCCGGTGATCACCCACTGGCACCAGCCCGTGAGCATGGCCGGCGAAACCTCACCCGTGTAGGCGCCTGACAGCTCCCAGAAGCAGTCCTGGGCGCCGAGCTTCACTGTGGTGCCCTCCAGGACCTCGGCGATTCCCAGCAGCCATGGGTAGGGCGGAAAAACCGCGACTTCCACGATGTCAGGGTTGCTGGTGGCGGCGGGCATCACACCTTTGATGAGGTCGAGGGCGTCGCCCGCGTTGACGGGATTCATCTTCCAGTTGGCGGCAAGCAGAGCTTTGGGGCTCACCCGAGCCGGGGCCATCTAAAGCTCTACGCCTCCTTCAGTATTGCAACGCCAGGCAGTTGCCTCCCCTCGAGGTACTCCAAAGTGGCTCCGCCGCCGGTCGAGACCCATGAGAAGCGGCCCGTAAGCCCGAGCGCATCGATGGCTGCGGCGGTGTCGCCACCGCCGACGAGAGTGTAAGCGCCGGAACTGGCGATCGCTTCTCCTACGCCGCGAGTTCCCGCACCGAACTCCGCGATCTCGAACATCCCCATCGGACCGTTCCACACCACAGTGCCCGAGCCACGGAGCCGCTCGGCGAAAAGGGCCACGCTCTGCGGTCCGATGTCGAGCGCGATCCACCCCGGGTCGACGGCGTGAGCCGGAAAGATTTGCGTCGGCTGGCCGGGCTGGACCTGCTGGGCGCAGACGAGGTCGACCGGAAGGACGAGGCGGTTGCCGAAGATCTTCCAGACCTCGTTGGCGGCCTCCAGCGCGCCTTCTTCGACCAGGCTGCGCCCGGTGGGATAGCCCTGGGCGCGGAGGAACGTGTTCGCCATCGCGCCGCCGATCACCAGTGCATCTACCTTCGTGATGAGGTTGTTGAGCAGGTTGATCTTGGTCGACACCTTGGCGCCGCCGATCACCGCGACCAAGGGTCGCGCGGGGTTGTCGATGCCGGCGTGAAGCGCCTCCAGCTCGGCGACCATGAGCTGACCGGCGTATGCGGGCAGGTACGCGGCGACCCCCACCACCGACGCATGTGCGCGGTGCGAGGCCGCGAACGCGTCGTTGCAGAAGATCTCGCCGTGCGCGGCCAGCTGGCGGGCGAACTCGGGGTCGTTGTTCTCCTCTTCGGGATGGAACCGCACGTTCTCGAGCAGCAGCACCTTGCCGGGCTGTAGTCTCCCGACCGCGGACTGGGCGATCGGGCCGACGCAGTCGGCGGCGAAGGGCACCTCACCCCAGAGATGCTGGGAGAGCTCGCGGGCGACGGGGCGAAGCGACAGCGCCGGGTCGGGACCGGTCGGACGCCCGAGGTGAGACATGACGATCGTCATCGCGCCGCGATGCATCAGATCGCGCAGCGTCGGGATGGCGGCCTTGATACGGGTGGCGTCGGTGATCGCCCCGTTGGCCGTTGGGACGTTGAAGTCCTCGCGCACGAGGACCCTCTTGCCGCTGACGTCGACGGATTGGATCGACGCTTTCAGAGTCGCGTCGCCATGTAGGTGATCAAGTCGACCATCCGGCAGCTGAAGCCCCACTCGTTGTCGTACCAGCTCACGACCTTCGCCCAGTCTCCGCCCAGCGTCTGCGTCAGCGGCGCGTCGACGATCGAAGAATGCGGGTCGCCCTTGAAGTCCGAGGAAACAAGCGGTTCCTTGCTCACGGAGAGGATGCCCTTCAGCTCGCCCCCGGCGGCCTCGTCGAAGGCTGCGTTGATGTCCTCGGCGGTGGTCGTCTTGCTCAGCTGCACGGTGAGGTCGACGACGGACACGTCCAGTATCGGCACGCGGAACGCCATGCCCTCGAACTTGCCTTTTAGGTCTGGCAGCACCTCGGACACGGCCCGATTAGCGCCGGTGGACGTCGGGATGATGTTGTCGGCGGCCGCCCGCGCGCGCCGCAGGTCCTTGTGCGGCAGGTCCTGCAGCTTCTGGTCCGCGGTGTACGCGTGGATCGTGGTCATCATTCCGCGCTCGATGCCGTAGCTGTTATGAAGGACGTGCGCCAGCGGCACGAAACAGTTGGTGGTGCAGCTCGCGTTGGAGATGACGTTGTGCTGCTTGGGGTTGTAGGCCTTGTGGTTCACGCCCATCACGACGGTGAAGTCCTGGTTGGTCGCCGGAGCGGAGATGATCACCTTCTTCGCACCGCCCTTGTCGATGTGGACGCGGGCTTTGGTCGCGTCGGTGAAGAGCCCGGTCGACTCGACGACGATGTCCACGCCGAGGTCCTTCCACGCCAGGTCGGCGGGGTCCTTGTAGCTCATGAACTTCATCCGGCTGCCGTCGACGACGATGTCGTCCCCTTCAACGCTCACAGACGGGCCGAACGTGCCGAGAGCGGTGTCGTGCTTCAGGAGATGGGCGAAGGTGTGCGCGTCGCCGATGTCGTTGACGGCCACGATCTCGAACGAAGCCTTGAGGGCGTCGGCGGCCCGGTAGATGTTCCGGCCGATGCGCCCGAAACCATTGATTCCAACCCTGGTCATTGATCACCCCTCACCTTACGTGCGGGCCCGAGCACGACCGGCATTTAGAAGGACAGCGCGATGGGCCGACGTAATGTTAGGTGGAGCGGCGCGCGGGTTTCGGCGATACGCCGCCGTCCGAATGTTCGGCGACCTGCTGCAGACGTCGCAGTCGATGGTTCACCGCCGACTTCGAAAGCTTCATCCGATTGGCCAGCTCGCCGAGGTTCAGCTCCGGGTTCGCGCTGCGCCAGCGCGCCATCTCGCGCAACGCCGGCGGTAGTCCGTCGAGCTTGCCGGTCGCTTCCAGACTTTCGATCGCGGCCGCCTGCCGCAAGCCGGATCCGATCGTCTTGCCTATGTTGGCGGTCTCGAAGTTGAGCCGGCGGTTGACCTCTCCGCTCACCTCGCGAATCACGCGCACGCTTTCGAACTCCATGACCGCACGGCTCGCGCCCATCCACGACAGGAGCCGGACGATGCCGTCGCCGTCCTTCACGTAGACCACGTGCTGGCCGCTGCGTTCCATGACCCCGACCCTTGCGCCGGCCGACTCGACCACCTCCCCGATCGCGGTCGCCCACGGCTCATTGGGCGCCACGAACTCGAGGTGGTAGCGAGCTGACGGCGTGTTGACAGAACCGCATCCCAGGAACAGGCCGCGGAGCATGGCCTTGCGATCGCAGGTGGCGTCGGGAACAACTCGCGCGGCGGCCTGGGTGAAGGCGGGCGTCAGGCCTGAGGGCAGTGCGAGCTCGATGAAGAACGCCATGCGCTTCTTGGTCTTCACCGCCTGGTACTTGGCCTCCATGTGGCCGACCGAGCGGCCGAGCCTGACGACCTTTCGTGCGATGGCGTTTCGGAGCAGCGAGAAATAGGCCGCCCGCCCGCCCGGAACCGGAATCAGGCGGCCGCGCGCGCCGAAATAAATGCCCAGCAGCTCACTCAGCTGACAGCAGGGCCTGGCCGGCAGAAACCCGGCCATCTCGTTCTTGACATCGGCCGAGAACGAAATGCCAACTACCTCCCCAGGGACTCTTTGTTGCCCTCGTCCCCCCCGCTAGTGGTACTTGGTGCAGTCTACTGAGCCGGTGACGGCGCGCGCTTTCGGTAGCGATCTTCAGCCGCATACGCTGCTCGCGCTCTATCACACGATGGTCATGGCGCGCGCCATCGACCGCCGCCTCTGGGTGTTGCGCCGTCTCCAGAAGATGGATATTCCCGCTCGAGTCGCCGGCTTCGAAGTCGTCCAGGTGGCGGCCGCGGCAGCATTGCGACCCGGCCGTGATTGGGTGTTGCCTTGTCAGCTCGACCTCGCCCTGTGTCTCGCGATGGGCACGTCCCCGCTCGACGTCATGCAGGGCAGGTTCGGCTCCAGGGCCGCGCGCGTTGTGACGACGCCGGCCGTTGCCGGACGCCACGTGCTACACGCCGCCGGCATCGCGTACGCCGATCAGGTCTCAGGTCGCGACGAAGTGACTCTTGTTTGCACGGATCGGGACGCCATCCAGGCCGGCGACTGGCACGAGGGCATCAACTTCGCCGGCGCCCACTCGCTGCCGCTCATCTGCCTGGTGGAGGACCTTGCCAGCGCTCTCCCCCATGCCCACCACGGCGACGCATCGCCGGCCGCCCGGGCCGAGGGCTACGGGCTCGCCGCCGAGACGCTCGACGGCGGCGACTTCAATGCCGCGCTGGCCGCCTTTCAACGAGCCGTGGCGCGTGCGCGAGCAAAAGGCGGCGCGACACTGATTCATGCCTCGGTCGTCGAGATCACCTCGAGGGCGCCAGGTGGCGGGATGCGGCCGCCCGAGGAGCTCGAAGCGCTGGCCGGCCAGGACCCGATCGACCGGATGCGCCGCCGGCTGATGGCGGCAGGCGTCCTCGATGAAGCCGCGGACGAACAAGTCGGGCGCGAGTGCGCGAGCACCGTCGCCGCGGCGGTGGACAATGTGTGGTCGAGGGATAAAGACGGTGGCTGAGATGCGGATGATCGAGGCTGTGCGCGCGGCCATCAGCGAGGAGATGGAGCGCGACGAGCGCGTGCTCGTGATGGGCGAGGACGTCGGACGCAAGGGCGGGGTCTTCGGCGCCACGGATGGGCTGTATGCGAAGTTCGGCGAGGCACGCGTGCTCGACATGCCGCTCGCCGAGTCCGGCATCGTCGGCATTGCGATCGGCGCGGCGCTCAACGGTCTCATCCCGATCGCGGAGATCCAGTTCGCGGACTTCATCCACCCCGCGTTCGACCAGATCGTCAGCGAGGCCGCGCGCACGCGATATCGATCCAATGGAGACTGGTCTGTGCCCATTGTCATCCGCACGCCGTTCGGCGGAGGAGTGCATGGAGGCCTCTATCACTCGCAATCGATAGAGGCGTTCTACGCGCACGTGCCTGGATTGAAGGTCGTGGTGCCGAGCATGCCGGCCGATGCGCACGGCTTGCTCAAGTCGGCGATCCGCGACCCGGACCCGGTCCTGTTCCTCGAACACAAGAAGGTATATCGGCTTGTCGCTGAGGAGATCCCCGACGGCGATCACCTCGTGCCGATCGGGCCCGCGATCGTACGCCGTGAGGGGACCAAGCTGAGCTGTTTTGCCTGGGGCCTCATGACGCACTACTGCTTGCAGGCCGCCGAGCAGCTCGACGCCGAAGGCGTGAGCGTCGAGGTGGTCGACCTGCGATGTTTGGCGCCGCTCGACCGTGACACGATCCTCGAATCGGTTCGCAAGACCGGCAAGGCGATGATCGTTCACGAGGACAACATCACCGGCGGGTTCGGGGGGGAAATCGCAGCCATCATCTCGGAGCATGCTTTCGACAGCCTCGACGGGCCTGTCGTCCGCGTCGCCGCGCCAGACATCCCGGCAATGCCGTTCAACACCCCGCAGGAGGAGTTCTTCATGCCCAGCCCTTCGAAGATCGCGGAGGCGATGAGGAAGCTTGCCGCGTACTAAGAAGAAGACCCCGGCGAAAACGACGACTTTTCCGCAGGTCGGACCCGAGGAATATGCGGCGAGGCGCACAGCCGTGTGCGCGGGCATGGATGCCGCCGGCCTCGACGCGCTAGCCGTCTTCTACCCCGCCCGTATCGCGTACCTCACGGGTTTTCATCACATCCCGACCGAGCGGCCCATCGTCCTCATCCTCGGACCCAACGAGTACTCGGCCCTGGTCGTGCCGGCCGTCGAGAAGGAGCACGCGGAGTTGGTGCCGGGCATCGACCGCGTGGGCGTGTATTTCGAGTACCCGGGCGCCGAGCACCCGATGGAGCTGGTCGCCACCAACCTGGCCGAGATCAACGCCAAGCCGAGGCGCACAGGTGCCGACAACGACGGGTACGCGCCGTACTGGGGTTACCGCGGACCGCTGCTGAGCGACCTCACCGGGGAGCGCCCAGTCGACGCGGAGATGCTGGTCGAATCTCTTCGGCGAGTGAAATCGCCGACCGAGATCGCATGCATCCAGCTCAGCTGCGACTGGGCCGGGCGCGCACATCGCCGCATGCAGGGCGCGATCGTGACCGGAAAGACTGAGATGGAGTGCTACGCCCCAGCGGCCACCGAGACGCTATTCGAGATGGTCGCCGAGATGCCCGGATGGCGTCCGCGCGGCTTCAACGGCACGGGCATGGAGGCGATGTTCGTGGGCGGGCGATCGACCGCCATGCCGCACGGATTCGTGATGGGTCACGGCATCCAGCCCGGCGATGTCCTCGTCAGCGGAGCGGGTGCAGACATCGACGGCTACCACAGCGAGCTCGAGCGGACGATGATCGTCGGCGCCCCAACCAAAGAGCAGGAGCGAGCGTTCGACGCGATGCTGGCGCTGCAGTCGCGCGCGTTCGAGGTCATGGCGCCGGGTGTTCCGGCGGGCGAGGTGGAGCTGGAATGCGTGCAGCTGGCCCGCGAGCTCGGGGTCGAGGGCTCGATCCGGCACCACGTCGGCCACTCGATCGGGCTAGAGGGCCACGAGGCGCCGTTCCTCGATCGCGGCGACGACGCCGTGCTGGAGCCGGGGATGGTGTTCACCGTCGAGCCGGGCGTCTACTTCCAGGAGCTGGGCGGCTTCCGCCATTCCGACACGGTGGTGATCACCGACAGCGGCTGCCGCTTGATGACGGACTACCCGCGAGAGCTGAAGGACCTCCTCATCCCGGCCTGATTTCCCAACGTATGGATTCTCAGCCGATCGATTACGCTCGGATCCGATGAGCCCGGACTCTGTTTCTCGCCGGGGCTCCCGCCCAGGCGACCTGCGCGTGGTTGTCCGGCGCCCCACCAAGATGCCCCGAACACTCGGCGCCCCTGCGTTGTTCGCGGCGTCTTACGGCAACGTCGGCTCGAGCATCTACTACGCCCTCGGCGTAACCGCGGCGTTTGCGCTCGGCCTCACACCGCTCGCTTTGCTGCTGGCCGGAGGCATCTTCGTCACCACTGCGCTGAACTACGCCGAAGGCACGGCTGCAATCCCGCATGCGGGCGGCAGCTCGAGCTTCGCGCGGCGGGCATTCAACGATCCCATTGGATTCTTAGTCGGTTGGGTCCAACTCCTCAACTACATGGCGACCGTGTCGATCTCGTCGTACTTCGCGATCAGCTACCTGGGTGTGTTTGGCAAATACGTGCCTCTCTTCCAGCAGTTGAAGGCGAACGAGTCGTGGCACGTCGGCGCGACCGTTGTGATGATCGCGTTCCTAATCGTGATCAACGTCATCGGCATCCAGGAGTCGAGCGCCCTGAACCTCGTGCTCGCCCTGGTGGATCTTGTCACCCAGTTCGCGCTGGTGATCCTCGGCCTCTACTTCCTGCTCAAGATCGACATCGTTCTGCACAACATCCATTGGGGCATCGCTCCCACCTGGGGCAACTTCCTTGCGAGCGTCTCCATCGCGATGGTCACGTACACCGGCATCGAGACCATCTCAAACCTCTCCGAGGAGGCCAAGAATCCTGGGCGGTCTGTGCCTCGGGCGACCTACGCCGTAATCGTGGCGGTGCTGTTCGTCGCCGCGTTTCTACCGACCATCGGGCTGAGCGTCTTTCCTGTGCACCCGGACGCCCATGGGGGCTACATAACCGAGCTCGCCACAACCTGGAAGGCGGACCCTGTGGCGGGCATCGTTACGGGGTTCAGCAGAGTGTCAGGGACACTTGCGCTCTGGGCCGGGATCTGGGTGGGGTTCCTCGCGTTCACTATCCTGCTCATTGCGACCAATGCCGGGCTGATCGGCATCTCCAGGCTGAGCTATTCACTCGCCGGGGCGGAGATGCTGCCGCGGCGGTTCGCCACTCTGCACCCGAAGTTCAAGACCCCCTACATCTCGATCATCGTCTTCGGAGTTCTGTCCGCGATGCTCGTGGTCGCTGGAATCCTGATCCATGCCAAGGTCATCGACCTCATGAGCGCGGTGTATTCGCTGGCGGCGACCTTCGCCTTCGCGTCGGCCCATCTTTCGGTGATGCGCCTGCGATTCATCGAGCCAGACCTCTATCGGCCGTATCGCATGCCGCTCAACATCAAATTTGGACGAGACAGCGTACCGGTCCTTTCGCTAGTCGGAGCACTCGCCATCGGCACAGTCTTTACGCAGCTGCTGTTCCAGAACATATCCAACTCGACCTGGATCTACATTGGTTGGTTGGCGCTGGGCGTCCTCAGCTACGTGCTGTACCGCATGTACAGCAAGCGGCCTTTGTGGGAACCGCTCGAGGTACCGCCGCCTCCCGACCGTGAGATCGAGCACCTGCCTCCCGAGCCGATGCCGCAGATCGCGCGCTACCGGCACGGGCGGCGCGAGCGCATCTCGGCGCACGTGGCGGCTGTCCGGCGCACGCAACCCCGGCATCGCCGCACGTGGCGCGTCGGCTGGGAGCTGTACTGGAAGCGGCACGGCAACGTTCGAGGCGGCTTGATCGTGCTCGTGTTTGCGGCGGTCAGCGGCCTGGCGGTCGGCGTCGACCTCTCGCCCTTCGACCCATTCGGACCTGGAATAGGCTGGTCGCCTGGAATCGTCCTCGTGGCCTTGATCGCGGCTTATCTGCTCAACCGAGGGCATCAGGAGCAGTAAAGGTCGGTCCGCGGACGCGCCTCGCCAAGACGCGATCAGACGGGATGAATCTGACTTCTTCGTCGACTTTGATCACCTGCCAACCGCCCTCGTGTACGAGTCGGTGGTGGTAATAGCAGAGAGCTACTCCCTCTTCCCAGTCCGTTCTCGCACCAAGGCCAGCTCCCCGGGCCGGTTGGCATAGCCCGGATGAGATGGCCGGGCCACCCGATACCAGGCGAGCGTCTCCGCCAGTGCATCCTCCAGCGCAGAGGGCTCAAAACCCAGCTCGCGCCGGGCACGGTCGAGGTCATACCCGGCCGAGCGACGCGGATCCGGCCCGTACGGGCTGGCGTCCGGCGGCAGGTCGGCAAACGGAATCGGGTGGAGCCGAGCCCGCACGCCCATTGCGCCCGCGATGCCCTCGATCAGATCTCGCAAGGTCACTCCTTCGAACGCGGCGTTGTACGCCTTACGAGTCGTGGTCTTGCGCAGGTCGCAGGCCAGGGCGCACGCGAAGCCTATGTCTTTGACCCACGCCAGTCCCGCCTGGCGCTCATACGATTCCTCGGGCACGAGCAGCGGGCCGCCGTCCGCGACGCGTTGGATGTAGGCCGCGATCCTCAGCGTGTGGTCGGCGGGGCCGAAAACGGCGGGCGGGCGCACGACAGTCCATGGAAAGTCGCGCGTGCGCGCGAGCATCGTCTCGCACCAGCGCTTGCCCTCCAGGTAATCCAGCGATTCCGGTGGTTCGCCCTCGAGCGGCACGAAGTCTCCCTCGCTGGCGCGCTTGCCGTGAAGATTCGGATACACCCCGGTGGAGATGAACACGTAGCGCTCGCCCTTGAAGTTCCGGGCCACCGCCGACACCTCGTCGGGCCGGTAGCACGCTAGGTCCAAGAGCACGTCGGGCCGCACAGTTTCCAGAGTGCGGCGCAGCTGGTCCTCGTCTGTGCGATCGAGTGCGACATAGCTCGTGAAGGTGCCGTACGGCCTCTCCTTGCGGCCGGCCGCGATCGTCTCGACGCCGCGCCGCATCAGCTCCTTGCAAGCCGCAGTCCCGACGAACCCGGCGCCGCCGATGACCAGCGCTCTGGTCAATCCAGGTCCCGCGGTGTGAATTCGACGTCGACACCCTCAAGGCGCTCGAGGCGTCCCGCCATCTCTTTCGCCATGGCCACGGAACGGTGCCGCCCGCCCGTGCAGCCGAACGCCACGATCAGCTGCGACCGCCCGCGCTCCCGGTAATGAGGCAGGGCGTCTGTCAGGGTTCGCTCCAGGTTGTCGAGGAGGTCTTGGGCAGCCTGCTGGCCGACCACGAAATCGCGCACGCGCGGATCCCGGCCGTCGAGCGGTCGCAGCTCGTCCACCCAGTAAGGGTTGTCCAGCAGCCGAACGTCCACGACCCATGCCGCGCCATCGGGAATGCCGCGCTTGTAACCGAAGGCCAGGCACGTGATGAGCATCCGCTCGCGCGACTTGAGCTGCTGTGCAAGCTCGCGCAGCTGCGCGATGTCGACCCGATGGTGGGCGCGGTCGTGGCTGCCGCCCCGCTTGCCGTCGTCCGACCCGACGTGCACGAGCACGTACCGGATGCCGCGAGAATCCGCGTCCCGCAGAACGACGGCGCTGTCACCGGTGAGCGCTAGCACCGCATCGGAGTCGTCGTATGGCGAAAGCCACCGCGCCAGCTGGAATCCGGTGTCGATAAACACGCCCACGGCCTCATCGAGCTGCGGCTTTGTTGTGCCGCCCACAATCACGAGCGTCATAGGGATTCTTTCAAGCGCTTGGCGAGGCGCTCCGGCACGCCCAGCGCAACGATGTCCTCGACGGCCGCTTCGCGGATCGCCTGCACCGAGCCGAAGTGTCGCAGGAGGGCTCGCTTGCGCGCGGGCCCGATGCCCTCGACTGAGTCCAGCGGCGAGGTCAACGCCTTGCGCGCGCGCACCTTGCGGTGGTGGGTGATGGCGAAGCGGTGCGCCTCATCGCGAATGCGCTGGACGAGGAACATTCCCGGCGAATTCCGTTCCTGGACGATCGGCTCCGATCGGCCCGGTGCGAATATCTCCTCGCGCTCTTTCGCAAGAGCGAACGTCGGAATGTCCGCATAACCCGCCGACTCGAGCACCTCGAGCGCTGCGCTGAGCTGGCCTTTGCCGCCGTCGATGAGGATCAGGTCGGGGCGGCTCGTGAACGACCGGTCGCCGACGACGTCCGCGTCCTCGCGCCGCTGCGCCGACTCGAGCCGCTCCAACCGCCGTCGCAGCACCTCCTGCAGCATCGCGAAGTCGTTTGGGCCGGGGACGAACTTGATCTTGAAATGGCGGTAGTGATCGTTTCTCGGCCGGCCGTCCTCGAACACGACCATCGCGCCGACCGCGGAGTCGCCCTGGATGTTGGAGATGTCGTAGCACTCAATGCGCTTCGGCGGACTCTCGAGGTCGAGCGCTTCGGCCAGAGCGGCGAGCATAGGCTCGGTACGGCTGCGGTCGTAATCGATCTGGATGCGCAGCTGCTCCAACTCTTGCGCGGCGGTCTCGGCGAGCTGGGTCACCAGCGCACGCTTGCGACCGCGCTGCGGCACCTCGATCGTCACCGGGCCGCCTCGCTTCATCGTGAGCCAGCTCGTCAGCAGCTCTGGCTCCTCGACAGCGCCCGGCACGATGACCGTGCGGGGTACGTGCGTGGCGCTCTCGTAGTACTGGAGCAGGAAGCCTCGCAGGAGCTCCGGCTCGGTCGCGTCGCCGGCTCCCTCGAGCGCGTGGCCGTCATGGCCGACCATCTTCCCTTGGCGGATGTAGGCGACCTCGACGAACACCTGATCCCCGGTGTGCGCGTAGGCAACGATGTCCTGGTCGTCGCGCCCCTGCACGACCACCTTCTGGCGATCGGCGATTCGCTCGATCGATTGCAGCTGGTCGCGGTAGCGAGCCGCATTTTCGAAGTCAAGCCTCCCCGAGGCGCCCTGCATGCGGTCCTTGAGCTCGTTCACCAGCACATCGGATCGCCCTTCCATGAACAGCGCCACCTCGTGGATCCGCGCCTTGTAGTCCTCCGCGCTGATGCGCCGCTCGCACGGTCCAGGGCAGCGCTTGATGTGGAAGTCGAGGCACACCTTGCCCTGCTTGAAGATCTCGTCGGAGCAGGTGCGGAAAGGAAGCAGCTGACGGATCGATTTCACCGTGCCGCGCAGTGACTGCGCCGACGTGTAGGGCCCGAAGTAAAGAGCGCCGTCCTTCAACACGCGCCTCGAGTAATGGACGCGGGGATATTCCTCGGTCACCGGCAGCTTCAAATACAGGTAGTTCTTGTCGTCTTTCAAGCGGATGTTGAAGCGCGGCTTGTAGTTCTTGATCAGGTTGTTCTCGAGGACGAGAGCCTCGACCTCGTTCGCGGTTGTGACGAACTCGAAGTCGTGAATCTTTCGAACCAGCTCCGACACACGCGCCGTCTCGGCGTAGCCCGGTGTGAAGTACGAGCGCAGCCTGTCGCGGAGGCGCAGAGCCTTGCCGACGTAGATGACCTGCGTGCGGTGGTCCCGAAACAGGTACACGCCAGGTCCGTCCGGGACCGCGCGCAGCCTCCGCTTGATCGCGTCTTCTTGGGTGACGGCCATTGAATCGATTCTAGGTAGGGCCCACTACACTGGGCGGGTGCAGACGCCCACGGCGCTGCCAGCCCAGCCGCCGCCACCGGCGCCCACCCAGGTATCGCGCCCTTACAACCCGTGGGCGATCGTCAGCGCGTCGTTCGCGGCCTCGACCATCCTGGGCACCTGGTGCCTCGGGGGAATCATCGCCGTGATCACCGGCCACGTTGCCCGGAGCCAAATCAAGCGAACGGGTGAAGCCGGCGAAGGCCTTGCGCTGGCCGGCCTGATCGCCGGTTACATCTCGATCGGGCTCTTTTTCCTGTTCGTGCTCGCCTACATCGCGTTCTTCGTCTTCATATTCGCCTTCGCAGCCACCCACCCCGGCGCCTCGCCGTCGCCATCGCCGATCCCAGTCCCGATCGGGCAATAGACTGACGACGTCGTGGGCACACCATCCAGCGAGCTGCCACCGCCTCCCCCACCTCCAACTCCGGCGCCGTCGTCGACGCGCATCGTCGGCCAGGAGATAGCCCCGGCCACCCCTGTGCCGACGACTCCCGCGCCTCCCATTGCAGCTGGTCAGACGAACACGCTGGCAGTGGTGAGCCTCGTCTCGGCCATAGGGGCTCCTTTCGGGCATCTGATTGGAGTGGGCGGGATCACGCTGATCATCGTCTCGATCGTCACCGGCCATATGGCCCGCTCCCAGATAAAGAGGACGGGCGAGAGAGGCGATGGTCTGGCGATTGCGGGGCTGATCATCTCCTACGTCCACCTGGCCCTGACTGTTCTCGTGGTCATCTTCTTCTTAGGCCTGATCCTCGCTTTCGTCGCTGGGATTTTCGGGGCCGCGTCAACTCGTTAAGAAAGACGTAACGATCCGGGCGAAGGCCATCGGAGCCTCGAGGTGCGGACCATGCCCAGCTCCCTCGATCACCTCGAGGCGAGCTCCCGAGATGGAGGCCGATACCGTCCGAGCCCCCTCCACGCCGGTGAGCGCATCCTGGGAGCCGACGATCACGAGCGTCGAGGCGTCGACGTCGCGCATGACCGGGTTGAGGTCGAGCGCCCGGTTGCATTCGACGTAACGCCGGATTGTGGCGCGGGCCAGCGGGTGCCGGTCCATCTCGTCGACGATGGCTCGCACCGTACCGTTCTCGAACGCGCCGCGTCCAAACGAGTTGACCACGATGCCCAGGTGCACGACGTGGTCGGGCAGCGCGGATTCAGATAGCCCAGCCCACAGGTCCAGCACGGCGCTGAGATACGCGTCGGGCGCCGCCGCCGGCGAGCACGCCACGAGGCGCCGCACCGTTTCGGGCCGGCGGGCGGCAAGGATCACGGCGACGGCCGCACCCAGCGAGTGCCCGACGAGGTGCGCCCTGTCGAACTTCGCGGCATTCATTGCAGCGGCGACGTCATCGGCGAGGTCGTCGGCGGTGAAGGGCGTGCCGGGATCTGGCGTCTCGTTGGTGCCACGCGGGTCGAATAACAGGCAGCGAAACCGAGCCGAGAGCCTGCCCACGACCCGCGACCAGGTCCGGCGATCGGCGAAGGTCCCCGGGATGAGGACGAGCTCCGGACCTTTGCCAATGACTTCATAAGAGGGGATCAAGTTGCGGACCTCCACCCTTACCATTCCGCCCATGGCAGACATACCCCCACCGCCGCCTGGTACCCCAACACCAGGCCAGCCACCGGCTTCGCCGAGCTACTCGGATATCCCTTACGGGCCGGACCCGGGCACGCCCGGCTACGTGCCGCCCACTGGCTACTCACCCCTTCAGACCGGCGCGGGCGTCATGTCGCAGTTCACCGGCATGGCACTGTGGTCCGTCATCCTCGGCCTTCTTTCGGTCGGCGTCCCCATCCTGACCGGCCTCACGAGCAACGGCCACATCGTCTACTTCTACGTGATTCCAATCTTCGGCTTCATACGTGGAATCCAGGCCGTCACACGCGGACAGGTGATCGGCGGCATCGTCGGCATCGTGTTGAACGCCATCGGCGGCCTCATCAGCTTCACGCTTCTGATCCACTAGCGCTGACGGCGACTCCACCGCCGCGGGGGATCGTCAGCAGCGGGAGTAGAGCGGCCGCGAAGCAGGCGGCCGCGGCTGTCCACAAGGCCGCATTCACAGACAGCGCGATCAGCGGGCCCGCCAGCGCCGAGCCGATCGGGTTGCCCAACGAGTTGAGCGACATCGACACCGCGAACGCGCGTCCGAACCAGGCGGGGTCGGTTCGCCGCTGGCGCAACGTGAAGAGGCCGATGTCGAACGGCCCGGTCGCCAGTCCGAGCAGGGTGACCGCGACCGCCACGACGCCAAGGTTGTTGGCAAACGGCAGGATGGCCACGGCCAGAGCGCCGATGAGGATCGCAACGACGATCATCTGACGCTCGCGGCCTTCGCTCGGGAAGCGGCCGGCGATCAGCGCCGACACCAGCCCCGCGGCTCCCATGGCGCCCCATAGAAAACCCACGGTCGCCGGCCCCGAGTGCAGCCGCCCCAGGACGAGCACGGGCACCGCGATGACCAGGATTCCGTTGCCGATGTTGTAGGTGCTCAAGGTCAGCGCGAGGCCGCGCAGGGTTGGATTGCGCACCATGTAGCGGAGCCCGAGCCACGAGTTCCGCAGCACCGATCCGGTCTGGACCGCTTTGTTCGGCGGGTCGGACAGGCGGACCATGATGGCGGCCGCAACGACGTACACCAACCCGGTCGCGGCCAGCGCCCACTCCCCACCGACAAATGCCACCAGAGTCCCGGCCAGCGGCGACGCGATCAACGTGGCAATGACATGGCCGCTGCTGTCCAGCCCATTGGCGTGCTCCCACAGGTGCCGCGGAGCCAGGATTGGAAAGAGCGAGCGAGCACCTGCCCAGCTGAGGGGGTTGGTCAGCGAAGCGACCGCGACGATGGCGAGCAGGACCGGCGCGGGGAGCAAATGCAGCGCAGAAAGGCCCGCGATGGAGCCGAGCGCGACGGCGGCCAGAGCGTAGTCGAGGGTGACGAGCCGGGCGCGTCCATATCGATCGAGAAGCGCACCAGCGACCGGTGACACCACGATTCCTGGGAGCGCGGCCATGAATGCGGTTGCCCCCGCAAGCTGGGGCGAGTGATACCGCTGGAGCACGAACAGCACGAGCGCCACGAACAACATCGAGCCGCCCATGCGGCCGAGCAGCAGGCCGGCGTACAGCCGGGCAAAGCCGGGCACGCGCATCAGGTCGCCGTAGCCGCCCGACCTTCTTTGTTGCAGCGGAGGTCCTGTTTTAGACCGCGACGCGACTGCGGGCTGAGGTCCTTGCGGGGCGCCGGGGCTTGACAGCCCCATTGAGGCGGCCCTTCTTCTCCAGGATCCGGCGGAGGTACTGGCCGGTCGCCGACTCCGGCTGCACCGCCAGGTCCTCTGGCGTGCCCTCGGCGATCACGAAGCCGCCTTTGTCACCGCCCTCCGGACCGAGGTCGACGATCCAGTCCGCGGTCTTGAGCACGTCGAGGTTGTGCTCGATGACGACCACCGTGTTGCCATGGTCGACCAGCCGGTGCAGGACCTGAAGCAGCCTCTCCACGTCTGCGTAATGCAGCCCGGTCGTCGGCTCGTCGAGCAAGTAAAGAGTCCGGCCGGTGTCACGACGCGACAGCTCGGCCGACAGCTTCACCCGCTGCGCCTCACCGCCCGAGAGCTGCGTCGCCGGCTGTCCGAGCCGGATGTAGCCGAGGCCGACGTCGTGCAGGGTGCGGAGCTTCACCTTGATCCTGGGCACGTTCTCGAAGACCTCGAGCGCCTCGTCGACGGTGAGCTCGAGAACATCCGAGATCGAGTGACCGCGGAACTTCACCTCCTGCACCTCACGCGAGTAACGCGTCCCGTGACAGACCTCGCACGGAACGTAGACGTCGGGCAAGAAGTGCATCTCGATCTGGATGATCCCGTCGCCTTGGCACGCCTCGCATCGCCCGCCCTTGACGTTGAAGCTGAACCGCCCCGGCTTGTAGCCGCGCATCTTGGCTTCGGGCAAGCTCGCGAACAGCTCCCGCATGTAGGTGAACATCCCCGTGTACGTCGCCGGGTTCGATCGCGGCGTGCGACCGATCGGCGACTGGTCAATGTCGATAGCTTTATCGAGATACTGGAGACCCTCGACCTCCCGGTGTGGTCCTGGTTTGTCCTTGGCCCTGTAGAAGTACTGCGCCACCTTCCGGCTCAGGATGTCCGTCACCAGCGACGACTTGCCGGATCCGCTCACGCCCGACACCGCCACAAACGTGCCTAGCGGTATCGCGACGTCGACGTCCTTCAGGTTATTGGCCCGTGCCCCACGAACTACCAGCTTCTTGCCGTTTCCGATACGCCGTTGCGCCGGAAGGGGAATCTCTCTATCGCCACGCAGGTACGCCGCCGTGAGCGAGTTCGGATCGTTGATCACCTGCTCGACCGGCCCCGCGGCGATGATCTCGCCACCATGCTCGCCGGCTGCCGGCCCGATGTCGACCATGTAGTCGGCCGATCGAATCGTCTCCTCGTCATGCTCGACCACGATCAACGTGTTGCCCAGATCGCGCAGCCGCAGAAGCGTGTTGATCAGCCTGCGGTTGTCGCGCTGGTGGAGGCCGATCGATGGCTCGTCGAGGATGTACAGGACCCCCATCAGCTTGGAACCGATCTGAGTGGCGAGCCGGATCCGCTGCGACTCTCCGCCCGAGAGCGTGTTCGCGGCCCGCTCGACGGTCAGGTACTCGAGCCCGACGTCGATCATGAACTGCAGCCGCTCTCGGATCTCTTTCATGATCCCGCGGGCGATCAGCTGCTCGCGATCGGTGAGTGGCAGGTTGTCGAAGAAGTCGATCGCTCCGCCGATCGAAAGCGCGCACACGTCCGCGATGTTGCGATCGGCGACCGTGACCGCGAGCGACTCCGGCTTCAAGCGGCGCCCCTTGCACGCCGGGCATGGCTTGTCCGACATGTAGCGCTCCAGCTCGGCCTTCAAGAAGTCCGACTGCGTCTCCTCGTAACGACGCTGCAGGTTCGCGACGACGCCCTCGAACGGAGCCTCGTACCACCGCTCGTGGCCGTACTGGTTCTTGTAACCGAACCGGATCTTCTTGTCGCCGGTGCCGTTGAGCAGCACGTTCTGGTGCTGCTTGCCGATCTTCGACCACGGCTTGTCCATGTCGATCCCGAAGTACTTGCTCACGGTCTCGAGCAGCTCGGGATAGAAGAACTGCGATTTGCTCCAGGCCGCGATCGCGCCCTCCCGTAACGACAGAGAAGGATCCGGAACGACCAGGTCACCATCGACGACAAGCTGCGAACCGATTCCCGTGCACACCGGACACGCCCCATGTGGGCTGTTGAATGAGAAGTTGCGTGGCTCGGGCTCGGGCACGTTCGTACCGTCGTACGGACACGCGTAGTCCTGCGACATCTGGAGCTCATCACCTTCCGCGGGCACGATGATCACCGACCCCCCGCCCAGCCTCGCCGCCGTCTCGATCGAATCAACCAGTCGGGTCCGTTGATCCGGACCGACCACGATGCGGTCGACGACCACCTGGATGTCGTGCTTCTTGTTCTTGTCGAGCGGGATCTGCTCGCCGAGCTCATACAGGCTGCCATCCACGCGGACGCGAACGAAGCCCGACTTGCGCACGTCCTCGATCAGCGACTTGTACTCGCCTTTGCGGCCCTTGACCACCGGGCCCAGGACCATCACGCGCATGCCCTTCGGCAGCTTCTCGACGTGGTCAGCCATCTGCTCGACTGTCTGGCGCCGCACCTCGCGACCGCAAACCGGGCAGTGCGGGTGGCCGACCCGCGCATAGAGCAACCGGAGGTAGTCGTACACCTCAGTCACCGTGCCCACGGTCGACCTCGGGTTTTTCGACGTCCCCTTCTGGTCGATCGAGATCGCCGGCGACAAGCCTTCGATGACGTCGACGTCCGGCTTCTCCATCTGACCGAGAAACTGCCGGGCGTACGCGGACAGCGACTCCACGTACCGCCGCTGGCCTTCGGCATAGATCGTGTCGAAGGCGAGCGACGACTTGCCCGACCCCGACAGGCCTGTGAAGACGACCAGCTTGTCGCGTGGGATCGACAGCGTGACGTTCTTGAGGTTGTGCTCGCGCGCCCCTCGAATCGTTATCTGGTCAATCGGCATTCGAACCTTGCGTTATTCCTTTTCTCGCGTTACTGCAAACGTGGCGCTGCCTGTTGCCACCAGCCGGCCGTCCCCACCTTCCACCCGGCACTCGGCCACCACCGTCCGCCGTCCGGCGTGGATCACATGGCCGCTAGCGCGCAGGTCCTCGCCGACCTTGGCCGCGTTGATGAAGTTGAGCTTGAGGTCGAAGCTCATGGCGCGAACGACCCCAGGCTTCAGCGTACGCACCGAGCGCCCCATGGCGGAGTCCGCCAGCGTGCTGATCATCCCCCCGTGCACGAAACCGGAGTGGTTGGCCATGTCTTCCGTAGTGGTCATCTCCACCACGGCGGTCCCGTCGCCGGTCTCGACGAGCCGCATGCCTAGCCACGCCCAGGCACGGGATGGCGCGGCTTGCGTGATGTCACTCACGGCCCTGGCCCTCCGGCACGGGCATGCAGGTGGAGGACGCGCGCGCGACGAGCCGGCCCTTGTCGTCGAGAACATCCGCCGCGCTGAACAGCAACGTCTGCTTCATCTCGACGACGCGACCCACGGCGCGAAGCCGTCCCTCGACTACGGGACGCAGGAAGTTGATCTTCAGCTCGATGGTCGTGTTCCACAGGCCATCTTCCTGGAGCGTGGCCAGCGACATCCCCATCGCCGCGTCAGCGATCTGCGTGATGACGCCGCCCTGCACGACCCCGCCGCCGTGCCGGTGCTGCGGCCCCGCCTCCAGCTCCAGCACCACGCGGCCGGGCTCGGCTTCGGTGATGCGCGCGCCCAACGTCTCCATCCATCCGGCGGGCTCGGCAGAAAGCAGCGCCTGCGCGCGGTGCACGTTCTTCACGGGCCCCGTCGCGTTTTCCTCCAGTTTCGGACCGTCGTCCGCTGCTTCGGTGCCGCCGCAATCGCGAGGGCAACGTCGGAATCGTCTTCTTTGACAGACTCCTCGCCCGATAGCCGTTTGCGCAGCGCGATGATCCGGTCCCGTACGCGAGCCGCATCCTCGAACTGGAGCTCCTTCGACAATCGCCGCATCTCCTTCTCGAGGTCCCGCACGATCGCCAGCAAGTCCTCACGCGGCACCCCCGCGCCGATCATCAGCTCGACCGCGTCAGCCTGGATGTCCTTGTCCTTGAGGTCGATCGCATAGATCGCCTTCTTCACCGACTCGGGGGTGATGCCGCGCTCGGCGTTGTACGCGATCTGCCGGTTGCGCCTACGCTCCGTCTCGTCGAGCGCCATGCGCATCGAATCGGTGATCTGGTCCGCATACATGACTACATGGCCCTCGACGTTGCGCGCGGCCCGGCCGATGATCTGGATGAACGACCGGTACGCGCGGAGGTAGCCCTCTTTGTCAGCGTCCAGGATGCCGATGAACGCGACCTCCGGCAGGTCGAGACCCTCGCGCAGCAGGTTGATGCCGACCACCACGTCCACCGCGCCTGTGCGCAGGTCGCGCAGCACGTCGATGCGCTCCATCGCATCGAGCTCGGAATGGAGGTAGCGGACCTTCACCCCGTACTCGCGCAAGTAGTCCGCGAGGTCCTCCGCAAAGCGCTTCGTCAGCGTCGTCACGAGTGAGCGCTGCCCCAGCTCGGCGCGCCTCTTGACCTCCGCCAGCAGGTCGTCGATCTGTCCGTTGGTCGGGCGAACCTCGACCGTCGGGTCGACGAGACCCGTGGGCCGCACGACCATCTCTACGGTGCGCTGCGATCGGCGCATCTCGTAATCGCCCGGCGTCGCCGAAACATAGACCACGTTCTGCGCGCGCTCCTCCCACTCGTCGAAGCTCAGCGGCCTGTTGTCGAAGGCGCTGGGTAGGCGGAATCCGTACTCCACCAGAGCCGCCTTCCGCGATCGGTCGCCGCCGAGCATGCCGCCGATCTGCGGCACTGCCACGTGCGACTCGTCGACGAAGATGATCGTGTCGTCCGGGAGGAAGTCCATCAGCGTGTAGGGAGCCTCTCCAGGCTGCCGGCGCGTGAGGTGCCGGGAGTAGTTCTCGATGCCGGCGCACGTGCCCGTCTCGCGCAGCATCTCGAGGTCGAAGTTGGTGCGCTGGCGCAGGCGCTGCGCCTCGAGAAGTCGACCGTGCTCCTCGAACCATTTGCATCGCTCTTCCAGCTCGGCCTCGATGTCAACCATCGCGAGACGGAGCTTGTCCGCGGGAGTCACGTAGTGAGACGCGGGGAAAACGGTGAACTCGTTGCGCGCGCCGAGGATCTCGCCGGTGACCGCGTCCAGCTCCTGGATGCGCTCGATCTCGTCGCCGAAGAACTCGACGCGGTAAACCTTCTCTTCATTGGCGGGGACGAGGTCGACGACATCGCCGCGCACGCGAAAACGAAGACGCGCAAGGTCGTAGTCGTTGCGCTCGTAGAGCATCTCGGTGAGCTTGCGAAGGAAGACCTCGCGACGGATCGACTGGCCCTTCTCCACCTTCAGCGCCTCGCCCATGTAGTCCTCGACCGAGCCGATCCCGTAGATGCAGCTGATGCTGGCGACCACGAGCACATCGCGCCTCGTGATCAGCGACGACGTGGACGAGTGGCGCATGCGATCGATCTCGTCGTTCCGGCTCGAGTCCTTCTCGATGTACGTGTCGGTGCGCGCGATATACGCCTCGGGCTGGTAGTAGTCGTAGTAGCTGACGAAGTATTCGACCGCGTTGTCGGGCAGCAGCCGGCGGAACTCGGCGCAAAGCTGCGCCGCGAGCGTTTTGTTCGGGCTCAGGACCAGAACGGGGCGCTGGAGCTGCTCGACGGCCCAGGCCATGACGTTCGTCTTGCCGCTCCCTGTGACGCCCAAGAGGACCTGCTGCGAAAGCCCCGACTGCACGCCTTCGACCAGCTGCGCGATGGCTTCCGGCTGGTCGCCGGCAGGCTTGAAGGGTGCGTCGACACGAAAACGGGAAGGCATGGGACTCTTAATTCTAAGTCGAACGGACGTTCGAGAGCCATCTCCCATGGGGAGTTTTTTTGGCGGCGCGTTATACAAATATGGGGAGGCGGAGCGCTCACGACATCCGGCAGGACGTCCGCGCTGAGGCGAGGCGGCGTCGCGAACGCAAGGCGGACCAGGAGCTTGACCGGCCGCGGCTAGGGCAGGGCCAGAATGATGGCCTCCACGACCCTCCCGGCCTTGACGCCCAGGTCTCCGGGCGCGATGCGGACCAGGGCGTGAGCGCCGGCCAGCGACAGCAAGCGCGATGAGGACTGGGACCCGGTAGTTTCGGCCACCAGCTCCGCGCCTTCGCGCCTGAGGGTGACGCGCTGGTATTCAGTGCGGTCTGCCGTCGCGCGCGCGTCGTAACCAAGCCGCACCGGCAGCGTCGGCCGTTGCAGTCGGGCAAACCCCTGCATCTTGCGGAGCGACGGCCGGACGAAGACTTCGAACGTCACCAGAGACGAGACAGGGAATCCGGGCAGCCCGAAAGCCAGCTTGCCTTGGGGCAGCGTTGCGAACGTGAACGGCTTCCCAGGCTTGAGCTTCACGCGGCCAACATGCACCGTCCCCAGCGATTCGAGCAGCGGCTTGACCAGGTCATGCGTCCCCACCGACACGCCGCCAGAGGTCACCAGCACGTCTGCGCTCTCCAAAGCATCGACCACGAGCCTTCGCAGCGCCTCAGGCTCGTCTGGCGCGATGCCGAGCAACGACACATCAGCGCCGGCCTCGCGCAGCGCTGCGAGCAGGGCCCATCGGTTGGAGTCTTGGATCTGGCCCGGGCCGGGTTTCTTCCCCACCTCGACGAGCTCATCGCCGGTCGACATCAAAGCGACTCGCGGGCGCCGGCGCACCGGTAGCATCGCCTGCCCGATCGCGGCGGCGATCCCGATCTCCGCGGCCCCGAGCTGGGTTCCCGCGCTGAGGACGCGATCGCCTTCGTGCACATCGTCGCCCACCTTGTGGTAGTTCGTGCCGGCTCGAAGCGGTGACGGCACCTTAACCACCTCGCCGTCGACGTGCACGTCCTCGACCATGACGACGCAATCGGCGCCTTCGGGCACGACGCCCCCGGTCAGAACTCGTGCGGCGGTACCCGGCCCGACCGGCCCGGCAAGTGGACGGCCCGCCGCCGATTCGCCGATCACGCGCAGCGTGCGCCCCGCATCGACAGATCGCACCGCGTACCCGTCGACCGCGCTGGACGGAAATGCGGGCAGCGCCGACGGAGCGATCAAGTCTTCGGCCAGCACACGTCCGGCGCTTTCATCCAGGCTGCGGCGTTCGACGCCGAGCACCTGTGTGCGTTCGAGAACGAGCGACGCCGCTTCATCAGCATCGACCAGCGGATACGTGGACGCCCTCACGGCGTCCTGAGCTTAGCTATTCGTACCGCAGCGCTCGACTCGGATCCTGACGTGCGGCGCGCACGGCCGGCAGCAGGCCGCTCCCGGTGCTGATGATCACAGCCACGAGGAGCGCGACGACGGCGATGAGGGCGTCGGTCCTGAACACCTCGATGCCGGCGCCGGCGACGCTCTGGGCCAACCGGTCGACAGCAGCGTTGCCGGCCTGGGCCAGCGCGACGGCGCCGAGGGTTCCGATGATGCCGCCGGCGAGGCCGATCACCGCCGCCTCCGCGACGAACAGCAGGAGCACGTCATGCGACCTCGCCCCGAGCGCCTTCAGCACACCGATTTCTTTGGTTCGTTCCAGCACGGCGCTGTACATCGTGTTGGCGATCCCGAGACACGCGAGGAGGAGCGCGACCACGGCAAGTGCCAGGAGCGCGATGCGCAGCCGGCTCAACAGGTCCTCGAATCCGCGGAATAGATCACCGAAGCTCTGGGCCTGGAAGCCGAGCGCGGTGACACGATTGCGCAGGCCGTCGACCGCGCCTCCCGAGTCCGCGAGCAGGGTGATGTTGGCGAACTCGCCGTTCTTCCAGCCGTTGTTCAGCGCCAACCGCGTCCAGTACTCCTTGGCCAGTGAATAGGGCACCATGCCGCCCGCGGCGCCCGCGGGCATGTACTGGGTCGAGATGATGCCTACGACCCTGAGGGGAAGGACGAGCTGGTGGCCCACCGGGTTGGCCGGCGGACCCGACACGACCAGCGTCCCCGAGGTGGCGCTGTAGTCGACCGTCGAGCCGATCGCCCACGCCGGATTCAGGAAACCGAGGGCCATCGCCGTCCGGTCCGTGAGCACGACCTCGGGCGCCGAATCAGAGGTCGGCATGCGTCCGGCGATCGTGTTCATGAGTGGTGATGTGCTCCTGGGTGGGAGCGAGACCAGCGCGCCTTGAGGCAGTACCGCCGAGGCGGTGGAGCCTTCGACCAGGAACGTTCCGGTCATGGCGACCTCGCCCCATGCCGCACGCACGTGCTGCAGCCGGCCCAGCGTGGTGAGCGTGCCGGAGCCGAAGCCGACCGGAGCGCTACCCGAGGGGTAGACCGCGACCTGATGCAGCTGGCTGCGCGCCAGCGCAGGCGACGAGAGCGCTCCCTGCAGCCCGCCGGCGAGGGCGGCGATGAGCGTCATCGCGGCGATCCCAATCGCGACGCCGGCGGTCGTCAGCAGAGTCCGCAGCGGCCTCCGGACCGTCCCGCGCATGCCCACCTTGAGCGTGTCCCGCCAGTGGAGCCTGTTGGGCGGAGTGACTGGGTCCTGGTTGCGGATCGTGTCGTTGCCACGTTCCAGCTCGATGGCGCGGCCGTCGACCATCCGGATCACCCGGTGCGCGCGGCGTGCGACCTGGGGGTCATGGGTGACCAGCACGACCGTGGCACCCCGCCGGTTCAGGTCCTCCAGGAGTTTGAGGATGACTTCGCCGGCAGCGGTGTCGAGGCTGCCGGTGGGCTCGTCGGCGAGGATCAACCCCGGCCGATTCGCGAGCGCCCTTGCCACCGCCACCTTCTGCTGCTCGCCACCCGATAAGCGGCTCACCCTCGTCGTCGCGCGGTCGGCAAGTCCGACCAGCTTGAGGAGGTGTCGAGCCCTCTTCGTCCGCTCGTCGAGCTCGATTCCCGCGAGCGTGAGCGGAAGCGCGACGTTGGCCTCGGCGGTCATCGACGGGATGAGGTTGAAGGTCTGAAAGATCGTGCTGACCCGCTGCAGGCGATAGTTCGCGGCGTCGCCGTCGGACAGCTGGTCGACCGGCAATCCGGCCGCGTAGACGTGGCCGGACGTCGGCTTGTCGAGGGCGCCGATAAGGGATAGCAGCGTCGTCTTCCCGCAGCCGGAAGGGCCGACGATCGAGACGAACTCGCAGGGTCCGATCTGCAGCGAGATGTCTTTCAGGGCGGTGACGTGCATCTCGTCGCGGCCGCCGAACTCACGCCACACCGAATCGAGCCGGATCCCGACCGCCTGGCCGAGGAGGTCCGTGAACTCCTCCGCCGCCGGGGCCTCCGTTTCCGGCAGCAGGACCGCCGGCGCCAGGTCCGGCGACTCGACGGCGCTCTCCTGGAGAAGCGCCATAGGTTCCGGAGCGTTCACCAACGCGACCGTCTTGGCCAGAGTCTCGAGGTCGTCTGGGGGTTCCGGCTGAACCGCTTCTACCGGCGGGATCTTGATCTCCTCCGCCGCGGCACGCTTTCGCTGGCGACGCTTGCCACCCGAACGACGCCCCCCGCGATCGTCAACTGCGGTCGCCAACCCATGAGAGTCTAAGTGTTCACTTAACGCTTCCGACCCTGGTTATACCGGTCGTTCGGCGACCTGCTCTGCGAGCCACTGCAGATACCGAGGCAAGCCGTCTTCGATCGCGACCTGGATGATCTCGGGCAGCTCGTAGGGGTGATTCTTGCGCACATAGTCCTGAACGGCCTGGGCGCGCGATTCGACGGTCTTGACGAGCAGCAGCGACTCGTGCTCGCGCCGCAGCTGGTCCTCCCAGTAATAGAAGGAATGAACCATGGGAATCACGGTGCAGCAGCCGGCCAGGTGCTCGACGACCAGGCCTTCGCCCAGGCGCTCGGCGTCATTGCGGCCGCCGGTCGTGACCAGGATCATCACCGGGCGATCGTCCATTACGCCCTAATTGTCGGTGCTAAGGGGTCGGTCGAGCCACACGGTGCCTGCGACCAGGCCGATTGCGCCGAGCAGCAGCCCGCCCACCACGTCCGACTCCCAGTGCACGTCGAGGTACAGGCGGTCGAATGCGACCAGCAGCACGACCACCGTCGCCACGGGGATGGCAAGAGATCGCGCGAGCGGCCAGGGCGCGAGACGCTGGACGACGAATGCGATCAAGCCGTAGGCGATCACCGCTCGCACCATGTGGCCGCTTGGAAAGCTGTTGGCCAGGGGCCCATTGCTCGAGACCAGCTCAGTGATGCTCGGACCGTCGGCGTGCGACACGCTGCGCGGAGGCCCGAGGTGATGCAGGTTGGCCTTGTAGAGCACCTCGAGCACCTGCGCGGCGACGAACACGAGCACGACCCACGCGTCAGCCCCGAAACCTCCACGGATGAGGAAGACGGCGAGCCCGATCATCAACAGCGTCGTCACCTCGAGGCCGCCGAGCTCGGCGATGGCCTGGAAGAGCGGATGCAGCGGCTCGCTCCAGAGGCTCGCCATCGCCTGCAGCACCTGCTTATCGAGGCTGTTCAGGGCCCCGGCGGCGAGCGCCATCGTCAAAGCGACGAATGCGACCGCCAGCGCGGAGGCGGCAACAAGCCGCGCCCTCAGTGCTGGCAAGGGATCAGTGCTGGCAACGGCGACAGAAGACGGTGGAGCGTCCCGCGATGCGAACTATGGACAGCGGCCGGCCGCATGTCGTGCAGGGCTCGCCGGCGCGGCCGTAGACGAGAAGCTCTTCCTGCTGGCTGCCCATTTCGCCCCACGCGTCGCGATACGTGTCGACCGAGCTGCCCCGATTGCGAATCGCGACCTCGAGCGAATCGCGAAGCGATTCGTGCAGGCGCCGCACCGATTTTCGGCTCAAGCTCCCGGCGGCGCGATCCGGCCGGAGGCGCGCGCGGTGCAGCGATTCGTCGGCGTAGATGTTGCCGACGCCCGCGACGGTCGACTGGTCGAGCAGCACCGCCTTCACTGGTGCTCGCCTTCGACGAAAACGCTTGAACAGCGCTTCAGCGTCGAACGAGGGATCGATCGGCTCCGGTCCGAGCTTGGGCAGCGTCCCTGAGATGAGCAGCTCGTCCTGCGTACCCAGCAGGAGGCGCCCGAACCTCCTCGGATCGCGATAGCGAAGCTGCCTTCCATCGTCGAGATCGAAGATCGCATGTGTGTGGTTCGCGATCTCGGTTGCGGCGTCGACGAGGCGTAGCTGTCCGGTCATCCCGAGATGGACCACGAGCAATCGCCCTTCACCTAGCGCGATGAAGATGAACTTCCCTCGCCGACCCACCGCCTCGATGCGCATTCCGGTGATCGAGTCGATGAAGGTCTCGGGCTCCGGATGCCTGACGATGGATGGGAAGCGAAGCTCGCAGTGCACGATCGTGCGGCCGACGAGGTGCGGCCGCAAATCGGCGACGATGGTCTCGACCTCAGGAAGCTCAGGCACGAGTTAGACCCGGACCACGGCGAGTTTTCTCATGTCCGCCCAATTCGGACCGACCTTGGCCTCCACCTCGATCCCGGTTTCGAGCTCATACGCGCCGGTCATGATGCGAGGGACCTTTTCCGCAAACTGATCCAGCTCAGTTTCGGGAACTTCGAAGAGAAGCTCGTCGTGCACCTGCAGAAGCATGCGACCCTCGATGTTGTCCGCCTCGATCTCTCGCTGCAGCCGCACCATCGCGATCTTGATGATGTCCGCCGCCAGCGACTGCATTGGGAAGTTGATCGCCATTCGCTCGGCCGCGCTGCGCAGTTGAAAGTTCGGCGACCGCAGGTCGGGGATCGCCCGCCGCCTTCCAGTCGCGCTGACCACGAAGCCCTCCTCGCGCGCCTTGCGCTTGACGTCGTCGAGGTACTCGCGCAGGCGTGAGTACGTCGACCAGTACTGGGCGAGGAACTCCCGAGCCACATCGCCTGTGATGCCCAGCTGCTGCGACAGCCCGTACTCGCCCTGGCCGTAGATCGACCCGAAATTGGCCACCTTGGCCAGCCTTCTCTGGTCGCGGTCCACCGACTCGATCGGGACCTTGAACACCGCGGCCGCCGTCGCGGTGTGGATGTCGTACCCGGCCTTGAACGCGTTCATGAGGTTGGGATCGCCACTCAGGTGCGCGGCGATGCGCAGCTCGATCTGCGAGTAATCCGCCGAAACCATGACGTGGCCGGGGCGGCTGGCCTTGAACGCGCGGCGGATGCGCTGGCCGAGCTCGGTGCGAATGGGGATGTTCATGAGATTCGGGTTGGACGACGAAAGGCGTCCGGTCGCCGTGCTCGCCTGCCCGAATGATGTATGGACGCGGCCGGTGAGCGGGTCGACCAGCTGCGGAAGCGCATCGACGTACGTCGACTTCAGCTTCGAGAGCTGCCGGTGTTCGAGGATCAGGCCGACGATCGGGTGCTTGTCGCGCAGCGCCTCGAGCGTGTCGGCGTCCGTCGAATAGCCCGTCTTGGTCCGCTTGCCCACGGGCAACCTCAGGTCTTCGAAGAGCACCTTCGCCAGCTGCTGCGGAGCTCCCAGGTTGAACTTCTGGCCCGCCACCTCTTCGACCTCGGCTTCGATGGCGGCGAGCTGGGTGCCCAGCTCTTCCTGCATGGCCTTGAGGTAGGGGACGTCGACGGCGACCCCTTCCGACTCCATGTCCGCCAGCACACCGGCGAGAGGCAGCTCGATTTCGTGGAACAGATAATCGACGCCGAGGTTCTGCATCTCCGCCTCGAGCCGAGGCCTCAGGTTGAGGATGGCCTCAGCGCGGCGCGCGGAAAACTCCGCGGCTTCATCGACCGACACATCAGCGGGCTTGCGGGCGCTCCGCCCAGTGCCCAGCAGCTGCTCGGTGCTGACCAGGGTGACGTCGAGGAATTCACGAGCGAGGTCCTCGAGCCGAGGATCGCGCGACCCGGCGCCAAGCAAGTACGCCGCGAGGAACGTGCTGAAGGCCCACTCGCGCGTTCCGCCTCCAAGAGCTCGCAAGGCCAGCTCTGTCTCCTTGGCGTCGTGGCCGCTGATGGGCTTGCCCTCCGTGAGCTCGCTGGCGACCGCGTCCATCGCGTCCGGGCGCGCGACATAGAACGTGTCACGCCCGGTGGCCACGCCCAGGCCACAGGTGCGCGCGCCGCGGCCTGCCGTCTCGGTGAATGCGAACACGCCCACATCCGTCGCGCCGGCCACGAGGCTCGCGGCTTCGGCCGCGTCGTCGACGATCTTGAGTCCCTCGGTTCGCGGAGCCGTCTCAAAAGTGAGCGTTGGCTGCACGGGCACCTGGTCCGGCGGCGGGAAGCGGCTCAGCAGCTGGCGGAACTCGAGCCGGTCGAACACGGTGCGCACCTTGTCGTAGTCGTAGCGGGTCCAGCGCGAGCGCTCGAGGTCCAGCTCGACAGGGACGTCACGAACGATCGTGACCATCCGCTTGCCGAGCCTGATCTTGTCGGCGTGCTCTTTGAGGGACTTCTTCAGCCGTCCCTCCGGCAGCTCCTCGACGCGCTCGAGGATTGCCTCCACCGACCCGAAATCCTGGACTAGCTTGGCGGCGGTCTTGTCGCCGACGCCGGGCACCCCGGGGATGTTGTCGGACGTGTCCCCCCTCAGCGCCTTGAAGTCGATCAGCTGCGGCGGCTCGAAGCCGTAGCGCTGCCGGACCTGGTCGGGTCCGTACACGAATGTGTCCGTGATCCCGCGCCGGGGCACCAGAGCCTCCACTGATTCGGTCACGAGCTGCAGGCAGTCGAGGTCGCCCGACACGATCGTCACCGGGTGTCCTCGTTCTTCTGCGATTCGCGCCAGGGTGCCGATGACGTCGTCAGCCTCGAAGCCTTCAACGCTGTAGATCGGTATGGAGAACGACTCCAGGACGTCGCGCACCTTCTCGATCTGCGGACGCAAGTCTTCGGGCATGGCGCGCCGGCCTGCCTTGTACTCCACGTACTCCTTGGAGCGAAAGGTCGGCGCGGCGAGGTCGAACGCCGCCGCGGCGAACTCCGGGCGCGATGCCAGGACGATGGCGAGCATGGATGTGAAGCCGTAGACCGCGTTCGTCACCTGACCGTCCGAGGTGCTCATCGGCGGCAGCGCGAAAAACGCCCTGTAGATGAGGCTGTGGGCGTCGATCAGAACCAGGCGCCCGCGCTTCCCCTTCGCCACGTTCGGATTTTACGAGCGACCTGCCTGTAGGCCCGGGCCAAGCCAATTCAAACAGGGGGGTAGCCAGAAGCCCCAGGGGTAGAATGGGCGCCGAGGATGAAAAACCTCATCGAGGTCTCGGTCGACAGCATCCGGATCCACATGCCGACGGCGCAGCACCTTGTGATCCTGAAAGAGAAGGAGGCCGACAGGTACCTCCCGATCTGGATCGGGTCTTTCGAAGCCCAGGCGATAGCGACAAAGATCTCAGGCAACCCGCTGGGGCGCCCGCTCACCCACGACCTGATGGCAGCCGCGTTCGGCGATCTGGGCGTCAGCGTCAAGCGCATCGTCGTGACGCGGCTGGCCGACCAGGTCTTCTACGCGCGTCTATATGTGAAGCAGAACGGACGCGACCTCGACTTCGACGCACGGCCGTCCGACGCAATCGCGCTTGCGGTGCGGATGGAATGCCCGATCTTCGTGGCCACCGATGTCATGGAGGCCGCCGGCATCATCCCGGAAGCCGATGAATCGGCTGACGACAAGGACAAGGCCGAGACCCCCATCGACGATGAGCGCCTGGCGGTGTTCCGCGACTTCGTCAACAGCCTTGACCTGCCCGAGCTCCCCGACGAGCCCAAGGCCAAGGACGAACCCGGCGGTAGCCCGGGCCGAGGCTGAAGCCTCTGCCAGTCAGCGGCGATCTGGATTTCGCCCTTCGCATCGTCGTCACCCTCATCCTCGCCATCGCCATCGGCTCGGAGCGCGAATGGCACGGTCACGCGGCGGGCATTCGCACGATGGCCCTGGTCGGAGTGGGCGCCTGCATCTTCACGGCCGTCGGCCTCGAGCCGATCTTCGGTAACCGCACCGATCCCACCCGTATCGCTGCGCAGATCGTGACCGGCGTCGGCTTCCTGGGCGCCGGCGCGATTCTCAGGCAGGGCGTTGAGGTCAGGGGACTGACGACCGCCGCCTCGATCTGGGTGGTTGCGGCGATGGGCATGGTGGTCGGCTTCGGCTACTTCGCGATTGGGATCTTCACCACAGTGCTTGTGCTGGCCACGCTGGTGGCGATCCGGCCGCTGGAGCGCCGGCTGTTCCACCACCGAAGGGCCCAGCACGACGAAGAGGAACACTTCAGTTGAGCAGGCGCCAGGTCGCCATCGTCACCGATTCCACCGCCGATCTCCCACCTGTTCTCGCCGCGACGAGGGCGATATCAGTGGTGCCCCTCACGCTTCATTTCGACGGCCAATCGTTGCTGGACGGCGTCGACATCACACCGGAAGAGTTTTACCGCCGGCTGCCGACCGCGACCACGCATCCGACGACATCGCAGCCGTCGCCCGGCCGCTTCGCAGAGGTCTATGCGGCGCTGCTCGAAGACCACGAGTCGGTGGTCTCCATCCATATCTCGGAAAAATTGAGCGGCACCGTCGACTCGGCGCGCCAGGCGGCGGACATGACCGACCCGAAGCGCGTGCGCGTCATCGATTCCGAGGTCGTGTCCATGTCGCTGGGCCTCATCACGCTCGTCGCGTCGGCATTGGCGGCGCAGGATCTCGACGCCACCGCCATCGAGAGCCGGGTCCGGGCCATGCGCCCGCAGCTCCACACGTACTTCTCTGTCGCGACGCTCGAGTTCCTCAGGCGCGGCGGGCGCATCGGACGTGCGAGCGCGCTGCTGGGATCGGTGCTGCAGGTCAAGCCGGTGCTGTGCATTCGCGACGGGCTCGTGACGCCGCTCGAGCGGGTGCGTACATTCGACCGAGCGCTGAATCGCGTCGTCGAGCTGACGCGCGAGGTCAACAACGGCAAGGGCGTGTGCCTCATCGTCGGCCACGCAGACGCCCAGGCCGACGCCGAGCGCGTGGGGCGCGAGCTCGAGCCGATCGCTGATACGTTGATGATCCAGCCCCTCGGACCCGTCGTCGGCGCTCATGCCGGACCCGGTGTCGTGGGCGTCGGCTGCTATCCAGCCGACCTCTTCCCGCTGGGCATCAAGCCCGCGCTGTCGTCGGCCGCCACCTCACCGCCGAGGGCGTGACCAGCTTCACGACCCGGCCCTCGACCGCGAGGGCCTGCAGGTGCGCCAGCCCTTCCTGCAGCGCAAGCCGCTTCTCGTAGAGGTTCTCGCGCGGACCCCACAGGTCGAGCGCAACGTCCCAGGCGGACCTCTCGCCACCCGCCACGATCTCGAGGATTTGATCCAACCTCCGATGGTGATGCGCCGCCAGCGTGGCGACACGGGTCGCTGCGTCCTTGAAAGGACGGCCATGAGCGGGCAGGATGAGCGCCGGATCGTAGGCGGCCATCCGACCCAGCCCGTCCAGGTACTCGTGCAGCGGGTCGGGCGTGCTCTGGGGGTGGAGGCCGATGTTCGGCGACAGCTCGGGCAGCATGTGGTCGCCCGCGAAGAGGAGCTTGTCCTGGGTTTCGTACAGGCAGATGTGCCCGGGCGAGTGGCCGGGCGTCCACTCCACGCGAAGCTGACGCCGGCCCATGTCGAGAAGCTCCGCCCCATCGAGCTGGACGGCCGCCTCCGCGGGGCTGACCACCTGGCTGAGGGCGCGTTGTGAGTTGCTCAGCACCTCGGCCTCTTCCGGGGGCACGCCGTTGACGAGGAGGTACGTGTGGACCTCCTTCACGAGGTGCTCGAGCTCCACATACCGGGGGTTGACCAGCGGGACCTCTAGGCGGTGTAGGTAGAGGTCCGCACGCCCTTCACCTGCCAGCGTGCCGGCCGCGCCGTAGTGGTCGGGGTGGATGTGGGTGACGACGAGGCGCCGGATTCTCCTGGCGCCCACCTCAGTCACGGCCGCGCGTATGGCCTCCACCGACTCGTCGGAGTTCATGCCGCAGTCGAGCAGGTCGACGTCGTCACCGTCCGCGAAGAGAAAAACGTTGACGAGGCCGTCCTCGAAGGGGATCGGCAGCCGGAGCTCGAACACCCCCTGCGCGACTTCGCTCAGCGCGATCTCAACCACGTTTCCCGCATTCTCTAAGATGGGCGAGTCGGCCGTTGCTTTTGCTCAGGAGGAGCACATGTCTGAAGCCCAGATGTCACCTGACCAGATTGTTCAAGCCATGCCCCAGTACCTCATCCCCGAGAAGGCGGGCAGCACCAAGGCCACCATCGTCTTCGAGCTGAGCGGCGAGAACGCCGGCAAGTGGTGGGTCAAGATCCACGACGGTACGGCCGAGTCCGGCAAGGGCGATGCTCCCGAGACACCGAACCTGACCCTTCAGGCAGACAGCAACGACTGGGTGAAGATCATGACGGGCGCGATGGACGGCACCTCGGCGTTCATGCAGGGCAAGCTGAAGATCAAAGGCGACATGGGCCTGGCGATCAAGATGCAGACCCTCTTCAAGAGGCCCTAAAGACTCAGTAGACGAACTTCCAGGTGCCGAGGCGCTTGGACATCTGCGCCTCGAGGTCGAGCAGGCCCTGTCCCGAGCGCAGGTCCATGACCACCACTTGATGTGGCGTCAGGGCGATACGCCGGCCGTCAGGCATCAAGGCGGCCTCCGTCGAGTTCCCCCACACGATCGGCAGTAGAACCAGGGGCGACGGGCTGGGCAGCGGGCTCGGGCTGACCTGCGAGGTCGGACTGGCCTGCGGGCTTGGGGTCGGCTGCGCCGGGGTCAGGTTGGTCTGAACCCACGCGGCCAGGTTTGCGGAATTGCCCCGGGAGTAAGTTGAAACGATCATGAACGCGAACAGTCCCGCGCCCGGTGAGCACACCGGCCTTGGGGAAGCGTTGCCGGCGACCGGGGACGGCGAGGCGCACGGGATGTCGGTGATGTCGAAGGTCAAAGCCAGCTCGTTTGCCGAGACGGATTGGGCCCGCTCGTTGTACTTCCAGGTCGCGGGATAGCAGAACCCCCATCCGACCTGCGTGTCCTCGAACCCGTGGTCCCCGCCGGTGCAGTGGAGATCCGCGCCGATCTGTACTACGCTTGGCACGGGGTGAGTGTTCGTGCCAGGCTGGCACGCGACGAGGACCAGCGCCAAAAGGGCGAAGGTCATTTTCCGCATGGTCCCGGTCACAGGCGACTAATTGTGAGCGACCGGGTAGGCGGAACGATCCCCGCGTTGTGTGAACGAATCCGACTGTAGCGCGCTGCGGTATTACAGAGGAAAGGGGGGTTTATCTGATGGCGATTCGCAAAAGACCCGACGATGCACCCGAAGAAAGGCTCGAAGCCAGCCGCAGGTCCCTGGTGCAGCTCGCGAATGCGTGCGGAGAGGAAGCGGGGCTGCACCGGCCCCTCGCCGACTTCGTGGGCGGGGTGATCACGTCGATTCCCGAGGACACCGACCTGGCGCAGGCTCTGTCCGACCGCCAGACCACCGACATCCTCGTCCACCTCCTGGAGGAGAACCGCGAGCAGGTCGAACGGGCCCTGGAGCGCGTGCACGAGGGCGCTTACGGCGTTTGCGAGAGCTGCGGCCATCGGATTCCTGCCGCGAGGCTCAAGTTCCAGCCCGCGGCTACGCGCTGCGTCGAATGCCAGTCCCATTGGGACCGGCTCAACGGAAGAACGGCCTAGGTCTTGTTCGGGCGGCGGATCAAAGTCGCGGCGAGGATCGCCAGCCCGACCACGACCATGCCGCCCCCGATCCAGAACCAGTGCATGTCGCCGGTCATGAAGCTGCCCGGGATGTAGCCGAGCCCCTGGCCGGCAAAGACCGCACCCACCAGCACGACCAGCACTCCGATGACACCGGCTCCAGCTCTCACGGCAACCAGTACCGGGCGCGGTTACTCGCTATTTCTCAGACACCGCCATAGACGATCGACTTCTGCTCCGTGTACTGGTAGAAGGCCTCGACACCGTGCTCCTTGCCGAAACCCGACTGCTTCGTGCCGCCGAAGGGCAGCTCGTCGTGCGCGATCTGCAGGGCGTTGACCCAGGTGTAGCCGGCCTCGAGCTCGTCGACCGCACGGCGCGCGGAGGGCATGCTGGCGGTCCAGATCGATGAGCCCAGCCCGAAAGGCGAGTCGTTGGCCAGCCGGAGTCCCTCGTCGAGGTCTTTGATCTTCCGAACCGGCAGGGCCGGCCCGAACACCTCCTCGGTCCACATGCGCGCGCCGTCGGGAACGTTCTCCAGGATGGTCGGTTCGATGAACCACCCTTTCTCGTAGTCGGCGCCCTTCGGCCTGCCGCCGCCGAACAAGACCTTCGCACCGCGATCGACGGCGTCCTTGACCTGGGCCTCGACCTCGGCGCGCTGCGTTTCCGTGTGCATCGGACCCATGCGGCTGTCTTTGTCGAGACCATTGCCGGGCTTGAGCTTCGAGGCGCGGGCGATGAGCTTTTCCATCAGCGCGTCGTACGCGCCCTCCTGGATGTAAAGGCGCTTGACCGCAAGGCAGGCCTGGCCGCAGTTGAAGAACCGACCGACTGAGATTGCGCGGGCGGCGGCTTCGAGGTCGGCATCGTCGAGCACGATGCAGGGATCGCTGCCACCGAGCTCGAGGGTGATCTTCTTCAAACCCTCGGCCGCGCGCGCCATCACCTTCTTGCCTGTCGGCGTTGAGCCGGTGAGCGCGATCTTGCGGATCAGCGGGTGGTCGACGATCGCCTCCCCTGTGGCCGCGCCCAGAACGACGTTGACGACGCCTTCGGGCAGCCCGCCTTCGATGAGCGCCTCGATGCACGCCAGCGTCGCCAGCGGCGTGGTGCTCGCGGGCTTGAGGACGACCGTGTTGCCGGCGGCGATCGACGGCGCCACCTTGTTGGCCGCCAGCGTCAGCGGGAAGTTCCACGGAACGATCGCCCCGGTGACGCCGATGGGCCGCCGGACGACCAGCCCGTAAGTGGTGGTGTCGGGCAGCGAGACGTGCTCGCCGTGGATCTTGTCGGCGAGGTCGGCGAACCAGGCGATGTTCTCGCCGAACCGCTGGGCTTCGAGCCTCGACTCGAGCAGGGTCTTGCCCTGCTCCTTGGTCAGGATCGGCGCGATCTCCTCGACCTTGCCGAGCATGTGCCTCGCCGCCTTGTGCAGGATCTCGGCGCGCTTCGCTGGTGCAAGCTTGGACCAGCTCTTGAAGGCCTTGGCGGCCGCCTGCGCGGCCTTGTCGACATCGGGCGCGCCGCCGGCGGGAACCTCGTCCACGACCTCGCCCGTGGCGGGGTTGCGGACCTCATACGTCTTTCCGGAAGCAGCCTTCGTCCGCTCGTTTTCGATGATCATCGTTGCCATAGCTACTTATTATCGAGTCGACCGACTTGTCAGGAGGGTGAGCACATGTCAGGTGTCAGGCTGGAGAAGGAAGGCGCCGTTGGAATCATCGTGCTCGACCGTCCGCCGGCGAACTCGTATGACTACGCATTCTTGAGGGAGTTTGCGAGCGCCATCGACGAGGCGCGCGTCGATCTGGGCATCAAGTCCGCGCTGGTCGTGACCAGCGCGGCCGAAAAGTTCTTCTCGGCCGGAGCCGACGTGGGTGTGTTTGCATCGGGTACGCCGCGCTCCCGCTTCATGCTCGCGCTCCTGGCGCACGAGACCTTTCGGAAGATGGAGAACACTCCGCTGGTCTTCATCGCAGCAATCGCCGGCCACTGCCTGGGCGGTGGTCTCGAGCTCGCTCTCGCATGCGACCTGCGTTTCGCCGCGGAAGGTTCGTACCAGATCGGCCTGCCGGAGGTGAACCTCGGACTGTTCCCGGGATCGGGCGGCACCCAGCGTCTTCCCCGCCTGGTCGGCCTGCCCAAGGCGATGGACTTGATCGCCAACGCGAAAACGATGGGCCCTGCCGCCGCCAAGGACCTGGGCATCGTCGACCAACTCTTTCCGGATGCCGCATCGTGCCGCGCGGCCGCGATCGAGTACGCGGCCAAGCTCGCCGCCGGCCCTGGTGTTGCGATCGGCCACGCCAAGCTCTCGATGACGCTCGGCTACGGCGCGCCGTTCGATGTCGGAGCGGCCATCGAGCGCGAGGCGATTGGGCGCGTGTTCGTGTCCGAGGATGCGGACGAAGGGATCAAGGCTTTCAAGGAGAAGCGCAAACCGGAGTTCAAGAGCAGGTAATCGCGACTGACAACTGATCCGGCTCGTGATAGGCTTTCGCCTCGCGTATCAAACGAAGGAGGTAGTTCGATGGTTGTAAACGATATGAACGTTTCCCGGCCGTCGGCCGCCTCCGGAGCAAGCCTCTAGCTCCTCCGTCCGGGCGGACCGACTGTCCGTCTGATCGTGTTCATCCGGAGGACTTCGAGTTGCCCCTTCAATTCGCCTCCCAGCTCTCGTTGTTGGGCTGGGATGACTGGTTTCAAGAACGTTTCGCGCTGTTCGCCCGCGAGGGATACGCGCCCGCGCGCGTGACCGCGGACTTCGGCGCGGAATACCTGCTGCACGACGGCGAGGAATCGCTGCGGGCCGCTGCGGGTCGACACCTACGAAACGACGGTGGCCAGCTGCCGGCCGTGGGCGACTGGGTGGCGCTACGCCATCGCGAGCCGGTCGGGACCATCCATGGCTGGGTCGAGCGCAAGACTGCTTTCTCGCGCAAGGTCGCATGGGTCGAGACCAAAGAGCAGGTGCTTGCCGCGAATGTCGACATCGCCTTCGTGGTCGCGTCCGCGCAGGACGTGAATGCAAGGCGCATCGAGCGGTACCTGACGATGGCCTGGCAGGGCGGAGCGCTGCCGGTCGTCGTGCTGACCAAGTCGGATATCGCTGCATCTCCGGACGACTTGCGATCAGAGCTCGAGGCTGCTGCGATCGGCACGGCGGTGGTGGTCACAAGCGCGATCACAGGCGAGGGAGTGGAAGCTCTGGCAGAGCTGCTGCAGCCCGCGCGCACCGGCGTCCTCCTCGGCCCCTCAGGCGCGGGCAAGTCGACGCTCATCAACCGCATGGCGGGCGCCGAGGTGATGAAGACGCGCACCGTGCATCGCTCCGGCGAAGGGCGCCATATGACGAGCCACCGCGAGCTCATACAGCTTCCCGGGGGCGGGATGATCATCGACACGCCTGGGCTGCGCGAAGCGCAGCTGTGGAAGGGCGACGAGGCTCTCGAGAACCTGTTCGAAGACGTCGAGGAGGTTGCGCGTGAGTGCCGCTTCAACGATTGCGAGCATCGCAGCGAGCCCGGCTGCGCGATCAATGCCGCGATCGACAGGGGTGAGCTGGACACCGCGCGCCTGGAGAGCTACCGCAAGCTCCAGCGAGAGCTGCGCGCGGTGGCGGCTCGGAGCGACGCGCGCTCCGAAGAGCGTCGTAAGTGGAAGCAGATCGCCGTCGACAACAAGGTTCGGTCGCGATTCGGCGCGTTTTGATCGAAAAGCGCGAAATTCCTGCTCGTCAAACGCACGTTATGCGCAAAACGCGCACAAAACTACGAGCGGCTCCGGATGGCGGTCAGCTCGGCCCTGGTCGGCGGCGCGGTCTCACCCATCTGCGCGCCGAGCTTCACAACCCACCCGGTCTGCTCGCGCACTTCTTCGACGGTGTGACCCGGATGCAGGGTGTCCAGGTAGGCCTCCCCGCCCCCTTCGGGAAATCGGAACACGCACAAGGTCGTGATGATCGCCACCGGCCCTCCGCCCAGCAACCCGTTGCGCTCGCGCCAGCCGCGCGAGCCATCGCCGTGCCCAGGTGAGGTTAGGAACGAGACCCGATCGACCAGCCGCCGCCTCTCGTGGTTCATCAGCGTGACCCAGCGGCGGCTGAGGATCGCGATGTCGGCCCCTCCCCCGCTCCCCGGCAGCTTGACCGCCGGCCCCGCGGGATCGCCGACGTACGACGTGTTCAGGTTGCCGAAGCGATCCACCTCCGCACCGCCGATGAAGCCCAGGTCGACGCGGCCCTGCGCCATTAGCGCCATCGCATTCGACATGCGCGTCGCCCACACAGCGCCGGCGACGTTGGGCGGGTCGCCCATCGTCCCGAGAAACGCGTCGGCCGGCCGGTCTCGCATGAGCCCGACCTCGAACAAGCCCCGAGCGTTGGGCGCATGAGTCTCGAGCGCGACCGCGTAGGCGAGGATCGGCAGCCGCATACCGACGAAGACGAGGTCGCCGTCGTGGATCTCGCGCGAGGCCACGGCCACCATCAGCTCTTGCGCTGTGTAGACCTCACTCATCGCCGAAGTCGGTGGGGGCCGAGTACTTGTGGTGATGGATGCGCAGCCTCTCGACATCGATGCCCTGCAAATAAGTTGCCCGGTCGGTAACGTCGAGGACCCAGCGCTTCAGCCAGCTTGCGAAGCCGTTTTCGCTCCGCGATTGCTCTGCGTAGTCGCGATAGAACGCGTGGTCGCGCTTGAAATATCCCTGCACCGGCGAAGGGTGCGCGCCGCCAGGCTCGTGAACGACCGCGACGACTTTCGTCTCCGGAAGAAGGATCCGGTTCGGATCGCTCAGGGTGACGTTGGAGTCGACGAGCTCTTCGCAGCTGACCACGACCCTGTCCGCAGCCAGCCCCGCCTCTTCAGTGATTCCGAGCGGCCCCCACAAGTGCGCCCGCCCGATCGCGTCGGCCCGCTGCGCGTGGACGATCGCGACGTCCGGCCGAACCGCCCCAACGTGGACCATCCCGAAGCCCGTCGAGAGATTGGGGTTGGTATGCAGGATGTCGCTGCCGAGCAACGTGCGCGTGGGAAGGCTCGGAACGTTCCACGCGGCCGCCCAAAGCGCGAGCGAGATCGAGAAGTTGGAGTGGTCGTGCACCTCGAGCGAACCTGGGACACCCTGCTCGCAAGCCCGCCGGTAGCAATGACCCAACCCTTCGGACACGTTGCCCACCCACGCTGCCGTCACTCGGCTCACGCAGCCGGCGCCGATCAGCTGGTCGAACAATGCATCGGAGATGGGTCCCACCAGCTCCA